>Ga0315543_1000104_pt1 | contig 103608 bp, 71 predicted proteins | sample SalMarSW160210MG_2_FD_203098 | JGI IMG/M metagenome (GOLD analysis project Ga0315543, IMG submission 203098) | Salt marsh sediment microbial communities from the Plum Island Ecosystem LTER, Massachusetts, United States - Salt Marsh Sediment SW1601-210 ... | reverse complement strand
CCCCAGCGTATTGCCCGGGTCCGCCGGAGCCGGTAGGACCGTCAGGCTAAGGGTGTAGTTGGTGTTGTCCCCCCACGCACGGCGGTAAACTTTTACATAGTAGGTTCCCGGGTTCAACCTCTGCAGGATCAGCTCTTCGTGGGCCCCCGACCGAGCGGACGACATTAGGACTTCGCCAGGCTCCAGCACAAGGTTCCGATTCACGTCATGGATCAGTTTTACGTTAGCATCGTCAGTCAGATTATGAAGCCTCAAAGTGAAATCGTGAATCGATGACAGATCGAAACGGTAATAGTCCGCTTCGTCGGCATTGCCCACCCAGTCCTCCAATGTCCGGGTGTCGCTCAGTGTCCCAATGTCCCGGGCACTCCCCAGCGTATTGCCCGGGTCCGCCGGAGCCGGTAGGACCGTCAGGCTAAGGGTGTAGTTGGTGTTGTCCCCCCACGCACGGCGGTAAACGTATACGTAGTAGGTCCCAGCATTCAACCTCTGCAGGATCAGCTCTTCGTGGGCCCCCGACCGAGCGGACGACATTAGGACTTCGCCAGGCTGAACGACCAGGTTCTTATTCACGTCATGGATCAGTTTTACATTAGCATCGTCGCTCAAACCATAAAGCCTCAGACTGAAGTCCTGAATCGAGGACAGGTCGAAACGGTAATAGTCCGCTGCGTCCGCATTGCCCACCCAGTCCCCCAACGCCCGCCTATCAGTGAGGGTCCCGATGTCTCGCGCACTCGCCAGCGTCTCGCCCGGATCCTCGGGAATTACCCAATCAGACGGATACGTGTCGTGCATGAGGTTTTTTCTCACGTTGAGCAATGTCCAGGACGGAGCCTGACCATCCCACAGGCGCAGTTCAATCGCCAAAGTGCTGGTGAGACCGCCGTAGAGTGTCCAGTCATACGCGAACGGATTTGACTGAAAGCGGCCGCCGAACTCCAGGGAGGGCTTGAGGTTCACGGAGGCGCCCCCGACGCTATACAAGTATACGGTCAGCTTCGGCTCGACATACCCAACCAGGGCGACCTCCCCATCGAGCTGCCAAGTCGGCTTTATGCCTCGCAAGTCCCCGCGCGGAGTACAGAACCTGTTCCATTCCCCATTGCGCAACGTTGCTCCAAGCTCTACGCTCTCGGACAAACTAAATCCTGCCGTCACTTCCCCGCGGGCATCGGATTGAACCGCGAAGCCGACATTGAAATCCAGGACTACTTCCCCCAAGACTGGGATAGGGCCAATGAACTGAAGAAAGAACTTTCTCAAGGTCCCGAGTTTTTTTTCATGCTCATAGTGTCCCTGGACATGCGCTGTCGCCTTGAGGACCATCTCCACGCTCACAGTTCCCCTGAGTTCAAAATCAAACGAGTTCAACTTCAGCCACCTAAAATCGGCCGCCAGGGTGGAATCGTGGACGAACTCCAGGTACCCCGACAGCACCTCCACGGTCACCTCGGGTCCATCGTAGATTACTGTCCCATCAAGGCTCTTTCGGTAAGTGATCCCCACTAAAGGCTCGTCATCCATGCCCCCCGAAATCGGTGCGGGTGCCTGCCTCTCCGCGGCCCTGTAAGTAAGTCTGACGCTCCCCTGTTGCAGCACTTGCGCCAGGGCAGCAGGTTCGGTCAGCAAATCAACGGTATGGGATTCTGGATGCTTTCCCACATTGAGAACTTTTAGCTTGTACGGATCGTCCGGGTCTGTGCTGACGAGAACATCGCCCACCGAAACGCCGGGCGAATCGCCGACATAGCTAAAAGTGTAAGTGGCGCCTTCCGAGGAAACCAAGCTTAGAGGAGAATCATCATCGATGACCAAAGTATTCGCCGAAAGAACGGTCCCGTGCTCAAGTCTGAACGTCCAACTGTACCCTTCAAGATGATGGCCGAGCGTATCGGAGACTGAAAGACAGGCGGTCACACCCTCGCCGTAAGCCCCGTGGAAGTCCCGGTCGCCGGGAGTGTAAGTAAAGATGTCTTCGGAGTACGTCAGCCTTGGGTCATCGATTCCCATTTCGGGACCGGTAGCGATGGAAAACCTTATGGACTCCGGATCAACCCCGCTCTCGTCTGCCAGATGCGCTGTCAGCGCCTCCTGACGGCCAACAGCGATAGCCCCGTCTCTCGGGTTTGAGTACGTCACTGTGGGCGGCTCAGTGTCGAGCCTGCACACGCGATAGAACTTGGTCGGAAGCATAGTGTGATCAAGGTAGACCCCAACCTCCGATTCGCCGACGATGGCCTCTGCATTCAGCTGGGTCCAAGCGCCCTGAAGGTCCCCGGCCCCCTCGACATTATAGGCCTTGCCCGGCGTGGCCTCCCATGACACGGCAACTTCCCTGGCCCCTCCCTGGTAATCCCGGTTAAGGCTGATCCACGCGTGCATCCCCACAGCACGCCCGCCGTAAGCCGCGAACAACAAGCTCGTCGCGACCAACATGCCTTTCATCTGCGACCCTCCTTCCATCCTTGAACCGCTTGCCCTCGCGCCCGTGCGGTCGCTTCAGGCCCTCTGAGGGCAAAATGTCATCGGACGCAACTGCTGCCGCCAGCCGGACCCTCGGATCCTTGTCGCGAAGCAAGCCTCGCAAAGCGGGGAGGGCCGATTTTGCCTCTGCGCCGTAGGACCCGAGCACCCTCGCACTGGCGAGGCGCAGCCCGCTGTGGCCGGTTTGCACCATTCGCGAGAGCGCGGCTACGGTGGCCTCATCGGGCTGCCCGAGTTTCAACAGCGCCCATGCCGCCGCGCGGCCCGTGTCCCAAGCGGCGTTATCCACGTTTATTTTGAAGCTCCGCATGGCCGTCAGGAGAGCTCGCTTCGGGTCGGCCGACCTTGAGGGACCGATCTCCACCAGGGAGTCGATCGCGGCCGCGACCTCGCCCTCGTCCCAGCTCCGCTCGATCAGGAAAATTAGGTCCGGCAATGCGGAGGATGCCCTAGGCCCGAATTTGCCCAGGGCTCGGAGCGTTTCGCACCGCAGGTAATGAATGGACCAGGTTTCAGACCGATCGCGCTCGCGGAACACCCTTCTAAGGACGGGGATTACGGCGTCCGGCTGGAGCTGCATCTCGCCAAGCGCGAACGCGCACGTAATGCGCGCGCTCGTGTCCCGGCTGGTGTCGCCGACGACCCTCAGAAGCGCGCCGACTACCTTGGCCCGCTCGGCTTTCCGCAGAGCGCCCGCCAACCCCTTGGCCAAGTGGCCGTACCGGTAGCGCTCGGACCACACAAGTCCGAGTGTTCTCTTGGCTTCCGGGGACAGCGCCCTTGAAGAGTCGTCCAGCAGTTCCTTTATTTCCGGCGGAATCTCCCCTGCGGGTTCCTCGGTGCCACTTACCGCGGCTCCCCTCCCCATGAAACACAGAGCGGCGCACAGACATAACCGTACTGTCCCTGAGCGCAGCAGACGGACCACCATGTCTCCTCCTTTCCCGCGCCGAGCGTAACCGTGTGCTCTCAGCCGTTCAGCCGCTGGTTCGACCTCGGCATACTCGGCCCGCCAACCGGGCCGATTTCGGCTTGCTGGGGGTCACTGGCCTTTCAGGCGAAGGGTGGTCCGCAAGGCACCACCCTTCGACGCGTCAACTCACATCCTGGCCCGCTCAGGCGCCAGGATGGAGAACTCTCAAGAATCTCGCCCGGCTATCTTGTACCGCGTTTGCTTTAGCGGCGCGTACGGGTTATCGGCCGCCCAGGCCGTAGCCGTTCCTCCTGAGGTCTTCCGGGGTGGGCACGTTATGAAAGATCTGGCCGGTCGCGGGACTTATAACGAGCCAACCCTCCGCCTCTTGCTGCAATACCACTCTTGTAAAGCTCAGCCCGTCGGCACTTGGGACCTGGACGACTCTCTGGACGACACTGGCCTGAGCCGCTCTGGCCTCGGCAACCCTGACGCGCGCCTCGGCCGCCTTTTTCTCCTGCTCGCTGCCATATATTGCGCCCATGAGAGCCCCGAGCCCCGCACCGATGGCGGCTCCCTCACCGGTACGGCCGGATTGATGGCCGATAATCGCACCAGGAACTGCTCCAATGACGGCACCGGCTCCCGCCGATTCGAGTGTGGTACAGCCCGTGGAGATCAACATGGCCACCAAAGGCAAAGAAGCAACACCTAACCCGAGCTTCCAGTTTCGCATCGTTCTCTCCTCCTGTTTACGTTGGTTACCCATTGTTTTCGTTCCTTATCCTACATCCTACGTTGGATGCCTTTCTCGAATTTCTGTTTTTCCTCCACTTTTCCTTTTCATCCGGTCCGCGCGCGCCGGCAATCGCTATTCTCCTGTTCCCGGAATGCACTCTTCGGGCGAATGCCCTCGTGCGGAGACGGAGTCAAACCTTTCGCCGGGCGCTGCTGCGTCGCACGTTCTTGCTGCGCCCTATGCTACCTCAAGATGAAACTCGTCCCGCACCTGCCGCATTTGACCTTGTTTCCGGTGGTGGCGGTCGCCGGCAACTGAAGAGTAGTGCCGCACTTGGGACAGACAACATACTTTTCGATTGGCTTACCTGACTGGTGCCCGATGATTCCGCCGGCGGCCGCACCGATCAGACTGCCGGTAAGGGCCGTTCTCTCCTCGTGCGTGGTCTCGCAGCCCACCAAGGCCCCCACGAAAATGATAGCCAGAAATAAGCTGGCGACTTTCATCTTGTTCCTCCTTTCCTGGTGCAAACTTTCTTCTCGCCCTTCTTTCCTTTTATTTTACCAAACCATGTGTCATCCGAGCAAGAAATTTCTTGCCCCGTGGGTAATACCTGACTTACGGGTGGCATAGGGAGACTTCAATGCAAGAGCAGTCCGAAAGCACTGACATCCCGCGGGACGCCCGGGCGTGCTGTGCCCTTCACGACGGAAAGAGCTGCCCGCCCCCCACGTGGGAGTTCATGGGCAAGGGAGCCCCATGCCACGGCAGGCGAGGAGGGAGTCCTCCTAATTTTCCTCTCTACGCCTTTGCGTTTTCCTCCTTTTCCCTTCTTCGCTCGCGAAACTCCCCCCCGTCTCGTACCAGTTCGACGCCAACTCTTGGAGAAATATTCGGAAGCTTTGTTGCTTTTTTGCGCTCTCCGGCGGACAGTGCGATGTGGAAGCGCAACATGGCTAAGTACATGGATTCGCAAATCGGGTGAAGTATGAATCGCGTCGTGAAAGGAGCTATTTTGACGGGATAATCACGCCATCGGCGTGAACAGGATTGTTCCGGGGACGTGAAGCATTCAGTAAATCACAGGCCGGCGGGCCGCCGGGTGAAAGAGCACGAACCGCAAGGAGTCGCCGGAGAAGTATTTCGAGACCTTCCTGGTCAGTCATGGCTGGGTTGAAGAAGATATGGTCATCGTCGAGCCCCGCGTGCCGCGGGGTCAAGGGGGTTGTTGTGGCGGCTCAGGAGACACAACTCATTAGCAGAAGTCGTTGCCACCGGCAAGCCAGTATGTCAGCGGGAAGTTGAGGTAGAGCGAAAGGTCAAGGACCTTTCGCAAGGATAAACAAGATTCTAAGAATCATGTCCATCCTGTTATCCTGTCCGAGCAAATACGTCACCGAATTTATGAATCGGGGCACTAAACCCGCGTGTTCGCACAGGCCCGGTGTGTGGGTTTCGCCAATTCCCTTGCCGTGGCTGTAAGCTCTCGCATTCAAGAACCTGGCTCAGCCTCCCCGCGGCAAATCACGCACATTGAACAATAAGGGTGACAGCGGCGTCAAATACGTGTGTCCGGGAGCCGAGCGCCACGGAGGCGTAGAGTAGGCAGAGATAGGGCAGAGTCTTCGTGCGGTAAGTTTCGCGCGAGCCGGTGAAGGTTTGTTCCCCTGCGACGATTTTTTCCTTTGCAAGGAACCGATATGTTGGCCGTGTCGTCATAGGATAGCAGGGGATGTGGTTGTTTTTGAGTGGCGGGCGTCGGATGAATCCTTTGGTCGAGAAGCCCGGCTGAAGCCACGCCAAGGCGGGGCTAAGGGCCGGCAATGCAGCACTTCCGGTTGTGGGGTGGAGCCAGAGATTTAATAAATGTACGCCTCATGCGCGCCGCGGGCGGACCTCCTGTGCATTGGGGGGATTGATCCGTCCTGGAGGTCTGATTGGGGGGCTTGTGGTTGTACCGCTGGCATCTTGGCCCCCGGGTGCCCCCCCCAGGGTGGGACGCCCTTGAGACTGCCCCGCCATGGCGGGGCGGCGTTACCCTAAGCAACCTTACCCACTGAAACGCAGCCGCACGCATAGCAACGGCGTTCTTGGAATCGGCCAACAAACAGGGTATAATTGAGTTAAAGCATCAATAATTGCACCGAAGTTGTGGAACATGGCAGAGTTATCGGTGTCTAAGTTAACAGAAGTGCAGAAGGTCAACCTGGACGACGGCGTCCCCGGAGTGGAGTGTGACTCGGAGCTGATTGACCGCTATCTGGCGGGAAAGGAGGAAGCCTTCAACCGGCTGGTCCTGAGGCACCAGCGGAGAGCCGTCAACGTGGCTTATCGTTTCCTCGGCAATTACGAAGACGCCTGCGATGTCGCCCAGGAAGCTTTCGTCCGGGTGTACAAGTCTTTGAGGCGGTTCAAGAGAGATTGTTCTTTCAAAACGTGGCTTTACAAGGTTGTTTTGAACCTCTGTCGCAACAAGTACCGATGGAAAATGAGGAGAGGCGAGTTCGGGAAAATCTCGATTGATTGTCATGGAAACGATGATTGCCAGCAGCCGATGCAGATTCCCGACGACACGCTCTCCGTGGCGACGGAGATGCGGCGAAAAGAAATCCAATCGAGGATCCGGGAGTCTTTGGCGAGACTTCCGCGGAATTATCGAGAGATACTTGTTCTTCGGCACATGGAAGATTTGTCCTATTCAGATATGTCCAAGCTCCTCGGCTGTGCCGAAGGAACAATAAAATCGAGATTGCATAGGGCGAGAGCGGAGATCAGAAAACTGCTCGCAGATGTGGTGGAAAGCTGACGAGCAGAATCCGCGTCGGATTACCGATTGCATCTTCGTTCTGTTTTCCGATGGGAAGTCCGGTCCGCGGGCGATGCGTGCGGGCCGGGGGAGTGGTAGTGTATGGACTGCGACGAAATAAGACCGTTTCTCGACGATTTTGCCGAAGGCGAGCTGAAACCGCCTCACAGGCAGCAGGTCGAGGAGCATCTGAAAACATGCCCCTTGTGCCGCAAGGAGCTTGCGTCCATACGGCGAGTCATTCGCCTTCTCAAGGAATCCGGTCAGGTCGAGGAACCGAGTGACTTCCTCCAGCAGGTCAGGCAGAGAATCGAGAGGCGGCACGTTCTGGGGCGATTGTTATCGCGGCCAGCGACGGCCAGAGTTCTTGTTCCGGTGGGGTGCGTCGTCCTCGCGGCATTCGGGATTTGGGTGGCTTACAGGCAACTCTCTCCGCCCGAACGGACGACCCGCTATCCGATGGCGGAGAGCCGCAATCCGAAAGTTCTCGCCCGCACTTACCCACGTGAGCCGACCCCCGATTATCCGACCGAGGAAGCCGAGAAGCTGAGGGAGCTTGCTCGCGATTCCAAAGGTCTCGGAGAGTTAGTCCCCGAAGCGAGCCGCGAGCTGAGCATCGTGGCTCACAAGGATTTTGACGGCGACAAGGCCAAAAGCTTGGCTCAGGCGGATAAGCAAGAAAGAGGATATCACACTCGACTGGCGAGCCTCAACTATGAGGAAAATGGGCTGAGGCGGTTGAAGGCGCCGGCGAGAGGCGCGGCTGGCGCCCAAGTGTCCCCGCCTATTGCTGGCAAAGCAGGCTTGGCGGCGACAGATGCCCACGCTGCCGAAGTCGGACTTCAGGTCGAGAAGCCAAAGTCGCAGACTGAGAGCTGGGGTGCTCAGGCGGGTACGGTTTATATGCCGCAGGCGGAGAAAAAAGCTGGACTTGCTGGAGCGGGGAGGTCTATCCGCAGTCGCCAGCTCTCGCCTCCGGCGAAGGAAGCCGATGCCACGGTCAGTACCAATGGGATGGCTCTGGCGGGTGCAGACACGCCGAAAAAACTGCGTCCCGCCGGAGAAAAGGCGGAGACGACTCCCGGCGTCGCAGACGAGGCAGCCAAGAATCATTCCCTCCCCGCCATGCCAGAAAGAGGAACCACACCTGAAGGAGAGGAGGGGCTACAGAACGCCCTTCAGCTTGAGAGAGCACATGAAGAACTCCCGGTCAATGGGATCGAGGAAGGAGTGACATCAGCTTTCGATGAGAAGCACGGGAAGAAAAGAGAAGCCGCGTGGTTCGCCAATGGCGATTCGCGAGCTCGTGCGTCCGATACCGCTTTCCAAGAAGGGCGCGAGACGACTGAACATGACCAGACGTTGTCGTTCTTTAACTTCCTGTCCAGCGCCGGCAGAGTCAATGGGGGCGTGCTCCTCGCTTGGCAGGAAGCCGGGGGAGAAGCTATCCCGGAGCTCGTCCTGCAAGTAAAGGATCGCAAGAAAGCGCTTGCCCAGATCAAAAAGATGGTCGCCGACCTTGGCGGCGCCGTTGAGCCAGCCACTCGGGAAGAAAGCAAGTATATTTTGGCTTCCGGCGCCGCGTACGGGGATGCCCTTCTCGTCAAACTCAAGGCTCAAGCTTACGAGTCGGTGTTGGGCAGATTCGGTGTTCCCGCGCAGCCGTCCGTCCCGCCCGCTACGAAGCCGGAATCAGGCGAGGCCATTGAGCGCACGCAGACCACATCACAGCGGCGAGGCCCGATAACTTTCATCATCCGCCTGACAGAGGTCAACGGGCAGAATCAACCGCAGCAGTCCCCTCCAAAATAACCTCTCTCATGTTTCGGCACGTCTCGACAATCGTTTTCGCTCTGCACCCACTCCTCGTGGCCGAAAATGACGCTGGCCGGAAGGCGTGTGGCTGTGTTTGGATGGCAGAATTTGGATGAATCCTCTAAGCGAGAAGCCCGGCTAAAGCCGGCTCCCACGACGGAGCCGACCTATCCGATGACCACCAGCTGAAGCCGGTGGCTAAGGGCGGGGCAGGTCCGGCGCAAGGACGACAGGGAGGAGATTGAAGGAAGCCTGCCGGATATGCCATGATTTCGCAGCCACACCCTCGTACAAGCGCGGACCCGAGCCGCGTAAGGAGTGAACGGCAGTTGCGACATGCGCGCGGTGGCTGGGATGTCATGCGACCCAGACACAGCCGAACCTCAGCGAAATTACTGTTTGCCTTTCCTTGTTTGTGCCTATTATTATCAAGAGGATTTGATAGGCGCCGCTCGGGGGCGGGTTTATTGTCGCCCTGCGCAAAAGAGAACATCCCGATTCCTTAACGCAAAGGCGCAGAGGCGCAGAGGGAAGCGATGCTCAGTCTGGGAATTGATACTTCCACAAGGACAGGGGTTTTAGCCCTCGTGCAAGACGACCGGCTTTTGCTCGAGGACACAATTGACGCGAAGCTGAATCACTCAGCGAGACTGCTGCCGACCCTGGAATCAGCTCTGGAGAAAGCAGGTCTCTCGCTCGCTAAGCTCGATTGTATCGGCGTCGGCGTTGGCCCCGGCTCTTTGACGGGGGTCCGTGTGGCAATCGCCTTTGGCAAAGGATTGGTCTTTGCCATTCGCAAACCGCTCGTCGGGATATGTTCCCTTGAGGCAATTGCCTACCGGCGAAAAGACTATCCGGGGACCATGTCGGTTGTTGTTGACGCCAAGATGGGAGGGTATTACCACGCCGCATACAGATTTCAGATTTCGGATTCCGGATTCCGGATTGGGGACCTCGGCCCCGAAAACCGCAAGGAGGCCGTTGGGGGGCCGCGCCAATCCGCAATCCGCAATCCGCATTCCGCAATCGAGGAGGTTAGTCCTCTTTGCGTTGTGGACAGGGAACAGCTTCCCCGAAAGCTCACGCCCGCGTCCCTCATCATCAGTCCGGACTCCGAAGCGATTTCGCCGCACCTTGCCGCACGCCTCCCGGCCGATTGCGAGATGGAGAAATATCCTGTTTTCCCCAGCGCGGAATACATCGCTCGCAGAGCGAGCCTTGAAGTAGCAGGCGGCACTTTCCACCCGGAGAAAATGGTGGAGCCGGTTTATCTTAGGCCCGGTGTTCCCAGAAAAATGAAACTTCCTTGACGAGAATCTCGCGAAGTAATGCCTGGCTGAAGTTTTGCCATAAGGGAAGATGGCGGAGATTGCGAGGAAAATGGGACATTTTTGAGCCGTTGGGCGAAGAGATGCCGAAAAATTGATTTCCCCCCTTTTTTTGTATTGATTCTTATATGGGTTATGATACCATGGTGTATAAGAACAATGAGCCCCTTATCACAAATCAGCCGCGCCCAGGCGCGGCAGCGCATTGCGCAATTGGCCAGGCAACGGCAGGCGGTCGAACGGGTGCTGTTGGGGCGGTGTGTACTTCTGAAGGGCACCCTCATCGAAGTGCAGCGTACCTGCGGGAAGCCGCGGTGCAAGTGCGCGCGTGGTGAGAAGCACACCTGCCGGCAGCTTTCGGCCAGCGTGAAAGGCAAGACCCGCACCTGGAACGTGCGGCGTCGCTACTTGGCGAGGGTGAAACGGCTGACGGAGAACTACCGCCGTTTCCGTCGCGCCCGGGCGGCGTGGGTTCGGCTCAATGCCCAGATGCTGGAACTGATGAACGAGATGGAGGCGGCCCGCACCGTGCCGGATTTTCGAGATGAGTGCAGACCTAAAGAAGGTTAAGAAAAGGACGGCGGCGTTGCGGTCGAGGCGCCGTATCACCCACAGCAGGGGCTGCTAACCCGATATGGAGTCGTTCTGCCGCTCCTCACCGGGGCTGATGACCGCCTCGTGGTTTTCGGCCCCGGAGATGAACTGACCTTGACCTTTCCCGCCCCGCCGGAGGTTTCTTCCGGGCAAAAGCGAGATTACGTGCTCAGGCTGGATGGCTGGATTAAGGACGCCAATCCGAGCACGTTTACGGGTGACCGAGTCGAGCCTCTCCCCTATCGAGCCATGAAAGGATACCCCTTCGGCGCCGAGGAAGGAATAACGGACGACCCTGCCTATGCGGAATATCTGAGCCGCTACAACACCCGCGTTTTGAGACGAGATGCCGTGACCCTGCGCTGGAGCGGGCTGACCGGCCCTTGATATGTCGGCTCATCGCCGAATCTTGACACCGTGGTTCCTGCGCGCTATCATCGCGGAGGTGGTACGGCGAAATGCTTTCGAGTGACAACGTGAAGGTTCAAAACAAAGGGACAATCGGAGCGCACCGCGGCCCTCGAGCTAATACTCACTGAGGGGAAAAAGAACCGGCAACACGGGAGGACATAAGGATGTCTGTCAGAGTTGTTGTTCTCGGCGCATTCCTGTTTTTCCTTGTCTCCAATCCTTCGTCGCCGTTCGGTGCAGAGTGGTTCGTTAGCGGCTCAGTTACAGAATCGGGGGACGGGAAAACGCCGGAGACGGCATTCAAAACGATCCAACAAGGGATTGAGGCCGCAGGGGAAGGGGAAAAGGTGTGGGTCTCTGCGGGTCACTATGCTGAAAAGCTGTTGATGAGGAAAAGCTTATCGCTGATCGGTTCCGGGGCTGACGTGACGACCATAGACGCAGCGTCAGGGCCCTGTGCGGTTACTTTCACCGGTCGGAGGTACGAAACTGTGTCTCCAAAGGACCCGCCGTTTGAGAGGGAAAGGACCCACTTCAGGATAGAGGGTTTCGCGGTCACAAACTCCAACACTGACGCGGTGGGAGCGATCTATTGTTCCTATGGCTCTGTCACAGTCAAGGATTGCAAGATCACGGGGAATTCCGCGACTTTCGGTGCAGGAATCTTCCTCGACGAATCTTCGGCGGTTATCAGCGGTTGCGAACTAAGCGGCAACTCTGCTGCGGAGGGTGCCGGAGCGATATATGCCTGGGCGTCGGAAGTCGTCGCCACAAATTGTGTGATCAGCGGAAACAGCGCTCCGGAGGGCGGGGGACTCTTCTGCTGGTCCTCCGAGCCGCGGCTCGTCCGCACCGTCGTGTCAAAAAATGCAGCAGAACAAGGAGGGGCGGTCTTCTGCGAGGAAGGCCCAGTAGTTCTTGTCAACTGTACGATTGCCGACAATTCGGCGAGCGAAGGAGCGGGGGGCGTTCACTGCCAGGAGGTCGCTCCTCGACAAGCGCTTCCCCTGGTAATGAATTCCATTGTATGGGGCAATGGCCTGGCATTTTCCGGTCGTCTGCGCCCGGAGGTAAGTTACTCAAACATTGAAGACCCATCTTTCTCGGGCCTGGGCGGAAACATATCAACGCCGCCCATGTTCGTTGATGCCGCCAGCGGGGATTACCATCTCAAGTCCGGGTCACCGTGCATAGATGCCGGCAACCCTGACCCAGTTTACAACGACGAGGATGGTTCTCGGTGCGACATGGGGGCTTTTGGAGGAACGGGTAACATAGAGGGTGTCGGAGAGTACGCCAGAATGGCCCACGTGACCATCGAAACCGACTCGGAGGGTCGCAGGTGCATTGTTCTATATTGGCTTGGCGGCCCGTCGGCAGGATTCATTTTACAGTGGAAACAGTATATCCACGAACCCTGGCCTCCTGGCATAAGCGTGGAGGCGGACCAGACCGGGTTGCACAGATGGGTGGATAGATATGTAACAGAGTTACCGGGCCAACTGTTTTACAGGGTTGGAACGGTCGAGTGAAACACTGGCATTTCGGACGAGGTGAAGTGAGATGAACAGAATACGACCTGTGGATATTATGGCCCTGGCGCTTTGCGCGCCGTTTATCGCGGTTACGGTCCCTCCGACGCTTTCTCAATCGAGAGAGAAGATCCATCGTGCAAGATGCATCAGCAACATGAAAACGCTCTGGGGCGCTTTCGCAGCCTTCGCCAGGGAACACGACGGGCATCTCCCGGCAGGAGGGCGGTGCGACAGAAATATGGAATTCGACTGGACATGGGGAGGCAACATCATTTCCGTTCCGCAGACCGATCCGGCAGCGTGCATCAGGATACGGATAGAAGAAGGGGCGCTGTGGCCCTATGTCACAGGAATGGAGCGGGTCGGCCACTACGGGGGCGGCCGCGGGATGAAAGCAGACTGGTACGCGGACCCGCGAAAGAACATCTACCTGTGCCCGACGGTCGGCCCCGTGGGAATGAAACGCGGACTGAGCTATTCGATGAACTACCACCTGGATGACCAATCCACTGTGCTCATGGGAGTGAGGGTGTCCCAGATCAGGAACCCTGCGAAGAAGATCCTGCTGGTTGACGAGAGCGAGATGACGCTTAACGATGGCAGCTTCATCCCCACAGGGCACGAGAATGACATAGCCGACCTCGACGGCTGGCTAAGGCACGCTGGAGGGACGAACCTGCTTTTCTGCGACGGGCATATTGACTGGATCGAGGCGACAAAGCTCTTGCAGATTATGAACCGCGACGACCCGGAGTGGTTCGATCCTTATCGGTAGGCGATAGTTACGGGATAAGAAAGAGCGCGCTTACACGTTGTGCCGGCAGCCTTTCTTGGGGACGCTCCTGACACAAAAATGTGCCCCACATCCCGGCCGTGGCGCGGGAGTGATCTAATTCTCTTGCTTAAAAGAGCTGCAAGTCCGAGAAGGCGGGTCGGGGTGTATCTGGCGGAGAGACTGGGATTCGAACCCAGGGGACGCAAAGCGTCCAACGGTTTTCGAGACCGTCCCATTCGTCCACTCTGGCATCTCTCCGCGGCTTACTTCAACTGGCCAAGAACTGGCGAATGCGAAGCAACCGCGCTCCTGCCACCTTGCTCGGCGGAAAGGCCTTCACGAAGGAGCAGGGGCTTGGCACATCTGCCTGCCCGGCGGGAGCATCTCCCTCCGAGCCGAGTCGTCCCCTTTCACTGGAAGAGAGCGGCGGCGCCTACACGTTATCGTTCCGTCTGAGCTTGTGAAAGAACTCCTTTAAGATAGCTGCACATTCCTGCTGCCGAACGGCGGAGCAAAACTCGACGCGGTGATTCAATCCGGGAATTGCCAGCAGATTGCCCAGCGACTCGACTCCGCCGGCTTTTGGGTCTCTTGCGCCGTAGCACAATCTGCTGACCCTCGATAGAATCAGCGCCCCGCAGCACATCATGCACGGCTCGACGGTAACATAAATGGTGCAATACTGCAACCGCCAGTTTTGGAGATGTTCTTCGGCCTGGGTTATTGCGATCATCTCTGCGTGAGCGGTGGCGTCGTGAAGCATCTCGACTTGATTATGGGCGCGGGCGATGATTTTTGGCGGTTCGGAGGGAGCTTTGTGCACGATGACCGCCCCAACTGGGACCTCGCCCTCCTCGAAAGCCTTTCTCGCTTCTTTTAGGGCTTCGCCCATGTAGAACTCGTCGTTTTTTTGAATCTCGATCGGCCCCACCATTCTTTCCTACGATTCCGGCGCTGGTTGAAATGCAGCTTGGCCACGCGGCGTTAATCCGGCTCAGGCGCCGTGATAGCCCCTTCGGGCAAAACCGCGGCGCGCCTGACATTCGCCCGGCTTAAAATCTCATCTAAACTTTGCCTGAGGTTGAGGACGGGCCGCAAGCCCATTTTTTCGACGACCGCCCTGTCAAGACAAGAATACAGATATATCTGACAAGTGTCAGCCTTCGCTTTGAGCGCAAGAGCGGTTCCGCCGTTCATGGAATAGTTTTCGAGGAGAGCTTTTCGCATAGTGGTGGCATCCTTATGCTGAAACCACTGGAGGAAGCTCTCTGAGCCGATGCCGTCCTCGCAGGACGCGAGAACCAGAAGGACGCCGCCCGGCCTCACGAAAGCGAATGCGTTATCAATAGTCTTATGCGTCTGGATGAAGTTGACATCCTTTGGGTGACCACCGCAACTTGCGATGACGAGGTCGCTTCTTCGCTCGGACGGCACGCGGGTTTTGAGGAGGAATTGGCACGCCCGCCGGTGGCTTTCCATCCAATCCCCCGCTGAGATATGGGAGATTTCTCCGTGGCGGTTAAGGCAGAAATTCACGACAAAAGATGGCGGCGCCATCGCGGCAGCCTCCGTAAGGTCCTCGCTGAGGGGGTTGTTTAGGTTGCCCTTGAAATCCCCAATCTTGGAGAGGGAGCCCCCGGCAAACTGCACGAAGAGCCTGTGGTTTCTCAAAATGCCCTCCTCTGACGCCAAGCCCGGAAAAATCGCCTTCCGCCCGCCGCCGAACCCGGCGAAATAGTGAAAGCTGACGCTCGTCAGAACGATGGACATCGCGGCCTCGAGGTATCGCCTGTTGAGGCGAACTGTCGTTCCGCGAGAGGTCACGCCAAGGTGGACGAGGCGAGACTCGTCGCGGCAATCATGGTGGAACAGCCTCAGACGGCGTATGGCTTCCCCTCCATAGATGGTGTAGTTCTCTTCGTCCGCATGCCGGCTGTGCGCTCCGTATGCTATGAGAAGAAACATTCTGCTGTCCGGAAGGCCATAGGCGTTGAGGTAGTTTAACAGCAGCGGCAGCACGACCGGATACATGCAGCGGCGAGTCTTGTCGGAGACAACGATTGCCACCTCTCCGGAAGGGGGAATGATTCTTCGCAACGGCTGCGAGCCGATTGGATTCTCCAGAGCAGATATGAAGGCATCGTCAACATTCTCCAGAGCGCGAAGGAGAGGCGGCTCGACCACCTCCACCTCAACGGAGGGTTGTATCTCCACCGGCAGTTCGCCCTTTCCGTATTTCAACTTGAAAAGCATGAGGTCCCTCAGAATATCGTTGTGACGCGGCGTAAGCCGTGAGCCTCCGCAGCGCGTTTGACTTTTCGCCTGAGCTCGTTCACGTATCGCTCTTTTGCGACAGCATCGAAGAGAACCTCCCGATAGCGAGGAATCAGCCGCGGAAAATGCTCGAAGAGCATATTCCTGAGCGATTGCCACACTTTGGGGCGAAGGTTCAGTTTATCAACATAGACTCGCGTCAAGGGGAGCCTTGAAGCCTCCGCCATCAGCCGGCTGATATTCTCCGTCGTATCCGACAGAAAAGGCAGAAGAGGGCCGATGAACAGCCAGATTTTCGTTCCCTTGCCAGCCACCGCTTTCAGAGACTGAAATCTCTGAGCGGTGGGCGAAGCTATCGGCTCGATGACTCGCCGCAGGTCCTCGTCAAAAGTCGTCACGGTCATGCCCAACTCCACGTTCCTTTTTCCTCCGAGGATGTCGAGGTCTCTCAGGACTAATGCGCTCTTGGTCAAAATGGATACGTCATACCCGCACTCCACGAGCAGTCGGAGGCAGTTGCGGGTGAGGTGGTATCTACTTTCCAAAGGCTGCCACCCGTCGCAGACCGAACTGACCATCACACTCCCCACCCGCCTTCGCGGAAGGCGCCGGAGCAGAACCTCCGCGATATTGACCTTCACGTCAACAAACTCGCCCCATTCCTCCTCGTGGTTGGTGAATCTCGCCATGAATCTGGCGTAGCAGTACCGGCAACCGTGCTCGCATCCGACGTAGCAATTGAGAGCGTAGTCCGCAATCGCGGATTTGCTGAGAGCTGTCTTGCAAAGAATCTCTGAGACCCTCATCATGACAGAGATTATATCGCATGGCAGAGGCTTGTTGGCGAGGTTTTTGGTAGGGCAATGACTTATGGGAGGATGTGGTCGCCACCCCCGGCGGCCCCATAGAGGGTGCATATCACGGTGGTCAGGTTATCTCCATTGTAAACCAGCCTGTAATCGTCGTAATCCGCGGTCCCACTCACAGGACACTCGAAGATCTCGCGTTTGCGAACGTACCCATTGTTGAAAAGTGTGTTTCGAAGGACGACGCCGTTTGTTCCCCCTGTCAAGAGGGCGCCGGTCTCTATCTCGTACAGGTTCGCGGCATGGAATATGACCCTCATGTTCTCTATGCAGAAAGTTTTCTGTGCTTCCATTCGGGCTTTCACGAAAGATGGAATGGCGATCGCCGCAAGAAGGCCGATTATAGCCACCACAATCATTATCTCGATGAGGGTAAAACCTCGCACATATCTCGGCGTCAGCTCCGGGCACTGTTTGGTCATGGTCATGTCCGTTGGTTCAATTCGCTCCCCCCGGCTGGCAACCTGAACAGTTTGCGGGGGCACTGCTTACAAGCGGGCGGTTTTCCGCAGAAAAACTCCGTCTCCGGCGTCTCTACACTTTTGCCACCCGTCTTTTCCGAAGGATGCTCTCTGAGCACCATTCTTGTGGGCTAAAACTCCCTCCCACGGCCGTTAGACAACCGAAAACACCACTTGGTTTTCCGATGAGGGGAGCATCGGGCGTGCCAATGGAGAAATCGGCTGACCACGATTACGCAACCCACACTCTCGCAAACAATTAGGCTTGTGGGAGTTTTTCGCGAGCTTTCCTTCGCCGCACAACGGGTTATCAAAGGTGAAAAAACAGGTCGAGATATTCTCACTTCTGATAATCAATCCTCCGCCAGCGGGAGACAATCGCCTACCTCATTAGCGGATTTCGCATTTCGGATTAGCGATCGGTCGCGCTCTTCTTATTTACTGGGCCTTTGCGCCTCTGCGCGTCTGCGTTAAATTCTTTCTGCCTCCTCCATCCGGACAGCTCTTGGTTCCGTGGGTGTGGCTCCATTTGAGTGGCCGAATTGTCCCTGGACCCAGCCCGTGCGGGAATCTCGAGCCCGTCCGTACACTCGCTTTTACAAGGAGAAGAAAACGCCGGGCTATTCGAACTGGCCTCGAGGAATCTTTCGAGTCGTCACGCACATATCTCGCCCTTTCAGGGCTCATCATTCTTGAACGTGGGCCCTTTCTCAGGGCGTTGCCCTGAGCTTTATTAAGTCTGCCCTTACAGGGCGACCGCAAATCAGCGCCAAGTTCTGGAACGGTGCAGTATTGAGGAACGCGCCCTTTTCCTCAAGGGGGACGCGAAGTGAGTGCCCAAGCCCTGAAAGGGCGCAATATTCTAAGCCCAGGGCAACGCCCTGGGGAAATAGCACGCGATGAAATACAAAAGCCCTGAAGGGGCGTAATAGGCTCATCCTCAATACACGGTTCGCTCCGGACACACGACAGCGGACCCGCGTGCCACCGAACCGCAGCCACACCTGGTTGCGTTGCCGGCTTGACTTTTGCTCCGGCCGTGTGAGATTGTTGTTCCTCAAACTCAGAGAGTATGAGAACGCGAAAACAGACGGCGTGCAGTAATAACGCCTGCTGGGGCATGGATTGAAGCCCGGCTGCGAGAGAAATGATGTGCGAGCCGATGGACAAATCTGAAAGGACTACAGCGGTCGAGGTCTGCTCCCTGTGCAAGGTTTTCACCGACCCGAAGCGGGAGGAGATACGGGCGGTGGATGGCATCAGCTTTGAATGCTATCAAGGAGAGATTTTTGGCATTCTCGGGCCAAACGGGGCGGGGAAAACGACCCTTCTCAGGTTGATTGCCACCATCCTTGCCCCGACCAGCGGCTCGGCTCGAGTTTGCGGATACGACGTGGTCAACGAGCCGGACAAGGTCAAGAGGACAATCGGCTTCCTTTCGGGGAGCACAAAGCTTTACGCGCGTCTGACGCCTCTGGAGACGGTACGTTATTTCGGAAGGCTCTACGGCATGGAGAAATCGTTGATAAAGAAGCGGTCACGGGAAATCTTCGAGGTTCTGGGTATGGAAACTATCCGGGACAGGCAACTTGGGAAGCTCTCGACAGGGGAAAAGCAGAAAGTCTCCATCGCGCGGTCTCTCATCCATGACCCGCCGGTGCTCATTCTTGATGAGCCTACTGCGGGGTTGGACATCGTTTCCAGCAAGGCTATCATCAACTTCATCCGGTCGGCTCGTCAGGAAAGTAAAACGATAATCCTCTCCACGCATTACATGACCGAGGCCGAAGAGATGTGCGACAGAATAGGTCTTATCAACCGTGGCAGATTAACGGCGATGGGAACCACAGATGAGCTGCTGTCAGCCTCCGGAACGAGTTCTCTCACCGAGGCTTTCTTTCATTACTTGAGCGGAAATGGCGAATGAAGCTTCGTAACGTCAAGGTAATCTTCCTGAAGGAAATGTTGGAGACGCTCAGGGATAAGAGGACCCTGATGGTCATGATCCTGGGCCCGGTTCTTGTCTATCCGGTCCTGATACTGGCCTTCTCGCAGATGCAGAGCATCCAGGAAACTCGCCTCCGGGAGCGCCCAACCACCGTCTATCTCCTTGAAAGGAGGAGTTGGCCCAAGCTAAAGAAAGCACTTGCCGAGGAACCCGCCCTTAGAGTTGTGGAGACGACGGAAAGCCGCCTGAAAAATGAAAACGACGTGCTGGTGAAGTTTGACAGCCGGCGGGCGAAAGAGGAAAACCGCGAGATACCGAGCGTCGTGCTGACATACCGGCAGACGAACGTTCATGCCGAAAAGGGGAAGGAAAGGGTACTGGCAGCGCTGGAGAAGTATGCCAGAAAAGTCGCCAGCGAAAAAGTTGAGCTCAGCAAAGGGGAGCGATATGTCTATCCCCTCATCATCGAAGAGAACAACCTCTCTTCGCCGTCGGAGCGACTCCGGTCGGTTCTGGCGATGACCCTCCCCATGATTCTTGTGCTTATGACCATCGCCGGGGCGATGTACCCGGCGATAGACACGACCGCCGGTGAAAAGGAGCGAGGAACGATTGAGACAATTCTCGCTTCCCCCGCCGGAAGGGACGAGATCGTTTACGGGAAATTCCTGTCGGTGTTTTTGATTTGCATTGCGACAGGGCTTCTCAACCTTGTGGCAATGAGCCTGACGTTCGTACACGTTCTCGGGGGGGTCTCGGAATCCATTGTGCGTGTTAGCAGCGTGGCGCTGGTTTTGGTCTCGCTCGTTCCGCTGGCAGTTCTTTTCAGCGCCTTGATGATGGCTGTTTCGACTTATGCCCGCACTTTCAGGGAAGCGCAGAACTACGTCACCCCGATATATCTTTTGTGCCTGATCCCCGCGATGATGTCCGTCCAGCGGGGATTCGAGCTGAACGATTTCCTCTGTCTTGTCCCCGTGATTAACATGTCGCTGTTCTTCAGAGAAGTCATGGAAGGCAGTTACATTGCCAGACACATCCTTCTGGTCTTCGCGTCCACGAGCGTTTATGCGAGCTTGGCTCTTCGCGCCGCGGTAAAGCTTTTTCGGGACGAGAACGCTCTCTTTTCGCTGGAGAAGCCGTTCGCTTTGTTCGTGCGCAGACGGGTTCTGAGAGCGAAGCCGAACCCCTCGCTCGGCGAAGCGGTTTTCGCTTGCATGCTGGTTTTTATCCTTTTCTACTACGTCTCGCCCGGTTTTCAAGGGGTGTCCATCGGCGGTCGCAGTTTTGTCTGGGGAACGATGCTGTCGGAATGGCTGCTGATTCTCCTGCCGGTGCTTCTTTTCGCGAGGTACCTCAAAGTTGACTTTCGCAACACTTTCAGTTTCAGGAAATTCAGCCCTGTGCACGTCTTTGCTGTGTTGCTTATGTTCGTGGGAAGCTTCTTTCTGCTGCTGGAACTTGCAGTGCTGCAGAAGCATTTCATTCCTGCTCCGGTTGAGTTCTCGGAGAAACTGACAGCCGGCCTAAAGCGGGCGGATTTCTGGCTCGCTGTCATGGCGATAGCTGTTTCCCCCGCGATTTGCGAGGAGATAATGTTTCGGGGATTCGTTCTGGCGGGCTTCGGCAAGTTCTCTCGCTGGCCGAGGATTCTCATCAACGGCATCCTTTTCGGACTGTACCACCTTCTTCTTTTCCGCATGCTTCCGACGGCTTTTCTGGGGGTGGTGATTGCCTTCCTTGTAGTGTATTCCGGTTCCATATTCCCCGGGATGTTGTTTCATCTGACGAATAACTTCGTGGGTTTAGCTGTCATTTACTTCAGCACAGAATCCGCAGCCTTCTTCAAGGAGATTGGTCTGGGGGAAAACGCCGCGGACTGGTTTGAAGGGAAGGTCCATTTGCCGTGGTTTTTGCTCGTGGCGTCGGCAGCGGTGCTTTTCGCAGGGGCCGCTTTGACGTGGAGATTTCGCCCCAGGGAGAAACGCTCTTCCGCAGGTGAAACAGCCGACAGCACACCTGGTCAAGTTTCCAACGAAGAGGAGATTCAGCAGAGATGATTACGTGGCCGGTCGCCCTATTCGCCGCCCTTCCCCAGACACTCGATGAATGGGTCCGGGTGTTCCAGTTTTTCGTCGTGCTCTATTTTTCCATCTCTTTTCACGAGTGCGCCCATGCCTGGGCGGCGAATCGCAACGGGGACGATACGGCTCGCCTCATGGGGCGGATGACCCTCAATCCTATTCCGCACATTGACATCATCGGCACGGTGATCATTCCGGTGCTGTTCTTCTTCTCAGGGGGATTCAGGCTCATCGGTTGGGGGAAACCGGTGCCGGTTAACCCTCTCCGGTTCAAGAACCATCGCCGGGGCGAGATCGAGACCTCTCTCGCTGGCCCCCTTTCCAACCTTATTTTGGTCGTCGCGTCGCTGCTGGTGATGAGGCTGGTTTTGAAGTTTGCTCCGGGGTGGCATTTCGTCACAGAGTTCCTGTGGCAAGTGGCTGCACTCAACATGGTGCTATGCTTGTTCAATCTTATCCCCATCTATCCTCTGGACGGCTCGCACATCTTGAAGATTCTTTTATCGAGGGAAGCTGCCGAGAGCTACGACAGGTTCATCACACCTTACGGATGGATCATCCTTCTGCTGCTGCTGAATATCCGGGCGTTAGATTTCATATTCGTTTTTGGCGACTGGATACTCCGTCGGCTCGGCGGTTTTGGGTAATGCGCGTGGCGGTTTATGTCTCGCTGGCGGCGAGGGAGGGAACGACTGCGGGGGGCTCTCCACCCGACGAGAAACGCTGACCGAAATGTCCGAGTCATGCAACCAGGGGCTTTTCGGGACAGCCGCCGGCCTCCGGACAGCCGTTCTCGACAGAACACGGAAAGAGCGCTTCTCGTCCCCCTCTCAGAACGTCCACGACACGTTCAGCCCGCCGAAGAAGTTCTCCTCCTCGTCGGCGTAGGCTTTTCTCAGATCGCTGTCGAGGAGACAGGAAAAAGCGATGAAGGGTGTCAGCCCAAAGTTCGAGCCGAGGTCAAACGTGGTAAATAGCCGCACCTCCAAGTCGCAGAAGGAAGCAGCATCAATAATAGGCTGCCTGGAGCCGAAGTAGTAATTGCAGAATTCCTCCGAGGCGAAGCCAATTGAGCCTCGGAGCTTCCAGTCCAAGTTGTATTGGGGCTGAGTGTAAGTGGCGGAGACCCGCCCGTACCATCCCTCGACCTCATCCAAGTCGTAGTAAAACTCCACGCTCGGCTCGAGGAAGACTTTGAATGCCCCTTTGGCGTACAGCTCCTGAGTGGATTTTCTCAGCTCGTCGGGCGTATTCGGATAGGTGTAGAACGCGTACCCGAGGGAAAGATCGAGCAGCCTCGTGGGGACCGTGTACTGCAGCACGTAATCGAGCTCGCTAAACTCTCCCTTTGAGTCAATGCCGATGTCCGCTCTATCGGTCATGTCCATCGAACCCCAGACGCGGGCGCCGAAGTTGCCATAGGTCAGGTAGAAATCTGGCTGGGCAACGAAATCGTCGTTCTGAACATATCCTCTCCAGATGTACTTGCTGGCAATGGTGAGGTCCGCTCCTCCGCGGAGCCTGGTCCTTCCGGCCCGCTGTGAGTAACCATTCGTCGCCCACAGGCATAACGCCAAAACCGCAATGACCGTCAGCAGGCTTGTACCCACTCTATCGTTCCTGCTCATTTCGTCCTCCTTCTTTGTTCTTACCGCAGGGCTGTTAAGGTCTGTCCTCACAAAATCGGGGCTTCTTCTGGTGATTGGCGCGACAGCCAACCTTTAATATAGACTTACGAGGTGGCATTTTGTTCATTTTCAGACATCAAAGTTCACGCCCTCGAGGTGCAGCAGAGCCTTCTTCACGTCCAGCCCGGCGGAGAAACCGCCAAGTTTGCCGTGCGAACCTACCACGCGATGGCAGGGCTGAATTATCAGAAGAGGGTTTTTTCCGCAGGCGTTGCCGACGGCCCTATAGGCTCGCGGTTTCCCCACTCTTTCGGCGAGCCACCGGTACGAGCGCGTTTGGCCGTACGGAATCTCCCTCATCGCAGACCACACCGCTTTCTGAAAGAGGGTGAATCCCTCCAGCTCCACCGGATAATTGAACTCTACTTTTCTCCCTGAGAAATAGGCGGCGAAAGCCGCCCTCAGGCTTTTCTCGAGGCGCGGATCTCGGGTTTCGGGGATCGGGGATCGGGTTTCAGGGCTCGCCAAGGTATCATCCAGACCCCGGACCCCAGACCCCAGACCCCAAACCCCACGCTCTCCGACTGCCTTACCGAGCAACTGAACCCGAGTAACCTTGCCGTTGCGGTAGCAGACCAGGAGTCTGCCGAACTGTTTTGGGAGGCTGATGGTGAATTCGCTCTCAGGAAAAGGGTTTGTTTTCAAACCTTAGTGTTCCAATTCATGAATTCGGCGACCTATTCTTCCTCTGACAGGATAACAGGATGAATGGCATTTCGGATTTCGGATTCCGGATTCCGGATTCCGGCTCTCCTATTTTCGATTTCGGATTCCACATTCCGCAATCTGCAATCTGCAATCCGCAATGGACCGGTTGTATGTCCTGAGCCACCCCAACAACCCGCTCGAGCCCGCGGCACGCGGGGCTCGACGATGACCATATCTCTTTCGACCACGCCACGAGTGGGCAGGAAGGTCTCGAACCACTTCTCCGGCGATTCTTTCCTTGCGTCTTTGCGAGAGGCCTCCCGTCTTTCCATTTTCCCCCGCCAAGACGCCAAGGGCGCCAAGGTTTTCAAGCGCGCCGGCCTGCGATTTACTGAATGCTTCACGTCTCTGGAACAATCCCGTTCACGCCGATGGCGTGATTATCCCGTCAAAATAGCTCCTTTCACGACACCATTCATACTTCACCCGATTTGCGAATCCCTGTACTTAGGTAGAAGATTCGGGATTTTTCTTCCGCTTGACATTCACAGGCGCTCGGCTACCGACTTTTGCCTTTCGGCTTCTCGCACCATCGCATGCGTGCTTGCCAATCGCGCAGGTACTGCTCCCGCCACCGGTTGACGGTCCGGGCGCCGGCGTTGCGTCCTTCTTTGTATCGCGGGTCTGGGTCATCCCTCCAATAATGCGGCCGACGAGGATCGGCGACAAAGCAACCGCCCCAGTGATGCTTTGTGGGGTCATTGGGGTCGCCTCGCATCAGATACAAAACTGACGGCGTGTCTCCCATTTTCACGTCTTTTTTCTTGCCATAGTAGAAGTCGCCCAGCGCCCCGTGACCTTTGACGTGCCGCTCGACGAAAGCTCGATTTCCGAGGTCGCCGCTCTGATTTCCGCCGACATACATTCCGCGAAAGGTGGTGTCGCTTTCGACCCACCACAGATCGCGGTGCCTGTTGTAGAGGTAGTTGCGGGCGTTCCGGTCCGAGCGTGTGTTCCAGGACCCAATGGAATAAACTCGAATCTTAGTCTTGATGCCGGGGTCGTCGTGGACTGCCTGGGCGACATCGGTGATAGAGCCCCACACGAGAATATATAGCGGCCGCGGGTCGTCCCTTTTCGCCTGCCGAATAATCCATTTCGAGCCTTCGGTCGGAGTGCTGTAGCCCTGCGGAGGGGCGGGGTCGGTGGCGCCTTGCTTGGTTACGGCGCGAAGTTGGTCGGGGCCGGGGAATCGCCTCGAATGTGAGCGGAGGTTCTTATAATCCACCTCGTACGCGGCAATTACGTCGAGGATGTCCTTCTTGCGCCCTTTTCGAGGCGGTGAAGAAATGAGTCCTTCCGTGTCGAAAACGTCGGCATAGACTAAATAGTGGACCATGGATTGGAAATCGTCCGGGTCGCTGCCTCCGATGTCCGTTGAAGCCACCACCCGCAGCCGCTCCCCTGCGAGAGCGCCTCCGGGAGGGTTTTCCACGGCAGACACCGCCGTGGAAGCGAGGCAGATGCCGATGAACACCGGCGACGTTTTTGCCCGGCCGGAAACTGCGCGTCGAATTGTGTGAAGAAGCCTTGTTCCCAATAAGCCCGCAGACATGATTACGTCCCTCCCTTTTTGGTTCAGTCAACTCGCGTGATTAGCACCACCCAGTCCTCTGACGCGGAACGGCGGGGCGCGCCGAGGCCGACAACTCTGCCTCCCCTGAGCGAGCTTCTTCCGCTTTCAAAACTCCCGACTCGCGGGTTATACCAGCGTTTCTCGAATCTCCCCCTCGCCTTGCCGAGATCCAACCGGCCCCCCTTGCTCGCATCGGGTAGATATACGGCATAGACTTCCCCGACCTTTGCGAACACCTGGCTTCCCGGGTCCGAAGCCGCCGGGGGGCCGCTGAGCAATTCGTCGTGCGGTTCCATCTCCCAGAAAGGAAGGTTCTCCTCCATAAACTTCCGCGCACGCCAAGTCCATAACCACAGAGGTTCATATTGACTGAAATCCTCGGTATCCAGCCTTCTGTCAAGGAAATGTTCGGTATGGCCCCCCGAAAGGAAAGTCGGCCAAACGATTTCTTTGCGTTGAGCGGCGAGGTTATCCTTCGTCGTCCACCGCAGCTCGTCCAGGCAGATGGGGAGGGGTCGTCCCGCCGCCTTCGTCTTTTTCCGCCACTTCTCGACCTCGCGGCCTTTGCCGGCGAGTTCCTTATAATACTGAAACGATGTTACGCTGAATCGCTTATCTCCGAGGAAAGGCAGCCAGGCGGGCTCCGGATTCTTGCCCTTATGATGAACGGTAATCGGATGGTCGTAGGGGTCAACAGCGCGTATATATTCTGCGAATTGCTTGACGCGGCCTGCACCGAGGTCGAGACCCAGGTCGTATTCCTCTGATATGTTCCATTGGAGCGCGTTGTGATGGCCGAAGCGAGCTATCATCTCGCGATAGAACAACTTGCGCTCCGTGCCCAGTCTTGCATCATCCAGCTCCCTCTTGTTGGCTTCCTCCGCCTCATTTAGGACGAAGTGCAGAAAGATGCCCTTCCTTTGCGAGTGTCCGAAAACAATCTCCCATTGCCGGAGTTTGCTGATGTCGTAATGTAAATTGTCGTTTGAGGAACTTCCCTTGGGATCAATGGGCCCCACAAACGGCCAGGTGTCCTTGCCGTCGCCCCCGATATTCATCACAAGAAAGTAGATGGAATTGACGTGCTTGGAGGCTAAATAGTTGAGGGCGCCGATGATGCCTCTGCCGGCACCGTTCCCCCAGTCGGGGTCGCCCGGTTTCCACTGCGCGATGTGCCTCGCGTACCTGTGCCGGCCTTGAGGCGTGTTGTCGAATCCTTTGTACGCAAGGAAGTTCTCGGGGCAGTCTGTGCCGCCCTTTATCCAATAAGGCCCGTCGCGGAACTTGAGGTAGTGTCCGCCGACGTACTCCAGCCGCCCCCACTTCAACACGCCGGGGGCCTTCGCATCGCCTTCGGCGATCCTGAACTCGCCGGTCGCTCCGTCGAAAGCGACAGGTTTGCCCGCCACCCCGTTGAGAGCGGTTGCAATCCCCTTGCCGCTGCGAAACGAAGCTCTGTACCTCCATTCGCCCGCCTCCTCGGGCGAAAACCGAACTTTCCAGCTCGCACCACTCCTGCTGCCGCTGCCGTCGCCATCGAAGAAGCCGGGGACGTTGTATCTCTGACCGGCGGGACCGGTGAAAACCACCTGAAGACGGTAATCGAGAAAAGCATTGGGGGAGTTGTCGGTTTCGGTCGCTTTTGGGCCGCTGAATCTAATCGTGACCGTGTGCCATTTTTTCAGTTGACCCGAGACCACACCTGAGTTATCGCCCCTCGCCGGGTCAGCATGAAAAGCAAAAAGCAGTAAAGCAGCAAGCACCAAACGTGGCTGGCTGGATTTCCTCATGTTGGAACCCCCTTTCCGATTGTTCTCGCAGAAGCACATCACGGTTTCCCTCATATGCGGCCAGGGAACTCGTTTTTCGCCCGTTTTTGGTTACAGTTATGTAACGATTTGTGGGAGTGCGCAGGTCAAAACTCCGCGAGCTTGAGATACTTCGCCCCCAGTTTCATCGGCAATGTGCCCGCCAGAATAGCCAGCCAGACCATTGCGGCGCCCACAGCCACGCACGCCCAGAAAACGGTCGGGGTCTTGAGCTGCCCGCTGAGGTGCACATGGCTTACTGCCACTTCTGCCGTGAGAATGATAGTGATGAAGGCGAGACTCAGCACCAAAGCAAGCGTCCCGCCGAACCCGGAAACGATCTTCGCGGCATTGTCGCTGCCGAAGTTTGGGAACAGCGCCCCGAGCCCAACGCTCAGGCCGGATAGGCCGAAACATATCAGCAGCATGGCCCCGGAGGAAATACCGACCGTAGCGGCATCCAATCCCAGCATCACTCCCGATAAAAGGGTCAACCCCACCGCGACAACGCAGGAAAACAGAAAGCATAAGAGGAATTTTTCCTTGAGGATCGTTTCCACTGAAATCGGAGCCAGGCCGACCACCCAGAACTTGTTTCCCTCGAGGCTTATCTGGGGATACACGAAGCGAGTGGTGAGGGTGCCCAGGGTTAGCGCGGTAGCCGCGAGGTTCATAAAGGATATGATGTTTTTGAAGAAGACCGGAAACGTGTTGTACGACATGTTTCTGAGGTTGACGATATATACCCCGAGAAGCCCGAAGAAGATGACGAACTGGCTCCACTGAGACGGGTCGCGGCTGAACACTCTGATGTCCTTGATGACCATGGCTCTCACCGGCGGACGCAAAAACCGCCACAAAACGCCGAATCTCCCGATGAGTTTGCTTCGATGGCGGAGAATTCTTGTCCTCCCGGCGCTGTTGCTCCGGGACAGGCCGGAATAGAACATCTTCCTGGCAAGAAAAAAGCAAACCGCCAGCGACATCAAGCCGTTAGACCACAGCATCCCCAGTGCGAGGAGCCTGTCCTTCGGCGGGCGCGTTGTCTCCGCGTAACCCTTTGCCTCGAGAAGCAATCCTTGCACTAACCACGTGCTCGGAAGCACGGCGCTGCGGGAGACCTTTGCGAAGCGCACCATATTATCGAGGACAGGCAAAGGAGAGTGGAGAATGTTTCCCTCCGGGCTGGTGTTTGGTTTTCGCAGGATGAGAAAGGCTGCCACAACCGCCGATACCAGCAGGAACGATGCAAGGAGCTTCCTTTTTGGAAAAAACCGCACCACAACAATTATCAGCGACCCACCCACCCCGGCGGCGAGCAGCAGAAAAGGAAGAAGGAAGAAAGGTACGGAAAGGTAATACGCGACCCTCGCCGAACGGTCAATTCCGTACGCCAGCACCAAAGGTCCCGCCAGAAACAACGAGGCCCATGAGCTGAAAAAAATCGCTTCGACAAGTTTCCATTTCAGAATTGTCGTGTGGCGGATCGGCATCGCGGTGAGAAAGTTTACCTCCTTTGACTTGTAGCTCAAGGAGTAGATGAGGACCATATTGCTGAAAACCAGCATTATGAAGGTCGCAAGAAAGAAGAGGTAGAACAGCCTGTTGATAAGCAGCTCGCCCAATCCGGGGAGGAAGTTGTTCACGAAATGGAACGCGCCCCTAAACAGGAAGTAAGTCCCGCACCAATATCCGACTCCGAAGCCTACGATAACAGCGATCTTGAGGCGGGAATGCTCCCTTAGACCCGCTATCACGTGCGCGAGAATCCTGAGCTTCGTCGTAGCGATGGTCGCAATCTCACCCATGCGTGTTGTCCGGTTTGTCGCCAAGAGCCGAGCGGTGAGGACGTCGTTCATCTCAATCTTCCTTGCTGAGGAAGGTGACCGCCCTTGCAAGACAGCAGGCATCCGAGGCGATTGAACTGCTGCCCTCGTGGATGAATTCCGGCGCCAAGCACGCTGCTTTGTCTGTGGCGGACAATGCGGCGCCTATCCCACCGGCTCACACATCGCAAAGTTTGACAGCTTGCGTGAGGCCCTCCAACGGGTCCCGTGTCGGGACGAATTCCTGTCCGACGTAGCCCTTGTAGCCGATGTCCAGTAGCGCCTGCATGACCGGGGGATAGTTAATCTCCTGCTTCTCGTCGAGCTCGCCCCGTCCAGGGTTGCCGGCGACATGCACGTGGCCGACGTATTCGCCGCACTCCTTGATTCGGCGGATTAAGTCCCCGTCCATGACCTGAACGTGATAGACATCGAAAAGGAGCTTCAGGTTCGGCGAGCCGACTTTCTTGATGATGTCCATGCAATAGTCAACATGGTCGCCCTGGTAGCCGGGGTGCCCCTTCATATTGACGTCAACTCGGCTATTGAGCTGCTCAAGGCACAGATTGGCCTTCTTCTTTTCGGCATACCCGATGATTTTCTTGTATGCCTTGACGCAGTTCTTCGCGCCCTCCTCCGGGTCAACCTTACTGCCCTTCTCCTCGCCGGATGTATCGGCGAAACCGGTGAAAGTGATAATGTTCTTGAAGCCCGCCTCGGCATTGGCATCAATGGCTTTTCTGATTTTGGTGAGGCACTCGTCCCAATGCAACGGGTTGTTCATCCCCCTTACGAAACCGTGAGAGGGGGTAATGGCGCAGACGAGGCCATATTTCTTGAGCGTCGGCCAGTCTTCAGGCTCGACCAGTTCGACGCTCTTGCAGCCGAGCTGCTTGGCAACTTGAGCGTTCTTTTCAATGTCCCAATAGTCCTCGAAGCACCAACGCACAATCGAGTGATTGATCCTGCCCTTAGTCACAACTCGGGGTCTTCTCTTAGCCCTTCGCACCCCGGCGGCGCCGGCGAGGCCAAATGTTCCCATCGCCGCGGCGCCCGCCATGCCCGCAAACATTTTGCGTCGGCTAATGCCTTCCTGCCTTTTGGGATTCCAACTGTTCTGTCTCCTCATGCTTACTCCTCTTGTCTGATTATTCATGTCTTCTCCTTTCTCATTGACGTATTGGCTCTGGACCGGGCGAGCCTTTTCTGCCGGCGCCCTGCCGCCAACAATGGCGCCTCGCCTGCTTTCCGGCAAAGACCCTCCTCGCTGAGAAAAGTATAGAATCAGGCCTTAGCGATTTCAAAAAACGTTCGCTGCGGAAAAGCCTTTCACCCATATCATTTCACTTCCCCGTTAATCCTACAACCCTTATTTTGCACCTGATTCGCCTTTATCTTCGTGGAAGAGATTTCGCGTTGTCGCACGTGAACTTGGACAAAACGCGATTGCGAATTAGCCGTGAATTGCTTCTGAGGTCGGGTGTAACGCGATGAGTCCACGCGGACTCATTCTTCTCGAAACAGCAGGGCGACTTGAGCTCTCCCGCGATTTTCCCGACCAACACAGCCCACGCCGCCAAGAAATGCTTGCCGCCGCGTGACAGGATAACCCGACGGACTAAACCGGCTGCGGCAGCTCGTAACCCTTGCGCTTGGGCCGGTCGAGGTAGGCATTTGCCTCGTCATCACCGGGGAAGATTTCTTTCTCAGGGTCCCAACGGATCTTCCGCCCGATTTCGCGGGCGATATTGGCAAGATGGCACACGGTGATGGAGCGGTAGCCGATTTCCACGTCGGCGTTCGGCTTCTCTCGCGTCTTGATGCAATTGAGCCAGTTCTGGATGTGAGGCTGGGCGTTCCAGTCAGGGCCTTCCCAGATTTTCGCCGTCGCCGCGTCCGGACGGTGCTTGATGAAATCCGGCGGGTCGGTCGTGAACCTGTTTCGGTCAACCACGATCTTGCAGTCCTCGCCGACGAAAACTGCACCGCCCATAGGACCGCTGTCCAATTCGTAGCGAACTTCGACGCCGTTGGCATAGCGCATCGAGACCTTGCCGGAGGGACCCTCGGTGACGGGCCAAATCTCAACGGGGCCGCTGTGGCTCATCCCCAGGGCCCACTGGACCTGGTCGCAGCCGTGGGCGCCCCAGTTGGTCATTTCGCCGCCGGAGTAACTCCGCCACTGCATCCAGGCAAACTGAAGTTCCCTGGTGAATGGCCGGGCGGGAGCCTGTGCTTGCCACACGTCCCAGTCGTCACCCTCGGGAATGGGCTGTTCGGGGAGGCCCTGGTATCGCCTCGGTCCCGGGTAATTCACGCCCTGAACGAATTTAATCTTGCCGATGCCGCCGGTGCGAACCAATTCGCACGCGAAGCGGTTCATTTCCATAGTTCGCTGTTGCGAACCGACCTGGAACACTCGCTTGTATTTCCGCACGGCATTGACCAGCACACGCCCCTCGGCGATCGTCAGCGTCAGCGGTTTCTCGGCGTAAACGTCCAGACCAGCCTGGCAGGCGCGGATACAGGGCAGCACGCGACCGTGATCGGGCGTGGCGACGATTACCGCGTCCAGTTTCTCGGCCTCGAGCATTTTGCGATAGTCCTGGTAGGTCGCCCATTTCGTTTTGCAGAAAGCCGCCCACTTCGTCTTACAGATTGCGAGCGCCTGTTTCATCCGCTCGACGTAACAATCGGAGACAGCCACGATTTGGCCTTCCTTGGTGTCCCTGGTCACGAACTTCGTGAGCTGCCGGGCGCGATTCCCTATGCCGATGACACCGATGGCCACGCGGTCGTTTGCACCCGCCTTGCCCGGGGCGCCCATCGCCAACGACGGAATGATGTAAGGCGCCGCCGCGCCGGCGGCCAGTGCTGTCGCGCTCTGCTTCAGAAAGCGGCGTCGTGAGATTTTCTTCGAACGCACCATTTCTATACCTCCATAAGTTGTAACATGGGTGGCAGTGTTCATTTTCTTTGCGGCAAACATTTGTGGGTCACTGGGGCCTTCCGCGCCCTCCTGACAGGAGTTGGTCGGAAGCAGCGACAGAGATCTCCAACAAACCACCGCCTTTTTCAACTCTTGCTTCTCGCTTGCGCGAGCATCTGCACGGAGATTTCTCAACCGCTCGTCCGCCAGTCCCGCCTTGGGCGGGATAAAGCCAGTCATTCGCCGGTTACTGCTTCGAGCTCATCCCGAACTTGTCGAAGAAGAATTTCGCATATTCCTCGACCGGGGCGCCGTTGGGATAATCCTCGCGCAGCTTGAGGACGCATTCAACGCCGAGCTTGTCGAGCTTTTCCTTCAGGACGAAGCCGAATTTTGGATGGTGTATGTGCTGTCTGCCATCCGAATTGGGCGGAAGGGCAGCGTTCGCCTGAGGGTAAAAGAGCATCACCGGGGCATCGTCCGCGCTGGCGTGGTTGATGGGCGATGCTTCTTCGAACAGGGGATGAAACTTCGGGTCGTCAACATCACTCGGCTTTGTCATGCCGAAGAAGGGGATCAGCGCCTCGTCCACCTGGTTGGTGGTGAACAATTTCTTGATGAACCGAGGGTCGTACGACGATTGCGCGGCATACACGACCGAGGCGGTGAGACGTGTGGACTCGCGGGCCACCGGGTCGGAGCTTGATGGGTCCGCGAGGTCATCGTGAAATGCAAACCACAGCGAGATGCCCGCACCCGCCGAGCCGCCCGTCGCTCCGACACGTTTGGGGTCGAGGTTGTACTTCGCCGCGTGATGGCGGATGAACTGGAGGGCTCTGGCGCAATCGTGCATCTGCGCGGGAAACGGAGCCACTCCGGAAAGGCGATAATTGACCGCTGCAACAGACACGCCGCCACCGAGCAGTTTTTCGAGTAAGGTCCGATTGACCGAGCGTTTGTCACCGCCTCGGAAGCCGCCGCCGTGATAGTAGATGACCAACGGGGTCGGCCTGTCGCTCTTCGCAAGCCACAGGTCCAAGACGTTGCGCTCGTGGGGACCGTACTTGACGTCGGCAAAGTCGGGCGCGGGTAATGCTGGGCGCTGCTGCCGCTGACGTTGCCCCGGACGTCTTAAACGTGCGGCGCGAAAGGCAATGTCCTCCTGAAGCGTGATGGCGCCGTCCTTGTTGGCGTCAACGCGATTAAACAGTCGCCTCAGCCGTTCGGGGAGCTCGGCGATAGAGAGCTTGCCGTCCCTGTTGCGGTCATTTTCCTTTAAAAAGCGTTCGGCGTCCCGTTTTGCCTGTTCAGCCGGTTGATTCCTCTGCCGGGCCTGCTGCTTCTCCTGCGGGGCACTCGCCTGCGACGCCTCAGTTGTCGGCGATTGGATTGTCGGCTCGCCCTCAAGGAAGGCGAGGGAAGCGAGGAACTCGTCGGCGACGATGAGGGTCCGCTCCAGCCACGGCGGACGGTTGAAGAACCCGTGACCCTGGCCTTCCGCAATGAATTTATCGGCTCTAACGCCGAGCGACTCGGCCTTCTTCCAGTATTCGTCACCGAAGACCTTCAATCTATCTGCCGAACCAAAAAAGATCACTGCCGGCGGGCTGTTCTTGTCCAGATGCAGCGTCGGCGAGATCTTTCGCGCGAGTTCCTTGTCCCCGCCGAGGCGTTTGAGAATTGGCTCCTTCGTCATATCGAGGACGGGATTGAACAACACCATCGCCTCGGGAACAGTGGAAATAGATAGGTCGTCGCCCTCGGCCTCCACGCTTTTGGCGATCATCGCGCATGCCGCCAGATGACCGCCTGCGGATCCGCCGGAAGTGATGAGCCGCTGCGGGGCGACGCCCAGTTTGTCGGCGTTGGCGCGTACCCAGCGCACGGCGCTGCGGGCATCTTCGACGCACTTGTCGGGCGTGACGCCATCCCGGCTTTTCACGCGATAATCCGCGCGGGCAGCCACCAGACCCCGGCTGGCAAAATACTCCGCCTGCCGTGTAAACGCCCCGACGCCACCGTTCGTCCAACCCCCTCCAAAAAAGAAGATAATGACCGGGCGTCGGTCGCTCGCCTTCCAGTCAGAAGGGTAGTGGAAATGAATCTTCAGTTCCTTCTGGCCGATAGTTTTGAAGACGTACGCCTCTTGGGGCTTACCATTCTCGGCCTTCGCAGCTTTGGACTCTTCGACAGCGTTCCCCTCCGAACCCATCGTAAATAGAAGCGCCGCAATTACCGTAGCAAGTAGCGATTGATTTCTCATTGTTTCCCCCTATTAGAATAGTGCAAGTGTTACCATTATCTGCGCTGGGGTGCCTCGCGCAGAATAGAAACGTGTGGCATTTTCCTAATGGCGTCTGCCCGGACTCTCATAGCTATTGCGGATTGCAGATTGCGGAGTGCGGAATACCAAATCCCAAATCAGAAATCAGAAATCAGAGTGCGCCATCATTACCGGACAACAAGGCTACTGCACCTGGAGCAGCAGGTCAAGTAAAGACCGGATTCGGGTGCGGCCGTATTTGCGTGGCATACTTCGGATGAATCCTTTGGTCGAGAAGCCCCGCCTCGGCGGGGCTGAAGCAGGCTGTCACGAGAAGAATCTCGTATCGGATACCACCGACTAAAGCCGGTGGCTAACTGGGGCGCCCGCCGAGGGCGGGCGAAAAGGAGGCGGAGAAAATATTTAGCCATCTTCGATGGACGCGCAGGACAGACCCACGGGCGGCTGACGAGCCTCGCGGGTGGTTCCGTTTTCCTTTTTCGCGAGCGCCCGTCTTCGTGTGCTCTGAAGGCAAAATGATAGCGCGGCGCTCAGATCTGACGAAGCGCCCTCGTGGCATCTCGGCGGAGGTCCCGCGGAACGCGGGATGAACACTCATGGGCAAGATGCCCATGCTACGTCCCTCTGCGTGCTCTGCGCACTCTCCGGTTCCACCCTCATCCGACGGTAACTGAGGCATTACCGTTTTATTGCCTTACCTATTGAAGAACCAATGAAATCCTGATATAATCGAGTCTGTCAGCTTTTAAGGTCGTTTCCAAAACCACCATCTCAAAGGAGAGGCACTAATGGAAATGCACAGCCTGACTTCGCAGAAATCCTTCCCGGCATTTTTTTTCTCGGCTTTCCTTCTCGGTTTTTTCTTAGCGTTTCCCGCTTGCTCGCTCGCTCAATGGGAGGCGACTTTGGGGCGCAACGAGTTGGACGGTTCCATATCCGTTTCCTTCAGCTCGGAGCATGCCCGGCAGTACGAGATATACTGGAGCGATTCCACCTTCGGCGAAAACATGCAATGGCATCGCGCCGCGAAGGACATCGTCGCGGACGCATCGGGAACGAACGTCTGGACAGATGGCGGGGGTGGAGGGCGCAGCCACCCCTCTCTGGTCACGTGCCGGTTCTACCACGTGGCATTGCAGGAAGATAGCGACCGCGATGGTCTCACTGACGCCGAGGAGCATTTCGTCCACAAAACCGACCCCCATAATGCGGATTCCGATTCGGACCACCTCCGCGACGGTGACGAGGTCAACGTGCACGAGACCGACCCGCTCAACCCGGATTCCGACGGCGGTGGGATGGGGGATGGTGACGAGGTGGGTTTCAGTTTCGATCCAAAGGACAACTCCGATGACACCGGAGACGCCGACTCAGACGGCCTCTCCAATGCCCAAGAAGGCCTTCTCCATACAAACCCCCGTGTCTCCGATACTGATGGCGACGGTTTGAGCGATGGAGAGGAAGTCAATCTCAACACAGACCCCTGCAACGCCGACATTGATGCTGACAATCTCACGGATCCGAATGAGGTCCAGCAGGGCACTGACCCCCAGGACCCCGATTCGGATGATGACGGAATGCCCGACGGGTGGGAAATCAGCAACTCCCTCAACCCTCTTTCCGATGACTCCAATTCCGACCCCGACGCCGACACGCTCGTCAATCTCATCGAGTATGCTTTGGCGACCGACCCGCAGAACAATGATTCCGACGGTGACGGCATTCGCGACGATGCCGAAACCGTTGTCGTTTTCCGCACCAACGCGGAGGACGCCGAAGACGATGGCAAGCTCGATTATGTATCCGAAACGTGGGTCATGGCCGACGCCGACGGGAACGGTTCCCTGGAGAAATACGACTACGACAGCACTATCTCTTACTCCGGTTCCGGCTTCGATGGCACGCTCTTCGGGAAGACTTCGGATTCGCTTGCCCTCTACGAGAAAGATGGCGACGTTTACGTTGATATTGATGACGCCAATGGCGGTGATGACCAGAATGAGCTCGCCAAGTACACTGCTGTCCCGGTAATTCCGCCCGCGGCGGACCCGGAGCTCCCTTACGCCGCCAACGGTCAAGAGCGCTGGCGAGACTGCGATGAGGACAGCGTTATTGATGCCCTCGATACCGATTCCGACGACGACGGCATGCCCGACCAGTGGGAGAACGCCAACGGCTGCGACCCATGCGACGCGACGGACGCCTCGGACGACAACGACGCCGATAACTTGACAAACTTGAGAGAATACCAGCTCGGGACCGACCCGAACGATGAGGATTCCGACAGCGACAGCATCCCCGATGGCGCCGAGAGGAACGCGGGGACGGACCCCCTCACGAACGACTCCGCTCAGGATCTCGACAACGACGGCTTGAGCAACCTAACGGAACACCAGAACGGCACAAAAATCAACGATCCCGACAGCGATGACGACGGCGTCGCGGACGGCTCCGAGACCAACTGGAACGCCGACACCGACGGGGACAGTCTCATCAACGCCCTCGACCCCGACTCCGACGACGACGGATTAAACGACGGACAAGAGCAGGATCTCGGGACAAATCCTCTCCTCGCGGATACTGATGGAGACAACCTCTCGGACTATGAGGAAGTGCAGATTGAAACTGACCCCAACGATACCGATACCGATGACGACGGTGTCACTGATGACCTCGACCCCGCTCCGCTTGACCCGGACGCCGACGACGATGGCTTGAACGATGGGGAGGAAGCTACCCTGAATGCGATGTGGTACGGAGTGGATGAACTCTCCGACGGGGAAAGCGTTCTCCTTGAAGACGCGGACGCCAAGACCGGACAATGCCTCGTGCACAAAGCCGCCGCCAGTGAGATATTCAACCACTCTCAGCCTCTTGCCGCAGGGAAGTACAGGCTCTTCGTTCGGGCAAAAACTTTTCGCCTGTTCCAGCCGATCCTCAACGCCGACTTCGAGGAGGACGGTATCGCGCTTCCCCCTACAAACTGGGCTTTCACTATTGGGGGGCCTCCGCCGTCCATGACAGGAGTTTATCCCGCCACTCCCGCTTTCTCCGGCGACACAGGCGTCGGCATAAATGTGAACGGCACGTCTCCGCCCGCGGTGGGCGAATGGGTTCAAGTTGTCAACGGTCCGTTCGATACCGATGACATATATACACTGAGCGTTTCCTTCTACATCCCCGGGGGAGCGCAAGGGTTCGATGTGGACGCCGGAATCGTCTGGAAAAACGGCGCCACGACAATCAAGGAGGATTGGTCGAAGAACTTCTCCTCCAACGTATGGGACGTGTGGGTTCCCGCTATCGCCGCGTCCTCGGCGCCCGCCGGAGCGACGGACATTGAAATCCATCTGAGAGCTTCCACACTCTCGCAGCCCGCAATTGGCTCGGTGATCTTCGACGAGGTCATACTTACCCGCGTGGGAGACAAAGTGCAGCTTTCGGTGATAGATAATGGCGGAACCGACCTGACCGAGCACAACGGCAATCCCGACACGCACTACATCGCCAACGTCTATCGCTGGGTCTCGACTCCGGACTTCACACTCGCCTCCGACGGCGCGGTTGACCTCACTGCCTGCGACCCGCAATCGGCGGAGGGCAACGTCGTGGCGATTGACAGGGTTTTGCTCGTCCTCATCGAGGGCATTTCACCGAAACTCACCGACCCTCTCGACCCCGACACGGATGGCGACGGCATCGTGGACGGAGCCGAGCGAGTGATTGGCTTTCATTGGTTTCAGGCGGAAGATTTCTCAGGGGCGGATCAGGTTATCGGCCATCGCGGAGCTGCTAACGGCAAGGAGGTTGAACCCGACGCCTCCGGCCTCCTCTGTAGCATCTCCGACGACGACTTTCCGGCGGACGGCGAATATACCGTCTATGTCCGCGCCCGAACCCTGAACTCGAGCGACAACAACAGTATCCGCGTCGTCGTGAAAGCGGGCAGCACTACCGTGCAATATACGGTTCCGCCGGCGCGCTTCGTCGGCTTCGATACCGTCCACGGAAATAAGCCTATCGTCGTCAACCTTTACGAATGGTTCGCCGCCATTCAGCCGATAGGCTTGCCGCAGCCGTCGGTTCCTTCCGTGGTGTCCCTGGCTCCGTCAATCTCCGTCTTCGAGCAAACTGGCATCCATATTGATGTCTCCGCCCAGGGCTTCGACAGGGACAACATTCGCCTCGACGCGGTTCTTCTCGTTGAAGGCCCATACAGCCCCACGGAGATTGATCCCTATGAGAACGAGGAGGGTATCTTCTTGTACGAACGGGTGCTGCTCAACCCACGCATCAGTAATCCCATGGACCCCGACACCGACCTCGACGGCTATCGTCCGAAGGACGGCGCGCTCCCCGATTCCGTGGGCTACCTCACCGATGGTTTCGAGTTTGACGGCATCAGCTCCAACGCCTTTGCCATTGACACCGACCTCGACGGCGACCCGGACGACACGGATATCAACCCCCTCACCGACGATTCCGACAACGATGGCCTAAAGGATAACGTCGAGCTTGCTGACGGCACGCTTCCCGGCTATCCCACGAACACTCCCGAAGAACCGAGCAAGACCAACTTCCTCGACGCCGATACCGATGACGATGGAGTTCTCGACGGCAACGAGGACATTAACATGAACCAAATGCTCGATCGGGACGAGACCAATCCTGTCGTCCTCGACACCGACCTCGACGGGCTGACCGACGGGCAGGAAGTCGGACTCGCGGAGCCCGAGGGCGGTGGCGCCGGCACCAACATGGACAAGTTCGAGGCGGACGAGGACCCCTCCACTCGTACCGACCCACTCGACCGCGACAGTGACGAGGACGGCCGCCTTGACAGCACAGAAGACGAAAATAGCAACGGCCGCCGCGACGACGCCGAGACCGACCCCAGCCAGTTCGACACCGACAACGACGGTCTCAGCGACGGTTTGGAGCTGGGACTCACAGAACCGGAAGAAGAAGAGGCCACCGATGCGGACAAGTTCCAGGCCGACACTGACTCCTCCACCACAACGGAACCTCTGATTGCGGATTCCGAGCACGACGGGCTGAACGATGGAGTCGAGGACAAAAACGCCAACGGAAATGTTGACTCCGGGGAGACGGACCCCAATGACCCCGATTGCGATGAGGACGAGCTCAGCGACGGCGACGAGGTCAACATCTACGGTTCCGACCCGCTATCAGACCAGAGCGACCGGGACGGTCTCAGCGATACGCTTGAGGTCAAGGTATATCAGACTCATCCCGCCTCCGAGGATACCGACGGAGATGGATTGTGGGACGGCGAAGACATCGTAGTGAATGAGATCTCCCACAAGGGGGAAATGACCGCGCACACAGACCCCCTCGTTGCCGACACTGACGGGGACGGTCTCAAGGACGGTTTCGAGGTGGAGGGCTGGTCTATAACCGTCAACGGAACCGCAAAGGACGTGACCTCCGATCCGCTGAACCCCGACACCGACGGGGACGGCCTCGACGACAAGCAGGAGTATCTCAACCACACCGATCCCCGCAGCCCCGACACCGATGGCGACGGGCTTGGCGATTTCGCAGAAATCAATCAGCACAAAACCAACCCTTGCGAAGCCGACGAAGACGGAGACGGCCTTAACGACGCCCTGGAAGTAAAGCTCGGAACCGATACCGACAATCCCGATAGCGACGGAGATGGTCTGCCGGACGGGCATGAGGACGGCAATCGAAACGGCGTCGTGGACGTGTGCGAGACCGATCCCGCAAAACGCGACACCGACGGCGACGGAATCACCGACGACAAAGAAATCCTCTACTCCTCCCAGATGTACTCCCAATGCGTATTCTCCTGGGAGGCGGAGCAAGCTGAGCATGGCGGCTGGTTCATCAGCGGCTCCCAGCGGTACGGTTTCACTCCGCTCCAGCAGGGCGACCTGATTCCCGACATCGCCAACGGTGCGAGCGGCGCCGGCGCCATCAGCACACAGACTTCTCCCGGGGGCGTGTATGTCGCCAGAATCTCCAATATCGTTGCGAACGCGACTTACCAGTTCTATGTGCGCGTCCGAATTCAACCCGGCGAAGGCTCGACGGCGACCGATGGCCTCGTCGGCATGTTCACCAGTTGGAGCACCTCCTCCGAGGGCTTCTTCCTCCGCGTCCCCACTGACTATCAGTGGTACTCCATTCACCCCCGTACAGTCCTGGGCGACAACGTCTCACTTCAGGTTTGGCGGGGCAGCCACAACGGATACGATGTATATGTGGATAAGTTTATTCTTATTCGCCTCGACGGCGCCCCGCCGAAATTGCGCGGCGGTCAGGTCACCCTTCCCGGGTCGGGAAACTTCGACACCGACGACGATGGAATCTCCGACGCCACGGAAGTCAAAAATGGCGTCTATTGGATCGAAGTCGAAAACCTCGACCTGAGCAACGCGACCGTGTTCGCCTGGAACGATGGCTGCAGCAACGGTAGGACCCTCAAAACCAAGAACTCCTCCAACCCAGTCGTGACTTACAATTCCGTGTCCTCCCTTTTCCACCTGGAGCCTGGAACCTACAACCTCTGGGTGAGGGCGCGCGCCTACGGCGGCACGAGCAACCAGAAAGTGACCGTGCGAGTCGAGGAAACTCCGAGTCTCTCTTACGAGAAGGAGTTCTCTTTCACGGACACGCTCTATTACCGGTGGTTCAACTTCAATCAGGTTATCGGCTCCACCGACAGCAACTTCGACGTCAAGGTTACCTCCACGTCGAACGTCCTTGTTGACAAGCTGATGTTCGCGAAGAGTTCCTACGGCAACCTCGGAGATGCAGCCAACTGGGGTAAAGTAACCGATCCCCTCCGCCCCGATACCGACAGTGGCGGCAACAGAGACGGCGACGAGCTTCTCACCACCGGTGACGGGAAAGATAATCCTCTCGACCCGACCGATGATGACTTAGATTCGGATGGGGATGGCCTCTCCGATGCTTTCGAAAACCTGACCTTCGGGACCTACGATACCGACGGCGACGGATTGATTCCTGCCAACGACCCCGATTCCGATGACGATGGCCTCGGTGACAAGTACGAGACTGACAATTTCGGGACCGCGGACCCTGACGGCGATAACAAGGTTCCTGCCCTCGACGCGGACTCCGATGGAGACGGCGTAGGGGATAAGTACGAGGTGGACAATTTCGGTCTCCAGGATGTGGACGGCGACGGTTCGCCGCCCCCTCTCGACAGCGATTCCGACGGAGACGGCCTGAGCGATTCTTACGAGGACAGCAACTTCGGCGACAGCAACCCCGACGGAGACCTTCTCCCCAGCGGCAAGACAAAGGTCCCTGTTCTGGATACCGACTCAGATAACGATGGCCTTAGCGACGACAGGGAAGTTGATCTCGGCAGCAACCCCCTCAGTACCGACACTGATGGCGACGGCCTGTCCGACGGAGACGAAGTCAACGTGTGGAGCACAGACTCCACCAAGAAAGACAGCGATGGCGACGGCCTCCACGATAACTTAGAGCTCGAAGGCTGGGACCTCATCATCTATTCTCTCAGAACAGGCACCGTCGTCACTAAAAGAACAGTATATTCCGACCCGAATGTTAAGGACGAAGATGGCGACGGTCTCAACGACTACGCCGAGTACCTCAAGTCGGACCCGCACCTGAAAGACACGGATGGCGACGGATACACCGATGACAAGGACACCAACCCCGTGGGAATTGAAAACGAGGCGCCCACGGTAACCTACTTCTCGTACTCATCCAGTGTCACCCTCGGTTACTTCAAGATCCACGTCCACGTCAAAGCCGAAGACCAGGGAACTCAGTCGAAGATCAAATCTATTAAGGTCAAGGTTTCGAGTTCGGGAAGCTCAGATTCCGACACCGACTACGACGGCGATTTCGACCACAACCTCTACGTCCAGTGGTTCAGCGGAGCCGTGGTCAGCGGATTCGACATCGAGGTTACGGTCACTGACTTGAACGGTAACGTCCGCAAAGTCAAAAAGCATCTCCAGAGCTTCCTGGAGTGGGTGCAGGGCGGGGTTGAAGATGCCTGGGACTGGACAGTGGATAACAGCATCTATTACGAATTGAAGCCTTTCCCCCGCTACTGGCAGGGATCCTACGGACTGTGCGCAGGCCTGACGTGCCTGGAAGTCGCCCATTACTACTTCATACTCGACGACCTCGACGACGTCCGCACCAAATCCGGAGACGACGACGTTACCAACGGCATGGGCGGAGACGAACAGACAGCGTATTATCAAGCCATCGGTGTCTTCGAGAAGCAGGACACCGACCCCACCTTTAGCGAGATCAAAGACCAAATCATGGGCCAGAGAGACCCCGTCGTTGGGAGGTTCAAAGACTATTACGGTACTGGCTCCGATGATGGACATGCGGTGGCGATCATCGGATACTACGATGCGGGATGGTTTGGGCAATACTGCATCATCCAGGACACGAACGTCACCGTCGTCACCTATTCCATGTCCTGGGATTACCTGAAAGACCACCGCAAAGCATATTTCATCTACGTGGACGGCTCCGGCATGGCCGGCCCGTGATTTTGCAAGGCTTGGCGTCTTGGTACATGGATTCGCAAATCGGGTGAAGTATGAATGGTGTCGTGAAAGAAGCTATTTTGACGGGATAATCATGCCATCGGCGTGAACAGGATTGTTCCAGAGACGTGAAGCATTCAGTAAATCACAGGCCGGCGCGCTTGAAGACCTTTGCGCTCTTAGCGTCTTGGCGAGAGAAAATGGAAAAAGGGGAGGCCTCTCGCAAAAACGCAAAGCTCGCTAAAGAAGAAACCGGATGCAAGGTCAGGGACCGAGCTGTGGCTGACAAACGGCGCATGCAACCCGTCCATTGCAGATTGCGGATTGCGGAATGCGGAATGTGGAATCCGAAATCCAAAATAGCAGAGCCGGAATCCGCAGTCCGAAATCTCAAATCCGAAATCCCAGACATCCTGTTATCCTGTCGGAGCAAATACGTCAGCGAACCTATGAATCGGAGCACTTGGCGAGAGAAGTGTGGGTAGGGGAGACCCTTCGCAAAAGCGCAAAGACGAGATGGCCGCTATTATCAAAACTCGAGACCTATGATGGGACAAGCTCCCCCTCCGCCGTATCAAACAGCATGACTTTCTGCTCGGGGTAGGCGCGGACACGCATGCCCATGGCCAAGCCTGCGATAGAGGAGGTTGGTCGCGATTCCGACCAGCCGCATGAACTTCCTCAGATACTTCAGTTGGCCTTTCGTGCTCCGTTGACCCTTTTTGTTACGCTGACTTTTCCGCAGGTTCTGCTTCTTCGGCCTTTGGCGACTCGCGAAAAATCGTGAGATAGGCAATGGCACAAGCCACGGTCAGGAAAACCGGTACAAGGAAGATACCGGTGTAGTTTACGCCTTTGGCGGTTGTGAGGAGGTCTCTAATCCATCCGGTGAACAGGGCGCCGACCAACATGCCTATCCCAACGGTGATGAATGTCCAAAGCCCCTGTGCTGAAGCACGGATGTCCGAAGCAGAAACAGAATTGACGTAAACTATTCCCAGCACGAAGAAAAATACGTAGCCAAAACCGTGAAGCCCCTGCGATACAAGCACCAACCATGTCGGTTTTCCGATGGCGTAAACGATGTAGCGTATGGGCCACGCGATGACTCCCAGAAAAAGTGCCTTGCGATATCCAAAGCGGACGAGCACGAAACCGAGCGAGAACATTACCAGTGCTTCGACCACCTGAGCGAGGGTCATCCATGCCGGGACCTGCGCCTCGGGCACCCCAATGCTGATGAGGAACGGAGACGTAAGCATATAATAGAACTGGAGCTGCGTGGAAACGATGAACGCGATGATGATGAACGTGGCGAACCGCCAGTCTTTCATCAGCTTCAACGCCTCCAGGAAAGCCCAGGGCCTCTCCTTCTTCTTCGCGGGCGGAGTGTGCGGCAGGAAGAACGAAAGAATCCCCAGGATTATGGCAAAGATTCCCGCCAGCAGGAGGCAGAGGTGACCGTTTTCGACGTGCGATCCGCCAGCTAAATGCAGCCAAAGGCTAAGGACCAGGCCGGCAACGATCCAGCCGATGCTCCCCCAAACCCGAATCCAGGGGAACTGCTTATCGGGATCATCGAGATGGTGAAAACAAATGGAGTTGGACAAGGCTAAAGTCGGGGCATAGAAGAACGAGAAAAGGAGCAGCAGAACGAAGATGCCGGGGAAGGATTTCATCCAGGCCATGATCAACATCATCGCACCGGCGCCCAGATTGGCAATTGCCATGAACCGCTCGGAGGGGAGCCATCTGTCCGCAATTTGCCCACCGATGAAAGGCGAAATCATGGAAGCCAAAGGGAGAGCCGCAAATATCCATCCCATGAGCATCCCCGAGAAGCCAAGCTCTATTTGCAGGTACGCTGGAAGGAAGGGGAGCCACGCCCCCCAGATGGCAAACTGCAGGAACATCATAAGACTGAGACGTACGCCTAAGCTCCGTTTCATCTTTGCCTCCTGTCAATTGCGGGTGAGAAAATGTGCCGGATCAGCCTCCACATCTGCACTGACCTGTTTCTGATGAACCACGCATCGGGAACCGAACAAACTGTCCATACCCACGGCGCGGAATGGTAGCAAACTTGCGGCAGAACGGTAAAGCGCTTTTATGAAGACGTTTTTTGTCGAGTTTTGGTTCACGCCTGCGAAACCCACCGCTACTCGTTACGGCAGGCGGTGAGCAGTTCCTCCAGGGTTGAAAAGCCCACGCACTGAACCGAATCCGCCGCGCCGTAATAGACTTTCACGGAGCCATCGTCTTCGAGAATGGCGGCGTTGGTGAAAACCACGCTGGGCGTCTGGCCGCTAAGCTCGTAATCCATCTGCGGGGCAAGGATTGCTCGTTCCGCCTTTGCCACCACTTTAGACGGGTCCTCGAGGTCGAGAAGAAAGACGCCGAGCTGGTAAACATAATGCTGGGCGCACTGCGTCCGCACGCCGTGAAAGATGGTCAGCCAACCTTCGCTAGTGCGAATGGGGACGGCGCCCGGACCGATTTTCTTCCACGCCCAGCGAAAATCCTCTCTGCCGATGACGCACTTGCTCTTTCCCCAATGGATAAGGTCAGGGGAATAGGAGACCCAGATGTCGCCGTCGCCGCCGCTACCGATATTTGGTCTGTCCAGCCGCACGTATTCGCCTTTGACCTTCTCAGGGAAAAGCACCCCGTTGCGATTGTCCGGCTCGGAAATGCACCCCATCCACTCGAACTCCTCAAAATCCACCGTGCGGAAAAGCCCCAGGCGACAGGCATGCTTGCTGTGGGCGGAGTGGACGATGTAGAAAACTCCGTCGAGCTTGGTGACCCTCGGGTCAAAATAGGTTCGGTAGGAGTATTCGTCGTACTCGGGGTTGCCGTGAGGGACGTTGACGGGCCCGGGCCGCGGTTTGAAGTGCAATCCGTCATCGCTATCCGCAACCCACATGTAGTCGTAAAGGGCGGAGTCTTCCACGCGGCAAACCATGATGTACCGCCCTTCATCCTTGATGACACCGCTGTTGAAGACCCACGTGATGTCGCCCGGAAAATCCGCCCCGGTGAGGATCGGATTGCCCTCATAGCGGCGGACAATTTCCTTCGGCTTTTTAGGATCGAACGGATGGAAAGTTGAGGGCACGATGATCCTCCCCGCGATGCGCGGCGACGCCCACTGTTTCGCTACCAGCCTCGATCAGTTGAGCCGCCTTTTTTCGGTCGCTTTCGCGATTCACAACGTGATTTCTGTTTCGAGCTTTTCGTTCTCCTCCATCATTTCATCCCAGGTGACGACCTCTTCGGCGTAAGCCGCCGTGCGCCCCAGAATGCTGGTGAGATTGCTTTCCACGGACACCTCTACGTTATTGAGATACTTCCCGGTTTCAATGCTCTTGACGAAGTTTTTGACGTTGGCGAGGGCGCCGTCTCTGTAAATATCCTTGGTGTCGCCTCCCTCCCAGGGCGACTTTCCTGTAATCTTGACGGGGCCGCCATAGTGAGAATCCACCGTCCCGCGAGTCCCATAGACGCGCATGCACATGTCGTGGAAACCCTCGAGGAACTGGCTCGAGCTGAAATCAATCTTGACGCCGTTCGGATACCAGTAGATGACGATGAAATGATCCCAGCAATCGCCGACATCGGTTCTCGCTTTGCGGCCCCCGGTGCCCGTAGCTTTGATCGGGTGAGATTGCAGATACCAGTTGCAGACGTCGAGAACGTGGATGTTCTGCTCGACGATGATGTCGCCCGAAAGCGTTTTGTCGAAGACCCAGTTGCGGAGTCTCGCCTCGCCGGGCGACATGCCGGGGCGAGCCTGCCGGCCAAGCCTCCCGGTCTGGTAGAAAATCTGCCCGCAGACCGGAACCCCTATCACGCCATCGTGCACCCGCTTCGCCGCTTCGATGAAATGAGGCTCGGATCGCGTCTGAAAGTCCACCAGAAAGCTCACCTTCCCCCTGGCCTTGCTGCCGCTGGCAAGGATGCTGTTACACCCTGGGACGTCAACCGCAACCGGCTTTGCGAGATAGACATGCTTCTTCGCGGCGATTGCTGCCGCGACGTGCCGCGGATGAAAATAGGGTGGGCTGGTCACTACCACGCCATCAACGTCCTCGTCCAGCAATCCCTTGTAGCCGTCAAGGCCCACGAAGAGGCGCGACTTATCCAGTTTGAACAGCCGCCGGGCGTAATCAACCCTGTCGGGGAACGAGTCAGCCGCCGCAATGACTTTCGCGCTGGTGTGCTCTGGAAAGAACCTCCCCACAAACCTTCCTCGTCCGCCGCAGCCAATGATACCAATCTGCGGGGCAGAATTGGCAGGCGTCCCGAAAACCCCGCCGGGGCGGGGCTTGACGACGAGGAAACTTGCTGCCGCTGCGGCGCCTTTCACGAACTGACGCCGGGAAATATTTGCGTCCTTTTTCTTGCTCATGGTGCCCCTCCTCCCTCTTGATGGTTGGAACTCTTGCGCGCGTGCCCAAGAGAGTGTAAGTGAACGCTTTTGAGGAATACTAACACCTTCCTCTTCCTCCGGCAACTTTCCTCTGGCCGAGGGTGCGGCTGTATTTAGGAAACAAGAATTGCGGGTGACATCGCCTCGCCAGGGCAAGTCGGCTGACGATGACGCTTCGCTTTCCAAAGGAAACAATGGCGCCGCAACGGGGTCACTGCGGGATTCTTCGCAAACGCCCTGCCCGTTCGGGACGAGTCGCCGAACCTCACGTCATCCTTGTGTCATATACAGCCAGTTTGCGAATCCTCGGTTGGGCGACTGACTCTGTGGCGTGGAAGCGGACCTTTGCCACCTCAACCCGGTCAAACTTCTGAATACGCTTGTGTCCGATTGAGACCCCCTCGCAAAGTTGTTTCCATTCACCACCGCCAACGAGCCCTTCCACCACGTACTTCCTTACGCGCTCGCCGTGCACAATGTCTTCCATGAGAATCAGATGGTCAATCTTCGTCGGTTGTGTGAGACCGAGCTCGAGCACCTTCCCGGTCCCTCGAATCTCCGCCAAAGGCTTGCCAAAGCGCCTCCTGATTTCTCTGCCGAAATCAGCATAATGTCTGAGATTGACTTCAGGGATGATGCCGTCTTTGTTCGGCGTGGCGTTCAGCAGGAGGTTACAGTTTCGTCCCACAGACCTGTAGTACATATCAATCAGCGCGCTCAACGGCTTGATATCTTGCTTCTGATCCGGAGTCCAGTTCCATCCATGTCCGGGCAGTGGCACATCACACTCGCCAGGCAACCACAGTTTCCCATTCGGATCGCCGTGGCCCATGATGCGCGGGTCGCCCTCCGCCGCCTCTCGGCTTGGGACCGTCGCCCAGCAAGGATAACCTGCGACACCTCTCTCGTTGCCGACCCAACGAATTGTGCTTGCTGGACCCTGGAAGTACATTGCTTTCGGTTGCAAGTGCTTGGCTATGGGGACGATGTCCGGCCCTCCCTTCTCCGGGAGCAATACACCCCCGTCGAACCAGATTTCCGTAAGCTCTCCGTACCGCGACCACAATTCAGTGAGAAGAGTCTCGCACGCTCGGGCGTACCTCGCCTGCTCCACCGGGTCACCTGACTGCACTTTGCCTTTGCCGTAAACTTTCCAGTAGGCGTTGTAGTGCACGCAGGCGTAAAGCCCCGGCTTGATCCTATACTTGCGACAGGACTCGATGAACTCCTTGACAACATCGCCCTTTCCGGCCCGCCATTTTGCCTGCTTCAGCCCATAACGGTACGCGTCACTTTGCCATTGCATGAAACCTGTGCCGTGCTTTGCGGTGAACACGGCATATTTGGCGCCCATTGCGCGCGCCGCCTCAAGCCACTGGTCAGTATCGAGCTTCGTCGGATTGTACACGTTCGAGTCCGGGACAGACTCGCTGCCACAGATGAACATGCCGAAATGGATAAACAGGCCAAGCTCCATATCTTGCCACGCGAGTTGTTGGGGCGCAGGCTCGGCAAGGTGCAAACCGTCGCTCCGGCTCTCGCCTACGGCAAGACGCGATATCAGGGTGCTGGCTGTTGCGTAGGCCGCCGCCTCGGACAGGAAACGGCGTCGAGTCATTTTGCTCATCTTGAATCCTCCCACAGGGAGAACAACGCGAGGACCCTTACGGTCAGTCTTGCACTACAGAAAGATTTCATAGGTCAAGAAACGCCGCCCAGCGGCATTGAGCGTGCGTAACCCGGCGGAAAGAAGGGGAACTCCACGGCACAGTGCAGCAGCCGAAAAGACCAGTCGGTCGCTTGGCTGGCCGAGCGCAGCCAGAAAGGAGTTGCCTTCAGTCAGAATTGATCGCGGGTTCCGCACCATCCGAATGGGCGCTATTCGCCACGTTCCTCCAGCGAGTTCGCCTCCTTTCCACATTGGGGGAAAGGGCGTTTTGTGTTCTCCTTCTACAAAACTTGACTTACTTGTTCAGAAGTCAACTTTTATAGACGGGCAGTTCACCCGCCGACTGGGACCCACCATCCTTTCGCCGGAGCTGGTCGTTTTTCTCGTCCTTGGGGCTGTTCTCTACTCCGTGTAACCTTTGGCGCCGACCGTATCCCTCGGACCAGTGAACCCGGGTCCGCCAGCAGCGACATAGCCGTAGCTGGCCCCCGATTTATCGGGACTGACCCAGAAACTATAGAGCTTGCCGCTTTTCAGGTGGAAGCGGAACCGGGCAGGTTTTCCGGCCAGAGCGGACAGGTCTTCGGCGCCCCTCCACGTCAGCGCTGCCAGAGTCTTGTCAGCCGATACAGGATTGCATTTGTCGAGGGTGAACGGCGAGATCACCTTGCCGTCACGCTCGAGCACCTCGGCGCGCAGTTCGCCTTTCGGAGCATCAACGTTGACAAACAGGTACTTGCCCTTAAATGTCACGACCCGCGTCGTAAGCGTGCCACCTTCGGAGCCGGCGTCCATCGAGGCGAACCCGTCGCGGCGCATGATAGCCAGCCCAGTGTTGCAGTCGCCGTCCCAGAAGCGGTCGCTGAGGGCTCGGCCACTGACATAAAAATACAGCTTATCGCCAACCACCAGGCAACAGCCGCCGACGCTTTGCACGTTGCCCCAGTTCCAGGCGCCTTCAGTCTCATTGGTCGTGAGGAACCGGCGGCGATCGGGACGATACCAATGGAAGCCGTCGCGGCTGAAGCCGACCAGCACCTCATTGCGTTTCTGAATTTTCAGCTTGGCGCAATCGCTGTTAGGGGGTCCCTGCCAGATGCAGAACAGCCCCAGCATTAGGCTCTCGTACGCCACAGCATCGTGGTTATACAACTGTGGTGTGATGTGGCTGTACTGGGGCTTGGGGTGGTGCGGGTCGAGGCGATCAGCGCACATCCAGAGCACTGCGTCCGTGGCAAGCTGTTTTGTGCCGGCGGTTGCGTCGGAATGCTCGAAGTAGGCGCGCGATCGGCCCACACCCGCTTGGCTGGTCCGCAGACCGAACGCCCATTTTTTGCGAAAGGGGTTGTAGTGCACCGTGGTCCGGTCGCCGATGCGTGTAGCGCTGACGGCCAACGGTTCAGACCAATGAATGCCGTCGTCGGAGCAGCGCAGCGCAAGGCTCCACGGCCGCGCCCCTGGCGCGGTTGCCGTGACGAACATTTTGTAGCGGCGCCGTGGGTCGGGATCCTCTTGATCGAGCCACACCGTGCTCGAGTCGCGGTAGCGCCCACCGCTTGCCGGGTTGACGTCGCGGTGGCTGAGCACCTCATTGGTGCCCGGCCGCACGCCAAATGACGGCTTCTCCCAGTGAATCCCATCCCGGCTGGTTGCCAGACAGGTGCTGGCGATGTAGCCGCCAGCGTACCAAATCTTGAACAGCTTGTCCTCAGGATCATAAAATGCCCCGTCGCTGAAGGGCATGGCCGCCGGGGCTGTACCTTCTCGCTCCCAGGGCTTATCCGGTTTGAGCACGGGGTTGTCCGGATGATATTTCGGCGTGTGATAGCTTCGCTGGAGCGTTGTCCGTTCGACCAGGAAATTATCCACAAGAAGCTGTCGGCCAACGTCTATCGGAATGATTTGTGGCGGATTCTCGAGGTAGGGAACGGGCATCGGCTCCCGCGTGAGCTTCTTTATCCGTGGAGGCCAGTCGTCGGGCAACTCAATCCCGTTGTAAAGGATTTCACCGGCCCGGGCCGAAAGCGACGCGGAGAGCCACACCGCGACGGCCGCGACGAAGCTGCACTTCCTCATTTTCATGGCGATCCTCCTTACGTGCTCGCGCTCGTCATCAATCGCTCCCCTCGGTCAACCATTCCAGGGGAAACTGGGTGAATACGATCCACGCCCTTCGGTGTTTTTCGCTGCGTTCGTACAAGCAACCGATCTCATTGTCGAGAAGCACAGCCAGATTCGAATATGAGCTCTGCGCGGCATGCAGCGGCTCTCCCAGCGGCTGACTGCGTCCCGAACTGCCGAGTCCCGAGCAGAACATGATGCTGTTGCCGTGCAACTGGATGTTCTCGACGTAGGCAGCCAATGCGACAATGACTGTGTCGCCTTCGGACGCGGCGTTAATCCCCTCCGGAATTGTCTTGAATGCCGTTTCCAACCAAGTCTCATCGCCCGATTGTGGAACTGAGCCATCAACATACCGGCCGACCCCCGCCAAGTCTGAGGGAATTGAGATGAGGAAAAAGACCGAGGCGGCGGCAAGAGCGGGTCTGAGAACCATTGTACACCCTTGTTCTGATCAGCGTCACGAACCCTCCCATCATCGGGAGGGTCCCCACTAAAATGTCGCACAGAATACAAGACCAAAGGACGAAAGCACCCTTTCCCATCGGGCAGACCATAACACGCCCCGCGCTCCCTACGCAACGAATGATCTGGGTGTAACGCCTCAGTTACAGGCGGCTGAGCGTGGAACCCCAGAGTGCGCAGAACACGCAGAGAGGCACACGTATCGCCGGCATCTTGTCCCGCGTTCCCCGGGAGGGCATCCTGCCCCCGCCGAGGGCGAGACGCCCTCAGGACTGCCGCCCCGCCATGGCGGGGCAGCGTTACATAGATGGCAACACTGAACTCCCGTGGGAATCATGGGCAGGATGCCCATGCCACGGCAGGCGAGGACGGGTTCCTTCTCATTCTCCTCTCTGCGACTCTGCGCCTTTGCGTTAATCTGCTGTTCCCTTCTTGCCTCCTCCGCCTCGGCCGGCAATCCGCCCACGACTGAGGCCATACGCCTTTCGGGTTTTTGCACGAGCTGCGGGATATGATAAGATGGTATCGAATTCGCCCTCGCGGAACAGGCCCTCAGGCGACATAACCCGCGCGTACGCTGCCACGGGGCCGGCTGAAGACCATAGGGTAACGAAGATTGTGCGGACGAGCTTACGGGTCCAAATGAATTGACTGAGGTGATACACATGTGGTGGAGAACCATCGGACACTCATCGAGATTGTTAGTGACTGCGGTGGTTGTCGCAGAAGCTGACGCAGACCTGGACGCTCCCGCTATCCCTCTGGATTCACCTCTGCTGTTCTGGGTGGAAGCGCGCCGTTCGCTGGGCTCTGGGTTTCACAATTATCGGTTCAGGAAAGGAGCGATCATGAGAAAGGTAACATTCTGGATGGCAATTGGTCTGTCCTGTTTCTTCGCAATGTCTGCGGCATCTGGGGCAAAGGATATAAAGGAGGAGCTAATGAAGGAACCCATTCTTGCAACTGGAGTGCGTACTGAAAACTTGGTTACCGAAGGGATCAGCGCGAAGGATTACGGTGTTGTTGGTGACGGCATCTTCGACAACACGGCTGCCCTGCAAGCTGGACTGAATGCAGCCCAAACAAAGGGACCTATCTGCTATCTGCCATCTGGCCAGTATCGGCTTAACGGCTCACTGGTTGTTCCTCCTGGGGTCACTTTATGTGGTTCCTCTGGTGGTGTACCGCATTCAGAGCATCCTATCGGCACGGTCCTGTTGGCGTACGGTGGACGCGGTAAAGCCGATGGTGAGCCTTTGATCACACTCAAGCCCAATGCCACAATTCGCGGTCTTATCATTCACTACCCTGAGCAGACGTTCCCCAACGTTGTACCTTATCCCTGGACAATTCGGGGCGATGGCGAAATGTGTCAGGTCCTGGATATGACGCTGACAAATCCGTACCAGGCCTTAGATTTCGGCACGAGGTGGAATGAGCTGCACATTATACGAAATGTCTTCGCATGCCCTCTGAAGATAGGTGTGTACATTGACCAATGCACAGACATCGGCCGCATTGAGAATGTCCATTTCAACCCCAACTTATGGACACGCATGGCATTGAAGCCGGAATATCCGAGGCACAAAGGAAGGTTGGATGCCTACCTGCAAAAGAACCTTGTCGGCTTTAAGATCGGCAAGACAGACTGGGAGTACATCAGCAACTCTTTTGTCATTTTTCCCTTAATAGGCTTCCACTTCGACGACTTCGGCCACGGCGCCGGCAACGCCGTGATCACTCAGTCAGGCGCGGACATCACTCCGTTGGCCATGCGCGTGGACAGGACCCAGAGGCACGCCGGTGTGCAGTTCGTTAACTGCCAGTTCATGGGCACGATCGAGGTTGGGGAAAAGAATCAGGGGCCTGTGAAATTGGTCAACTGCGGATTCTGGGGCGTGCCTGAGACCAAGGAGCACGTTATCAAACGCGGCCCGAGCACATTGATGTTAACCTCGTGTCATTTCACTGGATGGAACAACAAAGGCACTGGCGCACCCTGCATTCTCGCCAGTGGAGGCCGCCTGGTGGTCAACGGCTGTGAGTTCATGGATAAAGGTAAGCGTCAGATCACGCTGGAAAAAGGACTGGTAGCAGCCACTATTACGGGTTGTCTTCTGCGTGGCGAGCGGGGAATCCTGGACAATTCCGGCGCCAATGTGCAAATCGGCTTAAACACGACTAATTAGCCTCTGGTCCAGCCATATTGGTGGACATGGCGCCATAGCCCTTTTGTCTTATTCCCGAGGAACTACAGATAGTGTGAGTGAAGCAGACACAGGCGCACCGCGGCCTGGGAGCCAAGGGCGGCCGTCCGGAAGTTGATAGCCCGGTCGGTGCTTATTCCAATTAGCGTTCCCTGCGCCTTCTCTTGATCTGGGGCGCCATCTTCGCCCTCCAGTCCTTGAAGATTTTCGTGAGCTCCTTTACAAGCTCTGGCTTTTGCCCGGCCAGGTCTTTTGTTTCGCTGATGTCGGACTCGAGGTCATAAAGCTCTACACGACCCTTGTCCGAGAGGAGTTTCCACTTGCCCCGTCTGATGGCCCACTTTTCCTTCATGTTCGGCTTGACCCAAGCCCAGAATAGGGAATCATGCAAATGCCGGGTGCTTCCTCCCCGCAGAACCGGGAGCACATTTTTTCCGTCAATAATCCGGTCACTGGGAGGTTTCACGCCGGCAGCAGCCAGGATCGTGGTAAACGCATCTTGGCAGATCACCGGTTCAGAGCAGACGCTTCCGGCTTGTAGCCGCCTTGGCCAACGCAGGATGAAGGGAACCCTGATACCTCCTTCGTAAACACTGTGCTTGCCACCACGTAAGGCTCCGTTATTGGCGGCAGAAGGTAGAGCGCCACCGTTATCGCTGAGGAAAATAATCAGGGTATTGTCATTGATTCCGGCGCGTTGTAGCGATTCTAATACTTTGCCAATCCCGTCATCCATGCAAGCCAGCATGGCGAGATAAGTGTCCCGTTTCTTATCTGGCGTGTTGAAGCGTTTCAGATATTCCTCCGGAGCCTGTAATGGTGCATGGACAGCACTGTAAGGCAGATAGAGAAAGAAAGGTTTTTGATGATGACGTTCAATGAATGATACAGCCTCACGAGTGAAGTTTTGCGTCAAGTACCCTGTTTCGTTAATAGGCTTATCATTGCGATAAATAGCCGTGACGGGGTCCATTATCTTCAAGTCAAAATAATCATGCCCTCCATGCCCAAGAAAACCGTAGAACTCATCAAAACCCCGTTTCAGGGGCCGGTATGACGTTTCATAGCCCAGGTGCCACTTACCTATAACCCCTGTAACATAGCCGGCTTGCTTGAGTAGCTGGGCAATCGTGATTTCCGTTATCGGCATTCCAGTCCTGGAATCACTGGCGGTGTAGAACCCGAAACGCTGCTGATACCGTCCTGTCACCAATGCTGCACGGGTTGGCGCACAGACGGGTGCACTCGCGTAACCATTTGTCAGACGAACGCCTTCCCTCGCAAGGCGATCGATATTCGGAGTGTTGATGTCTCCAGGATGGGCATAGCAGCCTATATCTGCGTAGCCTTGGTCATCTGACACAATGAGCACGATGTTCGGCCGATGCCTACGGGAGGAGGAGCCGGTAGCACTCACGACGAGGCGTGGGAGCACCAAGGCGGCCGCGCCGTGAGCCGCAAACACCACGAACTCTCTCCTGTTCAGAGAAACTCCATGATACTTCCGTTCGGTTCCGCGTTTCTTACGCTTCATCCTGCCTGCCGCTCCTTTGCTGAAATCCGTTTGAGGTGTAATTCGTGCCTCGTCCCCAGTAACATCCCGCATTGATGACGCATCCGCGGTCATGGCGTTTATAGTTCAGTAAGTCCCCGACGTTTCCCACCCGTCCATCGAACAGGTCGCCGCTTGAGATGTCATGTAACCAGCCTTTCCCTTGTGAGCTTTGCTTGTCCCTGATGAAAAAGTATATCCCTAATATCCGAGGTTGTCGAGAGTGTTTCCGAGGCGGCTGTTGCTCAGGGAAGAACATTCAGGTGGATTCTACCCAGTTTCCGTGAGTTTTTGCCTCGATATTCTTCTCAACAGACGGGACAGATCCACGGCGTCACCGTCCGACGGAAAAGTTTCAATACGAAGCGTGAGAGCTTGTCCCGGAGACGTGGCCAACACCCTCGCTTGACTGCGGGTTGACGCGGCCAAACGCAGTTGATAGTATGGGGAAGATTTATTCCGTGTGAGCCGGGGTGGCGAAAGTGGCAGACGCAAGGGACTTAAAATCCCTTGAGGCGAAAGCCTCGTGAGGGTTCAAATCCCTCCCCCGGCACTCTCCCGCAAGGAGTTATGACATCCAATGCCGCGCTTTTCTTCTCTTTCCAAACTACCCTGGTGATAATCTGAGGACAAAACAAATCAAAAAATCTTCGGTTTCGAGAAATTCACGTTGCTCCTTTCAATGGTGATGATTCTCTCCTTCATGTTGACGGCATTCCACCTCAGGCCAAGTAATTCCCCTATCCGCATGCCCGTGTTCAGAGCGCAACAAACAATCGGATAGACATCATCCTTCTTGCAGCATGCGAGAAATCCCCCAGCCTCCTCCTCGGTCCAGAAATCGAATGCGACCTCCCCTTCGTGCAACTTCGGTATTCGTTCGGCTAACCCATCTTGCGGGTGACGGGAGTCTGAGGGAAACTCCTCAGCAGGTCGAAGATGTGTGCGAAGCGAAGAGCAAACAAGCCGAGGAGGAAGGAGATGCAAGGAGAACCGAAGGGAAAGGGCAGAGAGAAGGAACGGTATTGGCGAAGGATGATTGGGGAGGCGGCGCGGAGCAGGTTATCGGTTGGGCAGTTCTGGAACCCACTCGCTTGGAGGCAGATCGGTGATGGAGCGTGTCCTGGTCGCGTCCTTACCTGCTGAATCCTTACCTCGTTTACTTCAATCATGGACCTGACTTGTGAGTTTCTGCGCTCCGGCTTTGTTAAGCCCAGAATCACGGAAAAAGCGCTCATCCCCCTTGCTGGGGGCCACTTCGGCAAGCTGTGGAGCGAGCAGTTCCGGCACACAGAATAAGCTTATCTCCAGACCTCCGGCCGCCATTTGCATCATAGGACGTTTTGTTGTGTCAGTCCCTCCGGAGACCACACTGTGGCGTGTGCTGGAGGGGAGAAGAAGTTCATCCGCGCCTCCTTTCTCTGGCGAGGATAGGGGTTTCTTTGTTTTCCAAGCGTCATTCTAATCCCAAGACATGCGTGTGATGACCTCCCTGTCCCCGGCCCATTCCCGTTGCATAGGTTAATATGTGGAGCATTGGCATCATTCCTCGTTTTGTGTGGTCGGCTGATGTTGCAAAAAATAAACTTGCGAGAGGCCCTCCAAATATGTTATGAGTGAGATAATTTAAGTTACGCAGACTACGCCAGTTGCGGCGCTGAAGACGGGGTGGGGTCGTGTTTACATATTTCAACATAGACGGGTTAAGGCCAAACCATCGGGTAGTGGTCAGCACCACGGACTTCTTACCGCAAGCGCTTGTTATGTGGGTGGTTAGCTTTGCCATGGCCGTTTGAAAAGAAGCGTCGCGATGTATGGCACGCAACTTGCTTGACCTACTGCGTCGAAATGCGGGCCAGTATGTCCATAAGGGGGCAAGGCTTGAAACGCTAACCAAGGCGAAATGACAGAAGAGCGACAGATGAACAATGATGGGAGAATGACGGTAACTCAAGTCGCGCGCAAGGTTGGCGTAAGCTGCAAGACCATCAGACGATGGGAGAAAGCCGACAAGGTGCCCAAGGCCAAAAAAGATTGGCGAGGTTGGCGGGTGTATTTTCCGGAGGATGTGGAGCGGCTGGTGGCCTTCCGCGAGGCACTGCATTGATTGATTTAGACTGACGACGGGGGACGAACTTATGCGGGGCGAGACGACGAGGCCGACGCATTCCTTTGGTAAGCTAATCACTGAGCGTGTTGCTCAGGTCCGTTGCGCTTCTTTCTGAAGCGAAGAAGCGGGGAAAACTCGTAGGTTACGTGCGTGTTGCGAAAGTTGAGGCATGTAATCGAGAGGGCGGAGCTGTGTAGAGGTAGTTTGTGCACACAGTGCATGAATAATATGACATGCGGCAAATGCTGAACGCAATTGAAGTTCGCAGAATCTCGGATCCTCAAGATTTCCTTGCACAAGAAAAAGTATGGAACACAATTCTATGCCGCAGTAGAGAGAACAAGCCCTGTCTAACCCACGAGTGGTTTTGGTGCTGGTGGAAGGCATTTCAGCGCGACAATGAGCTCCATCTTCTGGTCGCGACCCGGAACGGCCAAGCGGTAGGGATAGCTCCATTGATGTCTTGCAGGGGCGATTTCAGAGGAGTGCCGATCCAAAAAATCTGTTTCATGGCGAACGGGCAGTCTCCCAGTGCTGATTTCATCATTGCCGAGGAGGATATTAAAGACGTGCTCGGCTCGTTGCTGGGCTATCTTGTCAACGAAAGGGCCAACTGGGATGTTCTTGAACTGCAGAAGATTCACGCCCGCTCGGCGACATTGCCTGACCTCCAAGAGGCGCTCACCAGAAGGCGGCTGCCTTTTGGGCTCAAGGAATCGCTAAAATCCCCTGTCATATCTGCGACGAGCGATTGGGAAGGGTTTCTCAGCAGCAAACCGAGAAAGTTCAGAAAAGTCCTGAGAAACAAGCTCAATAGAATCAAGAGGCTTGGTAGCATCTCGATAGAAAGACTAACGGACGAAAAAGAGGTTCAACACAGGCTGAAGGATATCTTTCTGGTTTCCGGCAAGAGTTGGAAGCATAGAATGGGGACCGCCATCACCGATAGCATTTGCAGCACAACGTTCTATGAGGAAGCATCCAGGACAATGGCCCGAAAGGGATGGGTGCAGCTATGGTTGATGAGGGACGGAAACCGCCCCATCGCATTTGAGTACCATATCAAATACAGGGGGACTTCTTACCCAATCAGAGCCGATTACGATGATGATTACCGTGCTCTGTCTCCCGGCTCGGTTCTCGAGTACCACATATTGAAAGAGCTGTTCAATGATCCGACGGTCAAGCAGTACAATTCCTGCGGGCATACTTATCAGTACCTGCTCAACTGGACCTCGGAGCTCAGGGAGCACGTGACCCTGCAGGTTTTCAACGGGAGAGTGTTTCCCCGATTTCTCTATGGGATCGAATATAGGGCTATTCCCCTCCTTCGCCGCATGGGTGCGAAGGACTTCATCAAGCAAGCATGGAAAAAGGTATCAAGCGATGGGAGTAACTCCAGCTAAGATAGCAAGAGGCCTGAAAGCCATCACTTCTGACCTGAGGAGGTGCGTCAGGACGGAGGTGAGGTTTTGGCGGGCGATCCCGCGGTCTGCCCTGTTGTTCCTGACGTACCGCTGTACTTCTCGCTGCGCTACGTGCTCGATATGGAGGAAAGGCGCCAATGGGAAAGGAGAGTTATCCCTTAAGCAATGGATGTGGGTCGCTGACGTTTTGGCTGAAAACGGCGTGCACGGGGTAGAGCTGTTCGGAGGAGATGTGTTCCTGAGAAAGGACGTACTCTTCCCATTAGCTCGATACATGAAGCGATTGGGAATGTGCATTCATCTCCCCACCAATGCCAATCTACTCGACCGCCCAACCGCCGAAGAGGTGGTCGCTTCAGGGATTGATTTTCTTTACATATCCGTTGACGGCGTGGGGAGAACTCATGACCGGATAAGAGGAATAGATGGGACCTTCGGTCGAACTGTTCGCGCTATAGAGAGCGTCGTGGCAGCCCGCGGGGAAAAAGGCAAACCGAAGTTCATCTGCAACACAACGGTATCGAAATTCAACGCAGGATCGCTCGAAGACATCCTCCATTTCGCGAAAGACTCAGCTTTTGACGAAATCCACTTTGAATATGTCGGTGAGCTAACACAAGAGCAGATTGACAACTCAATAGTGAACGGGCTCCGCCCCGAGCCCTATTACGTCAAGCACGGAGAGTCTGTGCTGCTCGATCAGGATGACGCCCGAGAGCTTAAGAAAACCCTGCGAAGGATAAGGCTCCTCCATTCAAGGGACGGCATTGGTATCACAACAGTCAACATAGACGTGTTGTCACAGAGGGACCTCTACGAAGGCACTATCCCCTCTGTGAAATGTTACCAGGAGAGAAACGAAGTAACCATGGACCCGTATGGCAACATAGTGGCCTGCCCGTTCATCCCTAATTACGTGCTGGGCAACATATTGAACGAGGATCTCGGCCAGATATGGAACAATGCGAAGCATAGAACTCTCAGGAAACTTCAGAACGCTGGGAAGATCGAAATATGCCGCCACTGCATCCTTAGCGCGCAGCGGAATCCCTCCTTCATGACCCGTTTGAAGCGCATCTATCTCGGAAGGATCAGGAATAATCTTATCAATCCGCCATAGTTTGCACACCCTTTGTCAAGCTGGGCACCTCACCCGGACGGTAACCTGGCGATGAAGCTTGATCATCTCTTTGTGAGGACAAAACAGGTTCGGCGTAGCGATGGCTGGAGAGGAGTTTTCTTCAAAGGAATTAGGAAAGTCCGTCATGTGGTCCTTGTGACGAATCATGCCGACTGGTTTGTCCGATACCTTAGCGAGGAAATCGGGCCTCCGTCTCCGAGATTAGCAGTTGCAGTTGATACTTCAAGCAGAGAAGAAACGATCCGCTGGTTGCGCGAGAATCATTATCGCTTCGGGTGGATGTATATTCCCGAAGAGGTATCGCTGGCACGTGCTTGTGGACACTATCTGGTGAGTGTAAGGCTCGAGGGGAAGATCGTAGGGTACATAAAAATCGCCCGAGAGAGGGGGTACGTCCTTGATTACGGAGCCGAGCTCAGCTTGCCGCCGGGCGACGCATTTGTCTACGACACCTTCGTCCTTCCCGAATATCGAGGAAAGAGAATTGCTTCCTTCCTGATTGGCGAGGCTATGGCTTTTCTAAGGGAAGAAGGTTTTCGGCGACTCTGGTGTCATATTCCGGTTTGGAACGCCGCCTCCATATCCGCCTTTAGCAGATCGGGGTTCAGGAAAATAGCGCACATCAGATTTGCCAAGATTTTGGGGTGCCCATTTTTCTCCATCAGCCCTGGACAACTGATCCGAAGGGTGGCTTCGCGAGAAGGCGGGACAGGGTATCGCCATAAACAGGAGCAAACCGTAAAGGCTGCCTTGCAAGCTTGACATGCGCACCATCAGCTCTCGGATATCGCGGAGGAATTTCTTGGTTGCCAGCTCTCTTGCGGCTTTGGGTGGCCTGTCAGCGTATGAACTGCTGAGGGATGGGCATGAGAAAGCAAGGATAAAGCCCAACCCCGGTGACGTCTCAGACAAGGTCGTCCGCATCTACGACCCGCGAGCAGCCAACTGGGACTACTCCACAGTAAAATATCTTGATTTCGTGGACCAGCATGTTGTGGATGAAATGATGGACCGCGGGGTCTGCGAGCTGATGTCGGTGGGCGATCCAAAGAGCGGCTGGAAGCAAATCATGTCCACATATGAGCGGGGTGACAAAATCGCCGTAAAGCCCAACTTCAACAATGTCAACCACGGTTACAAAGAGTTGATAACCTCTCCCCAGGTAGTCAGTGCGGTGATTAGAGGACTTGTCCTGCATGTGGGTGTCCCCGAAAGCGACATCTTCGTCTACGATCTGTGCAAGGTGATTCCTGATGAGCTGGTAAAAGGTCGTATTTCCTACCGCGTCAACTACGTGGGTCGGAGGGTGCTCCGCTCCGTCAGGGACAGGGTCCTTTTACGGCTGCGACGGGGTCTGGAAGCCCCCGACAAATCGGCTACTATCCGCATGACCGAGAGGATCGTGGACCGAAAGGGTGAAGACGTGAGTTGTTATGTGCCCAAGGTGTTGACGCAGGCCCATCACCTCATCAACATCGCCCTTTTGACCAACCATATCTATATTCTCGCCTCCGGTCCCTTGAAGAACCATTTCGGGACGGTCCGCTTCAGCAACCTCGAGTCATATCCGGTCTGCCTGCACGGGCCGGCGCTGAAAGGCGCCGTCCTTGACATCAACCGCGATCCTCACATTTGCCAGAAGACGCGTCTGATCGTCGTGGACGCATTGTTCGGAACGTACGGGCGGGGCGAGTTCTCAGGCATCAGGAAGTGGAAAACCTTCCCGTGCAAGAATGGCGCACCGAACACCCTCTTTTTGTCTCGAGATCCTTTTGCGATGGAGTCGGTAGTATGTGAGCACGTCAGAAGGGAAAGGCAATCCCGAGGGCTGCGGATCCTCCCGAGTGTCACTACGTAAACGCTCTTCTCACTCTCTTGTGGCCTGCTTGCGGCGCCTTGCCAGCCGCTGTTATGCCTGGGCGTGGGAAACCGTGCAGCGGCGGGGACCAGCATGAGACGATTTCATTGGTTTGGCGGCAACGCAAAGAACGCACCTGGTCGCCTTCTGGCGAAGGCGAAATGCTCTCTGCGTGATGCCATTTGCTGCCTTCTTTATGTTACCCAGATGTACAGGGTTATTCGGCTCCTGCGGGACGTGCTGGGGCAGCCAAGAACTCTTGTGATCTTCGTCTACCACAAAGTTAACAATGACCGCATAACCGGCAGTTGGGTCCGACCGCACGTTATGGGCACACCTGTCAGGACTTTTGCCAGGCAGATGAAACACATCTGCAAACGGCACAATGTCGTTCCTCTCGACGAAGCGGTGAGAGTTATGGAGAACGGTGAAGGGCTTCCGCGAAATGCGGTAAGCATCACCTTCGACGACGGCTATCGTGACAACTACACCAACGCCTATCCCATCCTGCGCTTTCACGGCTTGCCAGCTACCTTTTTCCTCACCACAGGCTTCATTGATTGTAAGAGGCCAAGCTGGCAAGTGGCTCTGTCGGCTTATCTTCGTTTTTCCTCGCGCAATGTCCTCTTCGTCGAGCCCTTCGATAAGTCTCTGGAGCAACTCGCGGAGGCTGGCAGAAAGGTTCTTCGTTCTTACGGGCCTTCCCTTGCAAACGCTTCCACACCGACCGTCCTCCGCAGGATGCTAAGGCTTCTCACTCCCGATGTTATGGAGGAAATTGCTGACCATTTCATTCCGGAAGCGGCGCATCAAGGTGTCCGGCTGGACCTTGTTACCGCAAGGGATAGGGCGAAGGCGCGCGAATTCCTGGCGGCGCAACTTCACGGCCGACCCTTATATCAGCGGGAGCTCCTGCTCGATATCCTGAGGGCCCGGCTGGGACTGAAACGTACGATTTACGTCCCTTTTGGACAAATGATGACATGGGAAATGGTGAGGGACATGGCTCGATACGGAATGGGCTTTGGCGCCCACACCTGCGCACATCCTATTCTCACCCGTGTGCCTCTGGCTCTCGCCCAGAAAGAGGCCGCCTGCTCCAAGCGGCGTCTTCAGGTGATATTGAAGGAACCGGTAAAGCTTTTCTCCTACCCCAGCGGCATGGAGTCTGACTTCAACGAGGATGTGGCCGCAAAGCTGAAAGAAGTGGGCTTTACGGCCGCCTGCTCGATGATCTCGGGCAGCAACACCAGCCGCTCAGACCTTTTTTCTTTGAAGAGAATCGGCGCGGACAGAAACATCGCAGTTTTCGCCATGAGAGCCAGCGGAATTCTTGAGTAAGGGGAAAATGAAAGAGCGTTATCCCGCTGCCGGGCTTCGGGGATTCTTGCGGAGCCGGCGTCTGTGGTTAACAGTCAGGAGAAAATAGGACATGAGAGCAAGAATTGGGAAAGACGTTGAGGACAAGGACTGGGAAGACTGGCATTGGCAGTTGAGGAATCGCATCATCACTGTCGAACAACTTCGGGAGGTCATCAATCCTACGGCTGACGAGGAACAGGCAGTAAAGCGCTCGAGAGGGCGCCTCCCCATGGCTATCACTCCCTATTTTGCTTCCCTAATGGATGCCGAGGATCCGTGTTGTCCCATCAGGCGTCAGGCAGTTCCACTGATTGACGAGTTTAAAATCAGCCCTTTCGACATGCGTGATCCTTGCTGCGAAGATAGGGACAGTCCTGTACCGGGGCTCGTGCACCGCTATCCGGACAGAGTCTTGCTACTGGTGACGGACCAATGCGCTATGTACTGTCGCCACTGTACAAGGCGTCGAAAAAAGGAACCCGAGGAACACCCGGTTTCCCACAAAAACTTAGGACCAGCCATGGATTACATCCGCTCCAACCGGAAAGTTCGCGATGTGCTTATTTCCGGTGGAGATCCCTTTCTCCTATCGAATGAGAACCTCGAGGAAATAATAGATGCCATCAAGAACATCTCGCACGTGGAGCTGGTTCGCATCGGCACCCGCGTTCCGGTAACTGTACCGCAGAGGATTACGGATGACTTGATAGCCATGCTCAAGAAGTATTCGCCTATTTGGATTAGTATACACTTTAACCATCCCAAAGAAATCACACCAAGATGCAAAAAAGCCTGCGATATGCTGTCTGACGCTGGGATTCCCCTGGGCAGCCAGACCGTCCTTTTGAAGGGAATAAACGACCGGATTTCGGTGATGCGCAAGCTTATGCACGAGCTGCTTAAGATTCGGGTGAGGCCGTATTATATTTACCAGTGCGATCCCGCCAGAGGTACTTCCCATTTTCGCACTTCGGTCGCCAAAGGGATAGAAATCATGGAAAAACTTCGGGGCCACACTTCCGGCTATGCTGTCCCAACCTTCGTGGTTGACGCACCTGGAGGAGGAGGGAAGGTGCCGGTCGCGCCAAACTACGTTATCTCTTACGCCAACGGCGTCGTGAAGCTGAGGAACTACGCGGGGAAAATATATTACTACCGAGAAGAATCACAGATGGCGACCCCGAAACGCCCGAAAGCCGGCAAGGTGACGGCGCGCGCGGAACGAGTACTTCAAGACATGGTTTCACGGGGGAATCCATGAGAGATTGGTTTGCGCCTGTTGTGAGAAACGTTATTGCTCCGCTGTGGGCAATGAAGGAGAGGTCTCCTTATCTCAGCCATCTTCGCCTGCTGGAGCACAGTCAGTTTTTGACGGAGGAGGAACTTCGAGCTCGGCAATGGCCGCGGTTGAAAAGAATTCTCGCTCACGCTTACTCCAACTGTCCGTTTTACGCGCGGTTCTACGACAGCCACGGTCTCACCCCTTCGGACATTCGCTCGTGGGATGATTTCCGTAGCATCCCCTTGTTGAGCAAAAAGGAGATCCGGGCGTATAGGACAGACATGATCGCACATGACATCAGACGCGATGAACTCATTCCTGTCAAGACATCCGGATCCACAGGTGTTTCGCTGTTCTTCTATATGGATGAAGTGTGCCGCCAGTGGCGGCGGGCGTGTACGATCCGCCACGATCGTTGGGCTGGCTGGGACATAGGAGATCGCATAGGCTATATGTGGACACCCGGGGCAAACAGCAGGCGTTTGCGCATGAGGCTGCGGAACGCTCTGCTTAACCGGGGGTGTAATCTAGCCCCCGTGCGCATAACGGACGAGGATATGGAGAGCTTCGCTCGGCGTCTTCTCAGGCGCCCCGTGGCGGCGCTTTGTGGAATCACCCACGCCATATATCTTTTTGCATTGTTCGTGCATAGCAGAGGACTGCGCGGAATCCGCCCCCGAGGGGTCATCTGCACAGCGATGGTTTTGTTGAAGAACGAACGGGAGACCATCGAGTCCGTATTTGACACAAAGGTGTTCAATCGCTATGGGTGCGAGGAAGTTTCTCTGGTCGCCAGCGAATGCGAGGCCCATTCGGGGCTTCACATCAACATGGACGCGCTCGTAGTGGAAGTTTTGAGGGACGGGCAGCCGGTCGCACCGGGAGAAGCAGGAGAAGTGGTGGTCACGGACTTGACGAATTATGCTTTCCCCTTCATCCGGTATCGGCTGGGGGACGTAGCAGTTCCTTCAGCCCAAAAGTGTCCCTGTGGGAGGGGGCTACCGATGCTCAGTCATGTCGAAGGGCGGACCGCCGATTACATCCTGACGCCGGATGGCGCTCTCGTTTCGGGAATATCTCTTACGGACCACCTGGCCCTGCTCATTCTTCATGTCGAGCAATTTCAAATTGTCCAAGAGCGTACCGACTTTGTTAGGTTTCGGATTGTCAGGGCGCCCGGATTCAATGAGGACAGCTTACGCCGCCTCGACGGGCTTGTGCATCAGCGGCTGGGACCTCGAATGAAATACGAATGCGAATTCGTTGACAAGATCGCTCAAGAGGCCTCGGGGAAGTACCGTTTCGTCATATCGAAGGTGCCGTTGCCCTGGGACTGAATCCAGGCCTTTGGTTGTACCGAAACAAACTGGGCAGCGTTTAGGAAGAGTTCCTGATAGCTTCCTTTGGGAAAGTACAGCACGGCTCATGGCAACCATTTCAGTGCGAACCAAGAGAACTGCGGTTGATCGTTTGATAGGCCGACCCATAGATTGGTTAAAGCGAGAGAGAGAAAAGTGGGAAAAGGAGGGACTGAGACCGTGGGTCTGGCGAAATTTCCTGGTAGAGGTGTGGCCGTTCTTTTATGACAAAAAGACCATCGTGTGGCTGGAGAAAGATTTGCTCGATGATATTGAGCCGATCGAGGCAAAGGTCCGGGCGCAAATCAAAGTCGTTGATGACTCAGGTGACGATCTTGCGCCTTCGTTGGTGAAAGCGGCAGAGATTGGTTGGAGGGAGTCAAACTTCGTCGCTGAGACGCTGGAAAAGGGCGGCAAGTGCTACGTTGCCGTTGATGGCAACAATGTCCTCGCGTACCTGTGGATCACGACTCGCTCTGTCGCAACGAAGGAGCCGCACTTGGGGGATGTGGACTGCGAGCCTGTCCTGTCCGAAAATGAGTTCTATATTTTCAAGGTTTTCACCTTCCCCCAATACCGCGGTCTCCGTCTCATACCAGCACTAATCGTTGCTGCGGCACAGGATCTCAAATCCAAGGGGTACCGTAGGGCATCTATGGCCGTACACGATTGGAACAATCCTATGCTGCGAGCGGCTGCGCGAGCAGGCTTCGCTACGTGCGAAATCATTACTCGCTATCGGCTATTTCTGATTCTCAGGCTGTACAGACGGAAACATATACGTCCTTGCAGGGCAACCATAAGACCTAAAGGCGGCGTGAAGCTGCGGTAAACTGCCACCCAGGTGGACTTGCGTGGCAAAGCGCTCTCGCGATCATCAATTCTTCTTCTTGAAGATACGTATCATTGCTTAGAGTTTGGCCCCGTGATGCGCTACCAGCGCGAGTTGGTTGAAGAAATTCCCTGTGAACCGTCGGGCAAATTCCGCTTTGTCATTTCTAAAGTGCCACTACCTTTTGCTTAGTAGGTCAATATGAGAAAGCCCACAGTCAGCGTTGTTATCGCAACATACAATTATGGTCGGTTCCTGAAAGAGGCCATTGACTCTGTCCTGGCCCAGACCTATAAGGACTACGAAATAATAGTGGTGGACGACGGCTCGACCGACAATACCCGTGAAGTGATCGAGCCTTATTTGGCTCTGCCCAATCTTACCTACTATCACCTTGAGAGAAACATTGGCCAGCCCAAGGCGAAGAACCGCGGCATTCGCGAGTCTCGCGGCCGCTTCATCGCCTTTTTGGATGCGGACGATGTATGGCTTCCGCGAAAGCTGGAGAAGCAGATGGTCCTCTTTGAGAGGAGCCGGGAGGTCGGGGTCGTGTATTGCGACCATATCTGTTTTTGCGGCCGCCAGAATCTGCCCCAGGTCGGTCATCCGCCTTATGCCAGAGGTTGGGTAACTCGCAACCTCATGTTTCATAACATCGTCCCTTTCTCCTCATCAGTGGTCAGAAGGGAATGCTTCGAACAGAACGGCATGTTCGATGAATCCATTCCGCTCGCGATAGACTACGACCTGTGGCTGAGATTCAGCTTAAACTGGGCATTCGGTTATCTTCCGGAGAAGCTGCTTAGAGCACGCTTGGGACATTCTCGTCTGTCATGCCGCGGGGAGGAGCGGAAGAAGATTGCAAGGGCAATCGCTGATAGCTTCCTATCCGCCAATAAGGAGTGGCTCGATCCTTCCGGGTCTGTGCAGAGGCGGCGGCTGGCTATGAGGCATTTCGCAGAGGGCTGTCACAAACATCGGGTGAACTGTCGTTTGGATGCCCTTCGGTGCTACAAACGCTCGTTATCCTTTCGTCCTCTTCAGCCGAAGGTTTGGAAGGCCATCCTTACTCTGGGCCTGCCGTACTGCGTGATCAGGGCCATCAGGAAGAGCAAACCAGGAGCGCAGCGTTTTTCGGAGGGAGCCGCTTCATGCTGCCAAAACGAATGAGGACGTTCCTATCCAGGGCCAGAGTGTTTAAGCATGATCCGCTCTTCAGAAGGCCACGCTATTGGACGAACCTTCAGCTAAGAAAAATGGCACCATATTTCACCGGCGACGTCATAAACGTCAGTGGATGGGCGGACGAGGACAAGTTCGGCAGCGCATACCGGAAATACTTCATAAATGCCAGAAGCTACACAATCTCAAACTGGCACGGGGGACCACAACACGGAATTCGCAGATTCCTCCCCGATAGCATCGCAATTGACCTCGACCTGCCGCTCTGTGCGGAGCTGCATCAGGCCTACGACTGCGTCTTGGCGCATACAGTCTTAGAACATGTTTGGAATGTGTTCCAGGCTGTCGAGAATCTCTGCAACTTGACCCGCGATAGCGTCATAGTGATTGTTCCGTTCGTACAAGCATTTCACGGTTTTCAAGCGGACCCAAACCTGAAAAACGGTTTCTCGGATTATTGGCGGTTCACGCCGTTCGCTGTCGAGAAGCTTTTTTGCAACGGGGGACTGAAAGCGGTCTATCGCCAGGGCATTGATATCCCCGGCACTTCACTGTACTATCTGTTCGTTTTTTCGAGGTTTGCCGAGCGGTATTTTAGGGTCTTTGGCCCGCCAAACGAGCTTCGCTCCCTACCTCTGGGCGCGGATATCTACACCAGGAACCGCTTGAGAAGGACCATCAAGTATTTACTCTTTGGCAACGGTGAATTGTGAAATGCTTGCCGCGCGTTGAATTCAAGGAGGAATGCCATCGTGGTCTCCTTGCCAGCGGGGAGAGGTTCTGGAAGAGGCCATCGGTCACGGGCAGTTCGCCAACCAGGATTCCCTGCCGTCTCGCACTATTACGCTTCCCCGGGCGCCCGTGAAAAACACTGCTATCCCACAGTCTGTTCTTCCTGTTCTGTGAAATGAGCCAGATGCAAAATAAAAGTACTGAGCACAGGATTCCCCTAAACACGTTCGCCAATCTCTCAGCGTTGCTGTGCCAGTTAGCGGTCTCCTTCTTCATGGCCCCATTTCTGGTTCACAGATTGGGCGATTCCGCCTACGGAATCTGGGCGATCGTGATATCAATATTCGGCTACATGGGGCTTCTCGACCTCGGCGTCTCAGCATCCCTTGTCAGGTACGTTGCTCAGTACGATGACGAATCAAAGCGCAAGGCCATGGGTGGGCTCCTCAGCAGCGCGCTTGTATTTTACGCGGGCGTAGGGGCTGTTGGCGCGCTTATCGGGGTAGCCATGGGCGTCTTTGGCATGAGCGTATTCAACGTTCCCGACAGCGTGATGGGGAAAGCCCGCCTAACAATGGCCCTGATGGGGCTGAGCCTGATAGTCCGTTTTCCGGGATACGTTTTCGCGAGCCTCCTTGCGGGCTTGCGCCTTTATTATAAAAGAAACGTAGTCCGGGTCTGCGCAATCCTCCTGAAAAGCGCTGCAATTGTGGTGGCAATTAGGGCTGGCAAAGGACTGGTCTGGCTTGCCATGATAACCGTGTGCGGCGATTGCCTCACGTACTTCGTGATTTTCCTGATCGCCAGAAGGCATCTACATGGCGTGACAATTCGGATTCGTGACACCACCCGAAAATGTCTCCGAGAGCTCGTCTCCTACGGATTGAAGGTCTTCAGTACAAGCATGTTGGGCACCGCTTCTTCCGGAAGCGATCATCTTATTATCGGGATTATTCTATCTTCTCGATGGGTTACCTTCTTCAGCATCCCCTTCATGCTCGTCAATTACCTCAAATCCATGCTCATGTCGCTGACCATGGTTCTCATGCCCGTTTTCAGCAACCTTCAGGCGCGGAACCTCAAAGCCGACATTCGGGTTCGTGTCCTGCGGTACAGCCGATATGTTGCCGCCATCGGCCTTTTTGTTGGCACTGGCGTCCTTGTTTTCGGCGTACCCTTTATGCGTTTATGGATGGGGGCAGGTTACGCGAGTCGGGGCGCTGTGGTCCTGTATTTGCTCTGTCTGTCCTTCATGTTCTACTGTCTGGTTCCCTGCGCGGGAAGGCTTTTCATGGGAACTGGCAACCAGCATATCCTTCTCGCTGCGGCGGCGGTCCACGCGCCAGTTCGCATAGCGTTGACGGTTACCTTTATTTACTTTTACGGAATCAACGGCGTGGCGCTTGCGGACCTTATCTGCCACGCCGGCCTTCAACTCTATCTTCTTGTAAGGTCTTCTCGTTACATCGGCGTGGGCACCGCCCATTACGTTCGCAGGGCTTTGTTTCGTCCCATCATTGCGACAGGCGCCGCGACGCTTGTGCTTTGGGGAGCAAGGGCCTTTGCCTACCCGGGGACTTACCTCCTGCTAATTGCCGAAGTTGCCCTCGGGTGCGCTGTGTATTTGGTTCTGGCCTTCGTGATCGTGCTGACACCGAGCGAGAGAAAAGCCCTATTGCACTTCACGAGGCGGTTCCTCCCTCGAAGAGGCCGCAGAGAGGAAGAGCGATTGCGCGCAGAAGCCCAGGCGCAGCTTGAGGGGACCTCGAAGAGTTGACCGGCGAGTTGCATCCATGGCAGGCTTACGGCGTGGCATGGGAGAAGTCACGGGAACAGCAGCAACCGTGCACTGCTGAGAGGATGGTATGGCTGAACGCCGCTTGGCCTGTTGGGACAGCAATTGCGAGCAACTGCAGGCCACGAGGTGACATTGTCTTTTTCGGCTCAAGGCCTGTCTCAACGCTTTTCGCTGGGAAGGTTTCTGCCAACTTCTATGAGGTAGTTCATGTAGATGAGGGCGCTCGCGGTTCTTTTCTGGGTTGGTTTTCTACTGGTGATGTACAGCTATGCGGGCTATCCGGCTATCCTCTGGCTGATAGGCGCGCTGCGCCCTCGGACAGTCCGAAAGCGGCACGTTCAGCCGACCGTATCTATCGTCATTCCGGCTTATAACGAGGCGGACGTGATCCTCGAGACCGTGCGGAATAAGGTCGGATGCGCGTACCCTCCGGCGAAGTGTGAGGTGCTGGTTGTTTCAGATGGGTCCGACGACGGTACTGACGAAATTGTGGAAGCGCTCGGCCATCCCAACGTCCGCCTGATGCGGCAGGAGCCGAGAAAGGGAAAGACCTCTGCCCTCAATAAGGCGGTCGAGGCTGCAAAGGGCGAAATCATCGTTTTCTCGGATGCCAATTCTCTGTACAGGGAGGATGCCCTTCAGCACCTCGTCAACAACTTCGCCGATCCGGAGGTGGGGTATGTCACCGGGAGGATGCGCTATTTGAATCCCGACGGGAGCGGGATTGGAGATAGCTGCGGCGCCTATATGGAGTATGAGAACGCGTTGCGAATTCTCGAAACCCGGTGCGGCTCCATCGTTGGGGTTGACGGTGGAATTGACGCCATAAGAAAAGACCTTTACGTTGAGATGGCGCCCGACATGCTCCCTGATTTTGTCCTTCCCTTATTGGTCGTGGAGAAGGGATACCGGGTGGTCTATGAGCCGAAGGCTGTGCTGGTAGAAGATGCTCTTTCTTCGAGCGAGGGAGAATTCCGGATGCGAGTCAGGGTGGCGTTGCGCGCCCTGCGTGCCATGTGGCATTTGAGGCGGATGCTCAACCCCTTCAAACACGGTCTTTTCTCCCTCCAATTATTCTCACATAAGCTTTTGCGCTACTCAATCCCGTTCATTCTGATATGGCTGTTTGTGCTGAATGCGCTTATGATGGGCGATGCTGGCTTCTGGTTGGTCGCCTTTACAGGACAATGTCTTTTCTACGGAACCGCTGTCCTGGGATATATTTTGCTTCGATTCCGAAAGAGATTGCCTGCAGTGGTCTATTTTCCTTTCTACTTCGTTCTCCTCAATGGCGCGTCCCTGGTGGCGTGGGTAAAGTTTTTTATGAAGAAGAAACAAGTCTTGTGGGCACCGAGGACAGGGTGAATTATCCCACCAAAGGAGCAATCGCAGGATGCGTATCGCCATTTGTTCAGCAGGGGAGATTTACGGCGGAGTTGAGCAGTTTATCTACTTGTATGCTCGACATCTCCGAAGTTCTGACCACACCGAAGCGATAGTCATCCTTTTCCATAACGGCCTGCTATGCAGGAAGCTCAAAGGGGTGGGCATAGACACGCATGTGGTGGGTTCCCGCTTGAAATATGACCCGCGGGTGGTGGCAGACGTCGCGAGGATACTCTCGCGCCGACACATTGATGTGGTGCACACACACGGCTACCGGGCGAATATCGTCTGTGCCCTCGCAGCCGCCTTTCTCGGAATTCCCGTGGTCAAGACGGAGCACGGAAGGCTGGAATCCCCCATGAGACCACAGATTAGCTCGGTGAGAATGCGCCTTAACACTGTAGCCGATCAGCTCGTCACCTTGGCCTTTGCCAATCGCATAGTTTACGTGACTTCCGATTTGGCAGCAAGGCTTCACTGCATTTACCGGCTCAAGAACACCACCGTCATCCACAACGCCATCGCTCCCATATCTCCTGCTCCAACGGGGACTCCGACGCTTCTTGACCGACGGCACTTCAATATCGGCATTGTGGGGAGGGTCACGAGGATAAAAGGGCACATCTTCTTACTTAAGGCTATCGAGAAGCTCTCGGATCTGGCAGACCTCAGGGTTCACGTTATCGGCAGCGGCCCCTTGGAGACCGAACTCAAGCGGTATTGCGTTTCTCGCGGCATAGACTCGAAAGTCAAATTCTGGGGATTCCGCGAAGATATTCACGACCTCATGCGTAACCTGGATGCCTTAGTCATGCCGTCCCTGCACGAGGCTCTGCCGTACACGCTCTTGGAGGCGATGTACCTCCGCGTACCGATAATTGGTTCGTCTGTGGGTGGGCTGCGGGAGATTCTCAGCAACGGCGAAAGCGCTATTCTGGTTTCCCCCGGCGACCCTGAAGCGCTGGCCGCGGCCGTCCGGCGTCTTCACGACCATCCCCAACAGCGGAAAAGATTCGCACAACAGGCCTTCGCCGACGTCACGTCCAGGTTCATGATCGAGGCAATGGCCAGAAAGTACATGGATTTTTACCGTGCTGCCACCCTCAAGCACAGGAAAAGGGAAAGTGCGACACAGCAGGCGAAAAAGAAGCGGTTTTAGGCCTCGTCGTACCTTGTTGCCATTCTTCTTCCGCTTAAGGAAGCTGAAGGTTTGCGAATACCTGGGATACTTGCAGAAAACGCAATATTTGCCGGCGGAAGAAATTGTGGAGCTACAACTTGCCAAGTTGAGAGAACTCATCAGGCACGCTTTGCAAACTGTTCCTTACTATCGTGAGGTGTTTACCAGCCGGAAAATCAGTGCTGAAGACATCCGAACGCTTGACGACGTCAAATTACTTCCAATTCTCACGAAGGAACAGATAGTTTCCATGCCACGTTCCACGTTCCTGTCTCCGGGTGAGGGTCCCGCTTTCGCGATAAGAAAAACCTCAGGAACCACAGGGCAGCCAGTGGAAGTCCTCGTTGACCGTGAGGCGTACGCATGGTCTGTGGCGGCCAGGTATCGCTGCGAGCAGTGGCACAGTATTAAAATCGGCGACAGGCAGGCCAGGCTTTGGGGGAGACCCCACGACCGAAGGTCTCGGTGGCGGCAATCCATAAGGGATCTTTCTCTAGGCAGGAAGACAATAAGCTCCAACACGATCGATAGCGCTAGCTTGCGCAGAGAGGTCAGGAGGATTCTATCCTATAAGCCTGATTACATTTACGGATACACGTCCATGATCTTGGCCCTCGCTGAGCATCTCACCCCCCCGCCGAAGTCACTAAACACTCTGAAGTTAAAAGCGGTGATCTGCACCGCAGAGCAACTTTACCCCTTCCAGAAGCGATTCCTGAAGGAGGTCTTCGCTTGTCCCGTTGTGGACGAGTACGGATGCAGCGAGACCGACATTTTGGCCTTCGACTGTGAATATGGTCGAAGGCACATAATCGCAGAAAACGTGCTCTTGGAGACCATAAATCGACAGGATTCGGGCATAGGTGAGATACTCGTGACCGATCTAAACAACCGTTTGATGCCGCTGATACGATACAAGCTCGGGGATCTCGGGTTTATCTCCACCGATACCTGCCCTTGCGGCAGAGGCCTGCCGATTCTCTCCAGTATCGAAGGGCGTAGCACCGACCAGTATATACTTACTCCGGATGGCAGGAAGATACATTCGGTGATCTTTCCGCACCTTCTTGATGAGCTCGCCGGGCAGGGCATCAGTACGAAGCAGTTCAGGGTTGTGCAGAAAGAATTGCATACGATTATGTTCTACATTGTTCCCCAGAACTGTGAGGATTGCCCCAGGATCGACTCACTAATATCAATGAAACTCGCCCGCCAACTCCCAAAAGAAATGAGGCTGGAAACCGTATACGTTGACCATATAGATTCCCCAAGCGAAAAGTTCAGCTATTTTGAGCCGTACCACGAGGGAAGGGAGCTTTGGGGTCGTGCGCCCCTTGGACGCTTCCAGGGCGGCCGCGAGGGTGATGTTGCACACTCTGGTGGTTGATCCAGCGCGGTTGCTGCGGATAATCTCGCGAGCAAGACCGGAAGCTCCCTGCAGCCGCCATTTTAGCGTTCCATAGGGCCGCCCGCCCCTGCGGGCCGTCAGCGCGGCAGTCTGTGCGCAGCCGCCCGAAGGTTGGGCTAATTTGGCACGGCGTAGCCTGGCAGGTTTCTAAGAGTCGCCCCAGCGTTGAGGGGCGCTCATCGGAGAGCCGGAAGGTTGAAAAGGATAATAGCTATTGTAGGCACCAGGCCGGAAGCCATAAAGATGGCCCCTGTTTTACTCGCCTTGAGGGGGTGCAGAAGCAGGGTAAAAACATCGTTGGTACTCACATCGCAGCACAAGGAGATGCTGCGGCAGGCGCTGGACGTTTTCAGGCTCGCACCTGATTTTGACATTGGTATCATGGCGCATAATCAGTCGCTGTCCCAAATCACCTCGAGAGTCCTTGGCGGGCTGGAGGAGTATTTCCATGACCAGCAACCCGACCTAGTCTTGGTCCAAGGCGACACGACGACCGCCTTTGCTGCCAGCCTCGCGGCTTTCTATCTGAGAATACCTGTCGGACACGTTGAAGCGGGTCTCCGAACCGGCCGCATCTCTGATCCTTTTCCAGAGGAGATGAACAGAAAGCTGATAGATCACTTGTCTGTGCTGTTGTTTGCACCGACCAAGCACGCGGAACAGAATCTTCTGCGAGAAGGAATGCAGCGGTCCAGAGTTTTCGTGACCGGCAATACCGTCATCGACGCGGTGGCGTTCGTCAAAGCCGCGATAGAAACCGGCCGGGTTGCGGTGCAGCAGCACATTCTCGATGTCCTTTCAGATGGCGGCTCTGACGTTATCTTAATCACCACGCACAGAAGGGAAAGTTTCGGTAAGCCGCTAAGGGACATTTGCTTGGGCTTGCAACATGTCGCCGATGAGTTCCCGAAAAAGACAATCGTTTTTCCGGTTCACATGAATCCGAACGTGCGGAACCCCGTCAAGACGCTATTGCAAGGGCTAAAGAACGTTCGATTGATCGAAACGGTTGACTATGCCAGCTTCGTTTATCTCATGTCCAAGGCTTGCCTTATTCTGACAGACTCGGGAGGAATACAGGAAGAAGTCACCTACCTCAATAAACCGACGCTTGTTTTGCGGGAATGCACCGAAAGAACCGAAGCTGAAGACACGGGGTTAGTCAGGCTAATTGGCAGAGATAGTGACGCGATATTACGGAGCGTTGTGACGTTCTTTGACTCAGACGTTAACAGTCGGCCAAAATGCACCGCTGCGAGTCCTTTCGGTGATGGCAGGGCGGCTGCGCGTATCGTTCGGATCCTCCTTCAATATATCGGAGCACTTTAGGTTGAGCATGAAAAAAGTCGTCTGCCTTGTTTTTATGGACGATTACCCGTGGGATGTCAGGGTCCAGAAGTTCATAACCTCGCTCGCGGGTGCCGGCCATGCAGTGCACTTGGTTTGTCGAAACCTTTCGGGCCGACCATGTCACGAAAGAACGGACCACGTCACCATACACCGACTGCCATGCTTGAAGAACAAACGTCTAAATTATGTTGCGAATTTCCCTGCGTTCTTCAATCCCTTTTGGATATGGCGGATTTTGCGAGTTGTTGCTCAACATAAGGCGCGCCTCATAATCGTGCGTGACATACCCTTGGTGCTGGCAGCGCGTCTGGCAGCGAGCATACGCAGGGTACCGTTGATTATCGACATGGCGGAGAATTACCCAGCCATGACTCGGCACATATGGGAATATGGGACTGCACGTGTCACGGACGTATTTGTGCGGAATCCGATTTTGGTTAGGCTTGTCGAGATTATGTCTATCCGCCTTGCCGACCACGTTTTTGTGGTAGTGGAGGAGTCAAAACTGAGGTTGGCCCTCGACGGCTGTCGACCTGAGAAGATATCGGTCTTGATGAACACGCCTCCCATGCAAACCGCGACGAAGCCCAGGGTGGACTCTGGGTCAAATAGCTTGGCCCGAGGGGCCGGGTATGTCGCTATGTACGTCGGCGGCTTGGAGCATGGTCGCGGACTGGACGTCGTTCTAAGGAGCGTACCTGCCATCCTGCGTGAGCTTCCTTCATTTCGCCTTGTCATTGTCGGTGCCAGGGGAGCAGAGGAGAATCTCCGCGCAATCGCCACCCGATTACGTATCAACTCGTCTGTAGTTTTCACCGGGTGGATTCCGCACAGGGAAATGTTGACCCTTCTTCAGGCGAGCGACGTGTGCATTATTCCCCATCGGCCGAGCGCTCACACTAATACCACGATTCCTAACAAGCTTTTCGAGTATATGGCGGCCGGCAAGCCAGTTATCTCGTCCGATCTCGCGCCCGTTCGCCGAGTCATCGAACAGGAGGGGTGCGGCCTGATACTTCGTGAGCTGAGCCCAGCCGAAATCGTGAAGTGCTTGAGGCGGATGAGTGACCCTAAGACTAGGACCCTCATCGGTGAAAAAGGAAGACAGGCTGTTCTGCGCCAATACAACTGGGAGGCGTCTGAAACAAGGCTGTTAGACGTCGTTGGGCGGTTCGCGTTGCGCAGATCCCAACGTTCGGTGGCCTCGGCAATCCGATGAGCCGTGGCAAGGCACCCGGGGAACTCGGCCCGTGGCGCAGGCTAGAGTAACCCGTCAGCCACAAAGGCGGTCGCAGCTTCTGGCTCCGGTTCCGGTGTCCACGTTCAATGCCGCCTCACCTCCGTAGAAACTGGGGAGCGCTTAGGGGGTCAGGCTTCAGGAGTTCGTTCCTCCTCTCCGGAAGGTGCCATTTCTTGGGGAGAGGCACCCAGGTGGACGCAGTCGGATTCGGTGAGGCCTCCGCCTGGGCAGGCTCACACCGGACAACGCCGCATCCGCCAGGTTAGAGCGTCTGCGAGGGATTCTGAAGGGCTGCTGGCGGCACACCAAGAAGGGAGGGTAAGTATGCCTGGACTATTCGGTGCGTTCAATTGCCATAGCAAATATTATGAGAGTTTGAGGGAGCGTTTCTCCGCCCTTTTCGGCTCCTGCGAATGGAAGCAATTCCGCAACGGAATGTTGGGCGGGCATGCTTTCGGTGGCCGTAGTGCCCTCGGAGAGGCCGCCAAGAATTGCTGGTTCGTCGTTGACGGCGAGGGTTCTGTCTATCGCCACGCCAGGAAATCTGCCGATCAGAGAGGCACGCACCTTTTTAGATTTGAGAAAGGTGATCTATCCACCACCGCGCTGTGCAAAGGTAACATTGCGGTCCTGGATGAGACGAGGCAGATGCTCTTTTTGGCAGCAGAATGGTCGGGGATATTCCCCCTTTACTACACACAGTCAGACGACGGTATTCTATTCTGCAGCCATTGCAAGCCTCTCGCTGAAGTCATCGGGGCTTCGGCCGATTATGTCGGAGTCATCGAATACATGGTATGGGCCTACTTCGTCGGGAACCGGACATCTCTGCAAAAGATACACAGGCTTCTTCCCGGGCAGGTTCTCACCTATTCATTGAGAGGGAAGTCATTTTCGCTCGAGGAAAGGAGCCGTTACTGGACCGGGGCCCCCGATGGTGGTTCCGGCGAATCGGACGCCGGTCAAATTTGGCAGACATTTCAACAAGCTTGCCATCGGTGTTTCGACTCAAGCGAAGTTCACGGCGTTATGCTTTCGGCTGGGTGGGACTCGCGACTCGTGTTGGCCGGGCTGCTCGACGTTGTCCCGGCGAGCCGAACGTGGTCCATCACCCACGGGGACGCCAAGAGCCGCGAGTTCAGGCTCACCAGGGCCATCTCTCGCTCCGGGGCTGTGAGACACTTCGAAGTGCCTGTACACGATCATTTAAGAGATCTCGATCAGATAAAAAGAATTTTCCCCCGCTGTGAGGCAGCAATGTACCCCTTCTGGCATTGGTCCACACAGCGTCTCGCTGCTGCGGGAGTCCGCTGCGCCTCTGCGGGCGTAATGGGAGAAGTTTTTGGCGGCCACTTCGGCCGGGGCGCGGTCCAAGGGCCGTGGGGTAACGTGAAATATTTTGCGTCACATGCGTTCCTCCCCAAGCGGCAAACGAGAATGTCGCCTGAAGACGATTTCAGGGAGGTTGTCGGTCTTATTAACAGCGGGTACGGCAGGAAACCCTGGTATTTGAGAAAGGACTTCTGGCGAAGCCTTCCCAATCTGAAGGAGGTCATACGGCACGACATAAATGCCGAGTTAAAGCGATACGAGCAACGAGGTGTTCCAACGCCGGATCAGCTTTTTGAGGCATACTTGGCCGAGCATACGGCGGCCCAATGGTGGGCTAAGCAGATATTGACTGCCCGGGGGACTATGGACATCGCCCTTCCACTTGCGGACAGGGATTTCATGATGCTTGCCGCGCAGATTCCCATGAGGGAGAAAATTCACAATAGATTGAATCGGAGGACGCTAAGAGCCTTCGCCCCCAATCTCGTAAAACACCCGACGGCCGCCATCCTGGTACCGGCCAACTTCCCGATCATCGTTCAGGAAGCGACTCGCCTAATCCGGTGGACGTTGGAGCGCATCGGGTCCGATCTTTACTTCAGGTCACGGGGCAAAATAGAACCGCCTCGTATGGAATGGAGGAATTTTCCAGCGCTCCGTGACGGTGCGGCGTTGGTCCGATTGGTGGATGACATGCGCCTCGAATTACTGGATAAGGACGCCATTCAAACCCGCATTGATGATATGGTAAAGTTCAGGAAAAGAATAAGCCTCGGCAACCTTGCTCATCAACTTCTGAGAATCTATACCATGGACCTCATGCTCAGGTGAAGACCGGAAGCTTGGTTCAGAGAATTAAAACGCTGGTAGCCAACGCCAAATGCACCTTGCCAGATGATGCTGGACCCTTAGCGCGGCTGTGGACCGTTAACAGGGAGTGTCATCACACAGCGGCGCCATTGTGCTTGCCCAAGTTAGAAGAGTGGCTATGGCCCGGGGACATGCCACCTTGGTAACACACTCAACAGAGCCCCGCTGAGCCAGGCCTCGGGATGTGATGGCGGTCCCTTAAAAGGCCGCGAATGTCGAAGGGGTGGCACGGATAATGCTAGGTGAGCCCTCCGACATGGCGGAGCGAACCCGCCTCCAGCACCCCAGGGAACTTCGGGCCTCAAGCCGCCGCACGCAAGAGCTAACAAGCTGACCGTCAGAAGCGGAATTTGAAGAGACCCAGTTTATGTGAGGAACGACATGAAAAGAATAATCTTGTTGCTCAGCCTATCTCATGTGGCTCTTTCAGTGTGTCTTAGCCCTCTATTAGACGCTGTGGAGGTGGTTTCAACTTCTGGCGACTGCCGAGAGGGTCAGCCTCTCACAATATCAGGGTCGAGATTTGGCGCACATGCGGATAATTCCCCCGGCGATTCCAGCACTTTGGCCGTGAAGTTCGACGATTTCGACAACGGTGTTGAAGGAGAGGTCATCGGTAACGGGTGGGGGAACCTGAGAAATGATCCGAAATATAGCACTGCGAACCAACGTTTGGGTTCATCGCTTTCCACGTATCATCACTTCCACGACAATATCTATGCTTGTCACTTTGGATTTCGGGACCTCGATTGGGATGAAGTTTACATAACCTACTGGAGAAGGCTCGACATCACTTATCTCCAACCTCCCACAAACTTTAAGGAATTTCGCATCGAGGGCGACATAGTTCCGGGTAATTATCCCATGATGGCTTACGCCACCAACTATGGCCCTGGTTCCTATCCTATGCAAAATTTCTGGCTGGCCGGAAACGGCCATGAGGGTGACGATTGGGACTGTGGCACCTGCAAGAACCGCCAGTGGGACCGCAAGGAATTTTGGATTAGAATTGGAGATGATCCCGGCCAGGGTTTCAAGTTCTGGGAGAATGCCACGCTGTTGGAAAACTATACAATGCCCCAGGACTTCCCACAGGGTGTCGGTGAGTACCTTGGCGATAATAATTCAAAATTCGATTACTTCGCGATTGGTTTTTACATGCGTACGGGCAGCGAAGGAGTTACGCAATTTGACGATGTTTATGTGGATATAACCCAGGCAAGAGTCGAAATTGGCGACAACGCCACCTGGGAACAATGCACCTACAGGGAGATACAGATACCGTCAGCATGGTCTGATACGTCCATAACCGTGACAGTGAACCAGGGTGCCTTTAAGAGCGGTGCGCAGGCTTATTTATACGTTGTTGATGCGGACGGCAACGTCAATACGTCGGGCTTCCCGATCACTTTTGCTGGGGGGCCGCAGCCCTTAACGGATCTGACTCCGCCTTTCGTCAGCGGACAGTCTCCGGCACCCAATCAGCAGAACATGCCTGTGGACACCAGTGTTGTCCTGCATGTGCAGGATTCCGGGGATGCGGTTGACGTTAACTCAATCCAGATGCAGGTCAACGGACAAGCCGTGACGCTGCAGATCACAGGAAGCCCCTCCGATTACGCTGTCAGCTATACGCCGAGCTCGCCTTTTGCCTACGACAGCGTTGTGACCGTGGCCGTCAATGCCCAGGACCTCCATAGCCCTCCGAATGTCATGCAACAGGTCTCTTACTCCTTCACTACTCAACCTGGAGATTCGACTCCCCCCGTGGTTACGGGACAGTCTCCGGCGCCCGATCAGCAGAACGTGCCTGTGGACGCCAGTATCGTACTGCATGTGCAGGATTCCGGGGATGGGGTTGATGTCAACTCAATCCAGATGCAGGTGAATGGACAACCGGTGACGCCCCAGATCACGGGGAGCCACTCCGATTACACTGTCAGCTATACCGCGGGCTCGCCTTTTGCCTACGGCAGCGTTGTGACCGTGATGGTCAATGCCCAGGACTTCCATAACCCTCCGAATGTTATGAGTGCTGTCACGTATTCCTTCACAACTCAGCCACCCCCGCCGGAAGACTCGACTGCACCCGTAGTAACGGAACAATCTCCCGCTCCCGGTCAGCAGAACGTGCGTGTGGACACCAGCATTGTCCTGCACGTGCAGGATTCGGGCGATGGCGTTGATGTCAACTCAATCCAGATGCAGGTGAACGGACAACCGGTTACGCCCCAGATCACAGGGACCCCTTCTGATTACACTGTTACCTATACCGCGGGCGCGCCTTTTGCCTACGATAGCGCTGTGGTCGTGATCGTCAATGCCCAGGACCTTCATATCCCGCCGAATGTTATGAGCGCTGTCACCTATTCCTTCCATACTCAGCCCGAAGGCATTTTTTCCGAGGAATGGGGCGAGGCGACAAATTCAGATCACCCCGGCACCCTCGAAGATACTTTCATTAACATCAATAGCGAGAACTCCGCGGCGGATGCCACAAATCTGAACACATACACATGGCCCGCTAACAGCATTGCTAACGCAATTCTCATGAAATTCGAGCTGTCCGCTATCCCGCAGAACGCCACGGTCATCTCTGCAAAACTGCGTCTCTACATGTTCGAAGCAAGCAACGAGCCGACCTACAATATCAGCGTTCACAAGATAGTAAACGTTGCTCCAGTGATTGCCGCCGCCACGGGATACACGTACGATGGAGCGAACGCGTGGACGCCGTATGATGGGCTGTACAACAACATTCCTCTCGGACAGGCCGACATCGCCGCGCCCGAAGACACGAACGCCGTGGACACAACACCGGGTTACACAGAGTGGACCGTCACCAGCATGGTTTCCGAGTGGGTTGCAGACCCCGTCAGTAATCGCGGGTTGATGTTGAACTCGGACCCAACGGCGGCTTCGGATGCTCATCGGTACTTCAGACCTTCTGAATACGCAGACGCCGCTCAACGGCCCGGGCTTGTAATCACTTACTCCTTTGTCAACCCGCCTCTTCCAGGCCCTCCCGGAAAGCCGATTCATGTCGACTAACCCGCAACAAGAGCCACTACGGCCTATTCCAACGGTTCAAGGCATGCAGTAGAGGCGGATGCGGAGCACCAAATCGGAACGCGAATTTGACCTTCCCGGTCTTCTTCACAACTGCTGTCTTGATTCGGGCATCGCGACGTAAGGTTTTTACGCTGAAGGCTCGGCGCCCATGGGCCGATGGGTTCCACGTTTGGACGGGCGTGATTCTTATGGAACGAAAGATGGCCGCTAACGAGTGAAAGATTGCCGGAATGGAATGAACCGTTCCCGTTGAGGAATGAAAGGGTTACTCCGTGGAGTGAATGAGCTCCGCTATGGTGGAAAGCGCCTCCACCGTGGAGTGAACGCGTCCCGCCGCAACGGGAGACGGTTGCAGCGTTCTGTGAGCGGCTTCCGCCATTCAGTGAGCGCTTCGCGGAAGGGAGCGAAAGGTTCATTCCTCGACGCTGATAGCTGTGTAACTTATGAAGAGTCAGTGTGCGATGAGAAGTCGAGGCGGTTGTGGCAGGCACGCCTCTGGATAAGTACTAATGTACCTACCCGCCCACACGCTTGGTTAGCCGCTGGCTTCAGTCCCGCCCAGGCGGGGCTTTAGCCGGACTTCCCGATGAAACCGATTCATCCGCAACTGAATATGTCATGGAGCTTACGAATCGCAGTACGTAGGCTTGGGCTTCTTGATAGAAGCCCCAGCATCCCTTGGTGACGAACGTTTCAAGGTATAGGAAGCGGCGGGCTTCGACGGTGAAATTCTCATGCTGTATCTTGTATATGGATATCTGATTCTATTCATCATACGTCCCTTTGAGAACTGGGACTTTTTGGGAGCCATCCATATCGAGAGGATCTACGGTATTCTTATGGTCGCAGCCTTGCTCCTTTGGCAACGCAGGCGGAGCATTCGCTGCCCACAGACGATCGCTGTCTTCGCCTTCTTGGGCGCTATTGGACTGTCCTTTGTTTTTTCGTATCGCCCCGACCTCGCTTGGACAGCTTTCTACAAATACTGCACACTTGTCGTATTCTACGTTGTTATCCTGGCAACGATAAAGAATGAGAGCCAGCTTCGGGGTTTCGTGGTCGCCTATGTTTGCACAATGGCAGCGTACCAGCTCTTATCCCTCAGGGAGTACCTGGTCTTTGGACGCGGGGATTGGGATGGAGGAATATGGCGAATGGTGGGTCTCGACACGACGTTGGGAGGGCCCAATTCCGTTGCCGCAAGCATTGTCTATTCCATGCCCTTTGCCTTTGGGCTGCTGCGGGGTGAACACCGGTGGCGAATCCATCTGGCTATTGCCGCTTACACCGCCCTGAGCCTGGCGTGCATTGTTTTGACTGGCTCAAGATCCGGTCTCCTGGGTTACCTTCTTGTGTGTTTTCTCTACGTTTTTTCTCTTCAGGGGAAGAAGAAACTTTACGTTGCCACCGGGCTTTGTGTTTTCCTTTTGCTTACTTGGCAATTGGTTCCCGCTGACAAACAGGCAAGAATCTTGACGTTGACCGGAAAACACATGAACCCAGGGGAACAGGGGTCAGCAGAAGGCCGAATGAAAGGCTGGGGTTTCTTCCAGGGCCTTGAGATGCTACAAGACCGACCTCTGCTGGGTGTGGGAATGGGCTGTTTCTCTCACTATTCTCATGAAAAACTGGGCGGGCGACGGATGGATTCGCACAACCTGTACGGGGAGCTATTGGGCCAGCTCGGCATCCTGGGGACGCTTGCTTTCCTCTTCTTAATTGCCATTACTTTCAAAAATGCACTGCTTATCAGAAAGGAAGTCAGGAAAGGGAATGTGCCCCGGGCCTCGCCAGCCGCTTGGATTGCCTGGGACATACTCATTATGCTCGTGCTGCTTCTTTTCGAGGGCTGGGCCAGCCACAATCTCGACCGGTATAACTGGCTTTGGGCGGCAGCCATGGGAGTTCTCGCAAGAGATTTTGTGCTGCACAAAAACAATGCTGAACAAATGGATAGCCCCAAAGAGAGTCACACGGCTGTGCGAGAGCCTTTACCTGTATGAACCTCGCCCAGGCCTCGCCGATAGTGGGGAACGGTTCCCCAGTTGAGCGAAGGCGGTCCGGTCTCAAAGTGGCGGTTTTCACTTTGCGGCAGCCGGCAGAGCGCCTGTATCTAAACCTGCTAAAATCGTGTTGGGCCGAAAAATCGAGCGAATTCATGAAAAGCGGTTGCCGGGAAGCAACAGGCGCTCGAAGGGGAAAACGAGGTGTCTTAGCGATAAGGCACCTCGCCGCAGGCTTCCTTCACCAAATCCGACCTCGAGGTCGCGAACGAGAGACATAACAACTACTCTTTTACGCTCCGTGAAGAAGTACATCAAAATTCTGGCGGCGACCATCATCCACGGTCTCCGTGTCTTCCGCTTGGAAAGGCTCGTTTTTTCCCGACCTAGGGCCTTCATCCTCGCTTTTCACAGAATCGTTCAGCGCAGCGATGTCAACCATCTGCTTGATCCTCAAATGTACCTAACCACGGATGTCTTTCGCGACCTGCTCATTTTTCTTCGCCGACGTTACGAGGTCGTTCCCCTGGCAGAGCTGGTGGCACGCGATAAATCGAAAAGGTGTCGGCGAAAGCCGCTGTGTGCTCTGACTTTCGATGATGGATACATGGACAACTATACTAACGCGTTTCCCATATTGAGGGAAATGCAAATGCCGGCGACCATCTTCCTGACAGCCGGTTTAGTCGGCACCAAGCAGCTCTTGTGGAACGATGCGATCTCAATCGCTCTTGCGCGCATGTCGGGAACGGCTCGAGCCAGAAGGCACTTGCATCATCTTCTCTCAACTGCTGGGGTTTCCATGTCTACACCTCCGGATTCACGGTCGGCCGCAGAGAACTTTTCGGCGAGGATAGTCATTAATCAACTGAAGAGCTGGCCTCACGCGCGCATAAGCGCCCTTGTGTCAACATTGCAGCCGTACGTGGACTGGAATGGGCCGATGGCAAGAAGATTTCGTTTGCTCACATGGGATCAGGTTCGAGAGATGAAGTCCGAAGGAATCCGTTTTGGGGTTCATACTCTTCACCACTGCATTCTCCCCGTTGAGGATGCCCAGACCGCTTGGCGAGAACTCCAAGGGTCCAAGGCTCTTATTGAATCCAAGCTTGGGATGCCTGTGGACGCCATCGCTTATCCCAACGGCGCATGCAACGACGAGACCATTCGAATGGCCCGCCAAGCCGGCTTTCGGCTCGGGCTTACGCTCCAAAAGGGATATGTTTCAGAACGCTCCGATCCGATGCGCATAGGCCGGTTCCTCGTCAACCAGCAGGACATTGTTTCTCCCTCCGGGCGCTTCTGCGCCTCTCTGCTGGAGTATGAGAAGAGCATGTTTGTCCTTTATGCTAAGCGCCTTGTTCAGAGTGCGGTACGGGCCAGAAATGGGAAGTGAGCGTAGGATTAAAATACTGTTCATGATAGACTATGTCGTTGAGAGCGAGCATGGGGGGACAGAGGGGCAGTTCTTCCAGATCATTCGTCGCCTCGACCGCTCCACCTTCCAGCCGTTTCTTTGCTACCTCTGGCCCGCGCCCTCGATTCAAGACCATTTGCCACCTTGCGACCACGTTGTTCTTTTTCGGAAGCCGATCCGCTGGTTCGCCGCCCCTGGCTCCGTTATGCGAATGCGGAACTTTGTTCGGGCAGGTCAGTTCGACATCGCTCACACGTTTTTTCCCACTTCTAACGTGCTTGGAGTACTGGCCGCCAGGCTCGCGTCCGTGCGCGCAATCATTAGTTCCAGAAGAGACCTCGGGTACTGGAAGAGATGGCAAGATGCGATACTACTGCGCGCGGTTCGCGGGATCCCTACATGTTATATCGCGAATTCATATGCAGTCAAAAGGGAAACTGCCGCAAGCGAAGGGATAGATCCAAGCAAGATCATCGTCGTTCACAACGGCGTGGACGTTCACGCTTACGAGCAGGATTTTCGGAAAGAAGTCGCCGCGGTCAAAACTAAGTACCATGTGCTTGAGGATGAGTTAGTTGTTGGTGTCCTCGCCAACTTCCACCCGAAGGTCAAAGGTCTCCGGTACTTCATGGAGGCGGCAAAGCTTGTCACCGCCGAAGTCGAAAATGTCCGCTTTATTGTCGTAGGCCATGGGGGTCGAGAACAACACGAACGCTTGAGAAAACGGATTCATGAGCTTCAACTTGACGAGCGCTTTGTGTTTACCGGCCCCCAACAAGACGTTAGACCGTTCCTGTCGTTGTTTCATGTCGGGGTGCTACCGTCCCTATCGGAGGGATTCTCGAATTCCTTATTGGAGTACATGGCAAGTGGTCTCGCTTCCGTAGCCTGCGACGTAGGCGGAAACAGAGAAGCTATTATTGACGGTGAATCGGGATTCTTGGTCGAGCCAGCATCTCCTGTATCTCTTGCCGAAAGAATCGTTCTTCTTCTCAAGGATGCGGGGTTGAGAGAAAAGATGGGGCAACAGGCTCGCAAAAGAGCGAGAACACACTTCTCAATGGAAAACATGGTGCGTCAGCTCGAATCGCTTTACCTGAACCTTTACAACTCGAATCCCCCGTATCCATCCGGCCGCCCCATCGTGCGGGTGACGGGAGTCTGAGAAAAACTCTTCGGCAGGTCGAAGATGTGTGCGAAGCGAAGAGCAAACAAGCCGAGGAGGAAGGAGATGCAAGGAGAACCGAATGGAAGGGACAAAAAGAAGGAACGCTATTGGCGGAGGGTGATCGGGGAGGATGCCAGGAGTGGGGTATCGGTTCGACAGTTCTGCCCCGCCTTGGGCGGGGAGGCTGAGAGAGGATCAGTTCTACTGGTGGCAGTCCCGCCTCAGGCGGGAAAGAAGCGGCAGCAGGCGCGTGCATTGGGCAGTGGGAGCCGAGGCAAAGCTACAAAGGATGCCGGGCAGGCGACGTTTGCCCTGGTCAGTGAGGAGGCGGAGGAACTGGGATCGGCGGGGATTGAGTTGGTGTTGCGAGGCGGGCGTCGTCTGCGGATCGGCAAAGGAGTGGATGAACGGACCTTGCGAACGGTGGTGGGCGTGTTGGAGGCAAGTACGTTTCAGTTCCCGTTAAGCGAGACCGGACGCAAGGAGGTAGCCGCGTGGGAACTGGCGATTCTATTGGAGGGGATTGACTTGAAGAAGGGGAAGCGTCGGAAGCGCTATCGGTTGCCGAGTGGGGTATCGAGCGGACACCCGGAGAGCCGCCAGGCCACTCCTCTTCCCGTCGGGGAAAGGTAAAAACTTTTTTCGCTTTTTCGCATTTTTTTCTTGGCAAGAGCCGGTACTTCTACAAAAGTCTCGGTATGACAATGAGAAACATTGCTCAATTGCAGAAGCGGATTGCGGAGATCAAAAGAGAGCTGGCGGCGTTGGGTCCCATGAGGCCGGGGAGTCTTTCCATGCAGTACAATGTGTGCGGGACACCGGGGTGTCGGTGCAAGGACCCGAAGAACCCTCGCAAGCACGGACCGTACTATCATCTCAACTACACTTGGCGGGGAAAGTGTCGCACGGAGTTCGTGAAGGACGAAGCGGTAGAGAATCTTCGACGGCAGTTGAAGACCTACAAGCGGTTTCGGGCGTTGACGACGGAATGGGTGGCCGTGTCGTTAGAGCTGGCGCGGCTGAAGAGGGCGAGCAAGGGCTGATTTCATGGAGATAGACCCGAAGAAGTTGCCGGAAAAGATCGAGCAGTGCCACGCGATGATGGCGGAGATGGCCAGGGAGCTAGGCGCGAAGGATCGTCGGCTGAAGCGAGTCCTACATTTTTTGGAGAAACTGCTGCGCTGGCGGTATGGGCCGAAGCGGGAGCGAGTGTACGAGAACCAGTTGTTCCTGTTTGCGGCGGGAATGGTGGCCACCGACAAACACATTCAAGCCGGCCCGGTCGAGTTCCTGAAAGAGTTTATGGGCTATCTACAAGCCGATGCCTACTCGGGCTACGACGTGCTGTACCAGGATGAAAACCGCGATGTGACCGAAGTGGCGTGCTGGGCTCATACCCGCAGGAAGTTCTACGATGCCCAATCCTCGGACCTCATGCGTTCCATGGTGATGCTGGCCTATCCCGCCTCGGCGGGACTGCTGTACGATGTGGAGCGCGAAGCCAAAGAGATGAAGCTGGACGCACAGGGCCGCTTGGCCCTGCGGCAGGCCAAGAGTGTGCCGGTCCTCGATGATATTAAAGCATATCTCCAACGCGAGCAGCCCAACGTGCTACCGAAAAGTCCCGAGGGGCACGCGATCACCTACACGTTGTCGAACTGGGAAGACCTTATCCGCTACTGCGAAGACGGAGACCTCGAGCTCGACAACAACGGCGCCGAGCGCAGCCTGCGGGGAATCGCCGTCGGACGGAAGAATCCCGCCATGGCGGGATTCTTCGGCAGCGATAACGGCGGGCGAACCGGCGCGATTCTCACCAGCTTCATCACCACCTGCAAGCGGCTCCCCATGTATCCCTTCACCTACCTCCGCGACGTGTTCCAGCGCATCAGCCCCCATCCTGCCAAACGGCTTCAGGACCTCCTCCCCAACAACTGGTAAGCCGCTCAAAACGCCGCCCAAAACCTTCCCGCCTGATCCACCACGTCCCAAGATCCGTGCCAGACCCGATGTGTGTTCACCGGACGCTTACCAAATATGGGACTTTCCCTCGCCAGCTTTCGTTGGGTCGCGAGTGGCGGGACACCTTCTCACATCGAAGCTATGCGGCCCGAAATGCCAGGTATCATTAGCATAATTCAACGGCTTCACCCAGTTGGTCGGTGTCCCCTGCGAAAGCGTGGAGGCGCGGAGCGACATCATGAGGAAACGTGCACATATATTGGTTGAGGAAAAAACGACGCCTTTCGACAAATAGTCAGGACACAAGGCGGTGAAGCGATGTGCCAGAAAGGCCAAAAACGCCGCTATGCGTGCGGAATGTCCTGAAAAGGCCATGACCTCTCAAGTGCGGCGGGGGAGGGGAAAGGACAAAAAGCATGAGCACCCGACTCCAAGCAAAAGCGCGAGATTAGGAGGCGTCTAAAAGCCAGGTGTGTCGGCGCGGTATGTCGTGGCAGGCTCAAAGCTGGCCATTCTCCACTTTCGGAAGCGTGAGAACGCTAAGGCTCAACGGGTCCGGGCGCGCTACGGCTTATAGGGACTTGGCCCAAGCTCCCTGAGCGTCTCTGTCATTTCGGCGGCGATCTGCGCGAACTTCTTGCCTTCCGAAGCAGAAACCCACTCCAGACGGAACCGTTCCGGCTCAAGCCCAAAATCCTCAAGCAGAAGCTCGATGGCTTCGGCACGCTTCTCGGTCTTGAGATTCCCCTCAAGATAGTGGCAATCCCCGGGGTGGCACCCACAAATTAGCACGCCATCGGCGCCGCCCATCAATGCCTCTGTCACGAAGTTCGGGTGGATCATACCGGAACACATGGCCCGGATAATTAAAACATTTGGGGGATAATCTATCTGAGACGTTCCCGCCATATCCGCGCCCGCGTAGGCACACCAGTTGCAGCAAAACGTGATAATCGTGGGCTCAAATTCACTCATCATTATGTCTCCTCCAGCGCAGATTTGACCATAGCCAGGAATTGCTCAGGTTTACGATGTCGGACGTAGATTCCTTCTTTGGGACAGGTTGCCATGCAAATTCCGCAGCCTTTGCAAATCGCTTCGTTGGCATCCACCGTCTTTTTGGTCGCACCCTCTCGCATGTACTCGATCAGAGTCAAAGCGTTGAACGGGCAGGGGTCAATGCAATAGGCACAGCCATCACATTTCTCGTCCACCACGAAGGAAATGGCGGGCTCTTTTTCCATGATAGGGTTGGAGATGACACTGGCCACTCTTGCAGCGGCACCTTCGCCATCTGCGATCGCCTCTGCGACGCCCTTGGGTGAATGGGCCGTCCCGCACAAGAACACGCCACTGGCAACAAAATCGAGAGGATTCAACTTGCCCAGAGCCTCAGCAAAGAAACCATTAGGCCCAAGCTGCAAATTCAGCATTTCTTTAATCCGGGTATTCTCCTCGGGCGGCTCAAGGGCAGAAGTGAGCACGATCAGGTCTGCCTCGATTTCCTTTTCCGTTTCCGCATCGCAATCCCAGACCGTAACGCGAAGGTCGTCCGAGACCTGAGGTTTCCGCTCTCTGGCATATCGTATGAACTCGATTCCATTTCGTTCCTCAAGCATAGCACGGTGCTGCTCGCCACGCTTATGGGGCAACGGCATGTCACGGTGGAGAATGTGGACTGTAGCGTCCGGGTTGTGGTCGCTAATGATCCCGGCGTTGTTGATCATCGTTGGACAACCGACCTGGCAGCAGTAGCTACGCTGCTCGCCGTCTCCTTTGTCCTTCGTGCCCACGCAACTGATCATCACCACCTTAGCGTCATCCTTCAGGTGAAACCGCCCGGCTTTCAGCAGCTTCTCGAGTTCGAGTTGGGTGATGATGTTCTCTTTTCCATCATAACCGAATAAACCGTGAGGTTTCATCTCCCTTGCGCCGGTCGCCACCACAATGGAGCCAACAACAAGCTTCTTTTCCTCTCCTGACTCGCTGAAGCGAACGCGAAACTGCCCGATGTATCCCTCGACCTCGTGGACGTCGGAGTTCAGATGAACTTTGACTTGATCGTTATTTCCCAGTTTTTGAACGAAATCCTTGATGATCTCCGAGGCTGGTTCTCCGGTGTCGTAGAGGATATGCAGGTCCTTGAGTAACCCACCGAGGCTATCGCGCTTTTCGACAAGATGAACTTCATAGCCCATTTCACCCAGACGGCACGCGCAAGCCATCCCACTGACCCCTCCTCCAATAACCAGGCATTTTTGGACGACCTCTGTCTCAATGGTGTGGAGAGGCTCGAGGGACATGGCTCTGGACACGCCCATCCGCATCAATGTTTCGGCCTTCTTTGCCGCGGCTTCCGGTTGTTTCCGGTGAACCCACGTGCATTGGTTGCGGAGGTTGACTATCTCCATGAGGTACCTGTTCAAGCCCACGCTCTCGCAATGCAGAGAGAAAAGATGCTCGTGAGTCTTTGGGCTACAGGCCCCAAGCACCACTCGGTTGAGTGCGTTGTCCACGATCATCTTCTTCAGCGCGGCGCCCGCACAGCCGAACTCATCTACCTCCACCACCGCTACGTTCGGTAGCGATCTGACGTATTCGGCCAGCTTGTCCACATCAATAACGCCGGCGATGTTTTTGCCGCAGCGGCAGATAAGCACCCCGATGCGGGGCTCGTCCGTCACCTTGACGTCCATCTCTTCTGGTGGAGAGGAATCCGCGAGTTCGGTGCCCCGCGCTTCACTGAGAAAAGCAGCAGCGTTGGCCGATGCGGCAAGGCTTTGAACGACCGACTCCGAAATATCCTTTGGAGACTGAGCCGCCCCGCATAGGAAAATCCCGTCCCGGGACGAGCAAGCTTCCCCGGTGAGGGCCTCCCGTTCCTTGAAAAACCCATCCTCATCAAGCTCGATGTCGAGCACTTGTGCCAGGTTCTCATTGCCCGAATGTGGCTTAACAGGGGTGGAGAGAACTAACATGTCAACCGCCAGTTCATCCTGTTCGCCGATCGGCTTATTGAGCAAAAGGCGAACTCCGCCATCCTCTGCCTGGGAGACTTCGGTCACCTTCGCGCGGAGGTAGTTGACGCCCTCATCCCTCGCTGTTCGATAATATTCCTGGAACCCCTTGGCGTGACCAACAATGTCATCGTGGATAATGAAAACCTCGCTGTCTTTGCGCCGCTCGAGCGTGCCCAGGGCTTCGCTGGTCGCCGCCATACAACAGACGGCAGAGCAGTAATTCTCCCCTCGCCTGATCTCCTCAGAGCCGACACATTGAATCCATGCCACACGCTTCGGCACCGTACCGTCAGCTCGCTGAACGATCCCCGCTGTTGGACCGATTCCAGAAAGTAGCCTCTCGAATTCAATGCCCGTCAACACATTCTCGTACTCGCCGTAGCCAAACCTCGACAGTTCGGGCGAACGGTAAACATCCACTCCTGTCGCCACAATGATCGCCCCGACGTTGAGTTGGACTTCCTCGGGCGTCTGCGAGAAGTCAATGGCTTCAGGCTTGCAAGCCTCCACGCAGAGAGGTTTTTCCCCCTCGCCGCATCTCCCTTCCTTGATGTAGGTGCATGCATCAGGGAATATGAGCGCCTTTCTCGGCGGGAACGGGGAGTAGAAGGCGATAGCTTTGGAGGCGCCTCTCCCGAAGTTGAACTCCATGGGCACCCCCCCAACGGGACAAACGGGAAAGCACTCCATGCAAGCGTTGCACTTGGCAGGATCAACGTATCGAGGCTTCTTGAGGACCGTCACCTGGAAATCTCCAGGGTTTCCCTCGACACCTACCAACTCGCAAAACGTCATCAGCTCGATGTTAGGATTGGTGGTGATTTCCAGCATCTTCGGGAGTTGCGTGCACATCGCGCACTCGCCCGTGGGATACATCTTGTCCAATTGGGACATTCTGCCGCCAATCGTGGGCTTTCTTTCGAGCAGATATATCTTGAAACCTTGCTCAGTGAGTGACAGCGCAGATTGCATTCCAGCAATGCCTGAGCCGATAACGAGAACAGAGCCTGTCATACTTTCCTTCTCCTATGATGAATGTCTTTTTCGTAGTCATCTTTATTCTTCGGGGCTGAGCACCAAGGCCCGGGCAAAGAAGCCACAACGGCTTCCGGGCCGCAGGGACTATAACACGCGCCACCATCTTCATGCAAGGAATCACCTTGAGAGGACGAAACCAGGTCCCCCTTTCAACAGCGTGCAACCTCTGATCACCAGCGAGAAAGTGACCGGACAGATTTCAGACGTTCTACTGGACACAGGCTAAGGCCCAAATCGCGCGATTTCGCTTTTTAACGGCGCGTGAAATTCGAAAACGCAAAAGGGGCAGTCCAGCGCGGTTATTGTTCTTATCATGTAACCGTCCGGCGAACCCATCTTGCGGGTGACGGGAGTCTGAGGGAAACTCCTCGGCAGGTCGAAGATGTGTGCGAAGCGAAAAGGAAACAAGCCGAGGAGGAGGGAGATGCAAGGAGAACCGAAGGGAAGGGACAAAGAGAAGGAACGCTATTGGCGCAAGGTGATTGGGGAGGCGGCGCGGAGCGGGGTATCCATTCGCCAGTTCTGCCAACAGCGGAGGTTGAAGGAGACCCAGTTCTAATGGTGGCAGTCCCGCCTCAGGCGGGAAAGAAGCGGCAGCAGGCGCGCACGTTCGCACATAAGAGCAGAAGCAAGACCGCCGAGCAGGCGACGTTTGCCCTGGTCAGCGAGCAGGCGGGGGAACTGGGATCGGCGGGTCAAACGGCTGCCGCACCTGGTCGAGCAGTTGCTGCGCTGGCGCTATGGTCCGAGTCGGGAACGAGTGGATGAGAATCAGTTGTTCCTGTTTGCGGCGGGAATGATGGCCAGCGACAGGCACATTCAAACCGGCCCGGTCGAGTTCATGAAAGAGTTTAACGGCTATCTACAAGCCGATGCCTACTCGGCCTACGACGTGCTACCGAAAAGTCCCGAGGGGCAAGCGATCACCTGCACGTTGTCCAACTGGAAAGCCCCTCAAAACACCGCCCAAAACCCCCACCACCTGATCCCTCCCAGCCTGCCAAAATCCGTGCCAGACCCGATGTGCGTTCACCGGACGGTTACGCCGATCGAAGTCCCCGAACAACCCTGCCATTCAGGTGCGGGCGGCGAACGGTTCGCAAAACTATATACAATGGGTCTTCCAAAAATTCCTGGGAATGCATCAGGACACGGATTCGAACATTCGCCTTGATTACAGGCGGATGGAACTCAGAGGAAGAACAAAAGATTATAAATCACGACTTCAGGTCATTCAGGGTGGTAAAGTGGTAGCGTCGAAGACCATCGAGGTGAACAAACCTCTCAAATAGAGAAAGGCTATGCGATCTATCAGACGTCGTACGATTCAGCTCACGGGGCGTGGTCAGGGTTGGAGATCGCGAAGGACCCCGCCATACGGCTAATCTATCTCGGGTTTCTGTTCACTTTCTATACACGCCCGATTCTTACCAGAAAACGGCACGTCCAGCCGAGTCGGCTGGCATTGAAAGTCGAAACAACAAAGGAGTAAAGAACACTTCATGCCTGCAACAAGGCTTTTTTTCACTGTTGCCGAGGTCGCATACCTTGCTGCGGCGTTAGCTTTCTCCGTGTACTATGCGAGTCGCAAAAGAGGCTTTCGGGTTACGGCGATTTCACTCTTGATAGTCGGCGCATTGTCTCAAGCGCTCTTTGTCGGATGGCGATGGGTAGAAGGGGCGCGTCCTCCATTCGCCAATACGTTTGAAACGCTGGTCTTTTTCAGTCTTGCGATCACTGTCACCTGCATTTTTGTCGAACTGCTATATTCGCCGAAAGTAGTAGGTGCGGGAGCCTCCGTGCTTGCTCTGTTAGTGCTGGCCTACGCGAACCTGTTCGACTGGAAAATAGAGCCGCTCATGCCCGCCCTGCAAAACAACTTGTGGCTGACGTTGCACGTAATTTTCTGCTTCGTCAGCTACGCCTCTTTCGCGGTATCCTATGTGGTGTCTTTGATATTCCTTTTGAGGCGCCCAGGGACATTGAGAAAAGCCTCGGCTTTTGTGTCATCCTTTTCGGTGGTGGGGCTCGTCGGAGGATTAGCCTACGGGCTGGGGAGAAAAATGGAGATATTTTCAAAGTCCGGTGGGTGGACCATGGCTGGGGTGATCGCCGGAGGTGTGGTCCTCGCAGGGTTGATCTCGGTGGCGCTGGTGTTTATACTTAACGCCAGAGGAGTTACCATTGAAGGAAAGGGGTCGGTCCTCTCAGACCTCGTTTCCAAGACAGTCGCGTTTGGTTTCCCGTTTCTGACGCTGGGGATCATCACGGGCTCTGTATGGGCAAGCGTGGCTTGGGGACGATATTGGGGGTGGGACCCAAAGGAGACCTGGTCGCTTGTCACGTGGGTGGTTTATGCCTTTTTCTTGCACGTGCGATTCTCCGGAGGATGGATGGGCTCGAAACCGAAAACGCTTCCGCAACTTCAGGCGATTCTGTCTGTGGTGGGCTTTCTCTTCGTGCTGTTCACGTACTTTGGAGTCAATTATTTGCTGAGCGGTCTTCACACTTATACATGATGACGGACCCTATGGAGTGCGGGACGATGGAGGAGCATCGGTCCTGAAGATACTCATCGTCAAGGATGAAAAGATAAAGCGGCGAATGGGTCCGATTGACCTGCAAGAAAACCTAATCTGAGTTCACTCTTTTCCCTTCTGTCACCCCGCGCTGCAGGCCAATTCGCTGCAAAGTTTCCCCAAAATTTCGGCGATTTCGCCTTTGAATGTGCACGCCGTTGGCTACCATTACTATCGAACCTGCCCCAGGTTATGACCTTGTCGAACACGCAATTTCTAACTCAAGGCCCCTTCTCCTTCCTGAAAAAGTCTCCCCATTTTTGGGCCAAAAAAAGACGTTCACACTTGCCATTTTCGATTTGTGCCCTGCTACCAATGGGTTACAACATCACCCTGCCTGTTTTTGGGGAAACTCCTGGTTTTTAAAGGCTTGACAGAGGATGGCATATACATTAGTATCTTAGCGGATACTAAAATGAATGGAGAACCGTGACTGACCCGAGGAAGCTCGCTCGAATCTTCAAAGCCCTCTCGGTGGACACGAGAGTCCGCATCGTGCAGTTGCTGAAAAAGCATGCTCTGTGCGTTGGGGCGCTTTCAGCGAGGTTGGGCATCACGCAAGGAGCGGTCTCGCAGCATCTGCGAGTCCTTCGAGACGCCGACGTTGTCGTCCCCGAGAAGCAGGGCTACTACGTCCACTATCGTTTGAACGAAGAGACCCTTGCCAAATGGAGCGATGCCGCCCAACAGTTTCTCGCGGCGAAAGCGGACAAGGAGAATTGAGCAACCTCGGCAATCCGAGAGGGAAGGGAAAAAGACGAGGTGCTAAGGAAGAAAGGGAGGCCAGGAGGCTGGTTGAAAATGCAAGCGGCTCTCGAGGGGAGAGGGTTAACCAGGCGATACGACCGGTTGCTCGCCGTTGACCACGTGAATTTCACCATTGGACGCGCTGAGATATTCGGCCTGCTCGGCCCGAACGGCGCCGGCAAGACCACAACGGTGCGGATGCTGACGGGGGTGATTGTTCCTTCGGAAGGGACCGCCCTTGTTGACGGCCACGATGTTGTCCGGGAAACCCTGGCGGCGAGGGAGCACATCGGAACGGTTCCCGAAGAAGCCAACGTTTACGTTGATCTTACGGTCTGGCAGAACCTGATGTTGATGGGCGAACTGCACGGGGTGCCCCGCCCCAGGCGGACCCAGCGGGGCAAGGAATTGCTAAACCTCTTCGGACTCAACGACAGGGCGAAACAGAAAGGACGAGCTTTGTCGAAGGGGCTGCGGCAGCGGCTTATGCTTTGCATGGCGTTGGTGAGCGATCCGAGTGTCCTTTTCCTTGATGAGCCCACCACCGGACTGGATGTCGCCAGCGCGCGGCTGATCCGCGAGCTTGTGGTTCGCATGAATCGGGAAAAAGGGATGACCATTTTCCTAACTACACACAACATCAAGGAAGCGGACGAGCTTTGCCACCGCATCGGGGTCATCAACAAAGGACGCATCGCCGCCATAGATACGCCAGCGGCCCTGCGCGGTAAGTTTGAGGCCCTGCATTCTGTTGAAGTCACTTTCCGGGAAACCAGCCCGGATGCACAGACACTATCCGCCCTTGACAAGGTGACCAAAATCAAAGCGCTCGGGAGAGGATTTCGAGTTTTTACCGCTCAGCCAGGTGCAGTGGCTCAAGAGATCGCGTGTCTGGCACGAGAGAGCGGTGCAACAATTGAATCAATCCGAACGTGCGAACCGGCGCTCGAAGACGTATTTCTGCGCATCACGGAATCTCCGCCGGCGAAGGAGGAAAAGGCTCATGATTGAAAGCCAGCGACACGGCCCCCAGCCGGCATGGCGGCGCCAATTCCATGGCGCGTATGTCATCGCGAAAAAAGATGCCATGATTTACTACCTGAAACCGCCGGTGTTCATCTACGGTGTGCTTTTTCCGATTTTTTTCTTCCTGGCCTTTGCCATCGGACGGCAAGTAGCTCCGGAGAGGATTGTGCCGGGGATGCTTGCGATGGCGCTGTTTTTCACGGCGTCTGCGGTGGGCCCGATGGTGACACCGTGGGAGCGAAGGCATAAGACCTACGAGCGGCTCATTTCCAGCCCTGTTCCCGCGTTATCAATCATTCTCGGCGACGTGCTGGCTGGAGCATCCTTCGGAGCGGCGCTTTCTGTTATACCGCTGGTGTTGGGAACGGCGCTCACCCGCTCGGTGCTGGCGCGGCCCGGGCTGTTATTTTCCTGCATCGTGCTGTCGGCGCTGTGCTTTGCCGCCCTGGGAGAGCTTCTTGCCGCTCCCCCAACCAACAATCCCTCGCAAGTGATGATGCTCTGCAACCTCGTGCGGCTGCCGCTCATCTTCATCAGCGGCGTGTTTGTGCCGCTGGCGGAAATGCCCCGCTGGAGCCGCTGCGTCCTCCCTCTCTCCCCGCTCTCGTATTGCAGCGACCTCTTCCGCTCCGCTTTCGGTTCAGCGAATTACTTCCCGCTTTGGTTTGACCTGCTCATGCTTGCGGGATTCACCGCGGCATTTGTCGGCGGTGCGTTGCTCTTCCACCACCGCGCACGGGAAAGAGCTCTTTAGCCAAGCGAGCAACACGAGTGCGACTTCGGATCACTACCTGCTCTGATTCATAGGTAACGAGACGATGACGCAAAGGCGGGGTATCCGCCCGAGACGGAGGAGGCAAGACGGGAAAAGCAGCTTAACGCAAAGGCGCAGAGAATAAGGTGAGATGGACACCCCGCCATGGCGGGGCGCCAGTCCCGAGGGCGTCTCGCCCTCGGCGGGGGCAGGATGCCACCGGCACAAAGGTTACTCTGCGCCCTATGAGATCCGAACCGCAGCCGCCGGTAACTGAGGCATTACATAAGCGAGCGTCTTTTTGTGGATGTCGAATCCGACATAGTGTACACTCGCGCTCATGGGAATGTTCCTGAGTTGGCTTCTGCGCCTGTTTCATTTTGGTCTCGGCAATTTAGCCATCAGGACCGTTCCCTTTTCGAGCGCGACTTATACATTCTAACAAGATAACAGGATAGAGGGGACACTTGGAGGCATGTGAGGTATCCGGGAACTCACACCCGCTCGAGCCCGCGGCGCCGGCCGCCGACAAGATCAATTTCATTCCTTACTGCCAAGGAGCCAACAGATGAAAAGGACCTGGAGTACGAATCAGGCAAACAAAATCGTTGATGAAATCTGCGGCACTTATGAGGACGGGACGGGGGTCAACTGCATCGAAGTGCACGACCTGCCCGTTCAGCAGAAGATAGTGGAAATCCTGAGGATGCTGTTTGTGATTCTCTTCCCGGGGTACGTGGGGAAGCGGGCGTTTACAAAGGCAAACGTCCGGTTCGTGATAGGGGATCTGGTCAATCAGGTGCACGATGATTTGGTCGAGCAAGCGGAGAAGGCTTTTCGGCATCGGTGCAGGATTGGCAAATGCGAAGGGTGCGATTGCCGGGGAATGGCTGAGCAGGTCACCCAGCACCTTTTGAAAAAGTTGCCGAAGGTCAGGAAGCTGCTGAAAGGAGACGTGGCGGTGGCGTACGATGGCGACCCGGCGGCGAAATCGTACGACGAAATCATCATCAGCTATCCGTGCATGGAGGCGATAGGAACATACCGGATTGCGCACGAGCTGGAGCTGAAAAGTGTGCCGTTAATTCCGAGGATAATGACCGAGTACGCTCACGGTAGAACCGGAATAGATATTCATCCGGGGGCGAAGATCGGAAAGAACCTTTTCATTGACCACGGGACGGGCGTGGTTATCGGCGAGACAACGGAGATCGGGGATAACGTGAAGATTTATCAGGGAGTTACGCTCGGCGCCCTGAGTTTCGCGAAGGACGAGCGAGGGAAAATCATCAAGGGCGGAAAGAGACACCCGACCATAAAGAGCAACGTGACCATCTACGCCCAGGCGACGATTCTCGGCGGGAAAGTGGTGATTGGGGAGAACTCGGTCATCGGAGGCAACGTGTGGTTGACAAAGTCCGTGCCGCCGGGGACGACTGTGACCATTTCGAAGCCGCAACTGGTTTACACAAAAGGGTCCGCAAAGGGGAGCACGAAGCCCGGTCGCAAGGGGTAACGCCGCTGTCCCAGCGGAAGTCTTAGCCGCTCCTCCTAAGCCAGACCATGAGGACGGAGATGTCTGCGGGGGAGACGCCGGAGATGCGAGCAGCCTGCCCGAGGGAGCGGGGTTGGATTTTGCCCAGTTTCTCGACGGCTTCTATGCGAAGGCCCCTAATGGCAGCATAGTCTATGGAGGAGGGGATGAGCTTGCTCTCCATTTTCTGGAATCGCTCTATCTGGCGCTTCTGCCGCTCTATGTAGCCCTCATACTTAGTCTCAAGCTCTATCTGCTTTTCGGTTTCGTCAGGGAATGAGCGCACTTTGTCGGGGAAGCGAGCTTTGAGGTCGCTGTACGTGACGCGAGGACGTTTGAGCAACTGGGACAAGGAGCTGGCGCCGTCGAAGATGGTTTTGAGGCGGGCGATTTCCGACTCGACGGCGGCTCTTTTTTCCTCGACGGAGCGGTAGAGATCATCCCCAACCAGCCCCAACTTGTGGCCGTACCTCGTCAGGCGAAGGTCGGCGTTGTCTTGGCGGAGAAGGAGGCGATATTCCGCGCGAGAGGTGAACATGCGGTAAGGCTCGGTGGCGCCTTTGCTGACGAGGTCGTCAATCAAAACGCCGATGTAGGCCTGTGACCTATCGAGGAAGAAAGGGTCCTCGCCGCGAAGTTTCAGGGCGGCGTTGATGCCCGCCATGAGACCCTGAGCAGCGGCTTCCTCGTAGCCGGAAGTGCAGTTGATCTGCCCGGCGAAGTAAAGCCCCTCGATAAGCTTCGTTTCCATGCTGACTCTGAGCTGGGTGGGGAACGCGAAATCGTATTCTATCGCGTATCCGGCGCGCATGATCTCGGCTTTTTCAAGCCCCTCGATGGAGCGAATCATCGCGAGCTGCACGTCGTAAGGGAGGCCCGTGAAGGCGCCGTTGAGGTATATTTCCTCGGTGTTGAGTCCTTCCGGTTCGAGAAAGATGCGGTGGGATTCCTTGTCGGGAAACTGCACGATCTTGTCCTCGATGGAAGGGCAATACCTGACGCCCGTGGCCTTGACCTTGCCGCTGATAAGGCGAGAACGCCCGAGGTTGCCCCGGATAATCTCCGCCGTGCGTTCATTAGTATAGGTTATGAAACAGGAAGCGCTGCCGAGGGAAGGGCCCGGGTCGGTGTGGGAGAAACGCGCGGCATGAGGATCGGGGGGCTGTTCCACAACTCGAGAAAAGTCAATCGTTCGCGCGTTAATCCTGGGAGGCGTGCTGGTGCTAACTCTGCCCAGAGCGAAACCGAGAGAGCGCAGGCTGTCGGACAGTTCGACGGAGGGGAGTTCCCCCGCCCTGCCGGAGGGAAAAGATTCAAGCCCGATATGTATCACACCGTTGAGAAAGGTGCCGGTGCAGAGGATAACTGCCCTTCCTGAGTATCGGACATGCCCGCGAGTGGTCACGCCAGCGACCTTGCGGCGGTCAGTCAGGATGCTGGTGACGAGAGCTTGCTTGACATCGAGGTTATCCTGCTTCTCCAGAGCGTGCTTGAAGCCGAACTGATAGGCTTTCTTATCGGTTTGCGCCCGCGGCGCCCAGACGGCGGGGCCCTTGCTGGTGTTCAACATGCGGAAATGGATGGTGCTGCGGTCGGTTATTTTGGCCATTTCCCCGCCGAGAGCGTCTATCTCGCGAACGAGATGCCCTTTCGCCAAGCCACCGACGGCGGGATTGCAGGACATCTGAGCGATGGTATCGAGGTTGATGCTGAGGACGAGGGTTGACATCCCCATCCTGGCCGAGGCGAGAGATGCCTCGCAAGCGGCATGCCCGCCGCCAACAACAATGACATCGTATTCTTTGGGATAGTCAAACATCTTCTCGGCGCGGGTTCAACGGGTCTTGGCGCTTAGGTGTGGCTGCGGTTACGTCGCATACCATGGGGCCCTGGTTTACGGCTCCCCCGCGGCGCGCATGAGACGTACGTTTATTGAATCTCCGGCTCCACCCCACAACCGGAAGTGCTGCTTTGCCGGCCTTTAGCCCCGCCAAGGCGGGGCTTCAGCCGGGCTTCTCGACCAAAGGATTCATCCGAGCCTCGCCACGCAAATACAGCCACACCCGGGCGCTTATCATGGAGCAGTAGAAGCGAAACAAAAAGCGCCTCCTCGGGGAGTGGCGGGAAAAGCCAATTTCCCTTGCCTCTGGAAAATCGCCGGCGGGCGGCTCGGCGCCGCACAAGGCGCGGTTCATCCGGAATCTTCGGGCTGGTCTTTCTTTTCGGGCGGGGGAAAGGCGTTTCGGTTCTTTTCAATTTTATCTTTTATCTTCTTATCGTTTGGGTTCATTTGCAGAGCTTTTTGCCAGTACCGGATGGCTTCCTTCATCATCTTCTTGGCTTCGTACACGTCTCCGATATGGTCGTAGATTGCCGCGTCGGTGCTATCGAACTTGAGGGCGCGCTGGAGTTCGGAGAGGGCTTCGTCGAGCTTGCCCTGTTTGAAATACCCCCATCCGAGGCTATCAATGTAGGCGCCGTTTTCGGGCTCCAGCTCGAGAGCTTTTCGGACAAGTTTCATCGCCTCCTCGAGATTAAGGTTTCTCTCGATCCAGGTGTAGCCGAGATTGTTGTACGCGGTGGCGAAGAAGGGGTCCAGCTCCGTGGCGGTTTTGTATTCTCGCTCGCACTGGTCGAGATTGCTGAGCTTCTCGCTGACGTTGGCGAGCAAATAGTGGGCGGAGACATCTTTGGGGTGCTGTTTGATGCGCTCCGACAGGAGGGAATAAGCCTTTTGAAACTGGACTTGCGACGCTTCGAGCTTCCCCGCCTTTTCGAGGGAATCCGCCAGGGCCACATAGGAGGAATGGGAGGCGTCTCCACCCGCGAGCTCGATACCCTTCGAGAAAGCTTCGGCGCATCTTGTGAAGTCACGGAGGCTCTGGTAGATCAATCCGAGTCGGAGGTAGCTGTCGGCATCTTTTGGATTCTCCTCGGCGTCTTTTTCCACAAGGGCTGCGGCTTGGAGGTATTGCTCTCTTGCGGCTTGGCTCTCGCCGGAGCTTTCGAGCGCCCGGGCCAGGGCAATGTGGAGACGGAAATCGGCCTTTTCTCCAGCGAGCTCGATGGCTTTGCGCAGAGCTTCCACGGCTTTTGCGTACTGCCTTGCGGTGCCGTGAGCCTCTCCAAAAGCGGCCCAGACGCGGAAGTCCTGGGGCGTTTTTCGCTGCTGCTCGCCCAGGATGGCAATTGCCTTCTCAAAAGCGAGGGCGGCCTGGCTTGTTTTCCCGAGCGTGCGATAGACCTCGCCGAGCTGTAGGAACCACCCCGGCCTCGGTGAGGGAAGCTTTATCGCCTCCTCGAGTTGCTCCTGAACGTTCTCGTGCAGATGAAGCTGGCTGTAAATGGTTGCGAGCTTATACCTCAGGTCGCCATTTTCCGGCTGGAGCCGAACGCATTCGGCGTACGCTTCTGCGGCGAGCCGCATCTTATCGGCTTTTTCGTAAGCTTGGCCGAGTTGATACCTTTTGACCAAATCGCCGGGGTGCTTTTCGCAATTCTCCAAAAGGAGCGCAAGGGCTTTCGCGAAGCTTTTGTCTGCCTGATTTTTTTTACCCAGGGTGCGAAAGGTTTCTCCCAGGGTCAAAAGCCAATCAGGGTGGGGCGATTTCGCCAGTTCAAGCGCCTTCTGGAGCTGCTCGACGGCTTCCTCTCTGGCGCCGGCAACCAAGAGCCCCCTCGCGAGAGCGTACAGATGGGAGGGGTTGTCGGGCTGTCTATTCACCGCCTCTCGAAGGAGGTTGAGCGCGATGGGTATGTTCCCTTGCCCAAGGGCGGACTGGCCCATGAGGGAAAACACCCTGGCCTGCCCGGCAGGGTCCTTTTCGAGACGGGCGGCGGTGTCAATAGCCTCCCGCATTTTATCGAGCTTATTGCTTTTGAGGTAGTAGTTCGCGAGCAGAAGGTAAACACGCGGCTCCTCCGGCTGAGTTTTGATGAGGTCGAGATAGACTTTCTCACCCTCCTCAAACTGCCCGCTGGCGAGATAGGACAGCGCCAGAAGCCTTCGTTCCCGAATTCTGCTTGGCTCTATCGAGAGGATTTTCCGATAGCACTCTTTGCTCTTCTCCCTTTCTCCTTTCTGGTCGTACAGGTTGGCAAGGGTTCTCCAGAAGGCCACAGAGTCCGGGTGGTACTTCGTCGCCTCGGTCAGCACCACGATGGCAGAATCGAAATCCCGGGCGGCGACATAAGTAACAACGAGCGCGGTGAAGAAGTCTTCGTCGCTGTGAAGGCGCTCAATAGCCTTTTTGGTAGCCTCTATGGCCTTTCCCTTTTCTCCCGCAGAGAGGTAATGGCGGATAAGTCCAAGCCACATCTGGGGAAAACCGGGGTACAACTCGAGCGTCCTGACCAGGATTCCCAGAGCTTTATCCTCCTGTTTCCACGGAGACAAGGGCCTAAGATAAAGCGCTCTCACGTCGCGGAGGAGCTTGAGGCTGTTGCCCGTGGCTTTGAGTCCCTTTTCGAACGTCTCATCTGCTTTCTGGGATTCCCGCCTGCTGACGTAAAATTCGATCAGCTTGAGCCACGATTGCGGCGAAGCGGCGTGCTGGTTGCAAGCTTCCAGGAGGGTATCCTCGG
>Ga0315543_1000103_pt1 | contig 103769 bp, 112 predicted proteins | sample SalMarSW160210MG_2_FD_203098 | JGI IMG/M metagenome (GOLD analysis project Ga0315543, IMG submission 203098) | Salt marsh sediment microbial communities from the Plum Island Ecosystem LTER, Massachusetts, United States - Salt Marsh Sediment SW1601-210 ... | reverse complement strand
CCGTTACGCCTACATCGTCGTACCCCAGGCTCCCGTATATTTCAACGCCTGATAGCTGGTTCAATTCCGCATTCTGCCGCGAGTACTCTATCGCAAGGGCATCTCTGTCCACCATGTGGACGCTCCGATTGTTTTTCAGCTTTTTCAGGGTCAGACCTATCGGTCCGTAGCCACAGCCGAGGTCGAGGATTTTCCGGTAGGCGTCGGTGTCGGTATCGGTGGAAATAGTCCTCAGTAGAAATTTAGTGCCGATATCTATCTGGTAGCTGCTGAATAAGTCCTGCGAGACCCGGAACCGCAATGTGTGTCCGTGGTCTTTCAGCAGTATCTCTTTCTTGTAATAAACGTCTTCAATCATCTTGTATCTAGCTAGTACCAGATGACGCGTGTAATCTGGCAAGCAAGTAGATACTATCAGAGAGCCTGCCGGCTGCGCAATGAGAGCCGGTTAGTATATATATAACAAACGTAATAAAACGATATTAAAAAAGTTGACATGTAGGCTGGCGCTATGATAGACTTCTTATTTAGCGTTTTATAGCTCAGTAGCAGGCTGATGGATTGAATATGACCTTCAATCCGTCATTTGGGTGGGCTAGTGCTCATCCATTTTGATTGTAGGAGATAATATAATATGCCGACTATTAACCAGCTTGTCCGTAAAGGACGTAAGAAAACGGCCAAGAAAGCCAAGACTGTCGCACTGCGTTATACCTTTAATGCCTTGAGGAACAGGATGGTGGAAGGTAAAGGGTCTCCGCAGAAGCGCGGGGTCTGCGTCCAGGTAAAGACCACCACCCCGAGGAAGCCGAACTCGGCGCTGCGTAAAATAGCCAGGGTGCGGCTGAGTAACGGGATGGAGGTAACGGCGTATATTCCCGGCGAGGGGCACGAGCTGCAGGAGCACTCGGTAGTCCTGGTCAGAGGCGGGCGGGTGAAGGACCTGCCCGGCGTCCGCTACCACATAGTACGCGGTACGATGGATACCACCGGCGTGGTAGGAAGGCGGCAGGGCCGCAGTAAATACGGAACCAAACGGGCGAGGACTACGGGCGAGACCGCTTAGGAGGAAAAATGTCGCGACGGAGTCAGGCTACGAAAAGAGAAATATTTCCCGATGCCAGATATCATAATGTGATGGTATCCAGGTTGATAAATAAAATAATGCTTGATGGAAAAAAGAGTAAAGCCGAGAAAATTGTCTACGGCGCCCTTGAAGTGATGGAGGACAGGGAGTCTCAGCCGGCCCTTACCGTGCTGCAACAGGCGGTAAGGAATGCAACTCCCCAGCTCCAGGTAAAATCACGCCGTATCGGGGGTGCTACCTATCAGGTGCCGGTCGATGTTAGCCCTGAACGGAGCCTAACTCTGGCTTTACGCTGGCTTGTAGCCTCGGCCCGGGCAAGACAGGGCAAATCTATGAGTGAGAAACTTGCAGCTGAGCTCAGCGATGCCTCCAAAGGGCAGGGAGTCACTGTTAAGAAACGTGATGATACCCACCGTATGGCGGAGGCTAACAGGGCATTCGCCCACTACAGATGGTAGGGTATCATCTACCAACCAGTAACGATGCTATGGTAAGAAGTTCAGTTTCAAATAAAACAGAGTCGAGGGGTAAGATTGTGCCCAGGAGTTTCCCGTTAACGTATATCCGTAACATGGCTTTTATAGCCCATATCGATGCCGGTAAGACCACCGTCACCGAAAGGATTCTGTATTACACGGGCCGTACTTACAAGGTCGGTGAGGTGCATGAAGGCACGGCGGTAATGGACTGGATGGACCAGGAGAAGGAGCGCGGTATAACCATCACGGCTGCCGCCACTACCTGCTACTGGCAGGACTGCCGTATCAATATCATCGATACGCCCGGGCATGTCGATTTTACCGCCGAGGTTGAACGCAGCCTCAGAGTCCTTGACGGCGGCGTGGTGGTTTTTGATGCCGTTGCCGGAGTCGAAGCACAGTCGGAAACCGTCTGGCGGCAGGCAGATAAATACCGCGTGCCGCGGATTTGTTTTATTAATAAGATGGACAGGGTTGGCGCCAATTATCAGCGCACAATCAACATGATTGAAGAGAGGTTGCGAGCTAAACCCCTGACCATTCAGTTGCCGCTGGGCATTGAGGAGTCGTACCGGGGCGTGATTGACCTTGTGGAAGAGCGGGCCTGGAGCTTCGATGGCAATCTTGACTCGGAGCCCGAGGAGGTGCCCATCCCCGAATCGGAAGCTGCAAGGTGCAACGAGCAACGCCAGGCTTTGGTTGAAAAGCTTGCTGAAATGGATGACGACATTTTAATGGCTTACCTGGAAGGGCGCAGTGTTTCCGCTAACGAGCTCAAGGCTGCCTTGAGAAGGGTGACCCTGGCTAATAAGGGAGTTCCCATTCTTTGCGGCAGCGCATTGAGGAACAAAGGTATGCAAACGCTGCTCGATGCTATCGTTGACTACCTGCCTTCACCTGAGGATGTGCCCCCGGTGAAGGCTGTTAATGTCAGGGGTGCAGAGGTAGAGTGCCCGGCCGATGATGAGGCGTCCTTTACCGCCCTTGCTTTCAAGGTGGTCTCGGACCCGTTTGTCGGCAGACTGGTCTATTTCAGGGTCTATTCCGGCAAGGTAGAAGCTGGAGCGCAGGTATATAACTCGACTATCGGCAAGAAAGAGCGTTTCGGGCGGTTATTATTAATGCATGCCAACCGGCGGGAGGAGGTAGAAGAGGCCGACACCGGGTCAATCGTGGCTACACTGGGCCTCAAGAATACCTTTACCGGCCATACTCTCTGCCATACCTCTCATCCGGTACTCCTCGAAGCCATCAGTTTCCCCGAGCCGGTGCTTTCAGTGTCTATCGAGCCCAAGACAAATGTCGACCAGGACAAGATGGGGGCGGCTCTCCAGAAACTGACCGAAGAAGACCCCACTTTCAGGGTGGATTATAACAGTGAGACCGGACAGACGGTTATTTCAGGGATGGGCGAGCTTCACCTCGAGGTAATAGTCAACAGGCTGCTCAGTGAATTCAGAGTAGGTGCCAAGGTCGGCAGGCCCGGCGTCGCTTATAAAGAGACTATCACCGTCCCGGTACAGTCAGAAGGCAGGTTCATCCGGCAGACCGGCGGACACGGCCAGTACGGCCATGTCTTACTCGAGCTTGAACCCGGAGAACGCGGCAGCGGTTTGCGGGTTGTCAATAGTATAAGAGGTAACGCTATACCCAAGCATTATATCCCGGCAATCGAAGCCGGAATCAGGGAAGCAATGGAGACGGGTGTGCTGGCTAATTATCCGGTAGTTGATATTGTAGCAACCCTTTATGACGGTAGTTATCATGAAGTCGACTCTTCGGAGTTGGCTTTTAAAATGGCTGGCTCGATGGCGTTGAGGAGCGGCGTGGCTAAAGCCAAACCTATCATTCTGGAGCCTATTATGAAACTGGAGGTCGTTACGCCGGAGCAGTTTCTCGGCGATATTATCGGCGACCTTAATTCGAGAAGAGGACACATCGAATCTATTGAGACTTATGTCGAGACGTGCACTATTCACGCCCTTATCCCTCTGGCAGAGGCCTTTGGCTATACTACCAGCCTCAGGTCTCAAACGCAGGGCAGGGCTACTCACGCAATGGAATTTTGTCGTTATCAGGAGCTACCCGCAGAGCAGGTAGCTCAAATTACGAATAAAGCAGGTTATTAAAAGTATGCCCAGACAGACAATACGCATCAAGATAAAGGGTTTTGACCACAGGCTGGTTGACCAGGCTGCCGAGCAGATTGTGGAAACGGTGGAACGCACCGGGGCGGTTGTCTCCGGCCCGGTACCGCTGCCGACCCGCATCAAGAAATACAGCGTTATCCGCTCGCCTTTTATCGATAAAGACTCACAGGAGCAGTTTGAGATACGGACACATAAGCGCCTTATCGATATAATCGAGACAACCTCGAAGACGATAGACGCTCTTACCGGACTGAACCTGCCCTCCGGGGTCGAAATAGATATCAAGATATAAAACCGGACGGAATTATAAAAATATGGTACAGGGAATAATAGGGAAAAAACTGGGAATGACCCAGGTATTTATGGAAAACGGCACTGCGGAAGCGGTAACAGCCGTCGAGGCCGGTCCGTGCACCGTAATACAGATTAAGACCGTTGATAAAGAAGGCTATAATGCCGTCCAGTGCGGCTTCGGCGCGGTAAAAAGGCTGAAGTCTCCCGAGAGGGGACACCTGAAAGGGAACGGAGAGTTCAGATATCTCCGCGAATTCAGGATGGATGATATCGGAGATGTGAACATCGGCGACGTAATCGATGTCAGCCTTTTCGAGGCAGGTGACAGGGTGGATGTTGCCGGCGTGTCGAAGAGCAAGGGCTTTGCCGGAGTGGTCAAGCGCCACGGTTTTGCCGGAGGCCCCAAAACTCACGGGCAGTCGGACCGTCACCGCCATCCGGGTTCGATAGGCGCCACTTCCTCGCCGGGCAGGGTTTTTAAAGGGACTCGCATGGCGGGACACATGGGTGGCGACAGGATAACGGTGCGTAACCTTGAAGTTTTGAAAACGGACCCCGACCGTAACCTTTTACTGGTCAAAGGCGCGGTTCCCGGAAATAAAAACGGGCTGCTTCTGATAAAGAAAACAAACAAGGGGAAAAAGTAAGTGCAGGTTCCTGTTTATAATATCGGCGGAGAAGAGACCGGCAATATTGATATTAGCGAGTACGTTTTCGGCGTGCCCTTTAATCAGGCGCTGGTGCATCAGGCGGTGGTAAGACAACAGGCTAACGCCCGCCAGGGGACCGCCAGTACCAAAACGCGCGGCGAGGTAGCAGGTTCCACCAAAAAGCTGTTCCGCCAGAAAGGTACCGGTTACGCCAGAGCAGGCAGCAAGAAATCACCGATACGCCGGGGCGGAGGTACTACTTTTGGACCGAAACCGAGGAGCTACCGGCAGGATATGCCCCGTAAAATGCGCCGGCTGGCTTTGAGGTGCGTACTCTCGGCAAAGGTTAGCGAGAATGAGCTGGTTGTTATGGATGAACTGAATCTCGAACAGCCCAGGACAAGAGAGATGGCGGCGATTATGCAGGCACTGGGAATTGACTCATCGGCTATTATCGTTACCGCCGGGGCGGAAGAAAATGTGATAAAATCAGCCCGCAACCTGCCGCGGGTAAAGACGATACCGGCAAACCTGCTTAACGTGGTCGATATCCTTTCACACAAGAAACTGTTGATGACCGTGGCTTCGGTAAGTAAAGTGGAAGAGTTATGGGGCGAGAAACCATCCGAGGGAGGAAGCAATGAACCTGTACGAGGTGTTGCGGCGCCCGCTAATAACTGAAAAGACTACAATCATGCAGGCTGAGGGTAAATACGCCTTTGAAGTTGCCAGAGAGGCGAATAAACCCCAGATTAAGCAGGCGGTGGAGAAGGCTTTTAAGGTTGAAGTAACCAAGGTTAATGTGGTAAATATGCGCGGTAAAAGACGGATGCTGGGGAGGCGTGTACTCCCTGCTCATCCGTGGAAAAAGGCGATTGTCACTCTTAAGCCTGGGAATACGATAGAGTTCTTCGAGGGCACTTAATAATCTCAGTATATAAAGAGAGACCGGGAGAAATAGATTAAAGAATGGCAGTAAAAGTATATAGGCCAACCTCCGCGGGGAGACGCGGTATGACCGGAGCGACTTTTGAAGAAATAACAAAGAGCAGACCGGAAAAGTCGCTAGTGTTACCGTTGAAAAAGAAAGCCGGGCGTAACAGCCAGGGCAGAATAACGGTCCGTCACCGCGGCGGCGGAGCGAAAAGAAAGCTCCGTATTATAGATTTTAAACGGGATAAGACCGGCGTTCCGGGCAGGGTTGCATCGATTGAGTACGACCCCAACCGGTCGGGGCGTATCGCCCTCATTCACTATGCCGATGGCGATAAACGTTACATCCTCGCTCCTCTGGAGCTGGAAGTGGGTGATACCGTCAAGGCAGGTGAGGATGCCGAGATAAGGCCGGGGAATGCACTGCCGCTAAAGAATATCCCCAGTGGCACGTTAATACATAATATCGAGATGCAGCCGGGGAAAGGCGGGCAGATGGTGCGCAGCGCGGGAATGTCAGCACAGATAGTCGCCCAGGAAGGGGAATACGCCCTTATCAGACTGCCCTCCGGCGAATCAAGGCGAATAAGGAGTACCTGTCTGGCTACCATCGGGCAGGTGGGGAATGTCGACCACCAGGGTATCAAGCTCGGTAAAGCGGGCAGGAAACGGTGGCTTGGCTGGCGCCCTACTGTGAGAGGTTCGGCAATGAATCCCCGCGACCATCCGCATGGCGGCGGCGAAGGCAGGAGCCCCATAGGAATGCCAGGACCTAAAACGCCCTGGGGCAAACCGGCTCTCGGTTATAAGACCCGTAAGCCCAAGGCTTCCGATAAACTGATAGCGAAGCGGCGGGGGCGGAAATAATAAGTAATAAATTATAAACAAGATAGAATCTGGGGTAGGTAAATATGTCCAGGTCAACTAAGAAGGGCCCGGCCCTTGATGAAAAACTGATGAAGAAGGTCGAAGCGCTCAACCGTTCCGGTGAAAAAACGGTGATAAAAACGTGGGCACGCTGGTCGACTGTTGTTCCTGAGATGGTCGGGATGACCATCGGAGTACACGACGGTCGGCGTCATGTCCCCATCTTTATTACTGAAAACATGGTGGGGCATAAGCTGGGCGAGTTTGCTTTAACGCGGACATTCAGGGGGCATACCTCGAGATCGGAAAGGACTTCTCAGGTAAGAAGAAGATAGGTTTTTAGTTAGAGATGGAAGTTAGGGCAATATCAAAGAATACCGGGGTACCGCCTCGAAAAGCGCGGTTGCTGCTGGATATGGTGCGGGGCAAAAGTGTCGAGCAGGCGCTGGATATGCTCCGGTTTCTGCCTTCCCCTTCCGCCAAAGTAGTATCAAAGGTTATAAAATCGGCAGCGGCTAACGCCGAGAGCGTATTCCAGATGTCGCCTTCTGACTTGAAGATTGTCAGGATATTTGCGGATGCGGCGCCCACTTTGAAGAGGTATCGCGCCAGATCGCGGGGACGGGTGAGTCCCCTGCTCAAGCGTTCCAGCCATATTACGGTAGTCGTTAAGGAAAAAGAGGATTAAATGGGACGTAAAGTTCATCCTGTAGGTTTTAGAATCGGTGTTATAAGGGACTGGCAGGCCAAATGGTATGCCGATAAACACTATGCGGAGTTCTTGCAGGAAGACCTGAAACTTCGCGAGGCTATCCAGGAAAAGTATTCCGAAGCGGCTGTCTCTCTGGTGGAGATAGAACGCCAGGCAAACAGGGTATCCATTACCATTTATACCGCCCGACCGGGCATAGTTATCGGTAGAGGCGGTCAGAGAGTCGATGAAACGAGAGCCTACCTGGAACAGCTTGTCGGCAAGAAAGTCCAATTGAATATTCAGGAAATACAGCGACCCGAGCTTGATGCCTATCTGGTTGCCAAGACAATAGCCGAGCAGATAGAACGCCGTGTAGCTTACCGCCGCGCCATGAAGCAGACTATGCTTCGCACCATGCAGGCGGGAGCCAAAGGGATGAAAGTCAGAAGTGCCGGTAGACTCGGCGGTGCTGAAATAGCCCGGCGCCTGACCATGCACGAAGGGCAGGTGCCTCTGCACACGTTGAGGGCTGATATCGATTATGGTTTTGTCGAAGCGAAGACCACGATGGGCAGGATTGGAGTAAAGGTCTGGATATATAAGGGTGAAATTTTACCTGAACGCAAGGAAGAAGAGGCAGAAGAAGAGCTTATCGGAGCCGTAACCGGGGCGGTACCTGCCGCAGAGGAAGTGACGGCTGCCCAGCCGGAAGCGGAAGTAACCGAACCTGTAGCCGGGGCAGCTCCGACGGAAGAAGTAACCGGGGGAGTGACCGAGGAACCGCCTGTTGAGGAGGCAGAACCGGAAGCTGCGGCTGAGGAAATACCTACTGAAGCTGCCGAGGAGAAGCCGGCCAAGCCGGCGGCGAGGAGAAGGAAAAAGGCAACAGCGGAGGCAGAGCCGGAAGCGGTGACTGGGGAAGCGCCGGCTAAGGCTGCTGAAGAGAAGCCGGCCAAGCCGGCGACGAGGAGAAGGAAAAAGGCAGCGGCAGAGGCAGAGCCGGAAGCGGTGACTGGGGAAGCACCGGCTAAGGCTGCTGAAGAGAAGCCGGCCAAGCCGGCGGCGAGGAGAAGGAAAAAGGCAGCGGCAGAGGCAGAGCCGGAAGCTGTGACTGAGGAAGCACCGGCTGAGGCCGCTGAAGAGAAACCGGCCAAGCCGGCAACGAGGAGAAGGAAAAAGGCAACAGCGGAGGCAGAGCCGGAAGCTACGACTGAGGAAGCACCGGCTGAGGCCGCTGAAGAGAAACCGGCCAAACCGGCGACGAGGAGAAGGAAAAAGGCAACGGCAGAGGCAGAGCCGGAAGCTGTGACCGAGGAAGCACCGACCGAAGAAGAAGGGGAGAGCAGTGCTGCAACCTAAACGAGTAAAATATCGCAAGGTTCAGAAAGGCCGGCGCCGTGGTAAGGCTAACTCCGGGAGCACGATTGCATTCGGTGATTATGGCTTACAGGCGCAGGAGTCTGCCTGGCTGACTGCCCGGCAGATTGAGGCGGCGCGCCGTGCTATTACCCGGCATGTACGTCGTGGCGGAAATGTCTGGATACGTGTTTTTCCCGATAAACCCATCACCAAAAAAGCGGCGGAGACCCGTATGGGTTCGGGAAAGGGTGCTCCCGACCATTGGGTAGCTGTAGTCAAACCTGGAAGGATTTTATTCGAAATGACAGGAGTTGCCGAGGATGTGGCAAAAGAAGCGATGCGCCTCGCCTCACATAAACTACCTATAAGAACGAAATTTATTACCAGAGAAGCCGGCGTTGCTGCTGGCGACGGAAGTTCGGCGGGAGAATAACCTGGATTGAATATCGAGGAAATCAGGGCGTTAAGCCCCGGAGACTTGGAAAAACAGCTTGAAGCATCTCATAAAGAGCTCTTCGACCTTCGCTTTCGGTTGTCTACCAGGCAGCTTGTAAACCATCAGGAGGTCCGGAGAGTAAAGAAAGAGATTGCCAGGCTGGAGACTATAAAAAGGGAGAGAGAACTGGATATAAGCCGGTAAGGTGAGATATGGAAAAAAGGCAAAAAACGCGTATAGGTCGTGTATTAAGCAATAAGATGGATAAGACCGTCGTCGTAGCGGTGGATACACAAAAACGTCACCCGCTCTACCGGAAGACCATCAGAAGAGCAGTCAAGTATAAAGCTCATGATGGAAAGAATGAGTGTGCGGAAGGCGATGTAGTACGAATCATAGAGACACGGCCTCTCTCCAGAGAGAAGCGGTGGCGCGTTAGCGAGATTATATCGAGGAAGGAAGCGGTAGAGGTTAAACCGGATGAGGTTTCCTGAAAAGCGGTTGAGGATAGAAAAGGATGATTCAGACTAATTCCAGACTTAAAGTAGCAGATAACACCGGTGCCAGGCAGATTATGTGTATTGGCATACTGGGTGGTACCGGTAAGAAATACGCCCGGGTCGGTGATATTATCACGGCTTCGGTTAAGCGGGCGATTCCCGGCGGCGCGGTTAAAAAAGGAGAAGTGGTCAGGGCGGTGATTATCCGCACTGTTCAGCCCTACCGCCGTCCCGACGGTTCTTCTATCAGGTTCGATGAAAACGCCGCCGTTATACTGACTGATAAGAATAATCCCAGGGGGACCCGTATATTCGGGCCGGTAGCCAGGGAGATGAGAGAGAAAAATTTCACTAAAATAATATCGCTGGCGCCCGAGGTTCTATAATTATGAAGATTAGAAAAAATGATTATGTGCTGGTAATAGCGGGAAAGGACAGGGGAAAGAAAGGTAAGGTACGCTTTGCTTACCCCAAGACCGGCAGGATACTGATAGAAAGCATAAATTTCGTGAAAAGACATACCAGAGCCACGGGGCAGGTACGGCAGGCAGGCATTATTGAACGAGAGGAGCCGATTAATGTCTCGGATGTCCTGCTGATGTGCAGTAAATGTAATCGTGCTGTCCGGGTTGGCTTCAAGAAACTGGAAGCCGGCAAGAAAGTCCGGGTTTGCAGTTCCTGTCATGAGGTGATTGATTAGTTGGCACGCTTGAAGGAAAAATTAAAAAACGAGGTCACTCCGGCGCTGATGGAGCGCGGCGGGTATAAGAACGTTATGGAAGTACCCCGCCTGGAAAAGGTGGTGCTCAATATCGGCGTGGGAGAAGCGATTCAGAATGCAAAAGCTCTCGAAGCCGCCGAGGAAGACCTGGCTACGATTACGGGTCAGCACCCGGTGACCACCCGCGCCAAGAAGTCCATAGCCGCCTTCAGATTGAGGGAAGGCATGACCATAGGGCTTAAAGTGACCTTGCGCGGAGAGCGTATGTACGACTTTCTGGACAAGCTGTTCAATACGGTGTTATGCCGTATTCGCGAGTTTCAGGGCGTACCCAGGAACTCCTTTGACGGTCGTGGAAACTATACCCTGGCTTTCAGAGAGCAGACGGTTTTTCCGGAAATCGATTACGATAAGATAGATAAGGTAAGAGGACTGGAAGTTTCTATGGTCACCACGGCTGAAACGGACGAGGAGGGAAGGCAGCTTCTGGAGTTGCTCGGTATGCCTTTCGAACCTGAGTAAACGGAGTAATAATGGCGAAAAAATCTGAAATTGCGAAGTGGAAACGCCCGTCCAGATACAAGGTACAGCAGCATAACAGGTGCCATGTATGCGGTCGGCCGCGTGCCTACATGCGTAAATTCGGCCTGTGCCGTATTTGTTTTCGCAAGCTCGCCCTGACCGGGCAGATACCCGGCGTGAGGAAATCGAGCTGGTAATCGGATTGAAAAATATGTGGATAATAAAAGGCTAATTATGAAAGATAGTCTGAAGGAGGAAGAGTGACTGTCACCGACCCGATAGCGGATATGCTGACCAGAATACGCAATGCCGTTATGGTAAGGCATGAATCGGTGCTTATACCGTCCTCGAAAATGAAGGTGGCTATTGCCAGAATCCTTAAAGAGGAAGGTTTTATTACTGAATACGAGGTGCAAAAAGGCAAAACGCACCAGAACATAAAGATTCAGTTGAGGTATGACGAGGATAACGAGCCGATGATTACCGGACTGGAGCGGGTAAGCAAACCCGGCCTGAGGGTATACGCCGGCCAGAAGGAAATCCCGCGGATAGCCGGTGGCCTTGGTATAGCAATCCTGTCCACCTCCAGGGGTGTAATGACAGGACAGCATGCCTGGCGACAGGGAATCGGTGGGGAGCTATTATGCTACGTGATATAAGGAGACCGGGGAGCAGTACCTATGTCTAGAGTAGGACAGATGCCGATAGCCGTTCCGCAGGGCGTAACGGTGGATATAAAAGATGGAGAGGTCGCCGTGAAGGGGCCCAGGGGCGAGCTTAAACGCCTCGTGAACAGGGATATGATTATCACGCTGGAGGATAACACCCTGACGGTTACGCGCCCCACCGATGGCAGGGAACACCGCTCCATGCACGGCCTCACGCGGAGCCTCGTTGCCAATATGGTGGAGGGAGTTACTAGGGGCTTCGAGAAAGTGCTTGAGATAGTCGGCGTTGGCTACCGGGCTGAAAAATCGGGGGACAAGCTGGTACTACGTATCGGCTTCTCTCATATGGTGGAAGTCGAACCTATGCCGGGTATCACTCTCGATGTGGAGAGAGGCAATCGAATTACGGTTCAGGGTATCAATAAGGAAATTGTCGGTGAAATGGCTGCCAGAATAAGGGCTATCCGCCCGCCCGATGCCTATAAAGGTAAGGGTATCAGATATGCCGGTGAAACGGTTCGCCTGAAAGCAGGCAAGGCGGGTAAGGCTATAGGCAGGAGAGAATAGGATGGCAAAAGAGACCCGCGTGGAAGCCAGACACAGAAGACATGCCAGAGTAAGAGCCAAGGTGAAAGGGACTCCTGATGTTCCCCGGCTGTGTGTATTCCGCAGCCCGAACCATATCTATGCTCAGGTGATTGATGATACACAGGGGCATACGCTCGCTTCAGCTTCGACTCTGGATGCCGAGATAAAAAGTGCCACCAACGGCAAGACCAAAACCGGCAAGTCCGAGCTGGTCGGTACGCTGGTAGCCAAACGGACGATGAGCAAAGGTATAGAGAAGGTGGCTTTCGACCGCGGCGGATATAAATATCACGGCAGAGTGAAAGCGCTGGCGGAAGCGGCTCGCCAGGAGGGACTGAAGTTTTAAGGGAGTCATTTTAGAAGATGCAGGAACGTTTGAACACGATAGACCCGGCAGAACTTACGCTGACCGATAAGCTGATAAATATTAACCGGGTAGCCAAGGTGATGAAAGGCGGAAAGCGCCTCAGCTTCAGCGCCCTGGTTGTCACCGGCGACGGCAACGGACACGTGGGTATCGGTCTTGGTAAAGCCAATGAGGTGCCCCTGGCGATAAACAAGGCTAATGCCGTTGCCAGGAGGAACCTGATTAAAGTGCCGCTGACCGGAACTACCATTCCTTACCAGACGACGGTCAAGTACGGTGCCGCCAGGGTTATGCTGAAACCCGCCTCGCCGGGTACCGGCATCATTGCCGGCGGCAGTGTCCGGGCGGTGCTCGAGGCGGTCGGGATAAAGGATATCCTGACCAAATCTCTGGGCAGTACCAATCATATTAACGTAGCCAAAGCAACGATGCTTGCTCTTCGCGGACTTAAAGACCCGAAGCTGGTTGTGGCTAAACGGAAAGGATTACCGATAGAACCCGATGTGAAGCCTCCCGAGGAGGAGGTTCCTTTACCGGAGCTCACCGAAGAGGATTAATTAAGTAAAAATGACCAAGATAAACATTACTCTCATTAAAAGCGGTATAGGCTATAGTCAGTCTCAGAAGAGGACCATCAGGGCTCTAGGTTTTCACAGGCTGAATCAATGCGTTACCCATGACGATACAGCCGCTATTCGGGGTATGGTCAACAAGGTAAGACATCTGGTCAAGGTGGAGGTAAATCCCGATGAGGCTTGATACGTTATCACCAGCTCCCCGCTCCAAGAAAAACAGGAAAAGAGTGGGTCGGGGCAACGGCAGCGGACACGGCACATATTCGGGACGCGGCGTAAAAGGACAGAAGTCACGCGCCGGTTTCAGGATGCGGCCGGGCTTCGAAGGCGGGCAGCTTCCGATAATCGAACGTCTGCCGCGCAAACGCGGCTTTACCAACATCTTCAGGACAGAATACAGTGTTGTCAATTTAAGCAGGCTTAACGCCTTTGAAGCCGGCGATGAGGTGACGCTGGAAAAAATGCTGGCTGCCGGACTTGTGAAATCGCTCAAGAACCCGGTAAAGGTTCTGGCTGCGGGCGAGATCGACCGTGCTCTCACGGTAAAGGCACACAAGTTTTCCACTGCCGCAAAGACCAAGATTGAAGCGGCAGGAGGTAAAGCTGAGGAGGTAGGGTTTGCGGCAGAGGCAGACTAGGCCAAGACTTATGCAGGCGATGATTGATGCCTTCCGCCTGCCGGACTTGAGGCGTCGCATCCTATTTACCTTCGGCATTCTGGTGGTGTTCCGCTTTGTAGCCCACATTCCCCTGCCCGGAGTAGACTCGGGAGCACTTTCAACGCTGTTCGAGCAGAACGCCCTGCTGGGCATGCTCGATATGTTCAGTGGTGGTGCCATGAAAAGTTTCAGTGTGGCGGCGATGGGAGTCTATCCCTATATAACGGCTTCTATTATCATGACGCTGATGACACCGGTCATCCCCCGCCTGCAGGCTATGGCCCAGGAAGGAGAATCCGGCAGAGACAGGATAAACCGGATTACTCACTGGCTGACCATTCCTATCGCCGGATTTGCCGGTTACGGGCAGATAGTCCTGCTGCAACGGGCAGACCCGCCGGTGCTTGAAAGTACCGCCGTCCTGCCGATGGTGGCAATGGTTGCGTCACTGATAGCCGGCACGATATTTCTTGTCTGGCTGGGTGAGCTTATTACCGAATACGGTATAGGAAACGGAATATCCATAATTATCTTCGGCGGTATTGTCGCCGGATACTGGGGGATGGTTGGTAGCGGTATGCTTGTTGGGCAGCAAGGACAGGTCGGCGGATTGGTTGCCTATATTCTCATTGCCCTGGCAACCGTTGTATTGATTGTGATATTCACGGAGGCGCACCGGCGTATTCCGGTGCAGTATGCCCGTACCGTTTACCGCGGTAACCGCATGTATAAGCAGGCGGGTTCGACCCACATCCCTCTGAGGGTAAACACTGCCGGGATGATACCACTTATCTTCGCCATGTCACTGGTGCTGTTCCCCGGGGTTATAGCCAGTTACTTTGCCGGTCCGGAGACCGACCCTAATTTTGCCAATACCGTCGTGACCCTGTTCAGACCGGATGCGGCTATGCCCGAGGGCTTGTTTTACTGGGGAATATATTTCGTGCTGGTTATTGCGTTTGCCTTCTTCTATACGATGGTGATTTTCCAGCAGCAGGACCTTGCCGGCACATTGCAGCGACAGGGTGGATTTGTGCCCGGAATCCGGCCCGGGAAGTTCACCTCCGATTATTTAAATAGTGTGATTTCCCGCATAACCTGGGCGGGGGCACTATTCCTGGCGCTTGTGGCTATTATACCGTTCCTGTCGCGGGAGATTACCGATGTCCAGGTAATACAGCTTTCCAGTATGGGATTGCTGATTGTAGTCGGCGTGGTTCTGGATACGATGAAACAGATGGAAGCGCAGCTTGTGATGCGGCGCTATGAAGGGTTTATTAAATAGGAGTTTCGGGAGAAATTGAGCAGCGGCAGCGTTTATATTGTGTTCCTGGGAGCGCCGGGCGCCGGCAAGGGCACTCAGTCGGCGAGAGTGGCTCAGGAATTGAAACTGGCGCACGTCGCCACCGGCGACCTGTTCCGGCAGGTGCAGGAACAGGAGACGGAGCTGGCTGTAGCAGCCAGGTCTTATATGGAAAAAGGAGCGCTGGTCCCGGACGAAATAACGATACGGATGGTCCTGGAGCGTATATCGGAGCCCGATTGTGAAAGAGGGGTAATCTTCGACGGATTCCCCAGGAACCTGAAACAGGCTCAAGCCCTGGACGAGGCTCTGGAAGACCAGAGTAAGGCTGTAAATAAGGTGGTTTATATTAAGGTCTCGGAAGAAGAACTGCTGAAGCGGCTCAGCGGACGCTGGATATGCCGCCAGTGCCAGACCCCCTATCATGAGGTGAATTCACCTCCCAGGGTGGCGGGGAAGTGTGATAAGTGCGGCGGCGAGCTGTACCAGCGTGCCGACGATACCGTTGAGACGATTAAAAAGAGACTCGATGTCTATTTTAATGAGACTGCTTCGCTGATTGATTATTATAAACGGCAGGATAAACTGCTGGAGGTAGAAGGAGAGGGAAGTGTGGATGACGTGGGGAACAGGATACTGGAATCTCTTGAAAAGGAGTTTGCCCGTTCCGGGTAGCGATGGGTATAATAATAAAATCCGCTGAAGAAATTGCGGTTATGCGGCAGGCCGGCAGGATTGTCGCTAAAGTACTGAAAGAACTGGGATCACAGGTGAGACCGGGTATGAAAACCAAGGAACTGGATATTATTGCGGAAAAAGAAACGGAAATACTGGGTGCAATACCGTCGTTTAAAGGGTACCGAGGTTATCCGGCCAGCGTGTGTGTCTCCGTAAATGACGAGATAGTACACGGCATACCCGGAGAGCGTGTTTTAAACGAGGGAGATATAGTATCTATAGACTTTGGAGTAATTTATAATGACTTCCAGGGTGACGCTGCGATAACGGTCGGCGTGGGGCAGGTCAGTCCGGAGGCCAGAAAGCTTATAGAGTCTACCGAGGGTGCCCTGAAAGCCGGTATCGGTGCGGCTCACGCCGGAGGAAGGCTGGGGGATATTTCAGCCGCCATCCAGGAGTATGCCGAATCGAGAGGGTATTCCGTAGTGCGTGAGTACACCGGCCACGGCATCGGTCGTGATATGCACGAGGACCCCCAGATACCGAACTTCGGTCCGCCGGGACAGGGACCGGTGCTGAAAAAAGGTATGACCATTGCGCTCGAACCGATGGTGAACATCGGTGACTGGCGTACCAGACTCGAAGATGATAACTGGACGGTTAGAACAAGCGACGGTAGCCTTTCGGCGCACTTCGAAAATACTATTGCTATCACGGATACGGGAGCCGAGGTGCTTACCGTCGTGTAAATAAGGAGATTATGCCCAAGAAGGAAACAATTGAAGTTGAAGGGGTGGTGGTTGAACCTTTACCAAATGCAATGTTCCGGGTTGAGCTGTCCAACGGACACAAAGTGCTGGCTCACATATCGGGTAAAATAAGATTGCATTATATAAGGATATTGACCGGCGACAGGGTACTTGTGGAGCTGTCTCCTTATGACCTGAGCCGGGGGAGGATAACATACAGGTTTAAATAACTATTGACAGCACACTGTAAAAGACAGTTATATATACAGGTATTAAAAAAGGATTATCATGAAAGTTAGAGCTTCGGTAAAAGTTAGATGTGAAAAGTGCAAGGTGATAAAACGCCGCGGGGTTGTCAGGGTTATCTGCAGTAACCCCAAGCATAAACAGAGGCAAGGATAAACGGGAAACAGTACTTGTCGGCATCCGATGATGCCGGGTAAGGGGGACGTTAGATGGCACGTATAGCCGGAATTGATATACCCAGAGACAAACAGATTTGGGTGGCTTTACAGCGTATTCACGGTATCGGCCCAGCTCTGAGTCACAGGATTCTGACTCAGGCAGGAGTCGAAGCCGATGTTAAATCGGATGACCTCACCGAGGATGAGGTTAATCGTGTTCGTGAGATTATCGACCGTGAGTATACGGTCGAGGGTGAACTCAGGAAAGAAACAGACCTTAATATCAAGCGTCTCATAGAAATAGGCAGCTACCGGGGCAGCAGGCACCGGCACGGCCTGCCGGTTAGAGGGCAGAATACGCGTACGAATGCCCGTACCAGGCGCGGTACGCGCAAGACGGTTGCCGGCAGGGGCAAGAGACGCGGCGTGGCCAAGAAGTAATGTTTGTGCGTACAGGAGAAATAGATGACAACTAGAAGGCGTACCAGACCCAGAAGGCGGGAACGAAAGTCCATCCCGAGCGGGAGAGCTTACGTACGCTCCACCTTCAATAATACCATAGTGACCCTTACCGACCCCCAGGGGAACGTCATTGCCTGGGGAAGCTCGGGAACGGCAGGATTTAAGGGCTCCCGTAAGGGCACTCCTTATGCCGCTCAGCTTGCGGCCCATGATGCGGCGCGTAAAGCCATGGAGCACGGCTTGAGGCAGGTGGGCGTTTACGTTAAGGGACCGGGGAGTGGTCGTGAAGCGGCTATTCGTTCCCTCCAGAGTTCGGGTCTTTATATCACCAGTATTACGGATACGAGTCCTATACCGCATGACGGTTGTCGTCCTCCGAAAAAGAGACGGGTGTAAGGTAAGAAGATGGCAAGATATATTGATTCAGTTTGTAAGTTGTGTCAGCGCTGCGGCGAGAAATTGATGCTGAAAGGCAGCAGGTGTCTTACTCCGAAATGCGCCATGGAGAGACGGAGGAAACCCACAGGCCGTCGACGCAGAATTTCCGACCGCGGGCTGCAGTTGATAGAAAAGCAGAAAGTACGCTATAGCTACGGTGTTCTGGAGAGGCAGTTCAGGAAGACCTTTGCTCAGGCATCGAAGCAGCAGGGTATTACCGGCGAGAACCTGCTGGTGTTGCTGGAGAGACGACTCGATAACGTAGTCTATCGTTTGGGATTCGGCGATTCGCGTGCCCAGGCACGGCAGCTTGTTCAGCACGGACATATAACGGTTAACGGGCGTAAGACCGATATACCTTCCTGTCTGATAAAAGAAGGTGACACAATCGGCTGGAAGGAGAGCAAAACAAAGACCCAGTACTACAAGCAGTTGCTCGAAGATATCGAGTCTAAATCCATCCCTGGCTGGTTGAGCCTGGATAGGGAGAAACTCGTCGGACAGGTCATATCAATGCCTACACCGGATGAGATTGGTGCCAAATTTGATGGACAGGCAGTGGTTGAGTATTACTCGCGGTAAGGAGGTAGTGTTTTGTCTCACCTCGTGGTGCCTAAAGTAGAATGTATTGAAAGTGAAGAGAATTACGGTAAGTTTGTCGCCGAACCGCTGGAGAAGGGTTTTGGTGTCACTCTGGGTAATACCATGCGGCGAGTCCTCCTCAGCCAGCTTCAGGGAGCGGCGGTAACCCGGGTTAATATCGAGGGGATTCAGCACGAGTTCTCTACCATTCCCTATGTAAGGGAAGACGCCACGGAATTTATACTGAATATTAAGGCAATGAGATTGAAACCCCTTACCGACCATCCGGGTAGACTGGTGCTGGAAGCCGAGGGCGAAAAGACGATTACTGCTGCCGATATAAACCCATCGGCGGATTTTGAAATCGCCAACCCTGACCTGTACCTGGTTACGCTCGACTGCCCCGAGGCAAAGCTGTATGTGGAGTTCGATGTGGAGCTCTCCAGTGGTTATAGAGAAGCGGAGTCAACGGAAACTCTGCCGCTGGGAGTGATTCCGATTGATGCCATATTCAGCCCTATCCGGAAGGTCAACTTCACCGTGCAGCCTATTTATATCGGTCAGGAGACAAGCCGCGAACGGCTTTACCTGGAAGTATGGTCCGATGGTACCATTTCACCCGCTGATGCGGTCAGCCAGGGTGCCGAACTTTTAGCGGAGCAACTGCAGCCGTTCGTCAATTGCTCCAGAGCACTCCAGGGAGAAGCAGAGGCGGAAACCAGTCCGCTGTCTATCCCTGAAGAGCTGTATAACATGCCTGTGGAACAACTGAATCTCTCGGTTCGTACAATGAATTGTCTGAGACGCGGCGGTATCGCCACGGTGGGAGAGCTGGTCAGCAAAGAAGAGAAAGAACTGATGGCGCTGCGTAACTTCGGGGAGAAATCAAACAGCGAGATAAAAGAACGTCTCGATACTCTGGGACTTTCTCTCATATCCAGCGAAACGGAGGGCGAGGAAGAGGAATCTCTGGAGTCCGAAGAGGTGGAAATTTAAGTCTAGAGGGACATGTATGGGTCGTAAAACAGTTGAGGGTAAATCTGGTAAGACGTCGGGTTACAGGAAAGCTATGTACCGAAATCTTGTAACCGACCTGCTTGATTATGAGAAAATCACTACCACGGAAGCCAGAGCGAAGCAGGTACGCGGTATGGCGGAGAAGATGATTACGCTGGGAAAGCGTGGAGGACTCCACTCCCGCCGCCAGGCGCTTGGCTTTGTTTATAATAAAAAGGTAGCAGAAAAAATTTTTTCTGAGCTTGCTGAGAGATATGCCACGCGTTCCGGCGGTTATACCCGTATCACCAAACTGGGACGCAGAGTAGGTGACGGCGCAGCCATGGTTCAGCTTGAGTTGGTGAAGTGATGGTGTCTACCAGTGTAAATCAAGAAGAAAAAAAGGTCGTAGACCGGTCAGATACCACTAAAGTTGTTTTGGTTGTGGAATATGAAGGCACCCGTTACCACGGTTTTCAGCTACAGGCGAACCTCCCTACCATACAGAGAGAACTGGAAAGGGCGTTATGGGACCTTACCGGAGAAAATATCCGGGTGGTAACGGCAAGCCGGACCGATTCCGGAGTCCATGCTAAAGCACAGGTTGTTAGTTTTGGTACGACTTCCCGTCATCCTCTGAAAACCTTTGTGAATGCCCTGAACTATTATTTACCGAAAGATATTGCGGTGAAATCCGCCCATAAAGCTAAAGATTCCTTTAATGTCCGGCGGCATGCCGTCAGCCGTGAATATAATTATTACATACTTAATGACAGGACGAGGTCGCCTCTCTGGGAAAGATTTTGTTATCTTCTCACCGGACCTCTGAATATCAAAGCCATGAATGAGGCCTGTCAGGTTATTGTCGGCGAGCATGACTTTGCTTCGTTCGTTAACAACACCGAGGCAGCGGAAAAGAGTACCGTGCGGGTTGTTCACCGTGTCGGGATGAAAAAGGAAGGAGAACTGGCGGTATTCAATATCGTGGCTAACTCTTTCCTGATGCACCAGGTACGTAATACCGTGGGGACTCTGATAAAAGTAGGTCAGGGTAAGATGAGCCGGGACGAATTTTATAGTATACTGGAAGCGGAGAAACCCGGTCTGGCATGGCCAACGGCTCCTGCTAGAGGGCTGTGCCTTATGCGGGTAAACTATGACACTCCTTTCAAGGAATAAATATGTTGAAAACCTATAGTACAAAAGCATCCGATATCGAGCGTAAATGGCATCTTATCGATGCTACCGACCAGGTTCTGGGCAGGCTAGCCACTCAGGTAGCCAACCTGCTCATGGGCAAGCACAAGCCGATTTTTACCCGTCACCTCGACACCGGCGATTACGTGGTCATTATCAATGCCGAGAAAGTCCGCGTTACCGGTAATAAGACCAAACAGAAACTCTATTACCGGCATTCCGGGTATCCCGGCGGGCTCAAGACGGTTAATCTGGAGAAAATGATGGAGACTCACCCTGAGCGGGTGATTGAACATGCCGTGAAAGGCATGATACCGCATAATCGGCTGGGAGCTAAAATTATAAAGAAGCTCCGGGTATACGTGGGTGATAAGCACCCCCATAAGTCTCAGATAGAAGCTTCCCTGGCGGAAGAAGAGCAGAAAGAGTAAATGGAAGGGTAATGAATTGGATAAAAAATCTTACTATTCCGGGACAGGCAGGCGTAAGACTTCCGTAGCCCAGGTGAGAATCTCGCCGGGCGGCGGTGCCATTATTATAAACGGCTCTCCGTATGAAGAGGTGTTCCCCCGACTTATTCACCGCGAGGTGGTGGCCAGCCCTCTGGTTCTTACCGAGACCATGGACAAGTACAGCGTGATGGTGAAGGTGAATGGCGGCGGCATAACCGGACAGAGCGGCGCCATCGCTCACGGTATTGCCCGTGCCCTGGTCAGGGCGGATGAAAGCCTCAAGCCGGTACTACGCCAGAACGGGCTGCTTACCAGGGATGCCCGTGCTAAAGAGAGGAAGAAGCCCGGTCTCAGGCGCGCCCGCAAAGCCAAGCAGTACACCAAGCGTTAAAATCCGGCTGCTAAATACCGGCAGACATTTCAATCGATAAAGCAGGGGTTTATACCCCTGCTTATTTTTTCATGTTACCGGAACACAGTTGGTTTCAGAGCGGAGTGTGTAAGAGGGGCGTCAGCCCCCGTTTCTTGAGGTTATATTAAAATATCAGAACTAAAATCTTCCTGTCATTCCCGCGAAGGCGGGAATCCAGTATCCACTTCTGGCGGACCTATCTGGATTCCGTGTCAAGCACGGAATGACAGCTTTCGAACAACTTTATTGAGAAGGTGGGGTTGATATAAATACTCTGTAAAAAATTATGCTATTATAAAACCGCAGGTGTGAAATATGGCTGAAGAACTACCCGCTATGAGTCTGAAGCCTATCGGTTTCGTCCGCAATGAGGCGAAAGAAACGCCGGCAGGATGGGACTGGTGGCAGGAGCTAATATCCGAGATAGTGATTGACGAAAGCCTGACCGAAGCGCTGGACGGTCTCGAGAATTACTCCAGCATCATAGTCCTCTACTGGATGCACCGCCTTAAACATGACACTATCCGCTTGAAGATACACCCCAGGGGCGATAAAAATAATCCATTGAGAGGTCTATTCGCCACCCGGACTCCTCGCAGACCTAACCCGATAGGTAAAATGACCGTCAGATTGCTCCGGCGTGAAGGTAATGTCCTGACGGTCAAGGGACTGGACGCCCTCGACGGCTCCCCGGTAATAGACATCAAGCCGTATGCCCGAGGATATGATTCGGCGGACGGTGACCGGGAGTCGAATGGGTAAACCGTCGACAGGCAGGCTGCTGGGAGATATCTACCGGAGGCTCCTGGATACTTACGGACCCCAGAACTGGTGGCCGGCTGATGAGCCGTTCGAGGTAATGGTCGGCGCTATCCTCACCCAGTCCGCCTCATGGCAAAACGTGGAAAAGGCGATAGATAACCTGAAAGCAGCCGGAGCGATGTCGCCGCCGGCTCTCCGTAAGATGAGCCTGCCTGAAATTGCCCACCTGATACGCCCCTCTATTTACTACAACGTAAAGGCAAGGAAGCTGAAAGCGCTGGTCGACTGGCTGGGGGAGAGCTATCGGGACGACCCGGATAAGCTGCGTAGCCTGAACCCTGCCCTGTTCCGCCAGCAGCTTCTTTCAGTCTGGGGTATCGGTGAGGAAACAGCGGATTCCATAATGCTTTACGTGGCTGATAAGCCTGTTTTTGTCATCGATGCCTATACCCGCCGCATTATCGTCCGTATCGGCATTCGACCGGACGGCGATAACTACGCCGCCTATCAGAAGCTTTTCATGGATAACCTGCCTGCCGATGCTGCCCTGTTCAATCAGTACCATGCCCTGCTGGTCCATCTTGGCAAGGAGGTGTGCCGTAAAAGTCCTCAATGCGGTCACTGCTGCCTGCGGGACATCTGCCGTTCAGGCTCCGGCGGTTGACGTTTGCAAAGGTATTGTCTATATTAGGTAGGGAACATTGTTAATCGGACTGATTTCGGATACCCATATCGCCACGCTGGATGAGAAGCTTCCTTCTCAGCTAAATACGGTTTTCCGCGGAGTCGACCTCATTTTACATGCAGGGGATATCTGGGTGCCTTCGGCGCTGGATGAACTGGAGACCATAGCGCCGGTAATAGCTGCCTGGGGCGACGATGATATGGAGGCGGACATGGGTGGCGATAGCCGGATGGTGAAAGAACGTAACCTATCTCTTTCCGGAGCTACTGTCTGGCTGGTGCATGAGAAACCGGCTTACGGGCTGATAGTGCCGAGAGAGAAAATTTTTTCGTCCAGAAGCATCACTGAAACTCCTTCCCGACCTCCGGATGTCGTGGTATACGGTCATACTCACCGGGCGGAGATAGAAAATTATAAAGGCGTGCTCCTGGTAAACCCCGGTAGCGCCACCTGGCCAAATAACGTGCCGGAACTGGGTACCGTCGCCCTGCTTACTATTGATTCCGGCGAGGTAAGCGCCCGTATCTTGACCCTCGAGTAGCTATGGGTTTTGCTTGTCAGGGCTTATAACCTTGACGGCGGTATCAGGGTTGGCTAATATAGTTTCTGGTTTGTCTGATATTTTCTGATAAGGAGAAGAGCATAAATATGGCGGATAACGCCGTCCTGTATGAGAAAGAAGGCCACATTGCCCGTGTAACCCTCAACAGGCCCGGTGCGGGTAATATCATCGACCGGCAGCTTGCCCGGGAGATGGAAGATATCTGCGCCGGCATAAACCAGGACGATGATATTTATGTGGTAGTGATTACCGGAGCCGGGGATAAGGCTTTCTGCGCAGGCAGCGAGTTGAAGTCGAACGTTGCCGCCTCCGTAGCCGGTATAGACCGTCCCGTTATCGCCGCCGTTAACGGTGACGCGCTGGGTTACGGGCTTGAGCTGGCTCTGAGCTGTGATATCAGGCTAGCCTCGGACACGGCAAAATTCGGTCTAAACCAGGTAGCCTCCGGAGTCATTCCGTCTGACGGCGGGACGCAGCGGCTGCCCCGCCTTATCGGCAAGGGTAAAGCCCTGGAGTTAATTCTTACCGCTGAAACGATAAGCGCTCAGGAAGCGTTTGAGATAGGGCTGGTCAGTAAGGTGGTTCCGGCAAAGGACTTGAAAGCCGAGGTGGAGACGCTGGTCCAGGGTATAGCTACCAAAGCCCCGATTTCCCTGAGATATGTCAAAGAGGCGGTAAATAAGGGTATGGACCTGACCCTCGAGCAGGGACTACGTATCGAAGCCGACCTCTACTTTCTGCTCCATACCACCGCCGACAGAACGGAAGGTATTAGAGCCTTCCTTGAAAAAAGAACTCCCGATTTCAAGGGAGAGTAATTAGGAGCGGACTTGGAATACACAAAACCCTCTTACTTGAAAAATTCTAAGAGGGGAGTTTAAGAGGGGCGAAGCCCCCCTGGGAAGAGTACTTGAGGTTATCTGTAATCAGTGGATACACAACCCTTTTCGTCATTCCCGCGAAGGCGGGAATCCAGAAACCGCCTCTGTCGGACCAATCTGGATTCCGTGTCAAGCACGGAATGACAAGAGAGAAAAAACTGAAATGAGCGATTTCGAGACGATCATATACGAAAAAAAGGACGGGACGGGCTATGTCACGCTTAACAGACCGGAAGCCCTGAATGCCTATAATATCAGGATGAGGGACGAGCTTTACCAGGTCCTGGCGGCTGTCAGGGACGACCCGGATGTCAGGGTAATCATCTTCAAGGGCGCCGGAGACAGGGCGTTCTGCGCCGGCGCCGACCTTACAGAATTTCTCACCGCCCCGTCGCCGGTAATTGCCCGGCAGGTGCGCTGGGAACGCGATGTCTGGGGACGTTTCCTGAGTATCGATAAACCGATAATCGCCGCCCTGCACGGCTATGTCCTGGGCGACGGCGTGGAGATAGCCGCCTGCTGCGATATCCGTGTGGCTTCGGAAAACGTACAATTCGGCACCCCGGAGATGGGGCTGGGAATAATCACCGCCGCCGGCGGCAGCCAGACCGTACCCCGGATTATAAGCAGGGCGCACGCCCTGGATATACTTATTACCGGGCGGTGGGTCAAAGCCGATGAAGCCCTCCGAATGAAACTGGTCAATAAAGTGGTCCCGCGGGAAGAACTGCTGCCTGCGGTCGAGAAGATTGCCGATACAATCAAGGCTTACAGCCCTCTGGCAGTAAGCTATGCCAAGCAGGCTGTTACCAGGGGGCTGGACCTGAGCCTGGAGCGGGGACTGGAGCTTGAGGCTAATCTCAGCAACCTGTTATCAGCCTCATAAAATTTTGGTTTCTGAGGTTATTGGAGAAACCTCTTTTGTGAATAGCATTACGGAGCGAATAATACAGGAGGTCAAAAGAGTAAGTTGAACACTACGGAGTTTCTGAGTATCGCCAGCGCAATATGTCCGGACAAGTGCGCCATTATTTTTGAAAGCGGCAGGTATACCTTCGGAAGGCTGAATGAAAGGGTAAACAGGCTGGGCAACGCCCTGATGAATCTCGGTGTAAAGAAGGGCGACAGGGTAGCCATGCTTCAGGTCAATACCAACCAGTGTGTGGAGGTCTATTTTGCCGTGGCAAAAATCGGGGCTATTTACGTCCCGCTGAATTTCAGGGCAAAGGGGAATGAGCTTACTTACATGCTCAACAGCTCCGAATCGGGCGCCATATTAATCGGCGGCCGCTATACCGACCTGGTGAACTCGATAAAACCGGAACTGAAGACTGTTAAAAATTATGTCTCCCTGGATGGTAAACAGGAAGGGATGCTTTACTACGAAGATATTATCAAAGAAGCGCCAGCCGATGAAATATTCACCGATATCGGTGACGAGGATACCACGATTCTGGTGTATACCGCCGGTACTACGGGGTTCCCCAAGGGCGTAATGCTGTCCCACAACAGCTTCTCTATCTACGTCCTGGAAAACGTCAGCCCTGCCGACCCGCTGGCGGAAGAGGGTAATATCCTTACCGTCCCTCTCTACCACGTGGCGGGAATCCAGGCGATGATGGCGGCTATATACGGCGGCAGGACGCTGGTGATGGAGAGGCAGTTTGGGCCTGTGGAATGGATGGGACTTGTGCAGGCGGAGAAGGCTAAACGGGCAATGATGGTGCCTACAATGCTGAAACAGCTTATTGACCATCCTGAATTCGATAAGTACGACCTTAGCAGCCTCAGGGTAATCACCTACGGCGCCGCTCCCATGCCGCTCGAGGTTATCAAGAAAGCGGTGGAGTTATTCCCGGGTGTCAGCTTTATAAACGCCTTCGGTCAGACGGAGACGGCTTCGACCATCACCACTCTCAGCCCCGAGGACCATAACATTACCGGCACCGAGGAAGAAAGGGAGAAGAAGCTGAAAAGGCTTTCCTCCATCGGCAGGCCCATGTCCGATGTAGAAATGAAGATTATCGATGAAGAAGGTAATGACCTGCCGCAGGGCGAGGTCGGAGAGATTGTCGCCAGAGGCCCCAGAGTTATGAGCGGCTACTGGAAAGACGAAGAAAAAACGGGCAAGACTATCGATAAAGACGGCTGGGTGCACACCGGCGATATTGGGTATATGGATGAAGAAGGCTATTTCTTCCTGGCGGGGAGAGCCACGGATATGATAATCCGGGCGGGTGAAAATATCTCGCCGGAGGAAGTGGAAGGCGTGGTGCTTTCTCATCCCAAGGTGGACGAGGCAGCCGTAATCGGCGTACCCGACGAGGAGTGGGGTGAGCTGCCGATGGCAGTAGTCGTGGTCAAAAAGGGAGAATCCGTCACCCCCGAGGATATAATGGAGCACTGCCGCGCCAACCTTGCGAGTTTTAAAAGGCCCAGGTCAATTGTTTTTGTCGATGAGCTTCCCCGCAATCCCATGGGTAAGATAATCAAGCGGCAGTTACGCGAGCAGTACGGTAATGGTTAAAAACGGTTGAAATTAGAACAAGAGGCACTTTTCCCTAATGTGTCATTCTGAGCCCTGATGAAATCGAGGACGACCTGCCCGCCAAGGCTTGGCAGGCGGGTGAAGAATGACATGTTTTTCTTTCATTCCAGTAAAACCTGTCACGTGATTAAAGCGAAAGCGGGAATCTATTATAATAGAGAAAGCATGAACATGCCGACTTCCAAAAAAGTGAGAATGACTATTTTATAAAGTCTGGCTCCATATAAAAATGGCATCTGAATTGGTAAACAGGATTTTGAAAGGCGATGTTCTGGCGGCAGCCAGGCTCATCCGGGATATTGAGAATGAAGACCCGGATGCTGCCGGGATACTGGCGGACATTTACCCTCATACCGGGCATGCCTTTATTGTGGGGATTACCGGCGCCCCGGGCTCCGGTAAAAGCACTCTCCTCGGCGGTATGATTAATTTCTTCAGGAAGAATAAGGATATGACCGTCGGCGTTGTTGCCGTAGACCCTACCAGCCCCCTTACCGGCGGAGCTTTTCTGGGCGACAGGATGAGGATGCAGGGTCGTGAAGTTGACAGCGGCGTGTTTATCCGCAGCCTGGCTTCCAGGGGCTGGAAGGGAGGGCTTTCGAAGGCTGCCGCGGATACCGTCAGCGTCATGGACGCGATGGGAAAGGACATTGTCTTTATCGAGACGGTCGGCTCCGGGCAGGGAGACGTGGATATCGCCGGAATTACCGATACGTGTATCGCCGTCCTGATACCGGGCATGGGAGATGATATCCAGATGATGAAGGCGGGTATAATGGAGCTGGCGGACATATTCGTTATCAACAAGGCTGACCGGGAAGATGCCGGCAGCCTGAAAACCCTGCTTGAATCCGTAGTAGATATGAAAGAACGCTCTCCCGGCGACTGGAAACCGCCGGTTTTCCTGACCGAAGCGACAACCGGCAGAGGCATAGAGCAGCTTGGCGAGGAAATCCTCAGGCACAGAGACTTTCTTACCTCAAGCGGAGAACTTGAGAAGAGGCGAAAAGGGAGAGCAAAATAAGGCGAGATATGGCCATATCTCGCCTTATAAACTGTTAGGAAGTACCTAGTTTTATGGCTTCAGCGTTCTTCCAGTCCGAGCTGATTTATAAACAGTTCCCTTTGGCGTTACTTTCGCAATAACGGGTGTTGCCTTACTTCGAGATGCACTTTGTTTTAGTCGTCCAAGATCCCTCTTTGATGGGGAAGCTGCGGGATTACTCCTAGAAGATTTTACCTGAACATTCCATTTTTTTGCAGGAGAAAAAGCCGCTTTTAAGTCGGCAGCGCCTCGACTACCGGGGCTTACTTTTACTGACGCTCCCTTCCCACGTAGTGATTTAGCTACCTTTAACTCACTCCGTCTCCCATATCGGTAGTTTTTCATTATCATATTGCCTCCTTTCTTATAATTGTCCTTTGAGGAAGCAATCGACCTTACTTTTTGACTTTTCGAATCGTTACTGATAGCATTAATTGTCCTACCCGAAAAGTCTTCATTGGACTGAGCTGAGATCCCTAACGGTATTATCGGGATCTCAGCATTTTCATTAATGTTTAAAATACCATCTTCATCGACCAGTGGCTGAAATTCATCTCTGTCACAGGCTCTAAAACCATCTGGCCAAGGAGTTACTATTTTACACAATAATCTTAAATTCAGTGGTGCATCCGGATTAATCCTTTTTACCGTTAGTTTTACATCATCAACATTATTCATTGATAATAATAATTCAAAATCAGGACTTAAATACCGTGGGCAATACCCAATTGAATAGATTGGGTCACCTGTCCTGATGAGAACTGCATCGGGATCGTATTCATTTTGAGGATCAGGATTCAAAAAGAGTCGTTCGCCCTCTCTTAGGTCATTCACTCGATTAATTACATGCTTTGGGAAATGCTGTAATCCATGAAGGGCAAATACTACTTCAAATTCATTCTTATTGTTCGGAATTGGGCGTTGAAAAAATTCCAAATTATCAGTAGCCTTGATACCTTCAGTAAGTACAAGCATTTTTAGTTTATTGAGATCATTGTCATCGAGTTCTAACCATCTTAAATAGTTCTCATAATCCGGTCGTCTGTTTGAGATAATCCTATTAGTGAATAAAGTGAAAAGCTTGGAGGAACTATATTGCTTTCCTTTTTCCATTCGATGAAAGCGTACGAAGTCACTCTTTAGAGACCCTTTTGTATATACAAAACTATAGATATCATCATCAATAGATAACAATCCAACTGGCTGCCAACTTGCATCATCTGGGCTTCGCCACGCTACATAAATCTGATCTTTCATTTCAGTATTCTCCTAATTCATTGAATAAAGATTCGATTTCGATTAATCTATTCCTGTTTACCTCTAAGACATTCCATGTGAATTCTTTAGATGTTTCAGACATTATTTCAGCAGGAACCAGGTCCAATAGAATACCAATTACATCCATATTTATTTCCTCTAATTTGTTAAGCCATACCTTTGCAGCGTTATTCTCTATCATTGCAGCTTCTAAAAAGGCATCTATTGTGTACAACGGCTTAGAATCTGTCTGCCATTTATATAATGCAGATCTGGCTCTTTCAACAAATCTCTCTACTGTTCTGTTGTAGTCTTTTGTAGTTAGCCGATCTAATTTATTAGTATCCTTTTCATGGCTACCTAAACTTGAAGCATGATCGAATGTCGGAGCTAAATGGTATTTTCCCGTAGCAAGATCTTGTATCAAGCCCCAATTCTCATGGTGTCTATCTGTATTTGATATCCACGCATCTAGTAATAAATATCCAATAAATGTGTCTACTGCATTATCTATACCCACCGGATTATTCCATTCTACGGGGAGTTCCGTTTCATCTTCATCGTTAAGCCTATTTCGAATAGCATATAGAACTCTGATTAGAGTATGTTTTCTCTGTTTATACCGCTGTTCTTTGTTATATCCTTCTACAATGTGTTGCATGATTTCATTTCCGAGGATAAGTCTCATACCGGATGGTACAAAACTAGGTGTGATAACTCCTTCCTTACCTTTATATATAGCGAGACTATATTCTGCATGCGGTAGGCCAATTAAGTCACATAGTTTACAGGTAATTAACTCTGCCCAATTTTCTCCTGTGCCGGGTCGTCCAACTTTAAATAAGAACTCATCTCCTTCAAGATCCCAATGCCAATTATCATCTTCTCTTACAAACCATAGCTTCTCTTTCATACCTGTTTGTTCAGTTCTCACGGGGATAAATTTGGAGATATTCACTATCTCGTAAGTATCAGTTTTACGTGTTTCAGTTTCTTCTAGTTGACTAATTATTAATTGATCTTCTGGAATTCTCTTCCTTCCCCCAGGAGTATGTACTGGAATTATCCTTCCACTGTTGATCCAGGTATAAATTGTTTGCCTTGAAACATTCATTTTATCTGCCGCTTGTTGTATAGTTAATAGTTTTGATATATCTGTTTCAGCCATTTGAATATATTATAATTAATATTGTTCAATATTGTCAAGTATTGTCAAGTAGTGTAAAGTCAAAATACTAGTGGTGTAAAATGTTTTTATAGCTTTTCATTTAGTTATTGATTAATTTTATATTGATAAGGAGGTGCCATTTGGCACCTCCTTACTGGTTTTCTCGGATTGATGTATTTCCAGTGGATATAAGTTCAGTGGGTTACACTAATTATTATCTTGAGGTCTGTTACCCTGCTTCCTCCTGCGTGGTCTCTTCAACCGGTTTTTCCTGAACTCGCCGGTGGTTTATCCAGGCTTTCCTGTCTCTGATATCTCTGTCGAAAAGAAGGCGGTAGGTAATCAGTTCCCCGGTGGATACCGTAGCGCTTATCGGGCTTCTCGGCGCCGTCAGCCGCCTGATTATCATTATCACCAGCAGGGCAGCGATACCTAGGGTGGTCGGCAGCGGTTCGGCAATGCCCAGCGGCTTGTTAGCCAGCGCACTGAGGATGGGTAAAATCACCATTACCGTGGATACTCCCAGAGAGATCAGGTGGAAGGGAGCGAAAAAGAGGTAAGGGTAAACTAAGGCTATCGGCCCCAGCCAGGGCGCCAACATGGTGATGACACCCAGGGTGGTGAAGACGCCACGCCCGCCCTGAAAGCGGAGAAATACAGGCCAGTTATGCCCGACAACGACGGCGACGCCTATTGCTGCCTGCTGGGCGACACCGAGTCCCAGTAACTGGGCGATCCAGACCATCAGAGCCCCTTTACCAATATCGAAAATGGTTACGGCAATTGACCATCGTTTACCCACGACTGTAAGAGTGTTTGCGGCGCCGACGTTGCCGCTGCCGTACTGCCTGATATCCACGCCCCTCCGCCACTTCGCCACCAGGAACGCCGCCGGAATCGAACCAAACAGATATGCAGCTACTATCAGAGGTATAAACTTTACAAGCATACGCCCTCCCCTGCTATGGTTTGATTATTTTTAACACTCGCTCTTCTGCCAGTGATAACAGCCTATCGACGACTTCCGGCGGTACGTTCGCTTCTCCCATCATTACCTCGGTGCTCTCGTCCAGTCCGTGATAATCGCTGCCGCCGGTTGCTATAAGTCCGTGTTTTTCTGCCAGTCTGAGGAGCCTGCTTCTTTCTTCGGCGGAGGTGTCTTTGTAATATGCTTCGATGCCCGCCAGACCGCTTTTTACCAGTTCTTCGACCAGTCCTTCCGGGTCAACGAATGTCAGCGGGTGCGCCAGCACCGGCAGCCCTTTAGCCTGCAATATGAGTTTCACCGCTTCTGCCGGGATTATCTTGTCCCGCGGCACATAGGCGGGTTTGTCCCAGGCTATGTATTTTGTGAACGCTTCCTTGATGGTGGCTATATAACCCTTCTCCAGCAGTACCTGGGCGATATGAGGACGGCCCACGGAACCGCTGCCGGCAAGCTCTTTCACCCGTTCCCATTCAATGGTTAATCCCAGCTCCGCCAGTTTGGCAATCATCTTCCGCGCCCGCCTGAGGCGGGAGTCCCGCATTTTCCCCAGAGCCGCCAGCAACTCCCTGTCGGTATAATCTATGAAATAGCCCAAGACGTGGACTTCTCCCTCCGGGACATCGGTGCTGATTTCAACCCCGGGAATCACCTTTAATGACGGGTAGCTTTCGGCTGCTTTTAGGGCTGGAGCGATGCCGTCTACGTTATCGTGGTCGGTCAGCGAGATGGTCGTAAGACCTTTTTCCGCTGCTTTCTTTACAATCTCTGTCGGGCTGTAAACTCCGTCCGATACCGAGGAGTGTATGTGCAGGTCGACCTTCGGCACTATTCCTCTCCCTCTATCTCCTGGCAGATTCGCTCGATACTCTTTGCTTTGCCGCTTCTATTATCTATATTCAGAAGCATTGCCGTAAACATGACCTTACCCTTGCCAACGCTAAGGCGGTTGGGAATCATGGTCAGGAACCTCTGGAGTACATCATCGACGTTATCGCCGATTACCGAATCTATAGGCCCGGTCATGCCGATATCGGTAACATAGGCGGTACCACGGGGCAGTATCTTAGCGTCGATGGTACCGACGTGCGTATGGGTGCCGAGCACGGCGCTGACCCTCCCGTCCAGGTATCTCCCCAGCGCCACCTTTTCCGAAGTGGCTTCGGCGTGGAAGTCGATAATCTTCACCGGCGGTTGGTTTCCGAGTTCGGCCAGTAGCTGGTCGCTGGTCCTGAAAGGGCAGTCGTAGTTGGACATAAAGGTGCGTCCTATCAGGTTGATTACCGCAACCTTATCCTTGATTATGTATCCTCTGCCCGGCACACCCGGAGGATAGTTCAGAGGACGGATGATGGGCATGTCGCTATCGAGGTACGGAAAGATATCCTTTTGCGCCCAGATGTGATTGCCGGAGGTCATGACGTCCACGCCGCATTCGAGCATCTCCGTAGCGGTGGCTGGAGTTACTCCTATACCTCCGGCAATATTTTCGACGTTGGCTATCACCATATCTATCCCGTGCTGCTGCCGGAGGTCGGGCAGGACTTTTTGTACCGCCTGCCTGCCCGGCCTGCCGATTATATCGCCTATAGCTATTATTATCACTGGGCTCTGGTATCCTCCTATTTAGCGTAATCTATGGCTCTTGTTTCCCTGAGCACGGTCACCTTTATCTGCCCCGGGTAATTGAGCCCTTCCTCTATTTTCTTTACTATATCTCTTGCCATCCTCATCGCTCCGAGGTCGTCTATCTCTTCCGGCTTTACCAGAATACGGATTTCACGACCGGCCTGAATGGCAAAGGACTTCTCTACTCCATTGAAATTGTTGGCTATATCTTCGAGCGCGGTCAAACGTTTCAGGTAGCTCTCCAGAGACTCTCGCCTCGCTCCCGGCCTGGCGCTGCTTATAGCGTCGGCCGCCGAGACGATATACCCCCAGATACTGGTGTTGGTGGTCTCCAGATGGTGCTCGGCGATACCCTGTACTACCTCGGGTGACTTCTCCCATTGCTTCACAAGGTCGGCACCGATATTGGCGTGAGAGCCTTCTATCTCGCGGTCTACCGCCTTACCTATATCATGTAGCAGTCCTGCTTTCTTGGCTATGGCTACATTTGCCCCGAGTTCCGAGGCAATCATTCCTGCCAGGAAAGCGACCTCCATGCTGTGGTTGAGAACGTTCTGCCCGTAGCTGGTGCGGTATTTAAGGCGACCCAGCAGCCTGATAAGCTCTGGACGCAGTCCGGGCACTTCAACCTGAAATGCCGCCTGCTCGCCGGCGCTGTAGATAGCAGCGTCTACCTCTTCCCTGGTCTTGGCTACAATCTCTTCGATGCGCGCCGGGTGAATTCGCCCGTCCGTGATGAGCTTTGTCAGTGACAGGCGGGCTATTTCCCGCCGCACCGGGTCGAAGCTGGAGAGGGTTACAGCCTCAGGAGTATCATCGATGATAAGGTCGACTCCTGTAGCCTGTTCCAGTGCCCTGATATTACGGCCTTCACGTCCGATGAGTCTGCCCTTCATCTCGTCGCCGGGCAGGGGAACGCTGACTACCGATATTTCGGATACTACTTCGGAGGCGCAGCGCTGGATACTCTGGGCGAGGATTACCTGGCTTATCTTGTTGCTCTCCTCCTTCAGTTTCTCTTCCCATTCACGCAGACGCCTGGAAGTCTCCTCCTGAGTCTCGACCTCCATTCTGTCCAGCAGTTCCTTTTTTGCTTCTTCGCCGGACATACCGGAGACTGCCTCTAGCTGCTTTATCTGCTTATCCCTGATTTCAGTAACCTCGTTACGCAGGGATTCGATATTCTTTTCCTTGTTGGCGAGGTTACGGTCGCGCTGTTCCACGGATTCCATTCTGCGTTCCAGCGATTCTGTTTTACTAGACAGCCGGTTTTCCTGGTGCTGCAGCTCACTGCGTCTCTCGCGGAGCTCCGTTTCACTCTTTGCCTTGTTTCTCTCGATTTCCTCCTTTGATTCCCGCAGTATTTCTTTTGACTCTTCCCTGGCTTCTGCCACCGTTCTGGCGGCTTTCCTTTGCGCGGTCCGGAGCTGCCGGTTAATCGCCATCCTCCTGAAGAAGAAGACAATCACCCCTCCGAATATCAGACCGATAACAAACATGGAAACTAATGCCACATAAACCAAACCTGTTTCCATTTCACAACTCCCTTCCCGGCGTAAACCGGGATATTATATTATCTCGATTCACTAATCGAGTTACTCACCTGTTCCTGCCATAGACGGTTAACGGTGTTGTTGATAACCCCGTAGCTGAACCCCCGCCGCTTGAGATGTCCGCCTAAACGGCGGCGAAAGCTCTGATAATCGGATAGTTGTAAAGTCCGTACTTTGTTGCTCGCTGCCCGATAGGCACTGTCCTCGTCGTCGATGGTATCGACAACCCTGCCTATTATGTCTTCGGCTACACCCTTCCGCTTCAGTTCCATTCTGGTCAGCCATCGGCTTCGCGGGCTGAAGGACTCCCGGTTGTCTTTCCAAAACCGGGCAAAAGCGGTATCGTCCACAAGTCCCTGCTTTTTCAGCCTGGTTATCACCGCGTCCACGCTGTCAACGCTGAAGCCGCGCCGCTTCAGTCTGTCTTTTAGCTCGGGTTCGCTGCGGGGACGGTAGCTTAAAAGCTGGGCGGCGGCGTTGTAGCAGCGGCTGACATTATCGGAACTTACCAGCCTCTTGATCTGTACTGACGATAGCACCTGGTCGACCCTCAGACCTTCTTGTACAGCTACTTCAGCCTCCAGGCTGAAAGCGTACTCTCCGTCCAGGTATATGTTTACCCGCTTTCTCCTTCCTTTACCGGTACGGAGCGCGGTTATTTTACTCATCTCCTAGCCGGCCTCCCTTCAAACAAACAAAGCTGAGACCTGATGCCTCAGCTTCAAATATTTCTGTTATTCTATTTATTTAACGGGTCAGAATATTTTATTCATCAGTCGGCTGATGCTGGCTGGTGATAGCTGAGGCTCTAATCTGCTGTTCGATTTCCTGGACAAGCTCAGGATTCTTAGACAGGTATTGTTTGGCGTTCTCCCTGCCTTGCCCCAGACGAATATCACCATACGAGAAAAAGGCGCCAGCCTTGTTTACCAGCCCCAGCTCTACAGAAAGGTCGATAAGTTCACCCTCCCGGCTTATACCGTGGTCAAACATTATGTCAAACTCGGCTGTTCTGAAGGGAGGAGCAACTTTATTTTTCACTACCCTGACCCTGACATGGCTGCCAACTATCTGGTTCCCCTGCTTGATGCTGTCGGCACGCCTCAGGTCTATCCTCACCGAGCTGTAGAACTTCAGGGCTCTTCCGCCCGGTGTTACCTCCGGATTACCGAATACAATGCCAACCTTTTCCCTGAGCTGGTTGATGAATACAACCGCTGTCCCCGTCTTTCCGATTGCGGCGGCAAGCTTTCTCAGGGCTTGCGACATCAGGCGGGCTTGCAGGGCGACATGAGAATCCCCCATCTCCCCTTCGATTTCCGCCTGGGATACCAGGGCGGCAACGCTATCGATAACTATTATATCGACAGCCCCGCTCCTGACCAGCGCATCCGTAATCTCCAGCGCCTGTTCTCCTGTATCCGGTTGGGAGATTAGCATTTCGTCGACATTGAGCCCGCAGCGCTTTGCATAGCCGGGGTCCAGGGCATGCTCTACGTCGATATAGGCAGCTATACCCCCTCTCTTTTGCGCCTCAGCAATAATATGCTGAGCCAGAGTGGTTTTCCCTGATGATTCCGGACCGAAAATTTCTGCAATCCGCCCTCTAGGAATACCACCTATTCCTAAGGCCAGGTCTAATGATAGTGAACCGCTGGGAATAGCCTCCACCCCTGCCATGGCGGTAGATTCTCCCAGCTTCATGATGGAGCCTTTGCCGAATCTCTTTTCGATTTGGCCTATGGCTAGTTCAAGTGCTTTACCTTTTTCCGTAATCATATTCGTCTCAACTAATGATAACATACAGAAATTACATAATCAATGAGGATGAATAATCGGTATTGTATCATTTTGAAACTAAAACAATCAAATTAATGATATATGTTATAATTCAACTTATGGTAAGTCATAGATTGTATATAGATGAGACAGGTGACCACCGATACAAACAACTTGATAAGTTAGAGAGTCGGTACTTAGGATTAACAGGTGTCCTATTTGACAAGGGATATTATGATAAATATGTTCCCCAGGCTCTTGAGTCTTTTAAGAAATATTTTTTAAAATATGACCCTGATTCTCCACCTGTCCTCGTTAGAAATTGGATTGTTTATAAAAAGCATGCCTTCGGCGTCTTAGTAGATGAAAAGCTACGTAAGGAATGGGAAACTGCAATACTAAATTTATATAGAACAACAGAAATGGAAATATTTACGGTTGTGATTGATAAAAAGGCACATATAGAAAGATACCCGATGGAAACTTTTGATGCCTATGTTTATTCTCTCGCAGTTCTCTTATGGAGGGTTCGTGGTTATCTTAATTATTATGGATTAGAATCTGATATTGTCGCAGAAGCTAGAGGAAAAACAGAAGATACAAAGATTCAAGGGGCGTTTGAGTATATCCGACAAAATGGATTTACAAATTATGGTACACCAGAAGGTTATTGCCAAGCATTTCCCGATAATGAGATTAAATTCAGAACCAAAATTCATAATGTTGCAGGTTTACAATTAGCTGATTTAGTTGCTTATGGTCAAAAAGTTAAAACTATACTTGAGAAAGGGAAGCCATATCACAAACCACCAAGCGACTTTACTAACAGATTTAACGAAGTAATAGAATCAAAAGTCAACCAATATGGGCGTTATTATTTAGAATAAGTAGTCATACACAAATGTAAAGAGTAGCCCTTACGAACTACTCCTTACACGCTAACCCTAACGAGTTATCCTTATGTATAAGGATATATGACGTTTGTTGATTTGTCAACCCTTCAATGTCACGATTTCTTCAACAGTCAGATATGATTAGTTAAGACAGTGACTGTAATTTAGAGCACTTCCGTAAGGTCGGATATGTTGATTTCCAGCATTTTTACGCTCGCCAGAATCCGGTCGACATTCCTGTCCACGGCCTGGATGCCGCCTGACATACTCTTCAGTTCGTTTGTTGCCTGCTTGATGGATGATATTTTCCGAGCCATTTCCTCTATTCTGGATTTCTCTGCCATCTTAATGCTCCTTCGGCCTCATGTCTTTAAATCTTTTTGCCTTAAGCTCGTATCTCGGTAAAGAGCCGTATTCATGAAACTCCAGGTTATATCCCAGTCCGGTCTTTATCCTGAGCTGGTCGACCAGTACCTTTCTAGCGGCGTCGGTGTTATCCTCCTGTCCCGGGACAAGTTCCAGTCTCAGGGTAATATCATCGAGGTCGCCTTTCTTGGTTACCAGCACCTCGTATTCGTCACCAAGCTGCGGGATGCTCCTTACCACTTCCTCGATAGAGGTAGGAGCCAGCAGTACCCCCTTTACCTTGGTGATGTCATCGGCCCGGCCGACGACGCCGCCCTTAATCAGCCTGAAGGTGCGTCCGCAATCGCATTCATCGGGACTCCACTCGATAATATCCTTTGAATCGAACCTGACACATGGCTGTGCCTGGCGGTCGAATGTGGTGATTATCATCTTCCCTCTCCTGCCGGGTTCGGTGATAAGCTCGCCGGTATCGATGTCTTCTATCTCGACCAGGAAGAATGCCTCGTTGACGTGGAGGCCCGACTGGTATGTGCATTCATAGCTCCAGGCGCCGAACTCGGTAGCGCCCACATGGTCGTAGACCTTGGCTCCCCAGGCCTCTTCCATCCTTTTCTTGGTCGTGGGTATGCTGCCGCCGGGCTCGCCGGCAACGGTTATCTTCTGTATATTCAGGTCTTTTGCCGGGTCTATACCCAGTTTGGTCCTGGCGGTATCGGCCATGCCCAGTATATATGTCGGGGTTGCCATTATGGCGGTGGCTCTTACCTCCTGAATCTTGAGTATCCGCGCCTCCGTGTTCAGCACCCCTCCGGGCACTACCTCGCAGCCCAGCTTCTCGGCTCCGTAATGCCCCATCCAGTAGGCGATTGCGGTGTGATACCCGAAAGGTATGAAGACCCGGTCGTAGTTTCGGTACCCCTGAGCGTAGAGGATATAAGCCCATGTTTCGGCGCACCATTCCCAGTCCTGCCAGGTATCGGCCTGATAGACCGGCTGCCCCGTCGTGCCGCTGGTCTGGTGGTACTCCGTTACGTTCTCTATGGGTACCGAGAGTATTGTGCCGTAGGGGAAGGGCTCTTTTGTCTGTATATCCCTGAGCAGGGACTTCTCCACCTTGGGGACTTTACGTATGTCGTCGAATGTCTTGATATCGCCCGGTTCTATACCGGCATTGCCGTAAAATTCCCTGTAGAAGGGTGAATTGTCGTAAGCCCATTTGAATATTCTCTGGAATTTTTTCAGTTGCAGTACTCTGAGCTTTTCCCGGGGTAACGTCTCCAGAATCGGGTTCCAGTAAATGTCGTTATCTGCCATATCGTATCTCCTGACTGCTTTCTTCTCGAGGTTAATGCGGATAATTGCTAAACTACACTTTAATCAGAGGTGTCCTTCTTGTCAATTGGTCACGGTTGTGATTTCGCTTGTGAATGATAAATAGTTTACACCTCACCCCTGCCCCTCTCCAGCCAGTACCATTGAAAAGTAAAGGGTTTTTTCTTGGCTGGAGAGGGGAGTAATAATGAAAGAGGGGGCTTAGCCCCCTCTTTAAAATACTCTCCCCCTCTCACACCGAAGAACAACCGCATAGTAAATCAGGGAACTGTGTGAGAGGGGGATAAAGGGGGTGAGTGATTCATTCATCTGATACTGAAAAGACTCACAGGTATATATAATTGACGCTCAGTTGCCTACGTGCTAAACTGCCACCATTCCGGGGAAAAAGAAAGCGGGAGTGACGCGTATGATAATCGATATGGAGCACCATACGGCTACGATTGACCTTCTAGTAAAGGGTGAGAGCGAGTCAGGGAAAGTCTGCGAACGCTACTGGGATACCGACGGGAAGATGAAAATCCGCTCCTTCGAGGAAGTAGCACGGGCGGAGTCCCATTTGCGATTCATGGACGAAGCCGGAATAGATGTTGCCGTACTGACCACCAATCCGATAACAAGCCTTGACCAGTGCCGGCGGTGGAACGATTTCTGTGCCGGCCTGGTACATGAACACCCCGGAAGATTCGTAGGATTCGCTACCGTTCCTCCGCTCGGGGGAGAACCCGCTTTTGAAGAACTGGGGAGGGCGGTGGGAGAACTGGGACTTAAGGGCGTGCATATCTGGACGTGGAATGGCGGTCAGCCAATCGACTCCCGTGAGCTCTGGCCCTTCTATGAAAAGGTGGCGGAAATGGGTATCCCGATTGATGTCCACGTGACTCTGGAGCCACCCGGACTCGATGGCGTCCATGCTTCCTATGCGCTTTATTACGTCATGGCGCGTGAACTGGATATGTGCGCGGCGACCTTCCGTGTCTGCCTGGGTGGTGTTCTGGAGGACTTTCCCGACCTCGTGTTCATAATAAACCATTTCGGCGGCGGGATATCGGCGGTAATGGAGCGTATGGACGCCTATATGGGCTACGTGGGACCCGGCTGTCCCAGCCTGTATTCGGGCGAGCCGCTGATAAGCAAGCCCTGGAGAGAGTATTTCGATAAGCTCTATTTCAGTATGGCGGGTCGAGAGGTGGGAATGGCTGCGGTAAAAAGTGCCCTGACCAATATCAGCCCAAAAAAACTGATGTTCGGCACCGACTGGCCGTTCAACTACGAACAAAAACCCGGTGAAGCCGGGCGATACATCGAAGAGATAAGAAAGCTGGATTTGCCCCGGGAAGACATAGACGCCATGCTGGGCGGCAACGCCGCCGGGTTGCTGGGTCTCAAATGAGTCTTTTTTATAGATTATGAGGAGAATATTCAAAGCCCCTTTTATAATAACTACTTCCCCCTTCTCCTTATTTAAGGGGAAGGGGGATACAGGCCTGTCCGCCGTCCGCCTGAGCTATGGCAGGCGGAGGGTGAGTACTTTCTTCCCACCAACCAAAAACGAACACTAACGGTCAACGTGACAGTTATTTGCCCATTACAGTATACTGTATATATAAGTAGAATTTCGCTGCGACAAACATAAGGGGGTGGAATATGCAGGACGTGAAGTATGTTTGCCCGGAATGTCTTTTCGAGTCTCAATCACCCGGTTACTGCCCGAACTGTAAGGCGCCGCTGGTTGCCACCTGTCCGGTGTGCGGTAACCCGATCGTCGGTGAACACGTCCATCTTGATTAATCGCTGGAGCATTACATAGCGGAGGGAAGATAATGGCGGATAAAAATGTGGTTGTTTATACTACTCCCACCTGACCCTGGTGCCATAGAATGAAAGAGTATCTTTCAAAGAAGGGAATCTCTTATACCGAGCACGACGTGGCAAAAGACAGGGATAAAGCGAAGGAGATGGTGGAGAAGTCCAGGCAGATGGGAGTACCCGTTGTCATCATCGATGATGAAATAGTCGTCGGTTTCAACCAGTCAGCGCTGGATAAACTGCTGGCAGAGTAATTAGAATGTATGAATTGTTAATAATGGGTGCGGGGTCGGCAGGGCTTGCCGCCGCCGTCTATGTGGCGCGTAAGAAGCTGGAAGCTTTGCTGGTGAGCGCCGATATCGGCGGTCAGGTAAACTGGACGATGGGTATCGAGAACTACCTTGGCTACCAGTTTATCGAGGGACCGGAGCTTATCCAGAAGTTCCAGGAACAGGTAAGCCAGTACCCAATCGAGCAGAAAATAGGTTATACCGTTTCCCGCCTGAAGAAGGTTAAGGGCGGGTTCGAAGCCGTGACCGATGCCGGTGAAAAATACCGGGCTAAAGCGGTAATTGTCTGTACCGGCAAAAGACCCCGCAGGCTGAACATTCCCGGAGAGACGGAATACACCGGAAGAGGCGTGACCTACTGCGCTATCTGCGATGGTCCTATCTTCGCCGGGCAGAGGGTGGCGGTTGTCGGCGGAGGCAACTCGGCGCTGGAGGCGGCGCTGGACATGGTGAAAATCGCCGAGCACGTCGACCTGGTATCGTTAACCCCGCTTACCGGGGATCCTGTTCTTATCGATAAGCTTAACGCCGCTAAAAACGTGGATACATATCTCGAGTATCAGACGGAAGTAATCGAGGGCAAAGACTTCGCTTCCGGTCTCCGTATAAGCGACCTTAAGAGCGGTAAGAAGAAGCACCTGGACGTAACCGGTGTGTTTATTGAGATAGGCCTGGAGCCCAACTCCGAGCCAGTGAGCAAACTGATAAAGCTGAACGAGCGTGGAGAAATCCCGGTAAACGCCGCCTGTGAGACCAGAGTAAAAGGGCTCTTTGCCGCCGGCGACGTTACCAACGTGCCTGAAAAGCAGATAGTCATCGCCGCTGGAGAAGGCGCCAAAGCCGCCCTCACCGCCCACCGCTATTTACAGAGACTGGTGGGATAGGCGAGTTGAGGTAATTTCCGTTCCTTTTATTATCCCGCTTCTCTTTGTCATTCCCGCTTCTCTTGTCATCCCTGCTTCTCTTGTCATCCCGGCGAAGGCCGGGATCCAGTATCTATGAAATAAATCATCTGGATTCCGGATCAAGTCCGGAATGACAATAAAGACATAATCCGAAAGTCATTCTGAGTCCGACTAGGTCGGACGCCTTGGCGGACGACGAAGAATCTCAGGGGAGTAATGAGACCCTTCACTACGTTCAGGATGATAACGGCGTATCACTATTAAGTAAAGCTATTTTCTCACAGGAGTGGAAGCTTTAGTAAATCTTGAGTCTATCTTGACATATGTAGATTACGATGCTTATATATGTTAAATAAGCATATAGGTTCTGTTTGCTTTTGGTTACACCCCTATAGTAACTAGAGTAAAATCTCTTAATACAATGAAGGATATTAGGCACCTTATCGACCTTGCTAGCGACTGGCTTTTCGGACATATTCAAGGTGTTCTTTTTTCCTTCTTCTGGATTACCTTTTTTCAAGCTCTTAACCATTGGGATTTGACTAATTATTTCTTCATTTACACTAAAATTAGCGGACTTATGGATTGGGTATGGAGGATAGATTTCATTTTCACTGGCTTGGGTGCTTTGAATTGGATAATCCGTAAAGTTTATGGTTTTATCAGTAATATTACTTTTCGTTAATTTAACGATTAACACAGCAATATAAAATGCAAGCCGTGTCTCTAAGACGGGTTTTGTTGCCGGGTCCCCCCGCAAACGGAATTATTACACCATACATAATATTGTTAATAGCTATCGAAGTGGTAGAATAGTGGTATGCGAAAAGAACTAGGTGCAATTATCATCGGCGTCGGGGTTGAGGTTATTTTTCTCCTTCTTAACATACAGGTTAAAGAAATGCCGATGTTAATTGCTACCGCTGGATATATTGTTGGTGGCTTGCTAATCCTTTACGGTGTTGTCTTTATGTTTGTTCCCCTTAAAAAGATTTGGGAGGTTCTTATGAGTATACAATTGCGTTCACCTATATTTAGACAGCTTAATAAAAAGGGTGAGAAATCTAAAGCAAAGGTTTCAACTGATGAGGGGGAAATATCTCGACTTCTTGAAATAGCAGAGAGACAAAAGGATAATCCTGTAACTCATCTAGTAATCACAGACCGGATTTGGTTCGAATTCAAACGTGAGGCCAAACTGCCATTTATTTGGGTACGCATATTCTATAAAAATCTTGGGGTGAATAACCTGATGATTACCTTACCTGAAGGCTATGCATACTATAATTCAGAGAGGCTACCAGACCGCATAGTATCTCAAGAGGGACGACAGAATGTCCCTGCTAGTGGGGGAATAGGTCAGTTTGACCTAAACATTTATATTCCGCTTGGATTCCGTGATGATGTATGTGTTGAGGTAGACAACTTACCTAGGCGAGAAATAAGGAACTTACAGTTACATGAGATAAGTGCAAAGGTATATATAAAAGGGGATGATACACGTTTTGTTAAATGGAGTTTAGGAGGCGAACGAACGATATTTAGACCGAACGGGTAATTTCCTTGTACTCCAGATTCTCAGACTGAATAAGTTTAAGGAGAGTATCGCTGAATAGCAATGGAATATCACGGTTGTGAAACCGCCATTTTAATTCATCTAAGTAGGCGCCTTGTGTAAAGTACATAATCCCGAAAGGATTAATACCCTGTCTCTTCTAGTCTTTTAGGTATTTCTCCGGTTCTTTGTCGAAGGCTATTTTGCAGCCCGTGGCGCAGAAGTAGTACTTCTTTCCCTTGTATTCTGAGGTGGCTGCCGCCGTGTTTTCTTCTATCTCCATCTTGCATACCGGGTCTATTACTTTAGCCATCTGCTTCCCTCCCCTACCCGATTCTATTTTCAAAGGCTTGAACCTTTTAAGTCGCAGTGAGTTGGATACCACGGTGATTGAGCTTGCCGCCATGGCTGCCGCCGCCAGAATCGGATTCAGGAAACCGTAGTCGCCCAGAATGAAGTGAAGTCCCGATGGGACTCCGCCGCTGCCGAAGGCGAGGTACAGAACTCCCGCCGCCACCGGAATCAATGCGGTGTTGTAGGCGAAAGCCCAGAAAAGGTTCTGCTTTATCGTCCTCACGGTGCGCTTGCTCAGTGATATAGCGGTGGCGATACCGCCCAAATCTCCGCTTATCAGGGTGATGTCTCCCGTCTCCATCGCTACGTCGGTGCCGGTGCCGATGGCTATCCCCACGTCCGCCTGCGCCAGAGCCGGGGCGTCGTTTATACCGTCGCCCACCATCGCCACAACCTTACCCTCTGCCTGGAGCTTCTTGACCTCCTCCGCCTTGTGCTCCGGCAGCACCTCGGCAAGGACGCGGTCGATACCCGCTTCTTTAGCAATAGCTTCGGCGGTTCGGCTGTTATCTCCGGTAAGCATTACCACCTCGGCTCCCATGTTGTGCAGGGCTTCTAAAGCCGCCGCGGCGTTCGGTTTCAGGGTATCCGCTAGGGCGATTATTCCCGCCGCCCGGCCATCCGTGCCCAGGAACATCACCGTCTTGCCCTCCGCCCGCAGCCGTTCGGCTTCTTCACCGAGTCCGTTCAAGAGGATATTCCTGTCATTCATCAGTTTTAAATTCCCCAGGACTATGTTTTTACTTTCAATCGAGGCTTCGATGCCCTGTCCCGGGATGGCGTTGAAGTTTGCGGCTTCGGGCAGTTCCAGTCCTTCTTCGAAGGACGCCTTTACTATCGCTTCACCAAGCGGATGCTCCGAGCCGTACTCGGCGGATGCCGCCAGCCGGAGCACGTCTTCCCTGGTGGACGAGTCCGTAATAATATCCGTCACCATCGGTTCGCCGCTGGTCAGCGTGCCCGTTTTATCCAGCAGCACGGTGTTTATTTTGTGTGATTTCTCCAGCGTCTCGGCGCTCCTGATAAGAATACCGTGCTCTGCGCCCTTGCCCGTGCCCACGATAATCGCCGTCGGCGTCGCCAGTCCCATAGCGCAGGGACAGGCGATAATCAAAACCGCCACGAAATTGAGCAGGGCATAGGTCAGGGCGGGTGGCGGTCCGGCGAAATACCAGATAATGAAGGTTATAATAGCTAGACCGATTACTATCGGCACGAAATAGCTGGCTATAATATCGGCAAGGCGCTGGATGGGCGCCTTGCTTCCCTGGGCTTCCTCCACCAGCCGCACTATCCGGGCAAGGGTGGTGTCCTTGCCCACCCGGGTAGCCTCGAACTTGAAACTGCCCGTTTTATTTATCGAAGCGCCGATAGCCTCGTTGCCGGCGTTTTTCTCCACGGGGATACTCTCCCCGGTTATCATCGATTCGTCTATGCTCGAATGCCCTTCGCGGATATTACCGTCCACCGGCACCCGTTCTCCCGGTCTTACCATGATTAAATCGCCCACCCGCACGTCCTCGACGGGTATCTCCTGCTCCTCGCCGTCTCTTATAACCAGGGCGGTGTTTGGGTTCAGTCCTATTAGTTTCTTTATCGCTTCAGAGGTCTGCCCTCTGGCGCGTGCCTCTAGGAACCGACCCAGCAGTATCAGGGTAACTATCATCGCCGAGGTATCGAAATACAGACCTATCCCCGTTCCGGCGGCGGTGAAAAGACCGGGAAAGAGGACGGCTACCATGCTGTAAAAGTAGGCCGCCGATGTCCCCACGGCAACCAGCGTGTTCATATCTGCCGTCCTGTGCTTCAGTGCTCCCCAGGCTCCTCTGTAGAAACGCAATCCCGCCCAGAACTGGACCGGCGTTGCCAGCGCCCAGAGTAAATACGGTTTTCCGGCAAACCCGGGCACCCACATCAGTATCATAATGGCTGCGGCAAGGATTGCCGAGATGATAAACTTGTTCCTGACTCCCCTGATTTCGCGCCGTGATGCTGCCGAAACGTCCTCAAGCGTCTCCGCTTCCGGGCCGAGTCCGTAGCCGGCGTCCTTCACCGCCTGCTTGAGGTCGGCTATACGGGTGCCCTCGGTGTATTCCATGGTTGCCTTCTCCGAGGCTAAATTGACGTTCGCCGAAACCACGCCGGGCACGCCGGAGAGGGCTTCCTCCACCCTGTTTACGCAGGCGGTGCAGGTCATCCCGCTAACCGGGAAGATTGATTTTTTGGTAGCCAAGCCGTAACCCAGCCCGGTAATCGTATCCTTCAGTTTTTTCAGGTCTACCTTTTCCGGGTCGTATTCGACGGAGGCTTTTTCCGAGGCAAAGCTCACGTTAGCCCGCTCCACGCCGGGTGTTTCCGCCAGACCTTTTTCGATTGTGGCGGCGCAGTTGGTGCAGGTCATACCGGTAATCTGGATACTGGTTTTTTCCGGTTTTTTATGATTTATAGTAGACTTTTCGGTCATGGTGTATCCCGAACGGGGTATTGGACTCCCGTTTATATCTAATCCGTAAAATCAACCACCACTTCGTTCACGTCCCACAGCGGCTCGATCTTCTCTAATATCTCTTCCTTAATCGCCGGGGCGAACTGGTGGTCCGGCGGTAATGAGATTGCCACCCGGACCGTCCCGTTCTTCACCGTGATTCCTTCGACCAGGTTGGTGCGCACCAGGTCCAGTCCCGCCATGGGGTTCATAACCTTCTTCAGGCGATTGCGTACCGTGTCCATGGTGGTCGGCTTTCTTTCCTTGACCAGTCCGTGGCGCTCTTCGTAGTTCTCGATTGCCGAGCGCAGTCCTTCGATGGCAAGTACCGAGCAGTGTACTTTTATCTTCGGCAGTCCGCCGAGGGCGTCCGCCGCTTCTTTCCAGGTGATTTTCCTGGCTTCGTCGATTGTCTTGCCCTTTGCCAGCTCGGTGATGATGGAGCCGGTAGCGATATTCGAAGCGCAGCCGTATGACTCGAATTTGACATCCGAGATTACCTTTGTCTCCGGGTCGACGTTTATATAGACGGATACCATGTCACCGCAGGCGGGGCTGCCCTCCTGCGCCTTTCCGTCGGCATTTTCGATTTTACCCACGTTATGGGGGTGTCTGAAGTGTTCAAGAACCGTTTCACTGTATGGTGATTTCATTATTCACCCTCCTTTTCCATATTTTCCGGGGCAAGCGGGCTGATGCTTCTCAGCTCCTTTACTATCCCGGCAAGCGTCTCTACCAGGGGGTCGATTTCTTCTATTTTGTTATATCGACCGAAGGTAAATCGAATCGAGCCGTGCGCCCTCTCGTGGTCGCCGCCTATGCCGAAGATGACGTGGCTGCCCTCCAGAGACCGACTGAAGCAGGCGGAGCCGGTACTTACGGCGTAGCCGTTCATATCCAGATGCAGGGTTATCGATTCCCCTTCTATGTAGTGGAATGAAATATTGGCGTTCTGTGGGAGTCTCTTCTCGTGGTTGCCGTTGAGCGTGGTATCGGGTATCTCGGTAAGAATCCGGTCGATTAACCGGTCTCTCATCGCCTGTAACTGTCTGGTTTCCTCTTCGGTAACCAGCTCCACGGCTCTGGCGAATCCCACCGCGCCGGGTATATTCTCCAGGCCGGCGCGCAGGTCGAACTCCTGAAAGCCGCCGTCCATCCATTTGCCCAGCTTCGTCCCCTTCCGGACGTACAGTCCGCCGATTCCCTTGGGTCCGTGAATGGTATGCGCGGCAACCGTAATCAGGTCTACCGGCACCTTCTTCACGTCGATGGGAATCCGGGTGAAGGTATGCGTGGCGTCGGTGTGGAATAATACGCCTTTCTCGCGGCAGATTCTACCGATAGCCTCGATGTCCCGGACGGTGCCTATTTCCTGGTTGGCGTGCTGTATGGAGACCAGTATGGTATCTTCCATAATAGCGTCTCTGAGGCTATCCGGATTGATAAATCCGTCCCCGTCCACATCCAGGTAGGTGACCTTATAGCCCTGCCTTTCAAGGGCTTTGGCGCTGTTCAGTACCGGGAAGTCTTCTATAGCCGATACGATAATGTGTTTCCCCTTCTTGCTGCCCAGTGCCGCTCCTTTTATAGCTATGTTGGAGGACTCGGTATCACCCGATGTGAAGATGAATTCTTCCGGCTCCGCTCCGAGTGCTCCGGCAAGCTTCTCCCTGGCGGCGTTCAGGGCTTCGCTGGCTTCTATGCCCTGGGTATAGGCAAACTCCGAGGTAGCCACGGCATAATCCTCGAAGAAGTACGGTGTCATGGCTTCGAGTACCCTTTCGTCCAGCCGGGTAGCAGCCGAATTGTCCAGATATACCTGTTTACCGTCTAACATTTCTCCCTCCTTTTATATGAAGAGGGTTATCTGCGATTCCCTTGCCTCATCCAGGTATGTCCCCACACCGCAGTAGTCCCCTATCAGGTCCTGACGCAGGTCTTCAGGTTTTATTCCCATAATATCCATCGTCATATCACAGGCGAGAATTTTCCCGCCGAGTTCTTTGAAATCCTGTATCATTCTCTCCAGCGAGGCAACGTTTTGTTTCTTCATCTTCTTTTTAACCATCCACTTGCCCAGACCCAGCATGTTCATCTTGGATAACGGACCTTTTTCAAGACCGCCTTTCTCGAGTCGCTGGAGTCCCCAGAAGGTGAAAAAGAGAGAGACGTCCATCCCCATTGCCAGCGCGCCGTTGCCTATGATAAGCGCGCTGTATAGCTTGTCCATATCGCCGCTATGTACTATAATTGTCGCCTTTTCAGCCATGGTTGCCTGCCTCCTTTTTACCTCTGTATCCGTATTTTCCAGGTACCGCCGCTTTCTTCCACGTCGAGAAGCTTCAGCCCCAGCGCCTTAACGGCCATCGGTATTTCTTTCTTTGAAGAAGGGTGGTTGCCGGTGACCTCGACTATATCGCCCTCTTTTGCTTTCCTCAGTGCCTTGCGTGTCTCAACCAGAGGTACCGGGCAGGTTTCACCGATGCAGTCTACTTTAATCTCAGCCATTTTAGCCTACCTCCGTTAACTGCTTTTATATTACTGGCGGTATGTCTTAACCTGGCTATTTTCTGGCAGTGTTCCACAGGACGTATCCGGTAGTGCCCAGGGCAAGACCCGTGACTATCATAAAGGCACCCGCAGCTTTTACTACCATGAATACGCCGAACGCCGTTACCGCCAGGTACAGATAGTTCTCGATGTTCATAGCCTGAGCATAGCTCAACTGGCTGAGGTCGGAAGGGTTGAACCGCTCTCCTCCCAGCAGGTCGCCGTAGGTAGGAGCAATACTCCGGCGGTGCTCTCTTACCACGTCGGCAGCGGCTTCAGCCGTTTTGGCGCTGTTTACGATAACGCCTTCCTCACCGGGCATCGCTATCTGTTCCTGTTCGGTAGCCCGAATAAGCCAGGACTCTTTGGCAAACCCCTGCTGGACGAACACTATTCCCATTGCCAGGGCAACAACGCCTAAGACGATTATGATTAAACTCAGATTCCGTATTCTGGTATTCATAATATCCTCCTTTTTATAGCCGTATGAAAATTATAAGTCGGGAGGTAATGATTGAATATGACTTATGTCATATTCCGGTAATACCTGATGGGCTGATGCCGGTTGGCTAAAGAATATGGGCACGTAAGCTGTAGAGCCGGGTTAATAAGCTTCTTATCTTCAGGAGGGGATTACGCTCGGGGATGGAGTGGGAGCCTGCAATCGCCGTTATATCCGGCGTTGGACGCTCTGATACGGGGGTTTATCGGTTAGCTACGTATTTAATTACCAGGTCTGCGGTATCCGTAACATTCAGGCGCTGGAATATCAGAGAAAATTGATTTTCCAGTTCATTCGTTATCTCCGCCATATTTTCTTCCGGGAGATGCCATGTTTCTCTTTTATAACCGCCCCACGCCTTCTTTCTGGTCTTATACAGGAACTGTTCTTCGGTGTCTCCTGCTTTTCTATCGTCGGCGTATTTTTCCGATATGTAGGCGTACATTTTATCCAGCAGTTCTCCGGGGAAATATTTGCTGTCGTAAATAATATTCTGGAACCCCGTGGCAAGGTGCACTTCCAGGGTCTCAGCTTCGGGGAAAAGCTCGAACATCTCGTCGGGGAGTGTTGAAGCGCCGTGCTGTACTATTCCGCCCACGCCGTATTCTTCTCGCGCCACCTTACCCAGTTCTTTAATGGTATTGAAGTCCAGCTTCACGTCGGCAATAGAGCCGTCGGGTAATACCACTCCGCCGTGGGCTGTGCCCGTTTGTACGCTTATCTTGGAAATGCCCTTGATATCCGTCCCCAGCCGCTTCCTGTAGCCTTTCATGTATGCTCTAAGCTCTTCGACGGTTGTGTTAGATTTTCCTACCTCTCCGATTTCACCGCCCACGGAGATGGTCACACCCTCCGGTTCCAGATTGCGTATGAACCTGGTCATATCGGCAGCAACCGTATAGTTGTCCTTTTGTTGTTCGTCGAGGCTTGGCCTGTCCAGGTCGACCAGCGTGGAGGAATCAATATCTATGTTCAGGAATCCGGCGTTTATGGCTTTTCTTGTCGCTTCCTCGATTGTTTTCACTTCTTCTTCCGGGTTCGAGGAGTATTTTTTCTGATTTAGCTGGAAGTGGTCTCCCTGTATGAATAGAGGGCCGCTGTATCCCTCTTTTATAGCTGCTGCCATTACGCTGACCACGTATTCATCCGCCGGCTGGTCCGTATAGACCATTTCGGTGCGGGCTATTTCGAAGATGAGCGCACCTACTCTGTACTTCAAGGCTGTCCTGAATATGGTTCTCGCCACCTGATAGGTGAGACCGCGGATATTGATGGCCGGTACGGTCTTGTTGCTGTAAGCCCCCTGCGCCGCAGCCTCGTAGAGTCCCTGAATACTCGCCAGATAAATACCTTTCGAAGAAGCCAGGTCGCGTATTTTCCACCGGGTACTCTCTTTCTCGCCGGGGTCGGAACTGAAAACAGCGGTTTCTATCATCTCGTCAATCGTGTTGGCTTGAACCATATACCATCTCCTGTATCGCGTTTATTGTCTGCAATTAATATAGTAATCTTTTTTAAATGTTCAATATAGAACGCCGTCCGTTTAACCTCTCGGAGTCGTAGTCAGTTGTAACGTCTACCAGTTTGGTCTTACCGGCGACATCTTTTATCGGAACTGAGTCGATTTTGCCGTTTTTATAACATACCATTTTGCCGAAGTCTCCCCGTACTATAAGGTCTACGGCGGCAATTCCGAAGTATCTGCCCATTCTACGGTCATAAGCACAGGGTTGACCACCGCGCTGAAGATATCCCAGCGCCATACTCCTTGTCGTCAGTCCCGTTCCTTTTTCTATCTCATGGGCTACGTAGTTGCCTATTCCTCCAAGGTAGGCGTTTCCGAAAGCGTCCACCTCTTTTTCCTGGGTAAAGGTGGATTGCCCGGACGGACTTGCTCCCTCGGCTACCATGATAATATTATACCGGTTGCCTGCCTTCACGCCTTCTATGACCAGTTCGTTTACTCTATCCATGGAAAAATCATATTCCGGAATCAGAATGATGAAAGCTCCTGCCGATTCTCCGCCTTCGAGAGCCAGCCAACCAGCATGCCTTCCCATCGTCTCTATCACGAACACTACCTTATGTGAGCCGGCATAGGTTCTCAGTTTATCGGCTTCCTCGGTAATGACATTTAAGGCTGTCTCGAATCCAAGTGTGTAGTCGGTCTCCGGGATGTCCTTGTCTATCGTTTTCGGGATTCCCACCACGTTTATACCCTCTTCTGCCAGTTTACCGGCGACCCCGAGAGTATCGTCTCCACCGATAGCGATAAGGGCGTTCAGTTCTAGACTTTCTATATTTTCCAGTACTGTTTTGGAACGGTCGTTTTTGGGGTCGTAAGGGTTTGTCCGTGACGAACCCAGGCTGGTGCCGCCATGCCTGTCCCACGTTCTGACGAGTTCTTCATCCAGGTAGCATAGGTGCTGGCATTCCTCGATTATTTCGGGTACCGGCAGGACCAGACCCTGGTATCCGTCACGAATACCCAGGATCTCGTATTCAATACCTCTTTCCTTCTCCAGCCTGCTATCAAGTGCCGTCTTTACCACCCATTTCACCGCAGAATTCAGTCCGGCACAGTCACCGCCGCCGGTAAGAATTCCTATTCTGGTCTTTTTCATACTATTTTCCCCGCTTTGCTATCTTCCCTGCCAGAATATTATATCACTATTGAATAGGTATGTTTAAATTTTTCGTTAATTTCCTGCCTAATGAGGGTGCAGGTATTGACGTGTTGACTGGTGTCTTTTTTTAACCCGGTGCTTGCGGTATAATGAGGCAATTCAAATCCAGCAATGGCAACGGTTTTCACTGCTGCCGGTAGAGGTAAAAATGCCGCTGAAAATTGCCGTAATCCTCGGGACTCGCCCCGAAATCACTAAGATGGCGCCGGTGATAAGGCAGCTGGACTCAGAGGGCATTGGTTTCTTCGTCCTTCACACCGGGCAGCATTACTCGTATAATCTGGACGCCGTCTTCTTCGAGCAGTTAGGTCTTGCTCCTCCCAAATATAACCTCGAGGCCGGCTCCGCCTCTCATGCGGAGCAAACGGCGGCAATTTTAACCGGCGTCGAGAAAATATTGATGGACGAATACCCTGACGTAGTGCTGGTTGAAGGCGATACCAATTCGGTCCTTGCCGGCGCTCTTGCCGCCGCTAAACTCCATATAAAGGTCGGACATATCGAAGCTGGCTTGAGAAGCTATGACAGGAACATGCCGGAGGAAATAAACCGGATTCTTACCGACCACTGCTCCGACTATCTTTTCGCTCCTACCGAGAAGGCAAAGACGATACTGCTTGGTGAAGGAATTCCCGAGGAGAAGATACACGTCACCGGTAATACCATTGTCGATGCTGTTTATCAGAACCTTTCGATTGCTCAGAGAACCAGCAATATTTTCAATATCCTGAATATCAGGCCTGCCCAGTATTTCCTGGCAACCCTTCATCGCCAGGAGAACGTGGACAACCGGGAGCGGTTTTCCTCGATTCTGGACGGGCTGGGTCAGGTGGCTAATTTTTACCATCAGCCGGTTATCTATCCCGTCCATCCCCATTCCCGGAAAAGGATGAGTGAGTTCGACCTGGAAACGCCGGACCTTACGCTTATCGAGCCGGTGGACTATTTCGATTTTCTCATGCTTGAGAGCAATGCCCGTCTTGTCCTCACCGATTCCGGCGGTGTCCAGGAAGAAGCCTGCATCCTCGGTGTACGCTGCGTAACCCTGCGGGACAATACGGAAAGACCTGAAACGCTCGAGATAGGCGCCAACGTTATTGCCGGTACCGAATCTGATGATATACTGGAGAATGTCAGGCTGATGTTCGAGATTGAGAGATACTGGCAAAATCCTTTTGGGGATGGTAAGGCGGGAGAAAGGATAGTGAATATATTGACCGGAGGAACCAATGGCTAAGATACTGGTAACCGGCGGGAGAGGCTTTATCGGTTCGAATCTCGTTCCCGAGCTTGAAAGACGGGGGGACGAGGTATGGGTCTGTGACCTGGGTCAGTCGGAAAGCCCCAACTATATACGGTGTGATGTAAGAGAACACCGCCAGCTCGAAAGGATATTCAGGCGGCACAGCTTCGACTATGTCTATCACCTCGCTGCCGAGTACGGTCGCTGGAATGGCGAGGACTACTATGAAAACCTCTGGCTTACCAATACAATCGGCACAAAAAATATGCTGAGGATTCAGGAAGACAGGAAGTTCCGCATGATATTTTTCTCCAGCGCGGAGGTCTACGGGGATTACGACGGAGTGATGAGCGAAGACGTGATGGAGAAAGTGCCCATCAAGCAGATGAATGATTATGCCATGACCAAGTGGGTGGGAGAGCTCCAGGTGCTGAACTCGGCGGTGATGTTCGGAACGGAGACGGTGAGAGTCCGCCCCGTCAACGCCTACGGACCGCATGAGTATTACAGCCCTTACCGCGGCGTGGTGCCTAACTTTATCTACAAAGCCCTTACCGACCAGCCTTATACCGTCTACCTGGGACATAAACGTATCTTCGACTATGTCGAGGATACCTGCCGCACCTTCGCCAATATCGTTGATAACTTCATTCCGGGAGAGGTATATAACGTCGGCAGTAAAGAAGAATGGGAGCATGATATTAAATACGTGTCCGACCTTATCCTGAAATGCCTGGGCAAGGATGACTCTAGGGTCACCTATAAGGAGGCGGAACCGTTTACCACCAGGGTAAAGCACATGGACTACTCGAAGATTAGACGAGACCTGAACCACGACCCCAGAGTACCCCTGGAAGAAGGAATCCCGAAGACCATCGACTGGATGAAGAAAGTCTATGGGCTAGAGTAAGTTATATTCATTAGCATAGCCAATCCTATAATATAGGGGTTTATAAGGGGCGAAGCCCCTTTTTTTCTTCCCTCTCCCCTTTCCAAGGGGAGAGGGATAAAGGGTGAGGGGTTGTTAAAATCCTATATATTTACCATTGGTTATGTTTAGTCTATAATCTATCTTAAGTTTGAAACGGAGAATTTAGTTTGCCGGAACTGGAGCAGAAGATAAAAGACAGGGCCGCTGTTGTCGGTATCGTAGGCCTCGGCTATGTCGGGCTTCCTCTCGCTGTGGCTTTCGCTGAAGCGGGGTTCAGGGTTCTGGGATTCGATATGCAGCAGAAAAGGGCTGATATGGTTGATAACGGGCAGTCCTATATCGCCAATGTCAGCAGCAAGAGCCTCTCGAAGCTGGTATCCGGTAATCTTTTAGAAGCGACGACATCCCATGAAAGACGCCGGGAGGCGGATGTTATCTGCATTTGCGTGCCTACCCCGCTGACCGGCACCAAGCAGCCGGACCTGTCATACGTTACTCGCGAACTCGAAGTACTGTCCGGACATTTACAATCGGGACAGCTTATAGTCCTGGAGAGCACCACTTACCCCGGCACCACCAGGGAGCTGGCGCTGCCCATCCTGGAGCGTTCCGGACTCAAGGTGGGTAAAGAATTTTATCTCGCCTATTCACCGGAAAGAATCGACCCCGGCAGCGAGAAGTATGGCGTCGGGAACACTCCCAAGATAGTCGGAGGCATAGACTCCGTGTCAACCGCAATCGCTGGACTGCTATACGGTTATGTGGTCGATGAGGTGGTTACCGTCTCGGGCACCGAAGTCGCCGAGATGACCAAGATATTCGAGAACGTATTCCGCAACGTGAATATCGCTCTCGTCAACGAGCTTGCCCAACTCTGCGAGAAGATAGGGATAAGCGTCTGGGAGGTAATCGAAGCTGCTTCAACCAAGCCTTTCGGCTATATGCCTTTCTACCCCGGTCCGGGTGTGGGCGGGCATTGCATCCCCATTGACCCCTACTATCTGGCGAACAAGGCTAACGAGTATGACTTTCATACCAGGTTTATCGAGCTGGCGGCTGATGTCAACGAGCAGATGCCCTACTATGTTGCCTCCCGTATCATGGAAGTATTGAGCGCCTCCGGTAAAAGTCTTAGAGGCGCCGCTATTCTGGTGCTGGGTGTTACCTATAAGAAAAACACGGCGGACACGAGGGAATCGCCTTCGGTGAAAGTAGCCCGGCTCTTGGGCGAAAAAGGCGCCGCCGTAACCTACAACGACCCCTATATCCCGGTACTGCAGCTCGCTAAGGACACTCTTGAATCCGTGGAGCTTACCGATGAGAACCTCTCCTCGGCGGACTGTGTGGTGATAGCCACGGCTCACGACCGCTACGATATAAAGAGGATTGTGGCTTCCGCCCGGCTGGTGTTCGACTGCCGGGGTGTTACCAGAGGTATCGACGCCGATAACATCGTCAGATTGGGGGAATAAGCGTGAGTTTTATGCGTCTTGCCGGTTTTTCACCGTTTATCGGAGTGCGGAGTGGAAAATAAGAGAGAACGTTTTACCTACGGCTATTATAAAGAGTTTCTGTCACGGCTCGGAGAAGTCTACTCTTTCACCACGTTCGGGGAAGGGAAGAAAACAAGGAGAAACACGGACAGGCCTCTATTGATTTTAAGGCACGATATAGACATGGACCTTGAATCCGCCCTCAGGATGGCTTCACTGGAAAACAGCCTCGGTATCGGCGCCACCTATTTTTTTCAGGTACGCTGCCCTCTGTATAACGTGTTCAGCGGTCGAGGAGCGGAACTGGTACACGGTATCCTTTCTCACGGCCATTACTTCGGGCTTCACTTCGATTGCGCTTTATATAAGGATATAGCTGTGGATAACATTAACGGTTACGTGAACGATGAATGTTCATTATTGGAAAGCTTCTTCAATCGTCCCGTAGAAGCAGTCAGCTTTCACCGTCCGGGTCCCCTGGAGCTGAGCGGAATAAACCTGGACAGGTGGCCCAACACCTACGAGGAAGTATTCTTGAAGCGGTTCGAGTATTTCTCGGATTCGCGGGGCGACTGGGCGAGGGGTAATCCCCTCGATTCCGAAGCATTCTCGGCGAGGAACAATCTGCATATACTGGCTCACCCGGTCTGGTGGACGGAGACGCCCTTGACCCCCTATGATTGTCTTGTCAGGCTTGTGGAAAGACTGGGCAGTCAGGCTGAGGAGTATATCTCGGCAAACTGCCAGGTATGGGATACAGCCAGACAACATGAGGTAGCTGATAAATGACTATGGAAGCGGATGTAAATGCAATAGCCGATATGGTTAAGGGCAGAATTGCGGGCAGCTTGGATTCAGGGGTGAAGATAACCGGCACCTGCTCTATAGATAATTATGTCCCCGATAAAGTCTCGTTTATAAGGAACGAGAAATACGCCGGGTATGCGGCTGATTTGCGTGACGCGGTAATACTGATGCCGGAAGACCTGGCTGATTACTGCGAGAAATATCCTCAGAATGTTTATATCCTCGTTGAGGATGCGGCGGTTGCCATGATGGACATTCAGGACTTCTTCTACGGTGACCGGCCTGATTTCGTTAAGGAAGGGATAGCATCATCGGCGCGGATTGATGAGACTGCGGAAATAGGCGACGGTGTCCGGATAGGTGAAAATGTCGTCATCGGCAGAAACGTGGTTATAGGCTCCGGCACCCGTATCCATCCGAATGTATCGGTTTATGAGAACTGCCGCTTGGGCAGGGACTGCGTAATAGACTCCGGAGCCTGTATCGGCACCCCCGGTTTCCGTATCGAGCAGGATGTCCCGCAAAAAACGGTACGGCGAATGCTCCACGTGGGAAGCGTGGTTATCGGGGACAGGGTGGATATCGGCGCCAACACCACCATCGACCGGGCTACCTTTGAGAACGACGCCACGGAGATAGCTGATGACGTGAAGATTGATAACCTTGTGCAGATAGGGCATAACGCCGGAATCGGTGCGAGGAATGTCATCGCCGCCCAGACGTGTATAGGCGGGAGCGTCAAAACGGGAGAGGACGTCTGGATTGGCATCGGCGTTACCGTATCTAACGGCGTGAAAATCGGGGACAGGGCGAAACTGCTGCTCAATGCCGTCGTTGCCTACGACGTGCCTGATGATGAAGTGGTCAGCGGGTTTTACGCCATGCCACATAAAACGTGGAAAAACCTCTGGGAGAAGTGGAGAAAGCAGGGATGACCGACCGTAACATAGCTGTCGCCGGTTGTGGTTACTGGGGTAAGAACCTGGTACGTAATTTTAACGACCTTGAAGCTCTTCATACTGTCTGTGATGCCAGTCAGGATACACTGCGGGAGCTGCATTCCCTTTATCCGCAGGCGAATACCGAGTTAGAATATTCCAATGTGCTTCGGAATGACACTATAAAAGGAGTTGTTGTCTCGACCCCGGCGGCGCTCCATTACGGGATGGCGAAGGAAGCTGTCCTCGCCGGGAAAGACGTATTCGTTGAAAAACCCCTGGCTCTCGATTATGAAGAAGGGAGAGAGCTGGTCAGGCTGGCTGAGGAGAATAACAGGGTTCTGCTTACCGGGCACCTCATGGAGTACCATCCGGCAGTGACGAGACTCGCTGAGATGGTCGGGAAGGGCGAGCTTGGTGAAATCAGGTACATTTACTCAAACAGGTTGAATCTCGGCAGATTTCGCACCGAGGAGGATATTATGTGGAGCTTCGCTCCCCATGATATCTCGGTGATACTCCGCCTTATGGATGCAGAGATGCCCCTGAAAATTTCGGCTCACGGCGGTTATTACCTGCATAAAGATATTGCCGATGTTACTCTGACGGCCATGGAGTTCGGGGGCGGTGTCCGCGCCCATATTTTCGTTAGCTGGCTTCACCCGTATAAAGAGCAGAAACTCGTCGTCGTCGGCGATAAAAAGATGGCGCTTTTCGATGACACCAATCCTTCGGATAAGCTTTTCCTCTACAGTCATGAAATCGAGTGGGTTGAGGGGAAGCCGGTGCCTCATCCCAAAGACGCTGAGGCTATACCGATTTCTGGCGAAGAGCCTTTGAAGATAGAGTGTCGTGACTTCCTCGAATGCGTGAAAAATCGCGGCAGACCGCTGGTGGACGGGTACAAAGGACTTCAGGTCCTTGGCGTCCTGTCGTATTGCCGGAAATCTCTCGAAGAAGGAGGGAGGACCATTATGTTGAACACGAGCGACGCGGAAGTCTTCATTCACGGGACGAGTATTGTCGAGCAGCCCTGTCAAATCGGCAAAGGGACAAAAGTCTGGCATTACTCGCACATCATGCCCGATGTTACTATCGGTGAAAACTGCGTCCTTGGTCAGAATACCTTTATCGGCAGGGGCGTGAAAATAGGTAACAGCGTCAAACTTGAGAACAATGTCTCGGTTTTCGAGGGCGTTACCCTCGAGGACGGCGTTTTCTGCGGTCCTTCAGCCGTGTTCACCAATGTCGTCAATCCCCGCAGTCACATCTCGCGCAAAGACCAGTTCAAACCCACTCTTGTCAGGAAAGGCGCCAGCATAGGCGCCAACGCCACCATCGTTTGCGGAAACACTATCGGCGAGTATGCCTTCATCGGCGCCGGGGCGGTCGTTACCGGCGATGTCCCCGATTACGCCCTTGTTTACGGCAACCCGGGACGTGTTCAGGGCTGGGTCTGCCGGTGCGGGGTTACCCTTGAAGAGGAGGGTACTCAGGCTAAATGTCCTGAGTGCGGTACGGAATATAAACTGGAGGGAAATAAGTGCTCGCCGGTTTCGGGAGAGAAAAAGTGAGAGTCCCCCTTATCGACCTCAAAGCCCAGTATACCTCCATCAAAGAGGAAATCGATACGGCGGTCGGGAGAGTTATCGCCGGCGGCCAGTTTATACTCGGCGAGGAGGTTGAAAATTTCGAGAAAGAGGTAGCCGGTTACCTCAGGGTGAAATATGCCGTGGGGATAGCTTCCGGGACGGATGCGTTACACCTGGCTCTCCTTGCCTGCGGAATCAAGCCCGGAGACGAGGTTATCACTACCCCTTTTACCTTCATCTCCACCGCCGAGACGATTGTCCGCTGCGGGGCGAAGCCGGTGTTTGCCGATATCGACCCTGAAACCCTGAATATATCCCCGGAGCAGGTTGAACCGAAAATTACCGGCAAAACGAAGGCGGTTCTTCCCGTTCACCTCTACGGCCATCCCGCCGATATGGCCTCCATTCAGGAAATCGCCGCCAGGCACGGTCTCAAGGTGATTGAAGACTGCGCCCAGGCGTTCGGCGCCGAATGCAACGACAGGAAAGTCGGTTCGCTGGGAGACGCCGGTTGTTTCAGTTTCTTCCCCGGCAAGGCGCTGGGGGCTTACGGTGACGCCGGAATGGTGGTAACAAACGATTCTGAGATTGCCGGACGGGTCAGCCTGCTCAGGAACCACGGCGGCAGTCCGAAGTATTACTACTCTGTCCACGGGTTCAACAGCCGGCTCGATGCCCTTCAGGCAGCCGTACTCTCGGTGAAACTGAAGTATATAGATGACTGGATTGATAGGCGACGTCAAAAGGCTTCGCTTTACGGCAGGCTGTTAAAAGATATAAGCGGGATTGAAACTCCCTCTACAGCGGATTACGCCTACCATATCTTTAATTACTACACCGTCCGCCTGAGCGGTCCGGGAACAGACCGTGAAGGGCTCAGAAAATACCTGGACAGCCGGGGAATTGAAACCGCCGTGTACTATCCGCTTTCTCTTCACCTCCAGGAAGTCTATAAATCTTTTGGCTACAAACCGGGTGATTTCCCCGGAAGCGAGCTTGCCCAGGAGCAGGTCCTCTCCTTACCGATGTACCCCGAGCTCGAAGACGTTCAGATAGAGCAGATATCTCAGGCTATAGGGGAGTTTTTCGGTAAAAACTAATCAGGCTTTATAAACCGTAATATTTCAGGCTGTTTAAAATCTCAGGGTGTTAAATCCTTTTGTCATTCCCGCGAAGGCGGGAATCCAGAATCCGCCTCTGGTCCGCCTCAGGCGGACTGGATCCCGTGCTCGCCTGCCAAAGCCTTGTGCGGCGGGCAGGTCAAGTACGGAATGACGGTACCTTACGGCCTCAGGGTTTGTATCTCCGCTTCGTTCTATCTGGCAGCGCAGGTTATTATCTCATGTTATAATCAGAGAGTTGTACGGAGCTTGTTTATGGACGAAAAAAGCCTCCAATTGCTGGAGTTCCCGCAGGTCAGGAAGATAGTAGCGGGTTACACCTCGTTTTCCGTCAGTTATGACCTTGTCCTCGGACTGGTGCCGCTTGTCGATTATAACCGGGTTTCTCTGCTTTTAAAGCAGTCGGAAGAAGCGCAATACCTGCTGTCCGTTGACCGCGAGTTTTCTCTGGAAGGGGCTGCGGATATACGGGAGATGGTCGGGATGGCGGCTCTGGGTAAACTACTCGAGCCGGCGAACCTTATCGAGGTGCAGCAGACCCTTTCCGTTCTGAGACAGACGCACGGCAGCCTGAGCCGGTTATCGGGCGAAGTACCGCTTCTGTGGGAAATCGCCGGCGATATAAAACCCCTGCCCGATGTTGAAAAACAGATATCCCGTTGTATTTCGCCGGGAGGCGAGGTGCTCGACCGGGCTTCGGCAAAGCTGGCGTCGGCCAGGAAAAGACTCAGAAATACGCGTAACTCCCTGCGGGAACGACTTGAATCCGTTATCAGGGAACCCGGCGTACAGAGGATAATCCAGGAACCTATTGTTACCGAGCGCGAGGGACGGTATGTCATACCGGTTAAAAATGAGATGCGCAGGGAAATAGAGGGCATAACCCATGATGTCTCCAATACCGGGGCTACCGTCTTTGTCGAACCGCTGGCTACCATCGAGATGGGAAATACCGTACGCGAGCTGATGACGGAGGAAAAGTACGAGGTTGAGAGGATAATCCGGGAATTGAGCGAGGCCGTGGGAGCTAGCGAAGCGGAGATTCTGGAAAGCATCACCCGTCTGGCGGAACTGGACGTCGCTCTGGCGAAGGCTAAATACGCCCGGTCGGTGAAGGCTTCTGTCCCCGAACTCAACGATTTTACGGATGCCCCCGGTGCCTTTATCAGGCTTGTTGAAGCCCGGCACCCATTGCTGGGCAGGAAAGCCGTCCCTCTCTCCGTGGAGCTCGGGCACGATTACTCCACCCTTGTTATCACCGGTCCCAATACCGGAGGTAAAACGGTGGCTCTAAAGACCATCGGTCTGATGAGCCTGATGACGCAGGCGGGGGTACCCATTCCCGCATCGCCGCAAACTTGCCTCCCTGTCTTCGACGGCGTGTTTGCCGATATCGGCGATGAGCAGAGTATCGAGCAGACCCTCTCCAGTTTTAGCTGGCATATCGGGAACATAGTGCGCATTATAGAGCACGCCACTCCGGGGAGCCTGGTGCTTCTGGACGAGCTTGGCACGAGCACTGACCCTGCGGAAGGCTCCGCCCTTGCCCGTTCCATCCTGCTCCATTTTCTGTCTCAAAGAATACTTGCGGCGGCGACCACGCATTACAGCGACCTTAAAGCCTTCGCTCACCAGACCCCCGGAATGCAGAATGCTTCTTTCGATTTCGACCCGGTAACTTTCACGCCGACCTATAAACTTACCCTTGGGATACCCGGGGGGAGCAATGCCCTGGAGACCGCCGGACGGCTGGGGGTGCCTTCCGGCATTATCGATGAAGCCAGGAATATGCTTTCGCAGGACGACCTCGATTTAAACGCCACTCTTGCCGATATCATGGCGGAAAAACAGAAGATAGAAGAGGTCAGGGAGCTTCTGGAAAAAGATAGCCGGGAGGTCCGGGCACGGAATGCCGAGCTGGAAAGCAAACTTGCCCGGCTCAGGGAAACGGAGAAACACATTATACAGGAAGCCAGGGATAAGATTGTCCGCGAAGCCGCCGAGCTTCACCGGGAAATCCGCCGGGCGAGTTCCGATCTGCGAAAGAAGAAGTCGGCGGAAGCGGTCGGTACGGCGGAAAAAGCTCTGGCGGATACCAGAACCCGCTTGAGGGGTGAAGAGTGGTCGCCGAAAGCAGCGTCAACCGGAGACGAAAACGTCATTTCCGCGGGTGATACCGTCTACCTGGAGGATATAGATTTGCAGGGAACGGTACTTTCCGTTTTTGAGGATTCGCGAGAGGTCGAAGTGCAGGCAGGCCAGGTAAAGATAAAGGTCAACCTGGACAGCGTGAAAAAGACCGGCGGAAAGACCGGTAAGAAATCGGTAAAGCAGGAGACGTCGGTAATGCCGGAGGTAGGTTTCGTCCCGTCTGAACTCGACCTGCGCGGTAAACGGGCGGACGAGGTCGAGGTAGCGCTGGACGGATACCTGAACAATGCCGCTCTGGCTAACCGTAGCCAGGTACTGGTTATTCACGGTGTCGCCACCGGCACGGTACGCCAGATAGTAAGAGACCTGCTTACCGTCCACCCTCTGGTCAGGTCGTTCCGGCCGGGCGGACAGGGAGAAGGCGGTGACGGTGTTACCGTTGTCAGCCTGTAGTGTGTAGTCAGGTGGATTCGGAAGTGCCAGATACCTTTAGTGAGTATTATGTAAACCGTGGCAGGATGGCATCGTTCCTGGATGGACTCGAAGAAATCCCGGAATCTTCCACCCTGTCGGTGTATATTCCACCCGGTCTCTCCATGCAGGAAATCAATGACATTACGGAGAGTACGGAGGTCCCGGCTCTTCCCGCTGAGGTAGTCCGGGCGGTTACCGGTTCAGGAACCGGCGCTGTCATTTTCCGGTCTAGCCGGCGGAACTGCCTTGTCATGCCTCCGTTTCCTGTAAAAGAAAAGGTGGTGTTTTCAGGATATGCCACCGAACCCCTGCGTTCGCTGCTGGCACGGGATTTCACCGTAGGTCTGGTGCTGGTACATCTTGGTACTTACGCCGTCGGCGTCTGTCAGGGTGAGAAGCTTGTTTCGAGCAAGGTGGGCACGGGTCTTGTCCACGGGCGGACCAGGAAAGGCGGCTCTTCCCAGCAGCGTTTCCAGCGCCGTCGTGAAAACCAGTCAAGGCAATTCCTGGAGAGGGTCTGCGGTCATGCTATGGAGCACATAAGACCTTACGAAGATACCCTGGACTATCTCCTTTACGGGGGTCCCCGCCAGACGGTGCTCCGGCTCCGTAAAGAATGCCCTTTCCTGAAATCGTTCGAAGACCGGACTCTACCGGTAATGGATGTCCCCGCTCTCCGCCGGAAAGTGCTCGAATCTGCCGTAAGCCGGGTATGGTCGAGCCGGGTTATCGAGTGGCAGGAAGAGGAAGAAAAATAAAGAGTGTTAACCGTTGTCTGGAAAGGTCATATTTTATCCAAGCGCCTTAAATTATGGGTAGAATCTATCCAGCGAACTGTGCCAGACAACGAACGCATGACTAACGATTGTGTTTGTGCTCCACCGCTAAAATATTTTACACCGGTTAATAATTCACCGCTGCTGATTCCTGTAATGGAAAGAAACGCATCGTCGCTTTGTACCAGATCATCAGTGCAAAAAACTTTTTCGATATCAAAGCCGGCGACCTTAGCCGCTTCCAGCTCAGTGTCATCACGTGGCCAGACTTTACACTGTATTTCTCCTCCGATACATTTGATTGCAGCCGCGGAAATGACGCCCTCGGGAGTACCCCCGATACCCATGAGAACGTCAACACCCGTATCCGGTAATGCCGCTTGTATGGCTGCTGAGATATCGCCGTCGGTTATCAGTTTTATCCTGGCGCCGGCTTCCCTTATTTCAGTCAAAAGCTGCTCGTGCCGCGGTCTATCGAGAACAACTACGGTTATTTCGGAAATGTCCCTTTTTTTGGCTTTTGCGATATTTCTGAGGTTATTAGCGACCGAACCTTCAATGCTGATGCAGCCCTTGGCATCTTCCCCGGTTACTATTTTATCCATGTAAACAAACTGACTTGGGAAGTTCATCGTCCCTCGGGCAGAAAGTACGATTGCCGAGATGGCACCGGGAAGACCTCTCGAAACTAAATTAGTGCCATCTACCGGGTCGACGGCAATATCGACAACCGGATCGGAACCATTACCGATTTTTTCTCCTATATACAACATAGGGGCTTCATCTTTCTCTCCCTCTCCGATAACTACAATCCCATCCATTGATATTTCGCTTAACACATTTCGCATGGCATCCACTGCAGCCTGGTCTACCATGTTTTTATCACCCAGTCCCAGATACCGCGCAGAAGCTAACGCCGCTGCTTCGGTAGTACGGACCAGTTCCAGTGCCATACTCCGCTCGAGCTGTCTATAATCGTGAGATTTTGCCATACTACATCCCTCCCGGTCATTTTTCGGGTTGACTCGATATGCGAATAGAATAAGTTAATCATCCCCAATAATACACTTTTTCTGAGTTATGTTCACTGGGTAAATAGTCCTAGTCGGCAGCCAATGTACACGAAGATTATATAATAGACCACGACCAGGTGATATTCGTTATATTATTTTATAAAGGCCGGATTACCGGAATAATACATTATGCCTCCGGCACAGATTAGTACTTTTCTAGTACTTTAGTTTTCTTTGCTTTTAGTGTCCAGACTCTTGCTGTACGAGCGCTCGTACTCCTCGTCTTCTCCGACCGAGTCTATCACTCTCTGGTATGAGCGTTCGAAGGCGATTTCTATAAAAATCACCGGTTTGCCCAGTCTCTTGAATCTCAGCGGGCAGTGCAGCAGTCCCGGTGGAATGGAGACAACCGAGGGTTCGGTGATTGTTTGAATCTCCAGTTCATCCCCGAGCGCCAGCTCTATTTCCGCATCGAAGTCGCGTATATTTTCAAGGTTGCTGCCCAGAAAAGCCATCACCTGCTGGGCATTGTGCTTGTGAGGAGGTCCTTCCTCGAAGGTCTCCGTGATATAGTGAAAAGCCAGTGTACAATCGGCATCAAGCTCGCCCTTATGGGCGTAGAGCGACTCCCAGGCGTAGCCGTCGAGCGGCACTTTTGAAATGGGTGCCGGCGTTATATGTTTTCCGTATTTCTTCTCAGCCATAATTCACTCCCCTCTTATATTGGGTATGATTATATTTACATGTATGCAGGCTGTCAATTAAGTAATATTCAGGGTTCTGTTTGCATCTGGTTATTTATTATTACCTACCCCCTGTGTCCCTTCAGGGTGAACCTTCAGGATGAACCCCTTTCCTGCCAGAACCACTGGCGTTGGCTGAAAGACTTTCCCGGCAGGAAAGGGGAGTTATAGAGAGAGGGGGCGAAGCCCCCTCTCATAAATCCTCTCCCCCTCTCACTCACATAATTATTCCATATCAAATCATGGTTTTGAGTGAGAGGGGGACAAAGGGGGTGAGTACCTGTATCAACCAAAACCAGATAGTACCATGTTCAGGTACTTTTATATATGTGATATGACGTTATAAACGTATATCTTGTATCCGTGCTGATTACATATTAGACTAAGTTCACCAGTTGTATCCCGATGAGTACCGTATGGACAAAGGCACGAATACATTCGGTCGTTTTGACTATCTCAAGATAACCATCCTGGGTTTTGCCCTTGCCGGTCTGGCAGGCAGCATGAACAGCGTTATTTTACCCATCAGGCTGCTGGATTTTCTTGAAGAATCACAGAAGAACACCTTCCTGGGTCTGCTTACCTTTGCCGGGTTAATCGTTGCCATGATTACCCAGCCCGTTATCGGTGCTATCAGTGACCGTTCCGGCTTCAGTTGGGGTCGGCGCCGCCCGTATATCTTGATTGGTACCGTACTTGTCTGTCTGTTTTTACCCGGAATAGGACTGGTCGGTAGCTATGCCGGGATTTTCTTCGTGTTTTGCATCCTTCAAATCAGCTCCAACACGGCCCAGGCTCCATATCAGGCTTTCATTCCAGACCTTGTGCCGCGGAATGTCAGGGGACGGGCGTCGGGAGTGAAGAACGTGGTGGAAATACTGGGCGGCATCGCTTTGATGCGGCTCGCAGCTTTTCTCATGGGTAATTACCTGGAGTATGGAGAAGATTACTGGTTATGGGTGATGCTGGGCTCGTTCGGTGCTGTCTTTTTGGTTACCGGTCTCTTCACCGTTCTTACAGTCAAAGAGAGACCTGGGACCGGAAGTCCCGGTTTATCAATCTCAAACCTGGTTAAAAACTTCATACTCGATTTGAAGCAACATGATTTTCGCTGGTTCCTTATAGCTCGCGCCGTTCTCGGCATACCCGGAGTAGTGTTACAGATATTCGCCCTGTATTTCCTCATGGACTATATCGGGATAGCAAACCCGGCGGCGGTAGCCGGCGACCTTCTGGTAGTGGTCGGTGTTTCTTTGCTGGTGATGGTTTACCCCGCGGGACGGCTGTCGGATAAAATAGGACGCAAGCCCGTGGTTATATCCTCCGGTATACTCGGCGCTCTTGGCATAGTATCCCTGTTCTTTTCCCATAGCTATATATCCATAATGCTGTCTGGAGCGCTTCTCGGGATAGCGAACGGGGTTTTGCTCAGCAGTAGCTGGGCACTGGCTACGGACCTGGCGGCTGGAGGAGCGGAGGGCAGATACCTCGGCGTGACCAATATAGCGTTGGCCGGCGGCTCGGCTCTGGCGCGCCTGGTAGGTCCGGTTATTGATTTCTTTAATAATATAACTTCAGGCCTCGGTTATCAGGTGATGCTTCTTATCTGCTTTGCCGGTTTTATCATCGGCACTTTACTGATTATGAAGGTAAAGCAGCCCGGTTCACGCCGGAATGGAGAGACAGCCTTATAAATTGCATCATGCCTTAAACAGCCCCCTTTTTGTTTTTGTATTTATCATTGGGTTTTAGTAAAATCAATTTAATATGGAGCGAATCGTCTGATAGGAAACAGGAGGGAATCATGGACCAGAAGGAATTGCTGATAGCCGGTTTCGAGCGTATCTCGGGGACTCTGGAGTGACGGCATGCAGCACACCGGCCAGGCGGGATACGTGCGGGGACTGCTTCAGGGCATTGGCTGGCACTAGAGCCCGGCGGCGGCAAGAATATCCGGTACTACTTCTTCCTTGCCGATAGCCATGATATGAACGCCGTCGCAGATAGATTCCTTTTTCAGGGCGGCAATCATACGTCCGGCAATCTCGATACCCCTGGTTAGAGCCTCGCCTTTAGGCGCGGTGGCCATCTCGTCAATAAGGTCCTGGGGTACGAAAATTCCGGGGACGTTTTCCGTCATGTACCTTGCCATTCTTGCCGATGAAAGCAGCACGATACCGGCGAGTATCTTAACCGGAAAACGCCGGGCATGCTGCATGAATCTGGCGAAGTTGTCCAGGTCGTAGACCGCCTGCGTCTGAAAAAACACGGCGCCGGATTCAACCTTTTTCTCGAATTTAATCAACTGAGGTTCTATCGGGTTTGCCTCTGGAGTAACGATGGCGCCGGCACAGAATTCCACGGCGCCGTCGAGTTCATTGCCTCCCATATCCGAACCGGACTCAAGCAGGTGGACTGCTCTTAAAAGCTGGACGGAATCGAGGTCGAAAACACCTTTAGCTTCTTTGTGGTCTCCCACCGGAATGGCGTCACCGGTAAGGCAGAGGACGTTTCTTATTCCCCTGCTGTATGCCAGCAGCAGCTCGGCCTGAAGGGCCATGCGGTTGCGGTCGCGGCAGGTCATCTGCAGGATTGGTTCGCCGCCGTTTTCCTTGATTGCCAGACAGCCGCCGATGGAAGGGAACCGCATCACCGAGCTCTGGTGGTCGGTTACGTTCAGGGCGTCGACTTTATCCTTGAGCAATTCTATGTGATGGAGCATCGTCTCCAGATTTGTCCCCTTCGGAGGAGCTATTTCGCTGGTAACAACGAACCTGCCGGAGTCGAGTACCTCTTTGAAGCTTGATGTCATCTTCCTGACCTCCACGTCAAGATATTTTTAGTGTTTTCGGCCTGGGTGCTGCCTGGAAATTATGAGGAGGCTGATATTTCCGCATCAGGTCGAGCCTGCCCTGCTCTTTCAGGCGATTGTAGATTAGAGTCCAGGCGCAGTCTTTCTCATTATCCACTTCGCACTTGCCGTTATTTGTCCCGCCGCACGGCCCGTTGACCAGTCCTTTATGGCACATGGTAAGCGGGCAGATGCCGGCTGTTTGGCCGAGAATACACTGACCGCACTGGGCGCAGACTTCCCGGAAGAAACCCGGAGTATCTTCAACTCCCAGGAATAATGTATCCAGCGCCGGGATAACAGGACGGTCGATATACAGGCTGACCCGGTGAACTCCCAGGGCGCAGGACATAACCAGGATACAGTCTGCCTCCTCGATTGCCCGTTTGTTTTCCTTCATGGATTCTTCGGTCATCTCGTCGCAGGCGATGGGAATCACCGTCCAGCCCGTAACCCGCTTGCCCAGCTCCTGAAGGCGGTCCTTCATTTCCGTGACCTGGTCGATACCGCCTGTTTGGGTTACGGTAGCGCAGGTACCGCAGCCTACGATGAATAATCGGTCAAAAACACCCAGCTGTTCCTGGATTTCTTTGAAGGGTTTCTGCCTGGTTATCGATTTCATAACGGTCCTCCTGATTCGCTGCCTGTATCCATACTACACGACTATTTTTCTAGGTCGCATCTCAGGCAGCGTTTAGCTTCCTGCCTGGCTTTTTCCTCCGTAAAACTGAGCTCTACTTCGTTGAAGCTGGCTTTTCTTTCCTCCGGTGTCAGTATCGGAACGGTTAACCTGGGCTGTACCTCCCATGACTCGTCGACCTCCTGCTCGGGTTGTTCTTCGATAACATTTGGCTTGAGGTCGTACAGGTCCACTCTTGTGGAGTCGCCTTTCAGGTATTTTTCGATTGCCGCTGCCGCTCTTCTACCGGCGGCTATGGCTTCTATTACCATTCCCGGTCCGCTGACGAAATCTCCACCCGCAAAAACTCCTTCCACATTGGTGGCGAGCGTATTGCTGTCCACTACCAGCGTCTCCCACCGGGTACGTTCCAGGGCGCTGTCTGCGGGCAGGAATGACAGGTCGGGGGCCTGTCCGACAGCGCCGATTATGGTATCGGCTTCGGCGAAGAACTCGGAGCCGGGAATCGGTATCGGTCGCCGCCTGCCGCTCTCGTCGGGTTCACCCAGGCTCATCCGGCTGCACTGCAGTCCGGTCGCCCTCCAGTTCTCGCTGGCTATCCTGGTGGGGGTAATGAGGAAGTTGACCTTGATGCCTTCGTCTATTGCCTGGTCGTATTCCACCGTGGTTACCGGCATCTCTTCACGTGACCGCCGGTAGTAGATACTTACTTCCTCGGCGCCAAGGCGCAAGGCGGTGCGTGCCGAGTCCAGAGCTACGTTACCGCCGCCGATTACGGCTACCCGGCGTCCTACTTCTATGTCTCTTCCGAGCTTTACGTCCCTCAGGAATTTCAGCCCGTAATAGAAACCGGCGATATCCTCGAGTTCACCCGGTATGCCGATGCGCTGGCTTCTCTGCGCGCCGGCGGCAATAAATACGGCTTCGTACCCCTCTTTCTTGATGTCTTCCGCGGTGAAGTTGGCGTTTATGGGAGTGTTGTAGCGTATATCGACTCCCTTTTTGGCGATATAGTCAATCTCTTTCTCGATGATTTCGTGCGGCAGGCGGAACTCCGGTATCGCCACCGAAAGCATGCCGCCGCCGATAGGAAGAGCCTCGAAGACGGTTACCGGGTAGCCTGACTGGGCCAGGAAGTAAGCGCATGACAGCCCGGTTGGTCCGGCGCCGACCACAGCAACCCGCTGGGATTGGGTCTGGGGGAAGGGTTCCGGCTCTTCGTGTTCATTTTCGTAGTACTTATCGGCGGCGAACCGCTTGAGTTCGCGGATAGCCACCGGTTCGTCCAGTTCTCCGCGGCGGCACCTGAGTTCGCAGGGATGATGACAGATACGCCCGCAGATGGCCGGGAAAGGATTTCTCTCTCTTATCGTATCGATAGCCTGCAGGTATTCGCCATCGGCGATATGGGCAACGTATTTGGGAATATTTATCCCCACCGGGCAGGTGTGCTGGCAGGGAGATATCATCAGTGCGTCGCAGGCAGCCGCCGGGCACTTCTTTTCCAGTATGTGCGCCTCGTACTCTTCGCGGAAGTAGTTTATGGTGGAAATTACCGGGTTCGGCGCCGTCATACCCAGGTTGCATAAAGAGCATTCTTTGACGGTCTGGGCTATTTTGAGGAGAGTGTCGATATCGCCTTCTTCTCCCTTACCTTCGGTAATCCTGGTCAGGATATCCAGCATCTGCCTTGTTCCCAGCCGGCAGGGGGTACATTTCCCGCAGGACTCTGCCTGGGTAAAGCTGAGAAAATACCGTGCTATTTCCACCATGCAGGTAGACTCGTCGAGCACTACCATGCCGCCCGAACCCATTATCGAACCGACTCCCGCCAGTGACTCGTAGTCGACTGGTAAATCGATAAGACGGGCTGGAATACAGCCGCCGGAAGGTCCGCCCGTCTGCACGGCCTTGAGTCGCTTTCCCCGGGGTACGCCGCCGCCGATATCATATATTATATGAGAAAGCGGCGTGCCCATCGGTACCTCTACCAGGCCGCTATTGGCTATTTTACCGGTAAGGGCGAATACGGCCGTGCCCTTGCTCTTTTCGGTGCCGATTCCGGCGAACCAGTCCGCTCCCCGTTCTATAATAACCGGCACGGTGGCCAGTGTTTTAACGTTGTTTATAGTCGTTGGCTTACCATCGAGTCCCGAGTTGGCGGGATAAGGAGGGCGAGGACGCGGCATGCCGCGTTTGCTCTCGATAGAGGCCATCAGGGCGGTCTCCTCGCCGCAGACGAAGGCTCCGGCCCCGAGTTTTATTTGAACGGTGAAACCGAATCCCGAGCCGAGTATGTCGTCTCCGAGAAAACCGTTTTCCTCGGCCTGCTTCAGAGCCACTCTGAGCCGGCTTACTGCCAGAGGGTACTCGGCGCGTACGTAGATGTAACCTTCGCTGGCACCCATGGCGTAGGCGGCGATGGTCAGCCCTTCGATGACGGAATGCGGGTCGGCTTCGAGGATAGAACGGTCCATGAAGGCGCCCGGGTCTCCCTCGTCAGCATTGCAGATAACGTATTTCGGTGAGCCGGTGGCGATGCGCATGAATTCCCATTTGGTGCCGGTGGAAAACCCGGCACCGCCGCGCCCGCGGAGTCCGGACTTTTTCATCTCTTCGATTACCTGCTCCGGGGTCATATTGAACAGTACCTTACGCAGCGACTGGTAGCCGCCGCGGGCTAGATAATCGTTAATCTTTTCCGGATTGATGTGACCGCAGTTACGCAGTATGACACGCTCCTGCATCTGGTAAAATTTAATATCGGAGTAGCGCGGTATAGCCTCGCCGGTTACCGGGTCGCGGTAGAAAAGGCGTTCAACCGGTACTCCGTTCTGAAGATGCGAGGTCGCTATCTCTGCGGCGTCTTCCGGTTCCACGTGGGTGTAGAATGTGCCGTCGGGCTCGACGACCACGTTCGGCCCCTGCTGGCAAAAACCGTGGCAGCCGGTGAACTCTACTTCTGTATTCTTCAGTTGCAGCCGGTCTACTTCTGCCTTCAGAGCATCGTAGACAAGGTCTCCTCCTCCGGAAACACATCCCGTTCCCCGGCAGACGTAGATAGTTTTACGTTTCTTGGTATTATTTCTCATCTTTACCGCCGAACAACATCGCTACTTTTTTAGGGTTCATATGCCCGTGAGTTTCTTTATTTATCACTATATTCGGAGCTAGAGCGCAGACGCCGATACAGGCTACCGTCTCCAGGGTGAATTCAAAGTCGGGAGAGGTCTCTCCTTCTTCAATGTCAAGGTGCTGCTTTACCAGGTTGAGAATCGTTTTTCCTCCGCGAACATGGCAGGCTGTACCCCGGCACACCCTGACGATGTTTTTCCCTCTCGGTTTCGTATAAAGCTGTTCGTAGAATGTGATTACTCCCTGTACATGGCTGGGGGAAAGCCCGAGAACCTCGGCGATGTGTGGTATCAACTCGGGTGGGATATAACCCAGTAGCTCCTGGACATCCTGAAGACAGGGAATCAGCCCCCACCTCTCCTTGCCGTATTCCTTGATGATATGTTCTACCTTTTTGAGTTCAGCTCTGGTGATTTTCTGGGTCTTGGCCATTACTGTCTGTCCTTTCCAGCCTTACGGCGCAGGTTTTAAGTGAAGGTGTCCTGGTTTGTCCTTCGGTTGTAACGCCGAACAGCTCGTTTACCGGACTTTCCGGGAAAGATATGGGCATAAAGAGCATCCCCGGAGGCAGCTCTTCACTTGTCCTGATTACGGCGTTTACCTCTCCGGCGGGTGATACCACCCTGGCGTTTTCTCCGTTGCTGAAACCGAGTTTCCCTGCGTCTTTATTGTTGATTTCAACCCATGCCTGGGGAGAAAATTTCTTCAGCCGTGAAGCCCTTGAGCTTCTGGTGCCGCTGCCGAAATGATGTATTACCGACCCGGTTAGAAGAGTTAGCGGATATTGTTTTCCGCCTGTACTTTCCGGCGGGATATATTCCACGGGGGAAAACCGCCCGAATCCGCTGGGGAACAGCCCTTTATAAAAGCGCCTTGCCCCGAGCCTTTCGCCTCGTAAGTCGTCCAGGTCGGAGTCGTCCCTGTCGAACTCATCAAGGTGATGGTATAAAGGGATCATCTCCTCGATTTCATCCCTGACGCCCTGGGTTGAAGAATATGGCATCGGTCGCTCCAGGCTTTCTGCCAGCCGGAGGATTATCTGCCAGTCCGGGAGGCTTTCGCCGGGCGGTTCGATGGCTTTTCGTACCTGCTGTGCCCTTCCCTCGAAATTGGTAAAAGTACCGTCTTTCTCGGCAAAGCTGGCTGCCGGTAGTACGACTGTCGCCAGCTTTGCCGTCTCGGTGGGGAACAGGTCGGCGACGGCTATAAATTCAAGGGAGGAAAGGGCATTTCTCACCCGTGAGGAATTCGGGAAACTCAGAACGGGATTTTCTCCCATTATATATAGTCCTTTGAGCGTACCGGCTTCGGCTTTCTCTATCATTTCCAGGGCTGTCAGCCCTGCGTTCTCCGGTATTTCACTGCCCCAGCGGTCTCCGTAGCTTTTCCTTGCCTGGCTGTCATCGAGGCTCTGGTAGCCCGGGAGGAAGTCCGGCAGGCTGCCCATGTCACAGGCTCCCTGGGCGTTGTTTTCACGCTGCAGGGCGTATATACCCCCTCCGCTGAAGCCGATATTCCCGGTCAGCATCGCCAGGTTTGCCAGTGCAATTACATTGTTTGTGCCGGTGGAGTTCTGGGTAATTCCGTTGCCGTATACGATTGACATATGACCGTTTCCGGCAAGAATTCGCGCTGCAAGGTATATTTCCTCCTGAGGAACCCCTGTCATTTTCTCTACATATTCTGCGGTGTATGCCCGGAGGTCGATTGCATATTCTTCGAAATTGTCGGTCTTTCTGGCTACGAACTCCTCGTCGTATGATTTTTCGTCGATAATTACCTTTGCCAGACCGTTTATAAGAGCTACATCGGTACCGATGCGGGGTTTCATCCAGAGGTATGCCGACGATGCCAGTCTGGTCTTTCGGGGGTCGACCAGCAGTAGCTTTGTCCCCTTATTCCGGACGGCACGTTTTATAGCGTATCCTACTGCCGGTGCGGAAGCGGTAGGATTGGCGCCGATGACCATTATCATATCCGATTGTTCCAGCTCTTTCAGCGAGTTTGTTGAGCAGGGAAAACCGACCGACGAACCCAGACCTACCCGGCTGGCGGCGTTGTACAGCCGGCTGCCGTTGTCGATATTATTCGTTCCCAGCACGCTTCTGGCAAACCTCTGCAGGAGGTAGTTCTCCTCGTTGGTGCATTTTGACGAGCCGAGGACAGCCAGGCTGTCGGGGCCGTATTCCTCTTTTATCCTTTTTATCTCTGATGCCGCTCTGGTCAGCGCTTCTTCCCAGGATGCTTCGCGTAATTCACCTTCTTCTCTGACCATGGGGCTGGTCAGCCTTTCCGGACTGTGTACGAAATCGTACCCGTAACTGCCCCTTGCACATAGCGTGCCGTAGTTTACCGGACTTTCCTTAGCCGGTTTCGACCGTACCAGCCGGTTATCCTTGACCTCCAGGCTGATGCTGCACCCGCAGCCGCAGAAAGGACATATCGTGTCCACCGTGGCGGTCGTTGTGCCGTGATAGGTCTTTTCTTTTTCCGTTAGCGCACCCGTGGGGCATAAGGCGATGCAGGTGCCGCAGAAAGTGCATTCTGAGTTCTCCAGCGGCATATTATTCAGTGTCGCCGGTTTTGAAATAAAACCGCGTTCGATGTAATCAATAGCTCCCTCGACGACGAGTTCCTGGTCAGCCCGGATGCACTTGGCGCACAGAATGCACTTCGATAGGTCTCTTTCTATGAAGGGATTGACCTCCTGGATTACATGGTGCTGTGGTATTCTGTGGAATTCGAGTAGTCCTATCCCCATTTCGGATGCCAGTTTTCGCAGTTCGCAGCGGTTGCCTTTATCGCAGACCAGGCATGAATCGGGATGGCTGGCGAGCATAAACTGGAGAATTACCTTCCGGCGCTCGATTACCCGCGGTGAACGGGTATTGATAACCATACCCGGTCTTATCGGGGTTACGCAGGAAGCGAGCAGTGCCCCGGAGTTCTCCTCTTCCACCAGGCAAATCCGGCAGGCGCCGCTCGGCGCTAGATGAGGGTCATTACACAGTGTGGGAATGGTTACGCCCGATTCTTGGGCCAGTTCCAGGATGGTCATTCCTGGATATCCGCTTACCTCGACCTTATCGAGCGTAATCGTTATTGCTTCCACACTTACCTTCTTCCGGTTTTAACATTCAGGTCAACTGCTCAGAGATTCTATCCATGACTGGTCGCCACGGGCTACCGACCTTATGCCGGTCAGTAGATGGGAGCTGGCTGAAGCTTTGGGGATAAACCCCACGGCACCCGCCTTGCGGCTGGCAAGCATATTTTCCTCGTCATCGTACTGGGTCAGCATCAATACCTTGGCTGACTTACATTGATTGCATATCTCTCTGGCGGCATCCAGCCCGTTCATCACCGGCATGACGATGTCCATGACAACTACGTCAGGTATAAACTCGATAGCTTTTTGAAGTCCGTCTTTGCCGTCGACCGCCTCGCCGACTACCTGCATATCTCTTTGCAGGGCGAGTACCGCCCGGATGCCGTCCCTCACCACGGCGTGGTCGTCTACTATCAGTACCCTTATCCTCTTGGTCGCCCGGTTAAGCAGGTTCTGGATACGCGGTATCAGCGCCGCAGAGGCAACAGGCCTTGCCAGGAAGTCCTCGGCATCGCACTGCATTCCCTCATCCATCCGCCATCCCTTGATTACCTGTTTTTCTGGCGAGGCGTTGACTACCATAATCGGCAGGTTGCCGAATCCCAGTGTTTGTTTCATCCACTTGTGGAAAATAAAAGCGTCTCCCCGGGGCATTACCGTTCCCAGAACTATCATATCCGGCTCTTCGGAACGGACCATGTTTTCGGCTTCCTGGCGGTCTGCCGCGATGGATACCGTATATGATTCTTTTTCGAGTGTCTTCATTAAGTCCTCTGTGAATTCCGGGTCATCGTCCACAATCAGGATTCTTATTATTTTTTCAGTCATTTTTCTCCCTCCTCTGGCAATATGCCCTTAACCACCTTCTCCGGTACCGCTGACATACACAGTTGTTATGATAAAAACACAGTATAAGTCGTTAACTGTTGGAGTGGAACAGGGAATTTACCTTATTGTGTCGCGGGAAACTCCCTGAATGTTTTCTGTATATACCCCAGTTTGCCCGTTGGCATATTAATGTAAGGGCCAGGAGTGAGATTAGCTATTGAAAGCAATATAAAACGCTTCGTAAATATCAGGTTTGAAAGGATAGGTGCCGGTTCCGTGGATAAAAATCAGATATTTATGATACCTTTGCGCACGGCGTATTTGACCAGTTCGATTCGGTTGTGGATACCGAGTTTTGCCATGAGGTTGGTTCTGTGCCCCTCGACCGTCTTGGGGCTGACTACCAGCATATCAGCGATTTGCTGCGTGGTGTATCCTTCGGCTACCAGTTTGAGCACATCCCGCTCCCGGGAAGTCAGTTGCTCGTAAGGGTCGATGCTGCCCTGCCTGTCCCCGTGACGGTAGTCCTCGACGAGCAGTTTTGCTATCGATGGCGAAAGGTATGAATCACCATGGTAGACCGAGCGGATACCTGAGGCGAGTTCCGAGGAAGCCGCTACCTTGCTGATAAAACCGGAGGCTCCCGCTTCAATAACAGGAAAAACGTATTCCTTATCGTCATATTGGGTAAGTATCAGCACTTTTGTCTGGAATTCCTTGCATATACGGCGGGTAGCTTCCAGACCGCCCATTATCGGCATGGCTATGTCCATAAGCACAACGTCCGGTTTCAGCGTTCTCACCATCTCGACCGCCTCACTTCCGTTGGCTGCCTCGCCCACTACCTCTATATCTCCGGAGAGGGCAAGCAATGCGCATATTCCGTCACGTACGATTGTATGGTCATCTACTACCAGTACTTTTATTTTTTGCACCCTATCTACCTCTGCTTATAGGTACCTGTGCCCAGACGGTCGTCCCCTGTCCGGGCTGTGACTCAATCCAGCTGCTCCCGCCGAGGAAACCGATTCTTTCTCTCATGCTGAAAAGACCCCGTCCGCGTCCGCTTTCTTCGACATCGGTAATCTCCGAGACGTCGAACCCCTGACCGTCATCCTTGATGATTATTTTTAGCTCATCTTCCCTGAATTCCAGGGTAATAGCAGAATTTTTCGCCCTCGAATGCTGGGCGATATTACCCACCGCTCCCTGGACAAAACGGAAGAGTCCGGTTTCGTATTCCGGAGGTAAACGTCTTTCTGCACCTTTGGTATTCACGGTAACATTGACACCCAGATGGGTAAGTGCAGCCTCGGCGTGCTGGCGGACGGCTGGGATCAGTCCCAGTGTATCCAGCAGTGCCGGACGCAGGTCGGCAATCAGTCTGCTTACCTCGGTGTGTACCTGGACTGTCAGAGCCTGCACTTTTTTCAAGCCTGCAATAAATTCGGCATCCTTGTCTCCGGACATCTCCGCCATGTCCACCAGCGCCTGTAACTGGAGCGCCAGACCGGAGAGCGACTGGCTGGTCTCATCATGAAGCTCGCGGGCAATCCTTCTCCGTTCCTCTTCTTCCGCTACCAGGTTCTGCCGGGCAAGCCGGCGTAATCTCTCTCGTGCTCTTCTCAGGCGTTCGTTAAGCCTTGCCTGCTCTATTGCTACTCCGAGCTGGTCCCCGATTGAGTGCAGCAGGTGCATATCGTTACTGGTGAATACCCGGGGCATACGGCTGGCGATATTTATAACCCCCAGGACCTTATCTTTCGCCCGGAGTGGAACGCTGATTAGTGCCTGTAATCCTTCATCGCTGACTATATCCGGATGGGCGGTTCGCGGGTCGGCGGAGAAGTCCTCAACCATAATCGCTTTGCCGCTCTGAGCTACACTGCCGGCAATCCCCTCGCCAAGCTGGAGCCGCATTTCCTCTACATATCTGGCGCTGAGACCCTGCTGCACACGGTATGAAAGGGTCTGTGCCTGCTCGTCGAGAATAAGGATTCCGCCGATTGTCCCGTTCATGATACTCAGGACGTTATCCAGGGCGACCCTCAGAATAGCGTCCAGGTCCCATAGACCGCTAAGTGCTGCCGAGACACGGCTCAGAACGAGGAGCTCGTGATATCGTTCCTCTGTCTCGTCTGTTTGGGCCTGTGGCTTCAGGCTATCGAAGCTATCCCGTATCATTTTTGGAAAACCTCCCCGGTTCCGGAAAACTCAGTCTTCTGGTTGTTATTTATTTAATGGTTGGATTATCAATACCATCTTCAGCTTTATCTGTCAATCCTTGCCGGTATTTTATTTATGGCTTGAATATACGGTATAGTGTGTATATTGCGAAGAGGGTAACTGAGTACCGGTCGATTATTAACGGTTCCGGCTCTGTGAAAAATTTGACATGTTAGCCGGATTTCATATAAATTTGCTATAGTATAACCATGCTTGTTGATAAATTACCTCAGTTAGCCAATAATATGGAAAGTGATAGTGCACTTAATGATTCCGTAGGTAGGGAGACACATATGAAAGTACTGATTATCGAAGATAACGCAGAGGTCGTAGAAGCCGTATCACTCTGCTTGCAAATACGCTGGCCCGATGCGGATATCTCATTTGCTTACGCGGGACTTACAGGGCTGCAGATGCTGGAATCGGAAACATATGATGTTATTATTCTCGATATTAATCTGCCGGGTATGAATGGTTTCGAGGTCCTCAAGCGGATACGCTCTTTCTCGAGCGTACCCGTACTGATTCTCACCGTAAGGGGTTGGGAGGAAGACCAGGTGGAAGGCCTGGAGTTGGGAGCTGATGATTATATTGTAAAACCTTTCAGACCCAGAGAGCTTGTATCCAGGGTTAATTCCGTACTCCGTCGCGTGAACACGGCTGCACCCGGCGTGGAAGCCCACACAATAGTTCGCGGCAACCTGAAGCTCCACCTGAACTCCAATGAAGCCGAGTTTGGAGAAAACAAAATCAAACTCACCCCCACTGAATGTAAGGTACTGTATGCCCTTATGAAAAATGACGGGCAGACTCTGAGCACTGGTACCCTGGTGGGTGAAGTGTTGGGTAGAGAAGACGGGAATACCGAGATAATAAGGACATACATCCGGAGACTGAGAAGTAAACTGAACGACTCTCCGCCGAGCATGATATTGAATGACCGCGGCGGGGGATATAGATTTATTTCTCCCAAGTAGTTCTTTTTACCTGGAGTAACTGAAATGGCTGAAACACAATACGGTTATCTTGTTAAAAGATTGAATATGCGGGATACGCAACGAAAGACCGGAGGCAATGCCGACCACATTGCCGGGTTCGGCGGTAAGGATCTCGAGGGGCTGACCCTGAACTTTACCTGGGCAATCCATCGCGGTTTGGGTGACTGGCATGAAGGCCGTGACCCGCATGTCCATCCATACGATGAGTGCTTGCTTTTCGTAGGACTCGACCCTGAAAATCCGGGTTACCTCGGAGCGGAAATTGAGATATCGATAGGCGAAGAAGGAGAGAAGCAGATAATCGATTCTCCCGCCGTCGTTGTTATCCCGGCAGGGCTTGTGCACGGTCCACTGATAACTAAAAAAGTAGACCAACCATACGGATTCAGCGCGATTTGTCTTAACGGCGAACATACAACCACCTGGCTGGGTAAAGCCTGATTTTCTCTTACCTTTAAAATATGTGTAACTTCTACACAGTAAGATAAGCAATAAACCCCACTCGTTACAGCTATCGGGTTGCGATATGGGAAAAGTATGCTGACCATAGACCTAGGGGGCGAATGGATTCTAAGACAGGCGGGTAAGAAAGAACATGTCCGGGCAACCGTACCCGGCTGTGTCCACACCGACCTTTTAGAAGCAGGGAAAATCCCGGACCCGTATTACCGTGACAATGAGGACAGGCTTCAGTGGATAGGCGAAGTCGACTGGATATATAAGCGTACCTTCAGTCTCACGGCAAGATTCCTCCGCTACGAGAGGATATTTCTCCGCTGCGATGGGCTTGATACGCTGGCAACGATTACCATTAACTCTCGGGAGATCGCTCGCACGGATAATATGTTCCGTTCTTATGAGTTCGAGGTCGGGCAGGTTCTCAGGAAAGGTGCCAATACTATCGAAGTCCGGTTCGATTCGACGATTCCATACATCAGGCGGCGTCAGGAAGAGCACCCTATACCCCTGCGCGGCGGTCCGCATACCATCGCCGGTGGCAACTGGGTTCGCAAGGAGCAGTGCAACTACGGCTGGGACTGGGGACCGTGCCTGCTTACCTGCGGTGTCTGGCGGTCGATTCGGCTTGTAGCCTGTGATACTACCCGGCTCGGCGATATTTATATAAAGCAGAAGCACTCGAGAGACGGTTCCGTTACTCTGGAAGTCACTGCCGGTCTCGTGGAAAAAGAGAATTCTGTCCCCGCCGTTGCCAGAATAAACGTGTTTCGTGGAGAAAAAAAGGGTTCCGGAGGCGCGGCTGACATCAGGGACGGTAAAGCTCTGTTAAGGCTAAATATCCATAACCCGGATTTGTGGTGGCCTAACGGCATGGGTAAACAGCCTCTCTATAATGTTAAAGTCGACCTCTTCGATAAAGAAAATAACATTCTGGATACAGCGACAAAGCGAATAGGTCTCAGGACACTCCGCCTGCAGCGGAAAAAGGATAAATGGGGAGAATCGTTCCGTTTTGCGATTAACGGCGTCCCCTTTTTTACCAGGGGAGCTAACTGGATTCCCGCAGATACGTTCGCCTCGCACCTTACCGATAATGATTACACCAGTCTTCTCGAAAGCGCCGCTGAGGTGAATATGAACATGCTCCGCGTCTGGGGAGGCGGAATATACGAATCCGATATATTCTATGACCTCTGTGATGAACTCGGTATCTGCGTCTGGCAGGACTTCATGTTTGCCTGTGCCGCCTACCCCGCTTTCGATAATGCCTTTATGGAGAACGTGCGTGCCGAAGCGGAAGACAATATCTGCCGCCTTCGCCATCATCCGTGCATCGCTCTCTGGTGCGGTAATAACGAAATAGAGCAGGGCTGGGTCGGCGAAGAGTGGGGCGAACGCCGGATGAGCTGGAGTGATTACTCCCTCCTTTTCGATAAGCTGCTGCCTGAAACGGTTGGCAGGCTCGACCCCGAGCGCGATTACTGGCCATGCAGCCCTCATACTCCCTATGAAAACCGGGAAAATTTCAATGACGACCGGTGGGGTGACGCTCATCTCTGGAATGTGTGGCACGGCAGGCAGCCCTTCGAGTGGTACCGTACCTCTCTACACCGCTTTGCCAGTGAGTTTGGCTTCCAGTCCTTCCCCGAACCGACTACCGTTTACGGTTACACCGCGCCTCAGGACAGAAACATAGCCAGTTACGTTATGGAGCACCACCAGCGCAGCGGTATAGGCAATACAACGATAATGACCTATCTGCTGGACTGGTTCCGCCTGCCGGTAAATTTCGGGCCGACACTCTGGTCGAGCCAGATTCTTCAGGGGCTGGCAATGAAATATGCGGTGGAGCACTGGCGCCGGAATATGCCCCGGACGATGGGTGCGCTTTACTGGCAGCTCGATGACTGCTGGCCCGTGGCAAGCTGGTCTTCGATTGACTGCAACCACCGGTGGAAAGCCCTGCACTACATGGCAAAGCGTTTCTTCTCACCCCTGCTGGTTTCCGGCGTCGAAGACACGGAGAAAGGCGATGTCGAAATCTATGTTACCAGCGACCTCACGGAAGCCTGTACCGGTGAGTTATCATGGGAGCTTACCACCGTCGATGGTAAATCACGTTTAAACGGTAAAAAGCAGGTTGAAATCTTACCGGGAAAAAGTCGCCGCGTCCATGTCCTGAAGTGTAAAAGGTATATTAAGGAATACGGTATCCGTAACCTTATGCTGTGGCTCGCTCTTTCCATCAATGGAGAGACCGTTTCCGAAAATTTTGTATCATTTGCCCGACCCAAGCACCTCGAACTGCTTGAGCCGGACATCACTGTCGAAGTCAGTAAAGACAAAGAGGCTAACGCCGCAATAACCCTCACCGCCGAAGCGCCGGCGCTCTGGACATGGCTGGAATTAAGGGGCTTGCAGGCAAGGTTCTCGGATAACTTTTTCCACCTCCGGCCGGGCAGACCGGTGACGGTTACGGTATCGGCCGATACTCCGGTATCTTTTGGAGATATAGAGCAGCGGGTCTGGGTAAGAAGCCTGATTGATACTTACAGAAGGATGGCACCCGCGTAAATGGAGCGTGAAATCAGGGTAAGGGAATTTGGCAAAAGCGACCTTGAGAATGTCTACCGGCTGGTGCAGAATGTAATCACGGTTTCTTACCGGGATGTCTACCCCGCTGAAGCCGTAGAAATTTTCCTTGAACATCATAACAGGGAAAACATACTGAACGATGCCCTGTCCGGGTATTGCGTGGTTGCCGAAAACGAAGGCGAAATTGTGGGGACGGGGAACGCTGCTTGAGACCGATGTCCGCCGGGTATATATCAGCCCCTTACATCAGCACACGGGTATAGGTAAACTGATTATGAACGAAATCGTAAAGAAGGCATTGAATGATAAGGTTCCCGGTCTTGATTTGGGGGCTTCTCTCGTATCCAGGCGGTTCTGGGCGTCGCTGGGATTCGAGGTCGTGAAAGAGGACTTCGTACCAATAAAAAATAACCAGAAGCTCCATTTCTACCGGATGGTAAAAAGTCTTTCTATTGGAAAATAAATAAAAGTGGTGGAGCTTTCCGAATTACATCACTAATGCTGTTACTATCAACCATAGGGAAATAATGATATGACTAACAATTATGACTATAAGGAAATAGAAAAAACAGAAGATGGAATTTTAGAATGGTATAAGGGGGTGTTACTTAAGGAACGGCTATTACATGGCGAAATTATGGAACTGCTACTTGAGTCTGTTACCCCTCTGCAGGAATTTAGCAAAGATACGGATTATAGGAAATTAGCACTGTTAACTTTAGCTACACGACTGTTTAATGATGCTGAAGCGGTTAAGAACATTCTTCTATGGGGTCTACCAAGCCAAGCGCAGATGATTAATCGAGATATTATTGAGTGTATTATGTTATTCCGTTTGTTCCTGAATAATGCAGGACTTGCCAAGAGATGGATGATGCATTCAGTAGAATTCCAACCCGGAGATGTTAACGCCAAGTTGTTGGGAATAGGCGTTAATGCTAGAGAGTATGCTTTCTATGGTCTTCTCAGTCATGAAGGACATGCTAATTTTCTTGCCTCCATATCGAATGTCCAAGAAGAGGTAGTCGAGGAGGGTATGCGTCATACTTTCCATTTTGGTAGTTCAAGGACTCCGTGGACAATATTCTTTGTCCAGTATGGCTTCTTGGATTTATTTTTTTTATTACACCTTTTATTGGTAGAACCGTTGGCTGAATATTACTTTCAACATTCAGACACAGTTGTCTACATGTCGTGGGCTAATAAGGTGGATAAAATAGTTGCAGAATTAGAAGATCTGACTATTGAAGTGAATAAGAGAAGTAGTGAGAATGAGCTTGATATTGAAAAGTATATCGTGGAACTAATAGAGAAAAAAATGCGACTAAAGGAATTTAAGAAAATACTCTTTGGTAATAATGATGAAACAACTAAGATTGAGTAACACAGAATTTATGGGAGGTCCAGAATGAGTTTTCCGAAGGATTTTATCTGGGGTGCGGCGGCGGCAAGCTACCAGATTGAAGGGGCGGCATATGAGGACGGCAAGGGACTTTCCGTCTGGGATATGCTGTGCAAACAGCCCGGCGCGATATGGGAAGGCAACACCGGCGATGTCTCCTGCGACCATTATCACCATTATCAGGAAGATGCCCGCCTCATGGGAGAGATAGGCTTAAAGGCGTACCGCCTCTCGGTCTGCTGGCCCCGTGTGATACCTGAAGGAGTCGGAAAGGTCAACGAGAAAGGACTTGAGTTCTATGACCGGCTGGTCGATGCCCTGCTGGAGAACGGCGTCCAGCCGTGGGTGACGCTTTTTCACTGGGACTATCCCTATTCGCTCTATCTCCGCGGCGGCTGGCTAAACGGGGATAGCTCCGACTGGTTTGCCGAATATGCCGGCGTGATTGTCGATAAGCTATCCGACCGGGTGTCTCACTGGATGACTCTGAACGAACCGCAGGTTTTTATCGACGTCGGTCACCGTACCGGCAGGCATGCCCCCGGTCTCCGACTCGGCTTCCGGGACGTTCTTACCGCCGCCCACAACTCGCTTCTGGCGCACGGTAAGGCGGTGCAGGTGATACGCACCCGCGCTAAAAATAAGCCGCTTGTCGGTGCCGCGCCGGTGGGCAGGACCGTTATTCCGGCTACGGACAGCCCGCAGGATATCGAGGTGACAAGAAAGCGTATGTTCTCCATCAGTGAAAAGGACTGCGGGAGCAATACCTGGTTTGCCGACCCTATGGTGAACGGCAATTATCCTGAAGACGGGCTAGAACTCTTCGAGAGCGAGCTTCCCGTTATCCGTGACGGGGATATGAAAACAATCTGTCAGCCGCTCGATTTTTACGGCGTTAATATCTACCGGGGGGATGTCGTCAGTGTTGCCGGACCCGGTCCGGTGCAAGGGGCCGATGGACCTGCCCTGACGACTATGGACTGGACGGTGACGCCGAAAGCCCTCTACTGGGGTCCCCGGTTCCTCTACGAACGCTACAAGCTGCCGATAGTTATCACCGAGAACGGCATGGCTAACTGCGACTGGGTTCATCTTGATGGCAAAGTGCACGACCCCCAGCGTATCGACTTTCTTAACCGTTACCTCCGTGAGTTCGGGCGCGCCATAAGTGACGGCATTCCGGCTTGGGGGTATTTCGTCTGGTCTATCATGGACAACTTCGAGTGGGCGCTGGGTTACAAGCAGAGGTTCGGTCTTATCTATGTGGACTACCCTACCGGCGAGCGAACCCTTAAAGACTCGGCATACTGGTACCGCGACGTTATAGCCTCCAACGGCGCTGCTCTTACGCGTTAATAACTGGCAGCCGGAAAAATTCTATCGCGTTCTTCGTGGTCTGTTCGGCAAGAGAGGCGCTGTCCATACCCTTAATTTCGGCAGCGGCGTTCAGAGACCTCAGCACGTCCTTCGGCGTTGCGTTGTATCTGTTCTCCCTGCCGTAAGCCACCGGCGAGTCCGTCTCCAGGAACAGTCTGTCCGGGGGGGCTTCTCTTACCGCCCGGCGGTGCTCGGAGTGGTATTCCGCCGCCGGAGTGGCGGAAACGTAATATCCATGCGCCAGCAGGTCGCGCAGGACGCTGGAGGGTCCTGTAAACCAGTGAAATACCGCCTCTTTCACCCCCGTTTCCGTTGCCAGCGTTAAAGCGTCCTTCCATGCGTAACGGCTGTGAATGATAACCGGCTTTTTATACCTTCCTGCCAGGAGCATTAAATCTCTGAGAACAGCCTGCTGCCTTTCTTTTGAAGCCAGAGCCCGTATCCTCTTGTGGTAGTCCAGACCCACCTCGCCGATAGCGACTATATGCTCGATGTTGTCCTCGATTTGCCGCATCGTCCGGTCTATATCTGCTGTATCCATATCGGGGAGCTCCTGAGGGTGCAGTCCCAGGGCGGGATATACCATATCTTTATATTGCCGGTATATATCCAGCACTTTCTGGTTTGATTCGTAGCCCGTACCCACGGCTATGATGCCTGTAACCCCGGCGTCCCCGGCTTCTTTCAGGGCAGAATCGAGGTCTTCTATCTCGTCGAGATGGCAGTGCGTATCTATCAGTCTCATCGTCTTCAGTAACTATTATAGACGAGAGCCGGTGTAATATACCATTAATTAAGAAGGGTCTGGGAAAACGATTATCCCCGTATTGGGAACTGTAGAAAGTTCTGTATGCATCTGGTTTATTGCACTGTCATTGCGAGGAGTTCGCCTTGGGCGGATGACGAAGCAATCTATATTAATTACTAGAGATTGCTTCGTCCGCCCCGGGCGGACTCGCAATGACAAACCAACCAAAACCGAATAAAACTTTGCTAAAAAGTCCTTTGATAAAAATGATTGTGTTGTGCTAGAATTTTTTCAATATAGAAGGGAGGGGCAATGTTATGGATAAAAAGGAAATTCTTGATTTAATCACCAAGCATCCGACGGCTTATATGGCTACCGTGGAAGGCGATAAACCGCATGTCCGTGCCATGGGAACCTACCGCGCCGACGAAAACGGTATTATCTTTTCCATGCAATCGCCCAAAGACGTTTATAAGCAGCTCGTGAACAATCCTGAAACCGAGCTGTGTTATTATGCCGACGGCATCCAGATAAGAGTCAGTGGTCGAATGCAGCAGATTACGGATATGGCGCTTAAAGAGGAAATCGTGGAAAAACGCCCGTTTTATAAACCGGGAGTGGAAGAGCAGGGATGGGACTACGTGGGCGCCTTTATCCTGAAAAACGGTAAAGCCACCGTCCTTGATATGAAGGGGCCGCCCTCTCCGGTTGGGGAGCCTAAGGTCTATATCGATTTATAAAATAAGGTTTGAAGGGACTCTCATAAACTCTCGCGCCTGGTATCATCCTGTTATACTGAATGAGAGTCCCTTCTCTCCTGAGCCGGATATATAAACTCTTCGAGTCTATAGAGGTAAAGTGGTATAATGCCTCGATGAGTGTTGAAATACAGATACCCAATTTTTTACATCACCTCACCGGCGGCGTGGAAACCTTTGAGACCGAAGGGATAACAGTCGGCGAGTGCCTCGATGCCCTGATTCAACGGTTTCCCCCGCTGAAGGAGCAGGTATTCGATGAGAAAGGTAAATTACGCGAGCTTCTTAATGTCTATGTTAACAGGGAAAGCGCCTACCCGGAAGAACTGGAAAAACCGGTAAAAGACGGTGACAGCCTCCAGATAGCCTACACCCTCGTCGGAGGCTGACGATACATTAAAGGAGGATATAAATGGCTGTAAATACCGGAAAAATACTCAGGGTGAATCTGACCATGGGAGAAGTGGCTACGGAGTCTGTTCCTGAGCAGATAGCGGAGGACTTCGTCGGGGGTAGAGGTTATGGTATTAAGTACCTCTATGATGAGCTTCCTCCCAATGTAGACCCTCTCGGGGCGGATAACAAACTGATTCTGCTTACCGGTCCGCTCGCCGGGACTTCCGCTCAGGCTGTCTCACGGTGGATGGTCGTTACCAAAAGCCCTTTAACCGGCGCTTTCGCCCGCTCCGTGGGCGGTGCCGACTTCGGCGCCTGGCTCAAGTTCGCCGGCTATGAAATGGTAATAATCGATGGTAAATCGGATAGACCCGTTTACATCCACATTACCGGAGAAGGCTGCCAGATTAAGGACGCCGCCGGATTATGGGGCAAGGAAACAAAGGAGACCCAGGAGTGGCTGAAACAGCAGCACGGAAATAACACACGGGTGACCTGTATCGGCCCGGCTGGCGAAAGACTGGTGAAATACGCCGCCATCGTCAGCGACAGGAGAACAGCCGGACGCTGCGGTACCGGCACCGTGATGGGCTCAAAAAATCTGAAGGCGGTGGCTGTTACTGCGCAGCGAATCCTTCATCTCCATGATAAGGAAGCCTATGACAGGCTCGTCAAGGAGCAGGTTGGTATTATACGGGAAAGCAAGGGTTTCGAGAACCATAAAGAGTGGGGCACGACCAACACCCAGAACGTTACTAACTCGATAGGAATATATCCGGTGATGAATTTCCGCTACGGACAGCAGGTCGACTACGATAAAATTTCCGGTGGTGAGTACCGCAGGTTCAGGACCGGCGAGTTCGGGTGCTATTCCTGTCCGGCGCGCTGCGGTAAAGCACATCTTGTTCAATCGGGACCCTTCAAAGGCGCCTACAGCGAGGGACCGGAATATGAATCTATCTGGGCGTTCACCGGATCGATAGACAGCACATCTATCGAGGCTACCATTGCCGCCGACCAGCTCTGTGACGACCTCGGGCTGGATACCATCAGCGCCGGTAGCTGTATCGGCTTTGCCTACGAGCTTTATGAGAAAGGGATTCTTACAAAAGCAGATACCGACGGACTTGAGTTGAATTATGGCGACCCGACTCCGATGGTCGAACTCATAAAGAAGATAGCCATGCGCGACGGTATCGGCAACATTCTGGCTGAGGGCTCGAGGAAAGCGGCGGCAACTATCGGTAAAGGCGCTGAGAAATACGCCATACACGTAAAGGGTCTTGAGTTGCCGGCATACGAGCCGAGGGGCTCGAAAACCCAGGGCTATAACTACGTCACCTCCAGCATCGGCGCCAGCCACTGCTACGGCTATTCCGGACAGGACGTTTTCGGGGCTATCGAACCGCGGCCGTCCGACAGGTTTGCCGAGGAAGAAAACGCAGACCTGGTAATCTTTAACCAGGACGGCACCGCCTCCAGAGAGACCGGTATCGTCTGCACGTTTTCCTCCGGCTGGGGCTGGGTGCCTGCGCTTTACGGCAGGATGCTGGTTGCCGCCAGAGGAATCGAGAAACTGGGGGATAGCGACTATTTGAACAAAGTGGGTGAGCGGATTTTCAACCTGGAACGTGCCTTCAACATCCGCCAGGGCCTAGGACGCAAAGACGATACCCTGCCGGATAGAATGCTTACCGAGCCTCTCCATACCAGGGAAGCCCCGGGAGAAGGCCAGATAGTCAGGAGGCAGGAGCAGTTCCTCGACCGTTACTACGAGCTGCGTGGGTGGACTAAGGAAGGCGTACCAACGTCACAGAAGCTGGAAGAACTGGGTCTTGCCGATGTGGTGAAAGACATATCCGGTAAATAACGGCGGGGGATTCGCATTATAGAACTTTTCGCCCTGAAGCGAAGAGCCAGAAGATACCCGGCTTGACGGTTCGCTCTCCGAACGGGGTTTTATCAAGGAATTCCTGCACTTCGGCGGGAATATAACTTGCCAGAATAGAACTGGTTGGCTCGTTTTTCTGCTTCATCGGAGCCGGCAGTATAAATATCTGACCGAGCTTCAGGAGATGGTAAAAAAACTTGGGACTGTCCCTCCTCGTATCGAATATGAGGAATTGCCCCCGCGGTTTCAGGACTCTGTGTATTTCGCCAAGTGCCTTTACCGGCTCTGCCCAGTGATGCAGTGATAACGTGCTGACGGCAAAGTCCAGGGAGTTGTCTTCGAATGGCAGTTCGTGAATATCCCCCTGCCGGAAGCTGATTTGTGTTTCGTGGTGCGCTCTGGAGGCGTTTTGTTCCGCCCTTTGCAGCATCTCCTCCGAAATATCTACCCCGATGATTTTCAGGTGCGGAAAAGCCCTGGCTGTGTCTCCCGTGAAATAGCCGGGACCGCAGCCGATATCCGCCAGAGTTCCCCGGGGCTCGAGCTTTTTCAGTTCGCGGACTGCCAGCATTCTCAGTATTTTGAATGGAGGCCAGTGGCTTATCCTGTCATATGCCCGGACCGTTTCGTCGCCCTCGATACCCTCTTCAGGACCCACGCTGCGTTCCGTGCGGACACGACGCAGGCTGGGTATCAGTAATACTATTCTCACTATCGTTAGTATAATCCATATCCACACGGTTAACCTACCCTGAGGTTTTCGGCGGTAAAGGGGGCTTTACGCCTGTTACGTATGAACAGGGAGGGTACGGTATCTCCGGCGAGTTTCTCGGCTCCCTTTTCGGATGCCAGCTTCGCCAGCTCCTCAATCGTCCCGTAGGAAAGGGCATTGGCGGGACATGGCTCCGTGCAGGCAGGCTTCTTTCCCCGTTCAAGGCAGAAATCGCATTTCTGCATAATGCCGTCGGTACCGAACTGGGGAACGCCGTAAGGGCAGGCTGTATAGCAGTCGCCGCATCCGTTGCATTTTTCTTTATCGACCACCACGATTCCGTCTTCAGCCCGCTTTGTAATCGCTCTGGGAAGGCACGCTTTCTCGCAGGCGGGTTCGGCGCAGTGCAGGCAGGATAGAGATATAAAAGTCCTGGTGACTGCCGGGAACTCGCCCGTCCAGAATTCGATAACCTTCCTCCAGTGAATTCCCGGTTCCAGGCCGTGTATGCTCTTGCAGGCTAATTCGCAGGCGTGGCACTGGATACACCTTTCGGCATCGTAATAAAAACCGTATTGCTCTGCCATTATTTCTTACCTCTATCTACCTGCTTATCCGTCGCTTTTCTTACCTCGACCAGTGTCTGCTTGGGCATAGCCGTCACCAGCGGGTCGAAAGCCCTGTCCGGGTCCGTGCTGTACATTGAGTTGGTATTGGCTCCGCCGTCCAGCAGCGGGTAGCCCGGTTTACCCAGTTCATCGCAGCCCTGCCACCAGCCCTGGAGTCCCATTACCACGTCCGGGCTGATACCGGGGAAGTACTTTGCCTTCACCTTCATCGAACCGTGCGGAGACTCTACGATTACCCAGTCGCCGTCTTCTATACCGCGTTTTTTAGCGGTCTCCGGGTTTATATGGAGCAGCGGGTCGGGCTGAATCTCCCTCAGGTAAGGCACATTGCGCAGCCATCCCGCGTTATATACCTCGGAGGTGTGGGAGTCGGAGAATATCAGCGGGTACTTATTCAGCAGCTCCGGTGTTCCGGTCGGGCTTTCGGGCGGCTCGACCCATTCCGGCAGCGGATTAAACCCGTTTTCCTCGAAGGTGGTGTTATAGATGGCTACCTTGCCCTGCGGCAGGTAGGGAGCGCGGGAAAGACGTGGACTGCGCAGCGAAAACATCCTTTCATATTTTTCGAAAATCGGAGGTACGTTGTCAAAAACGATGCCGTTCGGGTAGGTTCTGAGCTCCTCCATGGTGATACCGAAGTTCTCAAGCTGGTAGTTCATGCATTCCTCGATGCTGCCGTGCCAGAAGTCTTCCCCGTAGCCCATCCTGACGGCAAGGTCGAGCCAGAATTCGTAGTCGGATTTATAGTCGCCCATCCTCTCTACTACCTGGTTCCGCGCCATCAGCCAGTTGCCCATTCCGCCCTCGAATGGGTGGTCGCACTCATACATCGTGGCGACGGGTATGACCACGTCCGCCCAGGGCATCGAGGCGTTCTGCATCACGTCGATAACCACGAAAAACTCCAGTTTTTCCAGCGCCTCTATCACTCTCTTCGTGCCGCGGGTAATCACCGTTGGCTGTGTGCCAGGGGCTATTACTGCTCTTATCGGGTACGGTTTCTCGGTCAGTACGCTATTCAGGCAGTGGTAGTAGGCTGATGACGTGCCTTCGATAAACGGCTGAAAGCAGGTGGGTATTTCCGGTCCCACCAGCCTGTCCACCATCTCCTGAGTATACCTCTCCCTGAGATGCACGGACTTGACTCTCGGCATATCGGGATTCATCGTTGGAGCAATGTTCCCGCCGGGCCTGTCGATATGCCCGGTAATAGCCATCAATATGGCAACGGCGCGCACCGCGTTGTTGGAGTCCACCGCCTGGTCGAACCCGTTTCCCGCATTGATACAGGCCGCCCTGGTAGTGGCGTACAGCCTGGCGACCTCCCGTATCTGCGCGGCAGGCAAGCCGGTTATCGGCTCCGCCCATTCCGGCGTGTATTTCTGTATGTGCGGAACGAGCCTGTCGAATCCGTAGCACCACTTTTCTATAAATTCCGCGTCGTAGAGTTCTTCGTTTATGACCACATTCAGCATTGCCAGTACCAGGGCACCGTCCGTCCCGGGTCTGACCGGCATCCATATATCCGCCTTGGCGGCGTCCGGCTGTATCTGAGGTTTTATTACAATTAGCCTGGCGCCCCGGTCTTTTGCGTTAAGGATTCTATCAATGGCTCCCTGCGGTGTGCCGGAGTAGACGGGATTCGCTCCCCAGATAATTATCAGGTCTGCCCTCTCATAGTCCGGCATAAGCATGGGAGTTCCCAGGGTATAGGCGAATCCGAAGGCACGCTGGATGGCGCATAGCCCGCTGTGACCGTAGTTCGGGCTGCCGTGAACGACCAGAAACCGGTACAGATAATCGCTGTAGCTTCTCCTTGCCGGGGAGAGAATCGCCAGCGACTCGGGTCCGTACTTCTCTTTTTGTTCCAGCAGCTTTTCGGCGATGATGTCCAGGGCTTCGTCCCAGCTTATTTTCTCGAACTTACCCTCTCCCTTTTTACCGGTGCGTTTCAGCGGGTATTTGAGACGCTGCGGCGAGTAGAGCCACTGCATGGAGGCGAAGGCCCTGGGGCATAATTTGCCTTTATTTCCGGGAGATTCCTTCATGCCCTCGACTCTAACCAGCCTGCCGTCTTTCACGTAGCAGTTGAGCCCGCAGCCCATCGTCGGACCGCACAGAGAGCAGAAGGTGGGAATCATCTTTTCGCCGGAATCTGCCTGTTTACTCATCTGTTATTCTCATGGGTGGCTGGCCGGATGAAAGGAGTGCAATAATCTGCTCCTTTTTATCGGCATGCTCCGGCTTTGAAAGCATTGTGCACTGTTCGATTTGTACCATCCCGTTGCGTAACTCGGCGGCGAAGGCGAGGCAGGTGGGGTAGCCGCACTCCTTGCAGTTTGTCCCGGGGAGTAACTGGTAAATCTCGAAAACGGGCGGGCGTTCACGCTCTTTGAAGCTGGGTTCTATGCTTTCCCGTTCGCTCCAGACACGGTTTACCAGCTCCACGACCTCCTCGATGATGCCGGATACATCGGAAGGGTCGGCAACCATGCCCAGCTGGATTTCATGGGGCCGGAAAGCGTACCGCTTGCCGTTGCTGAAGCCTATCAGAATACCGTTCTCGTGGTCGTATATCGTGTCTTTCATAACGGCGTTGAGATAAGGGAAAGAAGGGCTGATATCTACCGGCAGCGTCACCTTCAGACCGTAGCGTCCGCTTCCGAAAGAGTGATGGTCCTCGACCAGCTCATATTGAAAGTCCGTAATAAGCTTATCCGGGCTACTCACGCTCATATTATAGCCTGATACACCGCAGAAAACCAACACTGTTCTTAATAGGCTGCAATCAACCCTTCAGGCGCCAAGCCCGAGTCCGATGAATACACCCGCGCTGACCGCCAGACCGATAAAAAACCCGCTTACCAGTTGTGGCGGCGTATGCATACCGAGCTTGTATCGGGAAAGGCTTAAAACGGGTAGCAGAGGCAGGGTAACGAGCGATACCGGACCGAACATAAACCACAGCGCGGCAAGCATAGCAGTAATCATGGCTAGGTGAAAACTGGCGCGGTGGGCAAGGTTTACCAGAGAAAGCACGACCATAACCAGTGTAATCCCGAGGATTATTATCAGCATATCTTTCGGACCGTCGAGAAAATAGAGAATCAGCGCCGGGGGCATTCCGAAGAATACTGCCATGATGAAGAGTTGCAGCGGTCTTTCACGTACGAACGTGCGGGATACCTTCTCGGGGTCTCCCCGCCGTGATGCTATCATGCCCAGTACTTTCATATGGATGGTGGGAAACAGTAACGCCGGTACATATGAGAGCGCCGTCCACTTGAATATCTCAAGAGGCTCTCCCACCTCCTGAAAAGCGGCTAAAGCGAGCACCGGTATCAGGACGACATACGGGTGTATCAGGTTCGATATCAGCCTGGCAATCGATTGCCCTCTGGCTGTCTTTTCTTCCGGAATGTGCATATTACTATTTCCCTGCCAAGCGAGGCATTACATAGTAGCATATGACAATCAGAAATGACAGATATATAAAGCTATCGCACTAAATTGGTTTGTACCTTGTTACCTCACCTCTCACTCTTCCGTAACGATAATATAAGGATGCCAGAAATAAACGTTCTTCTTATCCGTTCACGTTTGTGATAAAGTAAGAACACCGGAAGACGTTAAAAGGAGTGTCTTATGGGACAGAATGAGAATACGGTTGTTGAGACAAAGTCGGGTAAGCTTCAGGGCGTCTATGAAGACGGCTTGTATGTGTTCAGAGGAATACCTTATGCCGCGCCTCCCGTGGGCAAGCTGCGCTGGCAGCCTCCGGCGCCGGTTGAGTCGTGGAGCGGAGTGCGTAAAGCAGAACAATTCGGGCCTATTTCTCCACAGCTTGTACAGCAGATGAGTTTCACACGTCAGCAGTATGAAGAGGAACCCCAGGACGAAGACTGCCTGTTTCTGAATATCTGGAGTCCCGGTCTTGACGGTGAGCGGCGCCCGGTGATGGTATGGATTCACGGCGGCGCTTTCAGTATGGGCTCGGGTTCGAGCCCCATGCATCCGGGAGGCACCCTGCCGAAGCGAGGCGGCGTCGTTTTGGTTACCGTGAATTACCGGCTCGGTCCCCTGGGCTTCCTTAATCTGAAGGAAGCGACCGGCGGTAGAATCCCTGCCACGGGTAACGAAGGGCTGCTCGACCAGATAGCCGCCGTCGGGTGGGTGCGCGATAACATAGCCGCTTTCGGCGGAGACCCTGAGAATATCACCGTGTTCGGCGAGTCAGCCGGTGCTATGAGCATCGGTTGTCTGCTGGCGATGCCGGAGGCGCAGGGACTTTACCGGAAAGCCATTCTCGAGAGCGGTGCCAATACCGTCAGACCCCTTGATGAAGCCGTTCAGGTTACCGATTTGTTTCTCGAAGCACTCGGAGTGTCCGGCAAGGATATCGATTCTCTGATGTCTCTCCCGGTCGAACGTATGCTTGCCGGACACCAGGAGTTCGGCATGAATTTACAGCGGCGCGGTATCAAAGGAGCGCCTTTCGAACCGGTGGTAGAAGGCGTAACTTTGCCTGACTTTCCACTCGATGCCGTTAAAAACGGCTCCGCCGGCGATACTACCGTACTTACCGGGTCCAATCTGGAAGAAGCCAAGATATTCCTCATGATGAACCCGGCTATGGTTGATACGGATGAGGCGGGTATCGAGCAGCGTTTGCAGCGGCTGTTGCCGTCCGGGTATATCCCCGACCTGATAAAAACTTACCGTGCCGCGAGGAGTGAACGGGGTGCGGATGCCAGTCCCGGCGAGATTCTCATGGCTATTCAGACGGATATACAGTTCCGGATGCCGGGAGTCCGTGTTGTCGAGGCGCAGTCCGCCAGAAACCTGGCAGCCTACCATTACCTGTTTACCTGGGAGTCACCGGTACCGGGACTGGGCGCCTGCCACGCGCTGGATGTCGGGTTCGTTTTCGGTAACCTGACCGATGAGTTCCAGGGCACGGGTCCTGAGGCGCAGAAACTGGCCGGCATAATGCAGGATGCCTGGATTGCCTTCGCCCGTAGCGGTAACCCTTCCTGCGAGGCAATCGGCGACTGGCTGCCATACGGCAATGAACGGAGCACGATGATACTGGATAAAAAATGCCGTGTTGAAAACGCGCCGTATGAGGAGGAGCGCCGCGCCTGGGATAATATACCGAACAGATATCTCGGTTAATAGTCGTACAAGAGTTTATTGAATCCGGTACTAAGGGAAGCAGCCAAGCTGGCAGCTGGATATTTTTATATCCAGCTTGTTCGCCATATCGCCGATAACCTTCGTACTCACATTGAGGTCACGGCTTATCTTGAACGCCGCGGGGCAGGGAAGCCTGCTTTTAACCAGAGATGCTCTTATTACTTCTTCAAGTTGGCTTTCTTTTGTTGCATCCGCAGCCATTTTCCCCCTCCTTTAGTTCAAGCATGTCTTGATTATCATTTTAAAACAATACTGATATTCCAGCCAAATAGAGGTTCTGTTTGCATCTGGTTGTTTATTTTTACCTATCCCCTGTGTCCCTTCATCCGCCATAGGCGGACTCAGGATGAACCCCTTTCCTGCCAGAACCACCGGCATTGGCTGAGAGGCTTTCCTGGTAGGAAAGGGGAGTAAAGGAGAGAGGGGGCGAAGCCCCCTCTCATAGAACTCTCCCCCTTTCACACAGAAAATATTTGCTTAACGTATCAAGGTACTGTGTGAGAGGGGGATAAAGGGGGTGAGTATTTATTTCAACCAGATACAGGGAGTAACAATAACCGGTTATTTGACACCCTTAAGTTATACAGGCTAGGTTAAAATTAACCACATGGGGAGGATGGAGTGAGTGTAGAAGAGGAAATCCTGAAAAACAGCGGGACAATAGCCGTGGTTGGCCTCTCCTCGAGTCCAGAACACCCGAGCTACAGAGTCGCCAGCTACCTGAAGGGAAACGGCTATAAAATAATTCCTGTCAATCCGGCCATTGAGACTGTGCTCGATGAGAAAAGCTACCCCGACCTGACAAGTATTCCCGGCGAAGTGGATGTGGTGGACATCTTCAGGAATCCGGAAGAAGTGCTTCCTGTAGTGCAGGAGGCGGTGAAGATAGGCGCCAGGGCGGTATGGATGCAGGAAGGGGTGGTAAACAAGGAAGCCGCTGATTACGCAAGGGAAGCCGGCCTTCAGGTGGTTATGGACAGATGTATGCTTAAAGAGCACCAGAAACTGTATAATGGCTGATTCTTAAAACCCCGGAAGGTATTCCCGCTGGAATATGCTCTTAATCGACCGGGCGGTTCTCTATAATATTTTCCACTAAAGTACCCGGAGTCTCAAAATACTGGCTGTCCGGCGAGACGGTCGTTCTGCTCTCCAGACTGATTCTGGCTGCTTTCTCAACGTCCTCATGCGAGACTGCCTTCCTGCCCTTGAGCTGGGCTATAGCCTGGGACTGCTCGAAGGTGGCGATACTGGCGCGGACGCTTGCCGGACGTGAAAAATGGCGGCTTGCCCTGGTAGCCTGGGACATCCTTACTACATCCTGGACCAGCTCGTCATCGAGCCGCATACCGGCGGAATGCCTGGCATACTGCTTTATTATCGCTATTTCCTGCTCCTCTGTGGGGTATCCGATATGGATGCGCTCGAATCGGTCGCCCAGCGTCTCCGATATCTTATCGGCGCCAGCGTATTCTTCCGGATTCTGGGTAGCGATAACCAGAGTATCCACCAGTATATCCAGCTCGAAACCGGCGATTGTAGTCGTCCTCTCCTCCAGCACCTCGATAAGCGTGTTCTGGGTACGCTCCGGCACCCTGTTCAACTCGTCGATAAATAGAATTTTACGATGTGCTTTCTGAATCTTCCCCGGAGTAAAGGCGTTCGGGTCGTGAATACCGCACTGCATCGCCACGACCGGGTCGATATCGCCCAGCAGGTCTTCCGGCATTAGCTCGGGAGAGCCCTGTACTCTGACGAAGCGTCTCTTGCCGCTGACGGTAACCGGCTCCGGTAAATGGTCGCTGCCGGTACATTCGGGACACTGGGGTGACTCCGGGTCGCAGTTATAGCGGCAGCCGGATACTACCTGCATCGGTGGCAGGAGCCCTGCCAGTATCCTGGCAACGGTTGTCTTCCCTATACCGGGAGGACCTTCCAGCAGCAGGTGTCTTCCGGAAATCGCCACTGCCAGAATAGCCTCCTTGGTATCTTCCGCGGCATAAAATCCTTCCAGCGGGTCTGCCTTCTCGCTGAGCCTGGTTAATATAGACCTGCTTAATTCTTCTCTTAGTTCCATTTCCACCCCCTGGTATATTAGGGAACGTATTTATTCTAACATCACTTGCGGATTACCGCCTTCAGGTCTTCGGGACGGCTGATTTTCTGGATGTTGCCGTGCCCTGTCCTGGCAATGGCACTGACCAGGCGCCTGCCGGTTGTCTTTCCGTCGGTAATATGAAGTACGGAGGTCTCGATTCCGGCTAGAGCTGCCCTCCTGGTTTCAAATATGGCATACTCTCCGGTTAAATCTCTTTCCCTCGATTGCTCCATTAAGGCTAATACTTTTTCCGAGATAGCGGTCGGTTCACCGTCGGTTATCAGCATGATTCTTTTCCGGTTATGGCCGGGTTCGTTAAGTAGAAGCTGTCTGGCGCACCTCAGACCGTCGCCGATGTTGGTATTCCCGCCGGCAGTTATTCCGGCAATGTAATTAAAGACGATTTCTTCCCTGTCTGTCGGTGAGATAACAGCCCTGCCCAGGTCGTCGAAGGTTACAACCCCCACTCTGTCACCGTTTTGCAGGGCTGTCCTGGCTATTGCGGCGGCGGTTAATCTTGCCAGGATAAGTTTCTGGTGAAATCCCATCGAGCCGCTTGAGTCCACGCAGAGCATGATATCCGATTTCTGTTTCCTGTTTTCCTTGATGAAAATCCTTAAGGCGCTCCGGTTGATTTCGGAGAGCTTTTGCCTTCTCCTGGCGATTTCCCTGAGAGTCCGCCGTATGGAGATATCCCGGAAAACGTCCCCCGTGACGTACCTCCGTGTATCCTGACTCCGTTCGCTGGCGGTTCTCCTGAATCGCCTGGTTGCGTTGCCCGACCTGCCGTTTCCGGCTTGCCTCGTCATCAGGCGTCTCAATACGATATCCATGGCTCTGGCTGTAAGAGTGAAAGCTGTCCCTTCTTCGTCTGATTTGACTATGTCCTGGCTCTCCAGAAAGTCAATAACCACTTTCAGTGCGTACCAGTTCCGTTTCGGGTAGCTGAGCCCTCCTTCATCCTGTGTCTCTTTCAGGTGGTAATAGACGTAAATGTCCTGGAATTCCAGCTCTTTCTGCCACTGTTTATCTCTGGCGTCCATGAATTCCATAACCGTTTCCGCCAGTTCTTTTTCCGAAGCCCCGGTCTGAAGGTAGGAAGCGGCTTTGAGCATGTCTTCGAGCTTCTTCTTCTGGTACCTGTAGTCGCCCCCGGATATCTCGCCGTCGACCAGTTTCTTTTCCAGTTCTCCAATCAGTTCCTTAAGAGCTTTCTCCAGGGAAGGATACCAGTCCTTTTTATTCTTGAAATGCGGGTCTTTAGGCATATTTTTCCTGTTGAGTCTTTTATAGTCCTCGTTCTCTGCTATGATTTCTATCCTGCCGCTATCTTCGTCATAATCAATATCCCTATCCCGGAGAGTCTTTGAAAGGCTCAGATTTTGCAGGGCTGCCATGAAGTCTTCCAGAGATAGCTTCTGTCTGTCTTTATTTCGCCGTGAGCCGTGTTTTTTCCCCGAAACACCTGTGCCGTAAAGAATCTCCCTGACGATATCGCCGATGATTTCTCCGGCGGAGGCGCTGTTGCCCTGTCTGGTTGCTATCCTGGAGGGCAGGGTAATCATGGCTGCTTTCTCTATACTGTTGCGGGTCTGCCCGTTTCCAAGATGCTCGAAACCTTGCAGTACCTGCCTGAAGGCAAGCGCGCCCCTGACACTGGCGCCTCGGACTATATCCGGGTGATTCCTGGTACGCTGGACGATAGCGGAAATCAGCCCGATAGCTTCATCATCGGTCAGGGGCTCCTCTTTCATGGCAGAGATTGCTTTTTGGGTTTTGTTACCGGATTTTGTGCTCATTACCTTATGTGTATGTATTTCTCATGCTATCTAGAATCACTAAATATTAAAGTTTTTTGTCATTCCCGCGAAAGCGGGAATCCATTTTTCGAGACTAATTATGACTATCTGGATTCCCGATCAGGTCGGGAATGACAATTTCGAACTGCCTCAGTCCCGATTTTATTGTACTTTAATTCAGGGTAATTCTGCCAATTCCGGTTCCGTTTGCATCGTGCTGGTGGTTCTTACCACTCTCAAGTGCTCATGTTAGCGGTCTTATTGTAAAGAAATACGGAGATATATAGCTTAATATGCCTGGAAAACAGCGTATTTATATCGCTCAATTTAAATATATACTGCTGGATAGCATTCTATTGCCCTGAATCGTGTTGACACATATTAATCTATATACTATTATTAACTTAATACTATTACTAAATTAATAATCTTATTGATTTAGTATATGTTATATAGGGAATACGTTAGTATGGAGAAGGAGCTGTCTCTTGGTTAGCACCGGTGAAGAGACCAGGAAGTTTCAGAAAGAATTGAATTCAGGTACCACGGCGCTTGTCCTGCTGGGCGTACTCGACCGGGCAGCCGAACCGATGTACGGATACAGGATTGCCAGGCTCATCGAGGGAAAAAGCAAGGGCACGCCCATCATGAAACAGGGGGCGTTGTACCCGGTATTGAGAGCGCTGGAGAGCAGCGGTCTGCTGGAAAGCGAGGTAGAGCCGTCAGTATCCGGCCCGCCGAGACGGTACTACAGAATTACGGAAGCGGGGCGGCAGACACTGGAAAAGTGGCGCGATATCTGGATTCATACGAAGGGGTTGGTTGATACCGTCTTGCAGGGAGGAGACCGATGATTCAAAATATAGAGCAGTATTTGGCTCAACTGAAAAAAGAGCTTGCCGGTTGTGACCGCGCTACCATACAGGACGCCCTGTCCGACGCCGAGGAATACCTCAGGACGGCTCTCAACGGTGATATGGCGGATACTACCGTGTCCGAGGCTGAAGCCCTCTCCAGCATTATCGAGAAGTACGGTACCCCGCAAGAGATAGCCGCTGCCTACCGAGAAATAGAAGGCCGGTTAACACCTGCTCTGGTTCATATAAAAACTCCCGCGGAATCCGAACAGCCTGTAAAAAAGGACGAAAGGTCGTTTTTAGGTAAATTCTTCGGCGTTTTTACCGACCCTTTAACATGGGGTTCGTTTCTCTATCTGCTCTTCTCCCTGGCTACGGGTATCATCTATTTCACCTGGGTGGTCACCGGTCTATCGCTTTCCGCCGGTCTAATGGTCTTGATTATCGGGCTGCCGGTTACCGGTCTTTTTATTCTCTCCGTCAGGGGTATCGGCCTGGTCGAAGGGCGTATCGTTGAAGCATTGCTCGGAGTCCGTATGCCGCGCCGGCAGTTGTTTTCTCCGAGAAATTTAAGCTGGTGGGAGCGGTTTAAGAACATCGTTAAGGACAGGCAGACCTGGTTATCTATAATATATATGATACTGCAAATGCCGCTCGGTGTTATTTATTTCACCGTCTTTATTACTCTGATTGCCTTATCATTCTGGGGTATAGCCATGCCAATACTACATCTCGGATATGACATACCGGTTATCTATATAAACGGAATTCATTATTACCTGGATACCTGGTTGTATCCTTTCACCGTTATAGGCGGTATCCTCTTGGCGATAATCACCATGCATCTGGCGAGGTATATCGGTCGCTTTCACGGCATGCTGGCAAAAGCGATGCTGGTACGGGCTTAAAGTGTTATGCCGGTCTGTATTCGGTAATATCTAAAACTAATAGGAGACTGAAAATATGGACAAACTGACAGGTTCGGATGTAGGAGAAGAACGTTTACCTTTATGGCTGGCAATATTGGTTGGCGTGGCTGTTGTCGGTGTTATTGCTGTTTTGCTTGTTTTCTTTTTCGGTTCCTCCTCCCTCTAACCGTCGGTAGCCTCGACTGTGCTATAATATTCCAAAAGAATCGGGGGTATTATTATGGCAGAGCAGCTATCCGTTGACCGTGAAAAAACGGCGGTCCTTATCATGGACTACCAGAACAGGCAGCTGAGTTCATTTACCGAAGAATTCAGGAACGAAATTTTAGCCAGGGCGAACGCGGTGCTGGATAAAGCCCGCAGCAGGGGCGTCCCTGTCATTTACATTGAAGTGCGGCGCGGCGAGAGGACGCCGGAGACTGAAATTCATGCCGGTATAACTCCCAGGTCCGGAGAACCGGTGTTGACCAAGCAGCGGGTCGGCCCGTTCTCCACCACAAACCTGGACGAGATGCTGAAGGAAAAGGGAATCAAGACCCTGGTGCTGATGGGGATTTCAACCAGCGGGTGTGTCCTCTCTACGGTACGGTGGGCTGCCGATATCGATTACAAGCCCGTGGTACTTACCGATTGCTGTGCCGACCGTGACGAGGAAGTCCAGCGGGTTCTGATGGAAAAGGTATTCCCGTTTCTCGGTCAGGTGACGGTGGTTAAATCGGAAGAGTTCCTGCGAGCGCTGGACTAAAATAGCTGCCGGATTGACGAATCCCTTCAGAATGGAGTACGTTTTCAATTAATGGACTCAGACCATGAACATCCCCGTTTTTTTTATGGCTGGTATATCGTCGGTGCCAGCCTGTTTATATTGCTGTATACGGGCGGTATCGCTCACTTCGGCTTCACTGCAGTTTTCGAGCCTATAGTGGACGAATTCCACTGGAGCTACGCCCAGGTTTCACTTGCCTCTTCTCTGCGCGGCCTGGAGATGGGACTTCTGGCTCCTCTCATCGGCTTCTTCGTAGACCGGTGGGGACCCAGGAAAATGGTCTTTGCCGGCGGTATTTTCATCTGCCTGGGCTTTCTGGTCCTCAGTAGAGTCACTTCACTCGCCATGTTCTACTCGGCTTTCGCCCTGATAGCCATCGGCATGAGCCTGAGTTCCGGGACCGTATTGATGACGGCAATAGCAAACTGGTTTCAGAGAAAAGCGGGTCTCGCCATGGGTATCGTTGCCAGTGGATTCGGGCTCGGCGGTCTCATGATTCCTGTCGTGACCGTGCTGGTTGATAAGCTGGAGTGGCGGACGGCGATGGTGGTCGTCGGCTTCGGTATGCTGGTTATCGTCTTACCGCTATCGTTCGTAATGAGGCACAAGCCCGAGCAATACGGTTATCAGCTGGACGGAGAAACCATTGTTATGGATGCGTCCGGGGTTGCGGAACAGGCACTCGGTGCCGATACCGGTCTCACGGCCAGGCAGGCTGTTAAAAACCGGGCTTTCTGGCACCTGGCTGTCGCTTCGCTCTGCCATTCGTTCGTGCTCGGCGCCGTGGTCACGCATATGATGCCTTATCTCAGCAGTCTCGGTATAGTCAGGACTACCGGCAGTTTTGTCGCCTCCGTCCTGCCGGTTGCCAGTATCGTCGGGCGGCTCAACGGCGGGTGGCTGGGTGACAGGTACGGCAGGAAACAGGTATTTACGGTGAGTTTCGTATTAATGACGGTGGGAGTAATCCTTTTTGGGTTTGTCTCTCTCGAAAGAATGTGGATTCTGGTGCCGTTTATCATTACCTTGAGCCTCGGCTGGGGCGGCAGCGTCACCACCAGGATGACCCTGCTCAGGGAGTATTTCGGCAGGGGCAGCTTTGGTACGATTCTGGGTTTTACCTCCGGTGTAATGATGGTGGGGCATATAACCGGCGCTCCACTGGCAGGCCTGGTATACGATGTATGGGGTTCTTATCAGGGCGCCTGGCTGAGTTACGGGGCTCTCACTCTGGTAGGAGCGGCCCTGGTCTTTACCATACCGTCCGTAGAGAGTGTCGTTAAGGGGGCGAACAAAGCACTAGCCGGGCAGACGGGAGAATAACGTACCCGAGCAAATCCGGCTGTTGAACAGCCTGCCTTATTAGTGATATTATTGCCTTCGAATAATAGACCTTTAAGGGCTACATTTTTATTAAGAAATAGATAGGAGTGAAGCTACTATGACAATGTTTAACGTTGTGGGCCCGCAAGCCGAACTACCGGAAAACTGGTCGCAGATGACCCGCGAGGAGAAACGAGAATACAGACTTAATAATTATCTGAGTACGGAAGGCATAAATTTCATCAGCCCTGAAGCCGAAAAGAACTACAAGATAAGGGCTCAGAGGATGGTGGACGTCTATAACATAACCGAGCCTGACAGGGTTCCGGTCAACCTGCCATTGGGAAATTTACCTCTCAGTATGGCGGGACTGAACATGCATACCGCGATGTATGAGCCTGAGAAAGCAATCGAAGCCTGTAAGAAATTTAACGAGCAATATTCGGAAGAGCTGGAAGTATATGCTATTTCCATGGGGATGCCGGGCAGGGCACTGGAACTCCTCGACTATAAACTCTATTACTGGCCGGGACGCGGTCTTCCGGAAGACGCTACGAGCTGGCAGTTTATCGAGGGGGAGTATATGACCGCCGATGAATACGACGCCCTGATTCTGGACCCCACCGATTTCTGGCTGAGGACCTATATGCCCCGTATTTTCGGGACTCTTGAGCCATTCCGGATGTTTCAGCCCTTCACCAATATCACGGAAAACGTTCATGTGGGCCAGTTTGCCGTTTTTTCAACGCCCCAGTGGCAGGATACGCTCCAGAAATTCATCGAGGTAGGCAAGGAGTACCAGAAAAGCAGGGGAATAACCACGGAATATGCCATGCTCAGAGCCGCCAGCGGATTCCCCGGAGCGATGGGTACTTTCTGCAAGGCTCCTTTCGATATCATCGGAGATTCACTCAGAGGTACGGCGGGCATTATGAAGGACATGTACCGTTATCCTGAC
>Ga0315543_1000092_pt1 | contig 107917 bp, 95 predicted proteins | sample SalMarSW160210MG_2_FD_203098 | JGI IMG/M metagenome (GOLD analysis project Ga0315543, IMG submission 203098) | Salt marsh sediment microbial communities from the Plum Island Ecosystem LTER, Massachusetts, United States - Salt Marsh Sediment SW1601-210 ... | reverse complement strand
GGTTCTTTTTTAATACGTGCCTATGATGAACTATTAAACTATCATTCCTATCAGAAAAGTAAGCCGGTAAATGAGCTTGACCAGTGGGAACGATTATCGATTCTCACAGGCAGTATATTTGGTGTCGACCTCGATATGCAGGCTGTAGAAATAGCCCATTTGAATCTGCTGTTACGCTCTCTGGCAAAAAGAGAACTGCTCCCAAGTCTTAAAAATAATATCCGGCAGGGTAACTCTCTTATTTCAGGCACAGAAAAAGAACTAAAGAAGTATTTTGGTAATAAATGGCGGGATAAAAAGCCGCTCATCTGGGAAGAGGAATTTAAGGATATTATGGCCAATGGTGGATTTGACATAGTCATAGGCAATCCACCTTATGTTAGCAGTTTGGAGTTATCTAAAGATACCCAAGAAAAGACAAAAGGATTTTTTAAGGATAAATATGAATCAGCAATAGGTAATTTTGATCTATACATTTTATTTTTGGAAATAGCTATCGAATTGGTGAAAGATCACGGGTTCCTTTCATTTATAATACCGAATAAATTCTTAGTTAACGATTATGGCACTAAGATAAGAGAAATAATCCTGCAAAACAAAATAGTTGAAATATTAGACGTATCAGAGCTAGATGTCTTCAAAGACTCAGCTGTTTATCCAGTTATTTTGATCGTTAAAAAAGAAATAATTGATGAAGATGATAGCGTAAAAGTAGGGTATGCAGGAACTGAATGGACTAATATCTCATATAAAACTGGGAATCAAGTGAGATGGTTAAACACTGATAATAATATTATATCTCTAGGGTTTTCATCCGAAAAAGATAATCTACTCAGTAAAATTGAAAACTCTTCAACCAAACTCAAAGAGAGTGCAAAAGTACTATCTGGAACAACGGGTTTTGATTATACCAAATACGGGAAATTGATTTCAATTAATAAAGAGAAGAAACATATTAAATTCGTAGTAACTAGTAACATAGAACCTTATTATATTAACTGGGGTAAAAAAATTCATTACTTAAAGAAATCATTCCAAGGTGCTTATTTTAATGTTGAAAGTAAAGAAGTCTCTGAAGGCAGAAGACGCCTATATAAAAATAAAAACAAGATACTAGTACGTGGTATGTCGAAACGACTAATTGCGGGAATCGATTATGAAGGATTCGCTTTAGCAGTCGGTGTATATGCAATTACTAAAGCAGAATATGATAATCGTTATATATTAGGAATTTTAAATAGTAAGGTAATAGATTTCTATTATAAAGCAAAATTCGAATCAAAGCATCTAGCCGGAGGCTATTTATCGTTCAATGTAGGTCAACTTGAGCAAATCCCTATTTTTACAATTGACTTGAATATACCCACTCAAAAGAAACTACACGATGACTTAGTGGCACTAGTAGAAAAAATTCATGGACTATATAAAAGCCTAAATCCAATTCGAGACATCTACAGTAATGAGAGAGATGAACTTGTTAAAGAAATTGAAAAAACAGACAAGGAAATAAACAACCTAGTTTACAACCTTTATGGACTTACTGAAAAAGAACGTAAAATCATCGAGGAGGTAGCTTGATGCCTGAGGCTAAGATAGGGGTTATCGGGGGGACGGGGCTTGAGAATATCGAGGGGCTGGAGGATGTCGAGGAGGTCAATATCGACACGCCTTTCGGCAAGCCGAGCGACAGCATCATCACCGGCAGGCTGGAGGGTAAAGGGATTGCCTTCCTGCCCCGGCACGGAAGGGGACATTACATCTCGCCTACCGAGATACCTAACAGAGCTAATATCTACGCTATGAAATCGCTGGGCGTGGAGCACATCATAGCCTCCTGCTCGGCGGGTAGCTTCAAGAAAGAGATAGAGCCGGGACACCTGCTGATTCCCGACCAGGTTATCGACCGCACCCGCCTGAGAACGAACTCCTTCTTCGGTGAGGGGATAGTGGGTCATATCCCGTTTGCCGACCCTTTCTGCCCGGTATTGAGCAACGTCCTTTACGAAGCGGCTACGGAGACGGGGGCTACCGTGCATAACGGCGGGACTCTGGTGGTGATGGAGGGACCCGCCTTCTCCACCCGCGCCGAGTCCAGGCTTTACCGCTCCTGGGGAGCCGACCTTATAGGCATGACCGCGCTGCCCGAAGCCAAGCTGGCACGGGAGGCTGAAATCTGTTACGCTATTATCGGCTGCGTTACCGATTACGATAGCTGGTGGAAGAGCGCCGAGGCGATTACGGTGGACGTTATACTGGGCATCATGCACCATAACGTGGATACGGCTAAAGAGATAATAAAGAAGTCCGTCAACCGTATACCGGAGAAGCGGGACTGTCCGTGCCCTACGGCGCTTCAGACCGCATTCGTTACTGCTCCGGAGGTTATACCGGCGGAGCAGAGGAAAAAACTGGAGCTAATTATAGGGAAGTATATATAGTATAATTTTTATGACCCTCATCCCCCGCCTACCGTAGTTCAGGAGGGGCGGCGGGCAGGCCTGTATCCCCTTCCCCTTAAAAGGGGAAGGGGAGGGGTTTTTTAAAAGAGGGGCTAGCGCCCTTTTTAATACCCGGTAATATATATCGGTAAGTATAAATGGTAAAATTTATAATGCTTTACAAGGAAATTCTCCCGGCTGCCAAGTCCTGGCGGGCAGGTCGTCCGCCTGAGGCGGACTCAGAATGACAGGGATTTCTGGATTCCAGCCCGCCGCGGCGGGCTGGAATGACACATACATTTGTCATTCCGTGCTTGACACGGAATCCAGGAGGGTACACCAGAGGAGGATACTGGATTCCAGCCTACGCTGGAATGACAGAGAGAGCGGGAATAACAGAGAGAGTTTGAATGACAGGGATTTGTGGATTCCGGTGATTAAAACCGCTTTTAGAGGATGTAAATTATATATCTAAAAGGAGTATATTTTTAGTAATATGGCTGACTTAGAGTTCGGGTGTTTGCCGACGATAATAGGGAGTATGCCGCAGACCGACGCTGCTGAGGCGTGTGCGCAGATTACTCATTACCTGAAGGATATCCCCGCCTGGCCTCAGCTACCCCAGCGCACCTATCTGGAGAACATGTACGTCCAGTACAGCGAAGGATTCCCCGGAGCGGTGGTCGAGGAGGAGAACAAGAAAATATACATAGACCGCTCGCAGGACCTGGACAAGCCGCTGGAGCAGCTTTACGCCGCCTACCTGGAGAACGACTACAATAAATACCCCGTCAGCCCGGAATACGCCGCCGGACTGCACGCATTCCTGGGTATGGAGAACCTATCGCCACGGGCGGTCAAAGGGCAGGTAACGGGCCCGGTAAGCTGGGGGCTGACCGTGACCGACGCCGATAGAAAGTCGATTCTATATGACGATATACTCGGCGACGCCGTAGCCAGACTGCTCAGGCTCAAAGCCACCTGGCAGGAGAACGCCCTTAAAAAACTCTGTAAAAACACCATTATTTTCGTGGACGAACCGTATATGACCGCCTTCGGCTCGGCATTCATAGCCATTTCCCGTGAGAAGGTGATAGAGCTGCTGGAGGAAGTTTTCGGAGGGATTACAGGATTGAAGGGAGTCCACTGCTGCGGTAACACCGACTGGTCGGTTATTCTCGATACCAGCATAGATATCCTGAATTTCGATACATACAACTACGCCGAATCGCTTACCCTGTATCCCGCCGAGGTCAAAAAGTTCCTCGATAAGGGCGGGGCAATCGCTTGGGGGATTATCCCCAACGATGAGGAAGTGCTTGCAGGGGAAACTGTTGCCAGTCTTAAAGACCGCCTCGAAGAGGCGATGGCGCCCTTTACCAGGAACGGAGTGAGGTTCAATCAACTGGTAAAACAGGGAATGTTGACTCCGAGCTGCACGCTGACGCCGCTTTCCGTCGAAGGGGCTGGACGGGCAATGGAGCTGCTGGTTGAGCTATCCGACAACTTGAGGAGAAGGTACCTTTAAAAAGATGTATAATAATTTATTGTTATCCTCACCCCCTTTATCCCCCTCTCCTTTTTAAGGAGAGGGGGAGGATATGTTTTGAAGGGGCGGAGCCCCTTCAAACTACCCCGGTAAAAATGCCGTGTTAAGGAGAAACCTGGGGAGAACATTATGGCATATTGGATGAATGAACGTGAAGTCCCATCCGAATTATTGAAGTTAATAGACGTACCAGAAGTACCAAACGAATTTCGCGCAGAAGTTATGAGAGCAAAGGATGAAGTGGAAAATAACGGGGCTGTAAATTATCCTACGAAAGCAAGGATAGAGTATTACATACATAAATATCAAGAATTGTTAGAGAAGTTATTACAGGATGAGGAGTAGTAGCCAGAGTTAAGCAGAACCTTGTTTCATAATTTGGAGGATAAGTTAGCAATGGAGTGTAATATAGAGGAAAACAAGGCGAAATGTCCCTGCACTTACGCGTCGTGCTCGAGAAAGGGTAAGTGCTGCGAGTGCATTTCCTACCACCTACAGTTCGATGAGCTGCCCGCCTGTGTTTTCCCGTCCGAGGTGGAGAAGACCTATGACCGCTCTTTCAGGAAGTTCGTGGAGGTATACCAGGCAGGGCACAGTTAGTACTAAATTCAATAAAAGCAAGGAAATATGAACAAATCAAAAAAAGTCGCAACTCGTAAACACCGGACAAAAAAGAAGAAGCTGGAGGCAAAGAGGAAGGCGGAGAAAGCCTCAGCCTGAGAATTTGCCCCGGGGAACCAATGAAGCAGGTCCTTTTACTCACCGGCAGACCGGGGACGGGAAAGACCAGCCTTATCAAACAAGCAGCCTTAAGGATGAAGGATAAGGCCGGAGGGTTCTACACGGAAGAAATAAGAAGTCGGGGAACGAGGGAAGGTTTCAGGCTGGTTAGTCTGGACGGAGAGGAGACCGTGCTCGCCCACACCGGCATCCGCAGTCCTTACCGGGTTAGCAGGTACGGGGTGGACATCGAAGCACTCGACCGCGTGGGCGTGCCGGCACTCCGCAGGGCGTCAGGGAAGAACGGGCTGGTGGTCGTCGATGAAATCGGAAGGATGGAGCTGTTTTCTAAAACCTTCAGGGAAGCCGTTACATCGCTCATCGATGGCGGCGAGAGAGTGCTGGGGACGGTAATGCTGGCACCGGAGCCATGGACGGACGCACTGAAACGTCGTCCGGAGGTAAGTCTGATAAACCTGACGCGGGAAAGCTATGAGCGGGTACTGGCGGAAGTGCTGGACTGGCTGGAGAAAAATCACCCCTGAAACTGCTATAATATATACCGAAATTTGATTTTTAAGAGGACGAGAAGAGTTTTTATATGTCTGAATTGCCCGATATGGCTCAAGCGTTGACAGACCCCGCTGTTTATCCAGATACACCCCAGAAGGTAGACCTTATACAGACCCAGACTTCATATATTTTTCTCGCCGGCGGTTACGCCTATAAGGTAAAGAAGCCGGTAGACCTCGGCTATCTGGACTACACCACCCTTGAAAAACGCAAGTTCTACTGTCAGCGTGAAATAGAGCTCAACCGTCGGCTCTGCCCGGATATCTATATAGGTTTAGCGGAAATTACGGAAGATAAGGAAGGTTTCTCGATAGAGGGCAAGGGCAAGGTATGCGAGTACGCCGTAAAAATGCTGCGCCTGCCCCGGGAGTCAATGCTGAACGTGATACTCGCCGAAGGCAGGGCGACAGAGGAGATGATAAAAGCCATAGCCCGGAAAATGGCGGAATTTCACGGAAGCGCGGTGACAAGTGATACAATCAGCGATTTCGGCGACCTCGAAGCGATTATTACCAGTACCGAAGCGAATTTCATACGGACGATAAGGTACATCAGCACCACCATATCCCAAAAGAGCTACCGCAATATCAAGGACTTCATCAACGGCTTTATCGAGAACAATACCGCCCTATTCTATGAAAGGATTGTCGACGGTAAGATAAAGGACTGTCACGGGGACGTCCGGGCAACGCATATCTGTCTCGACGACGATATCTATATCTACGACTGCGTGGAGTATGATGACAGGCTGAGGTACTGCGATGTAGCCTCGGAAGTGGCTCTCCTGGCAATGGACCTGGACAGCTACGGCCGGGCAGACCTTTCCCGCAGCCTGGTCGATGCTTACACGGCTTTCAGCGGCGACGAAGACCTGTCGCAACTGCTGGACTTCTACAAATGCTACCGTGCATACGACCGGGGAAAGTATGAATGCCTTAAGTTTGATGACCCGAATATCACGGAGGAAGATATTAAAGAGGCTCAGGCTGAAGCAGCCGGATACTTCGAGCTTGCCGAGTCTTATACGGGAGAAAAATGAAAATAGAAATACGAGATATCAACGAACTGACTTTCGGGGACCTGCTTTCAGAGTGTAAAGGCTGTCTTTACTGGGAAGCCCCTGAAGAGTTCGGGAATGTCTCTACAGGAATAACAAACACCGAAGCTACTGAAATCAAGCGTAACTGGTTTATCACGACCAATGAAACGATGGGCAGTAGCGGCAAAATACTCTATGACGACGGCGAAGCAGCCGGATACGCTCAATATGCCTTTCCCCGATTTCTCGAGTGCGCCGCCGAATACGCCGAGGGACTGTTTCCGGTGAGTCCGGACGCAGTTTTACTTTCATGCCTTTATATCCGGGCAGGACACCAGAACAAAGGACTGGGGACAAAGCTGCTCCAGGCTGTACTCGAAGAGTTAAGGGAAAGGGGTTATAAGGCTCTGGAGACTTACGCCAGAGACGAGTCGGCCAGCAACTCCTCGGGTCCTACCGCTCTCTACCTGGAAAACGGTTTTAGAGCAATAAAGACGGGAAGATGGGGTAACAGAAGCTACTCCCTGATGAGGTATGAATTATCATGAGCCGCTTTCAAATCAGGCCGTTAAGCGATGATGACCGTGCCTGGGTAATTTCTCTACTCGAAGAGCAGTGGGGCTCGGTACGGTTCGTGACCCACGGGAGGCTTTTCAAAGCCGACGAAGACCCCGGGTTCGCGGCGATACGGGACGAAAAGCCGGCGGGACTGATAATGTACCATATCGAGGGCAAGCAGTGCGAGATAACGGTTCTTAACAGTCTGGTTGAGAGTGCGGGAATCGGCACCGCACTGATAGAAGCCGTCAGGGATACCGCCGTAAAGGCCGGATGCAAACGTCTCTGGGTGATAACGACCAATGATAATACGAAGGCACTGCATTTTTACCAGAAGAGAGGTTTTACGCTGGCGGCGGTATACCCCAATTCACTCGAAAAATACCGTGAAATAAAGCCGGAGATACCTCTCACCGGCATGGACGGCATCCCGCTCAGGGACGAAATCGAACTCGAACTCCTGATTTAAGGAGGAGCATATGCTGACAGGACTGCATTTTCTGCTAACCTATAGATGCAACTCGGAATGCGACCACTGTTTTTTATACTGTAGCCCGCGCTCCCAAGGTACTTTCACTCTTAGCCAGATTAGAAAGCTTCTCGACGAAGCGAGAAAAATCGGCACGATAGAGACGATATACTTCGAGGGAGGAGAGGCGTTTCTGTACTATCCGGTGATGCTGGAAGGTATCAGGATGGCGAGAAACGCCGGTTTCAAGGCGGGCGTGGTTACCAATGCCTATTTCGCCACGGACATGGAGGACATAAAGCTCTGGCTGGAACCTCTCGGTGAACTGGGGATTTCCGACCTCAGTATAAGCAACGACCCGTACCACTACGAGGACGAGAAGGACAACCCGGCAATACGCGCCCAAAAAGCGGCAAGGGAGCTCGGCATACCCGCCGCCGAAATACACATCGAGGAGCCGTCGGTAACAACGGAGGAAGGTCAGAAAAAGGGAGAGCCGGTAATCGGCGGTAGTACCATGTTCAGAGGCAGAGCCGTGGAGAAACTGATAAAGGGACTGCCTCGAAGGAACTGGCAAGAACTAAACGAATGCCTGCACGAAGAACTGGAGTCACCGAAAAGAGTCCACCTCGACCCTTACGGGAATGTCCACATCTGCCAGGGGCTCAGCATGGGCAACGCGTGGGAAACACCGCTATCGGAACTGGTCAAAAATTATGACGCTGCTTCCCACCCGATATGCGGACCGCTGATAAGAGGAGGTCCGGCTCTATTAGCGAAAGAGTACGGGGTCGAGCACGAAGACGAATACGTGGACGCATGTCATTTCTGCTATCTAACCCGGCTGGCGCTGCTGGAGAGGTTTCCGCAGTACCTAGCACCGAGGCAGGTATACGGGCTGGTATAAATTTTGTTTGCATTTGGTTGATTACACTGTCATTGCGAGTCTGCCTGAGGCGGACGAAGCAATCTCTAGAAAATTATATAGATTGCTTCGTCGTCCGCCCAAGGCGTTCGCCCAAGGCGAACTCGCAATGACAAAGCAAACCAAAATCGAATAGAACTCTGAAATAAACCTGCGGAAAACCGTATGCGATTTGTGCTATTATAGATAGGTTTTTTTTCATAATAATTTATTCGGGCGAATTTTGCGGTATAAACTATGGTAAAATACTGACTCAGATATACGATACGAGGAAATAAGCAGAAAAATGGACAGACCGGGAAGACCTTCTACGGAAAAAAGAAAACAACATCCTCTGCACGGGCAGTTTAACGGCGAGGTACCCTGGCTGGACGGATGCAAGGAGTACGGGCGAGATACCTGCCTGGACTGCCCCGTGCCGCTGGAGAAATGCCCTGCCCAAAATCCCAGGCTCAATAAGGGCGGCAGACCGAAGGGAAGCAAAAAAGGGACAGACTCCCAATCAAATGAACCCTGAAAAGATAAATTAAATCCAGGCAGCAGACCAACGAACCATAAACAAGGAGCAATAGATGACTTCCAGTAAGAATTATGATGTTAAAGACCCATCGCTGGCTTCAGCCGGCAGGCAGCGGATAGAGTGGGCTGCCCGGGAAATGCCGGTGGTGAAGACTATCCGCGAGAGGTTCTCAAAAGAGAAGCCATTAGCCGGCGTACGGATTTCCGGCTGCCTACACATCACCACGGAAACGGCTAACCTCGGCCTGGCGTTAAAGGACGGAGGAGCGCAGCTATATCTCTGCGCCTCCAATCCGCTGAGCACCCAGGACGACGCCGCCGCTGCGCTGGTGGAGTATGGCATTCCCACATTCGCCATTAAGGGAGAAGATGAAGTAACCTACTACCAGCATATCACCTCCGCACTGGACAACAAGCCTCAACTCACGGTGGACGACGGCGCCGACCTGGTCACGACCCTCCACACAAAGAGAAGCGAACTAATCGAGGGGGTTATCGGCGGTACCGAGGAGACCACCACCGGCGTGATAAGACTCCGCAGTCTGGCGAACGAGGGCGGACTGAAATACCCCATAATCGCCGTAAACGACGCCCAGACGAAATATCTTTTCGATAACCGCTACGGCACAGGACAGAGCACTCTGGACGGCATCACGCGGGCTACCAACGTACTCTGGGCGGGCAAGAAGGTTATTGTCTCCGGCTACGGCTGGTGCGGGCGAGGTTTTGCCATGAGAGCAAAGGGGATGGGGGCGCACGTAATCGTGACCGAGGCGCAGCCGGTACGAGCCCTGGAAGCGGCGATGGACGGCTTCCAGGTGATGCCGCTGATGGAGGCAGCAAGGACGGGCGATATTTTCGTCACCATGACCGGCGATAAACACGTAATCGACGAGTCCCACCTCAAGGTAATGAAGAGCGGGGCTATTGTGGCGAACAGCGGTCATTTCAACGTGGAGATTAACATCCCGGCACTCGAAAAAATGTCCAAAAACAAGCGTGATATACGTCCGTTTGTCGACGAGTACGAGACGAAGGACGGACGCCTCCTTTACCTGCTGGGCGAGGGAAGGCTGATTAACCTGGCGGCGGCGGAGGGTCACCCGGCGAGCGTCATGGATATGAGCTTCGCCAACCAGGCGTTATGCCTGGAATATATGGTAAAAAACAAGGGAAAGCTGGAACTGAATGTCCATTCGGTGCCCGTGGAAATCGATAAGCAGATAGCCAGGTTAAAACTGGACTCGATGGGCATAAATATAGACACCCTGACAGCAGAGCAGGAAAAATACCTGACAAGCTGGCAGGAGGGAACATAGAAGGGAGATAATATGACCAATAGATTCAGCAGCTCAACCAAATATTTGCTGACCTCGGAATCGGTAACCGAGGGACACCCGGATAAGGTGTGCGACCAGATATCGGACGCAATTCTGGACGCAATAATGAAACAAGACCCGATGGGCAGGGTAGCCTGCGAGGTCGCCACCACCACGGGTCTCGTGGCAGTGCTGGGAGAAATCACCACAGACTGCTACATAGACGTTCAGAAGCTGGTGCGTGAAGTGGTGTATGATATCGGCTACAGCAATCCGGAATACGGATTCGATTCCAAGTCCTGCGGCGTCCTGAACGGAATCAAAGAGCAGTCCACCGACATCGACATGGGCGTCAGCCGGTCGCAGGAAGCCAAGACAGGCGCCGGCAAGGACGACCTGGATAAAATAGGAGCCGGCGACCAGGGGATGATGTTCGGTTTCGCCTGTACCGAGACACCGGAGCTGATGCCAATGCCCATTTCACTGGCACACAAGCTGTGCCGCCGCCTGGCAGAGGTAAGAAAAGACGGCACTCTTCCTTATCTACGTCCCGACGGCAAATCGCAGGTAACGGTTGAATATAACAAGGGCGTCCCGCAGCGCGTTACCAGTGTGGTTATCGCCGCACAGCACGACGACACCGACCGCGCGAAAATGGAGAAGGACATAATGGAACAGGTTATAAAACCGATAATTCCCGCCTCGCTGATGGATAACGAGACCAAATACTACGTTAACGCCACGGGGCGGTTCGTTATAGGCGGGCCGGTATCCGATACCGGCTTCACCGGACGCAAGATACTGGTGGATACCTACGGCGGCATCGCCCGGCACGGCGGCGGCGCTTTCTCCGGCAAAGACCCGACCAAGGTAGACCGCACGGCTACCTATGCCGCCCGGTACATCGCCAAGAACCTGGTTGCCGCCGGACTCGCCGAGCGGCTGGAAATCCAGCTTTCCTACGTTATCGGCGTCGCCCACCCGCTGTCCGTCTCAATCGAGACCTTCGGGACAGCCAAGGTAGATGAGGAGGTTATAGAAGGGCTGGTAGCCAAGCATTTCGACCTGAGACCGGGGGCGATTATCCGCGACTTCAACCTGCGGCGTCCCATTTTCAGGCAGCTTGCCGCCTACGGACACTTCGGGCGCGACGACCTGGACCTTCCCTGGGAGAAGACGGACAAAGCCGATATACTCAGGAAAGAGGCGCTGGGGTAAAAAGGGAGACCTGTCATTCTGAAGGAGTCCGCCATAGGCGGACGACTGAAGAATCTCATCGTTTGAGATCCTTCGCCCGCCTGAGGCGGACTCAGGATGACAGTAAGTGTAAAAAGTGATGGGGTTGTAAGCCAATTTTCTGAATTCTGGTCCCTATTATATAGGAACTGCTTAACAACCAATTATATGAACAAGCAATATTATGTTTATATCATAACCAATAAATCGAAAAGGGTGCTTTATACCGGTGTTACCAGCGACCTGAAAAAGAGGATTTACGAGCATAAAAACAAACTGGTTAAGGGATTTACCAGTAGGTACAACATAGAAAAACTAGTGTATTATGATATTTGTGAAGATATAGAGAGTGCTATTCTTAGAGAGAAGCAAATCAAGGGATGGTTAAGGAAGAAAAAGATTGCACTTATTGAGTCGATAAATCCTGAGTGGAGGGATTTATCTGTAGAAATTGATTAGATTGGAATGTCATTCTGAAGGAGTCCGCCGTAGGCGGGCGACTGAAGAATCTCACGGATGAGATCCTTCACTACGTTCAGGATGACAGTAGTAGCAGAGGGCGAGAGGGTGCAAAGCCCTCTTTGTTAAAAAGTAAAAAGATTTATTTATTCGTAATAATCAATTGAGGAAGTTGTTATGAATGGGTGGCTATATGGGCTTTTTGCTCTTTTAGGTGTTCTTGCTGGTGGCTTATTCTCATATTTAATTATGAGGAAGCAGCTAAACCAACAGGATAAAATTGATTCGCGTCAGTGGCAACGAAACGTAAGAAGTGAACCACTACTTAAATTAAGAGAAGAATTAGCTATGATGGCTACAAAAAATGGCAGAGTGGTTAGAGCTGCTAAATGGTTAAACTCAAATACTGGTGTTAAAATCGGAGCGGAAGTAAAAGGATGGGTAGACAGTACTATAAAAGACTGGAATAGCTATTATGACACAGGCGTATTTGAGCAAGCATTGTTTAGAATCGAAGACAAGGACATCGCAGATAAGGTCAAACAACTTGAATTAAAGTACAAAAAAGCATTTATAAAGAACGTTGGCTGGGAACACCTTTCAGATGCAGAATTTGAAGATTTCAAAGATAACGTCAGAGAAATTCAATCACTAATAAATAAACGACTGGAGGACCTATAACTTATATAAACAGTGAATTTCAAGAGTAACGAAGACTCTTGAAATTCCGTATCTCCCCCTCTCCTTTGAAGAAGGAAAGGGCAGAGCTTTATGGTAAGTGAACAAATCGTGTCTAGTATCTTAAAAATAAAATACGGTAAGGAGCACGAAAATGAAGAAATGCTATCTGGTTCTTTCCTTCCTTACAATTATGTTGCTAGCTGTTAGTTGCGGAACAACTGCACCGCCATTAGGTTATCAAGTCTTGCGGGAGTGGGATATACCAGCAGGTGGTATCGGAATGGACATCTTGGTATCTGAAACCGCTACTAAAGAGGAGGCTTTAGCCCTTGCCAATTATCTCAGGTCTGAGTACTCCTATAAAGGAAACCTTTTCATATCTATCTATGATTCAAAAGAAGCCCAATCCAGCAACTTTCAAGGTGTTATGTCGGATGAGGAATTTCGTAAGCATTTCCTTGTTCAAATTACCCGAAATAAAATAACTGGTTATGATGAAATTGAATGGCTGGCAACAGAACGAGGTTACTAGAGATAAAGAATCACTCCCCCTTGATTTGAAGGAGGAGGATGCCAAAGGAGAGTTTAAGAGGGACGGAGTCCCTCTTATATAAAACTCCCCCTTCCCCCTTCGTAAGGGGAAGGGGGATACAGGGGGATAGGGTTGGATAAAAATCCCATAAAATTCGGTACCGACGGGTGGCGGGGAATCATCGCCGGCGATTTTACCTTCGATAACGTGCGTATCTGCGCTCAGGGGGTAGCCGACTATCTAAAGCAAAACGGGCTTGATAAACAGGGGCTGATTATCGGTTACGACAACCGCTTCGCCTCGGAGGACTTTGCCGCAGCGTCGGCGGAGGTGGCAGCCGGCAACGGGATAAAAGTATACCTGTGTCCGGTTGCCGCACCGACTCCAATCATAAGCTACGGAACGGCGGCAAAGAATGCCGGCGGGGCTATAATCATAACCGCCAGCCATAATCCCGCAGCCTGGAACGGGTTTAAATACAAGTCCGAAGACGGGTCGAGCGCCCCGGACGAAGTAACCGCTGCCATAGAAGACAACATCGCCCGTATATTCAAAACGGGCCAGCCGGGACGAATGCCGCTGGAAGAAGCAGTGGGAAAGGGGATGGTCGAATACCTTGATTTAGCCCCTGTTTACCTGAAACAGATATCCGGACTCGTCGACCTGGACGGACTGAGGAAAACCGGGCTGAAAGTGATTATAGACCCCATGTACGGCGTTGGCTCCGGCTACCTCAAGGATTTATTGAGCGGGGGAACAACGGATGTAACGGAAATAAACGCCGAGCGTAATCCGCTTTTCCCCGGAATACAGCCCGAGCCTATCGCCGCCAATCTGAATAAGCTTTCCGCAACCATCAGAGAGCAGGGTTCCGACGTGGGTATAGCCACCGACGGCGATGCCGACCGCGTTGGAATAATGGACGAACATGGAAGGTTCCTGACAACACTCCAGGTCTTCGCTTTGCTCAGCCTGTACCTGCTGGAGGTGCGCAAGGAAACGGGGCTTATTGCCAGGACGATAAACACCTCCATTATGCTCGACCGACTTGCCGGGATGTACGGAGTACCTGTGAAGGAGACGCCGATAGGCTTCAAGTACATCGCTCCTATGCTGCAAAACGAAAACGCGCTGATTGGCGGCGAGGAGAGCGGCGGATACGGTTTCCGGGGTCATGTCGCCGAGAGAGACGGCATCCTTGCCGCGCTCTATTTCCTCGACCTGATGGCAAAGACGGGCAAAACGCCTTCCCAGCTTATAGACTACCTCTACAGCAAGGTCGGCACCCACCACTATAACCGGGTTGACGTGCACTTCCCGGAGAACGAACGCCAGACGATAATCGAGCGCGTAAAAAATAATCCGCCGGATGAAATCGACGGCGTTAAAGTGGAGAGAGTTGACACCACCGACGGTTTCAGGTTTATTATGGCTGACGAAGCTTGGCTGCTCATAAGGTTCTCCGGGACCGAGCCTCTGCTACGGGTTTACGCCGAAAGCGGTACCCCGGACCGGGTAGAACGACTCCTCCAGAGGGGCAGAGAGCTGGCAGGAGTGTAAACGATATTCAGGCTGGAGGAGAAACCGGTAATGGAAAACGAGCTCCCGCGAAAAACAGAAAAACCATGGGGATACGAGCTGCTGTTCGCACTCACACCAAAGTATGCGGGCAAGGTGCTTTTCGTCAAGAAGGGACACCGCCTCAGCCTGCAATACCACGAAGAAAAGGACGAGACTCTCTATATCTATGAGGGAAAAGCGCTACTGGAAATCGAGGGAGCAGACGGGCAGATGGTAGAGTCAGAAGCACTGCCCGGTTATTGCTTCCGGCTGCCGCCCTTTACCAAACACCGCTTTCAGGCGATAGAGGATACCACATTCATCGAGGTCTCGACTCCCGAGCTGGGGGACGTAGTCAGGCTGGACGACGATTACGGGCGTACCGGAACCTCCGACAGCTAGTTTGACAATATACGCCACTCCCTGATAGACTTTCGTTAGTCATCGAGCCTGAAATACCGCTTTTTACCGTTCATATGGCCCCGTGGTGTAGCGGACTAACATGCCACCCTGTCACGGTGGAGATCGGGGGTTCGAATCCCCCCGGGGTCGCCAGCAATATCTCTGGCGTGACACTCATAGGATAACTTGAAGAAAGGTCCCATTTCCGGCCTTGGCTTCACAGCGACAACCTTTCCTCCGCTATCCAGCTTTGTTTCCTCAAAAAGAACCGCAGTGAGCTTGTTTCTCTGCTCTTGAGTAGCTATTCGCCAGGCATCAGCCACATTACTTAGGAAGTGAGCCAAACTAGTAAGTCTCTCCTGCCCATTGTTGTTGGGAGTAAGTTGTTTGAGTTGATACTCGGTTTCTGTGTAATTCTTTAAATATTCTCGCTGAGATATGTGCCCCCAGCGATATTGCTCTTTAAGGCGTTTCAAACTTGCTTTTAACCTTTCCTCTTCACCTTTAATTTCGCCATAAGCTTTTTCAAGTTTACCATGGGCTTCATATATCTTTTTTTGGAGGTCTTCCGGAATGATGAAATTTGCTAAGTACCACTCTATCTGACTCTCATAAGCGTCTAAGAAGGTGCCACTGAAATCACAACCTAGACCTTTAGCTCTTGACGCACAATACACTCTTGCTCTCCCTTTTGGGCTGGTTTGCATGCGGATGCTATCACCACAGCGAGAGCACCGAGCGATGTAGGATAAACTGTAGGTCCTGGCGCTACTGTTTATGGTTTGCCTATGTGAACGTCCCTTGGCTCGCATTTCCTGTACTGTATCAAACAAGTCTTTGTCAATAAAAGGTTTGTGTTTGGCTTCCATCCACCCTCCATTACTATCAGGTAGTTCTGCATTGTAAAAATGGTTAGTTATTATTCCGCCAACAGTATCTTTAGTAAAAAGTCCATTTCCTTGATTTCCAGCAGTGCGATAGCCAGCTGCGTTTAATATGTAGGCTACTTGACGGTCACTTTTACCCTGCGCGGCAAGTTCAAAGGCCATTCTTAATCCAGGATACGTTTCTACATTTGGAATTGGAACACCATCTTCGCCCTTAATTGCACCAAAAGGTAGAAGTCCGGCATACAGTCCTTGTGCTTTCCTCTCTGCCCAGCCCTTTTTCGTTTCCTGACTTAGATTATCCGAATAGAATTGTGCCAAACCACCGAGGAGAGTGAGCGCTAACCTTCCCCAAGGAGTAGAGAAATCCATATTCTCATTTATAGACACAAAACTTATTTCAGCTTTGGACAGTTTGTCAAAGTATTCAAGTGTTATCCTCAGGTTTCTTGCAAACCGATCAAGTTTATGTACTACTAGCACATCGAATTTACCAGCCAGAGCGTCAATAACCATCTCTTTAAATGCAGGTCGTTTGTTAATATTATCTGTTCTCGCAGATTTACCTTCGCCGATATACTCGAAATATGCTTCCCATTGCTTACTTTCGCATAAGCCTTTGAAAGCTCTCCTTTGTGCGTCAATAGAATAACCTTCTACTTGCTCCTCAGAACTTACTCTTGCATATAACGCAGCTCTCATTTTTTCACTCCTTTCCACCTAGGTGTATTCCAGTACGGAGATTTGCATCTAGGGCAGACCTTTGGTTCCACTGGTCTATTAGGGACCCACTCGTGACCACAACGTGAACATGTTAGTGTGATGAGTTTCAGTTTTTTACGCTTATCCACACGAAAAATTATATACCTTGAAGTATATAATTTCAATAGATTCGTGGTAATAATTCACATGAGGTAATATACTCGAGCAAGACATCTATTGAACCATCTCTTTACCCGATAGTTTTAGGGTGGATGACAACAGCAATCTAAAGTAAAACTCGATAAGAAAATTCTATCTCCGGTAGATACAACGCCGTCTTTATTAGCTGATGATTCCGGTTTTACTACAGCTGGCTGTGCTTACCTTACCGCTGGAATAGCCTCAATTATACATTTCAAGCTATTAGTATATCCAATAACATAAAAGGATAGCTCCAGTTACAATAGAAAGGTACAGCGAGCACACAAATCTAGAGTAAAAGGAGCCATCCAGAATGAAGAATACCGCAGCCAGGAAACGTAAGCAAGTACCCGAGGGATATTTGATCGTTGGAGTTGACCCTCACAAGAAGAAACATGCCGCAGTGGCTATTGCTCAGGACCTTACCATCCATGCCCGGTTTAAGTTTGATAATACCAAGGAAGGGTTGGAATTCCTGCTCCTACGAGTAAAGGCAGAAATGGTTAAATCGGAGTGTCGGGGTGTCATGTTGGCAATTGAGACTGGCGGTCATTACTGGCGAAATATAGCCTATTATCTTGATGATAAGGGGATTCCTTTCCGTTTTATCAACCAGTACACATTGAAGCGGCGACGTGAGGGAAAGGACATCAATAAGCGAAAGAATGACTACCGAGATTCCGAGGTAGCAGCCCAACTCTTGTGCACCGGTGAATTTGTTGAGAGTGTAATACCGCAGGGTGTGTACGCAGAACTTCGGACTGCCCACAATGCCTATCGCCGGCTGGTAAAGGAACGTACCAGGATAACCAATCTTCTCAAGGGGTTACTTGATTCACTCTTCCCCGAGTTTGTCGGTGTTTTTAAAGATCCTTGCGGGTTGACAGCTCTCAGCGTGCTTTCTACCTGTTCTATCCCCGGCGTGATTGCCGGGATGACCGATGATGAGTTTATCGCGGTCATCGAGAAGGAGCATCACGGGAAACGCCTCATGCGAAGAAAGCTTGGAGAGCTCCATGCTATCGCCAAAAAATCGATCGGCATTGAAGCGGGAGCCCATTCCCTGTCTGTCGAAGTGTTTTTCCTGGTGGAAAAGCTCAAGCTCATTAGAGGGCATATCGAGACTATAGATCAGACATTAGTCAAACTGGTTGACGAGGCAGAAGAAGGTAAATATTTACTCTCGATAAGAGGGATTAATTATATATCGGTGGCCGGATTGTTGGCTGAACTAGGCTGTTTCAAGTTGTACCCCAGTGCCAAGCAAATGATCAAGATGGCCGGTAGTAACCCTACGGAATCGGAATCGGCGGGGAAAAGGAAGTCGAGGACACCAATGAGTAAACATGGGCGTCCGGTATTAAGATACTGCGCCTGGACAGCGGTGATTCCCATGCTAAGGCTTAATCAAGACTTTCGTGCTTGGGCTAAGGAAAGGCGGGAAAGACCAGCCCATGCCAATCCTTTAGCGGGAAGAGAAGTCGTTGGCGCTGCGTTAAATAAATTACTGCGTCTTTCGTTTGCTCTTGTAAAGAATAAGACCTACTATCGATCACCGTATATGGCAGAAGTAGTCAACTAGGAGGTGTTTACCTTACATCAGGTGGGCAGGGAGATACCGTTCAAGCTTTTGGGAATTCCGATGTATCGGAGTGAACCCGTGTACACAACATGGTGCCCCTGCCTCCTGGCCAAACCCGTATGAGGTATGATGGGACTCCGCCCAGGCGGATGATCCCGTATCTGAAAGCTAAGTTGGGAACCAGGTGAATAACTGGTTGGGGCTGTCCACCGATGTGAAGAATATAAGAATATTATCTGGAGCTATTGACCTTCAGCGATATAGTATGTTGTTACTTAACAAAATGTTTTTTTGTTACTTTTCTAAAAATCATCACTAACCTTCAACTTGACATGCCTATGAGCAAACGATAGACTATACACACTTAATTTGTGCGAGTGTGAATGAATTGAAATGCCCACATTGTCAGGCTGAAAACCGAGAAGGCGCTTAGTTCTGTAGAAGATGCGGTAAACCAATCGTTGCAGAGTTGATATGTTCTCATTGTGGTCATATAAATCTTGGAGATAGTGAGTTCTACGATAAATGCGGTCACTCACTCACCGAACAAACCTCCACTCCTATCAAAGAAAAACCCACTCTCACCGAACCCACTTCACTCGTAAACAACCGCTACCGGGTCGGGAGAAAGCTGGGATAAAATATGATGGAAAAAGCATTCACATGCCGCTCAATGTAAAAAGTGCTGAAGGGGCGTGCGGTATCGAATAAAAATCAGGAGGAAAAATAAAAAATGAAGGATTTCAAAGGTAAAGTAGCGTTTATTACCGGAGGAGGTTCCGGCGCCGGACTCGGTCAGGCAAAGGTCTTTTCTGAAGCGGGCTGCAAGGTGGTAATAGTAGATATCCGTAAAGACCACCTTGACGAAGCAATGGCGTACTTCAAAGAGAAGAAGGCCGAAGTCCATGCCATCCACCTTGACCTCACGGACCGCAAGGCGTACGCGGAGGCTGCCGACGAGGTTGAAAAGGTGTACGGCACTCCTCCACAGCTTCTGTTCAATACGGCGGGGGTCAATGCCTTCGGTCCCGTCGAGGCTTCGACCTTCGAGGATTTCGACTGGGTAATCGGCGTCAATCTCGGCGGGGTCATTAACGGTATGGTAACCTTTGTTCCCCGCATGATAAAGGCGGGCAAGGGGGGACATATCACCACCGTCGCCTCCTGGGGCGGATTCATGGGATTTGCCAACACCGCTCCCTACGCCTGTGCCAAGGCCGCCGTCGTCAACCTGATGGAGAGCTACTACATGGGACTCAAGCCCTACGGCATAGGTGTTTCCTGCCTGTGCCCGATAGGCATCAATTCCAACATTCACGAATCGCCGCTCACCCGACCTGAAAGCCTGAAAAACACCGGCTACAATGTCAGTGAAAAGACGATGGAATACGAGAAAAAGGCCTTCTACGAGAGCGGAATCGACCCGGTCGACCTGGCGAAGATACTGAAAAAAGGTATCGAGAACGAGCAGCTCTACATCTTCCAGTTCGACGACCCGGAGAAGATGCTGAGAGACAACTACGAAAGGATAATCAACTACTCCACTCCTGAAGGCATGAAGATGCAGGAGGAACTGGAAAGAAAACGCCGGGAAGAGATGGCGAAGATGTCGGGAGATGCAGGGCCGATGGCCGGCGCCGCTGAAGCCGGCTGGGGCAAGGCAAGGGAAGGCATCGACTGGGTAAAGGACAAATAAATCCTACCGTTACCCTGCTGCGTTAAAAGCTGTATTAAAAGGAGTCTCCCGTTTTGAGACTCCTTTTTTTAAACTTTTTGATAACCATATAACTCATCAGCACTTATATCTCGAAGGTCTTATATAACACATACTACAAGTAAGTTTTCATTTCTCCTGCAAGTAATTACAGCAAATAGCTACAGCAAGCACATACGGCAGCAGTACATACGGCAATCGGTTTTTCTGTGTTCTCATTGTGTCTCTAAGGGGGTGACCCGGTGGCAAGGGAATTTAGCTACGAATCAGGGGTTCCACTGGTGGTTGAAAACCGACCATTTAGCCTTGGATGGCTAACCAGCATCTAGCCATTTCAGACGTGGTGGTTAAACCACCGGCCAGCCGCTTTAGCCTTGATGGTCGCAAATTGGTTGGGTGGTTAACCATCTCAAAAAGCCGAATTTCTACAAAAGTCTCGATATACTTCTTTGTTACCTTAGCTAAAAATCTGGACGCTTGTATAATGAAATGGGTAGCTAACCAGGCCCATCCTGCGATTATTAGCCCGAAGAGCCTGTTAGTATCAAAGTACCGCCTCTATTTTTGATCGAACCGCAGACTCGGAAACAGCTCCAATAATTTGTTCAATTACCTTGCCGTCTTTGAAAAATAGTAACAACGGTATACTCATGACCTGGTATTTCCCTGCCGCCAAACGATTCTCATCTACATTCAACTTAAAGAATTTGACCAGACCTTGATATTCCTCTGCTAGCTTTTCAGTTATTGGGGCAATCATTCGGCATGGGCCACACCATGGTGCCCAAAAGTCTACTACGACAGGCATCTCGCATTTTAAGACTTGATGCTCAAAATTACCATCATTAACTTCAATGACTCTAGTTGTTATCCTCTCATCTTTGACCTTAATTTGAATCAGAATATCTCCAGACTGACCATCGGTTAACTGGAGAGCGTTCGTTAATTTTATTGTGCTGCCTGCTGTTAATCCAGTCGGGACATTCACCTCCAGCCGCTTACCATGCCTTGACAGTACCTTTTTAGTTCCGAGTCTCGCTTCCTCTGCTGTGATAGCTAGCTCATAGCGAATGGAGTTGACTGTCTGGCTTGTATCAATGGGTTGATCCATACTCGGCCTTCCTCCGAATTAGATTTCAATTTTATTTTCTTCTCACTATCATAACCACTTCAGCCTACTTCTAATTCCCATTTTCAATTATACATCGAGCCAGAGTATGGAAACCACCATCGAACTGGGATGGAATTACCTCTTGGCGGTGAATGTCACACCCGCCCTTTTGCAAAGTAATCGTGTAAAGCGTCTGCGCACTCTTCATAAGACGGTTGATAATAGCTTAACCATTAACCACCTTCGCAGCCGCTATTAGTCCACTTTTGAGATAGGTTCTACATTCTTCCCGCAAACCATGATTTTTCAGTATATCCTCGAGTCCCCCATGTGCGAGATAATCTTTGAAGCCCCTATAGTGAGACCCGCCAGCAAGAAATTCTATGGCTCTCGCAAACACAGCCCAGGCATTCCTGGGTAATGGAACCTGGAAATCCACGAGGATAAGGGCTCCGCCTTGCTTGACAATCCTCTTCATTTCAGAAATGATTTTATAACGAATAGGCTTCTCCTTATCGTGTAATCCAAAAGATACGGTCGCATAGTCAAAGTAACCGTCTGGAAAAGGTAAATTGGTGGCGTCGGCGAGTTGGAAGGAGACGTTTACCGCCTTTTGTCTCATTCTATTTCTTGTCGCTATTTGAAGCATGTCTCGGCTGCTATCTATGCCGGTAGCAATGATACCATATCGCCCATACTCAAGAACCTGTGCTCCCGTTCCACAGCAGACATCGATTACCTTGTCTCCAGCCTTCATGCCAGAAAATTCAGGAGTAAACTTTCTGAGGTCTTGTAATAGAGGGTCCACTAAGGTTTCATAGCTGAACATGAACATCATGTTCAATAATATCACACAGTCTGGGATGACTGAAATTGCAAGGTGTGATGCTTGGAATATAGCATCTCACATGGCGCCGGATATGAAGAATTTTGGGAGGAGACAAGTCGCTAAGTCGTGTAATGAAGTAACAAAGTACTAGATTGTTACCTTTGAACGAACTTCGGGATGTTTGTCACATCATGCGTATTACTACCTGATACCGTTTAGCTTCAACAATTAGTAATCTAATTCCATATTTGCACACTTTGACATATGCAATGTTGTGACTGAAACTTAAAAACCCGGAATATCGCCGACGGTAAAGGAGCACAAATAATGGGTATAGAAGAGAATAAGGAACTAATACGTCGACTATATTAACTTTATAACCGACATGAACTGGATGCTTGTAATGAAATGTATTCTCCGGAATGGATTGGCCACATTACCTCAGGGGATGTGACCCTGGAAGAAAATAAGCAGTTCGACATCATGCTTCACAATGCATTTCCTGATGTGAAATGTACGATACTGGACATGGTAGCCGAAGGAGATAAGGTAGCCTATATAGTAAATGTAACGGGGACACATACAGGTGGACCTTTTATGGATATCCAACCGGCAGGTAAAAAGATAGATATGACCAACACCTGGATTGCTAGGATAGTCGGTAATAAGATCACGGAACACAGGGGCTCGGGAGATAGCATGCGTCTGCTGCAGCAACTCGGCGTTATCCCCACCAACTGAAGAGATTGGGAGGTAAATAATAGAAAAAATGGTCATCTTGTCAGTTTATTTATTATTCTCCTAACTGACTCATAAGAAACACCGTAATCTTTGGCTATCTGGCGTAAGCTTTCTGTTCTATGACGCTCTTTGAGTTCTGGCCATTTAGATGTAGGTATCTTTATAATGAGAATTGAGTGGTGGATCAATACAAACAGGATATAGACCAGCGTTAGTATTTTCGGGAAGTAGAAGCTCGGAATCCAAGCAAGTTAGTGAGCTTTAGCGTGACACCATGAACCTAAGTCAGGATGTCATAGTGGATGTTTAATACCGCTTATGCGCAAATATCCACACAAAGCTATTGGGGTGGCAAAAGTAACTTTTCTCATTTCAAAGGAAGCAATTACATACATCTCTCTCTGAGTAGTAGCACGTTTATTCAAGAAAAGGACAATTTACGATGCCCATCGGTCACAACAGGACACTACCGGACAAGGTGAACGACGTAGCTGTTTCTTCTATATATAGACTGCCACTAGGTCACTTGTTCTGCCCTGAGAGGAGATAAAGCAAACAACGATAAATCCTCGGTAGGCAATATCATTAACAGTGGAATTGTCGGTCGTTATAGGTTAATCTAGGGTGTTAAAACAGAAATCGAGGATATAATGCAAGATATCGAAATTTGCTATATGCCGGCAATAGACATGGCACAAGCAATAAGAACAAGGAAACTTTCTCCTGTAGAAGTTATTAATGCCGTGCTATCTCGTATCGAGCGGTTGAATCCAAGAATTAATGCTTATTGTACGCTACTGGATGAGAGTGCCAGGAAACAAGCTCGAGAAGCCGAAGTCAAGGTAATGAATGGGGATGAGCTCGGTCCTCTTCACGGTGTTCCCATGTCAATAAAGGACCTCACATATACAAAAGGTGTTCGCACGACTTCTGGCTCCAAGATGTACGAGAATTTCATCCCCGACCATGATGCGATTATCGTAGAACGACTGAAAGCAGCCGGTGCCATCATGATCGGGAAGACCAATACTCCTGAATTTGGCTTCACGGGCGTAACCGATAACATGCTTTTTGGACCAACACGCAATCCATGGAACCTGGAACGTCATGCTGGGGGCTCAAGCGGTGGGGCGGCCGCCGCAGTGGCAGCCGGTATGGGGCCATTGAGCCAGGGTAGTGATGGTGGTGGGTCAATACGGATTCCCAGTAGCTTCTGTGGCGTTTTCGGTATCAAACCATCATTTGGCCGTGTCCCGCGTGGCGCAGGCTCCAGCGACTGGCAAACACTTTCTCAATACGGTCCAATTACCAGAACAGTGAGAGATGCGGCGTTAGCTTTAGAGATTATGGCTGGTAGAGATGATAGGGACCGGCATTCTCTCCCGGATACAAATCTTCATTACCTTGCACTTCTTAACGATAATTTAAAAGGACTGAGAGTCGCCTGGAGTCCGGACCTGGGATATGCCGCTGTCGAGCCACAGGTACTTGAGAAGACCTCGGCGGCAGTCAGTGTCTTTGAGACTCTGGGGTGTACTGTAGAGACGGCTACACCTGACATCACAAATCCAGGGCGAGCCTTCAGTCTAATATGGGCAGTAAGCTATGCTGCCGCGTATGCCGACCAGCTGGACGAGTGGGGTGACCAGATGGACCCACGCCTTGTTGCAATAATTAAGCAGGGTAATGATAGACTGGCAATCGAGTATGCTCAGGCAATGCTTGAGCGTGAGCAGTTGTACGACAGGCTTCTGCCGTTCTTCGAGACGTATGACCTGCTATTAACGCCAGCGACTGCCGTGTCTGCCTTTGATGTCAGAAAACTTGAATTAACAGAAATCGGTGAGAGTAAGGGTTCCTCTTGGCTCGACTGGACACCTTTCACCTACCCGTTCAACTGTACCGGTCAGCCAGCAGCTTCAGTCCCCTGTGGCTGGACTGACGATGATTTGCCAGTAGGTCTCCAGATTGTAGGTAGGCGCTTTGATGATGCTATGGTACTGAAGGTTGCCGCTGCTTTTGAGTCAGCCTCACCTTGGTCACACAGACGACCACCGTTAGATTGAAACATGTAGAAGCCTTGAGCCTACATTAGACAGGTATACCTACTTCTCATTGCTTTACTTCATAACTGGGTTAACTTCGATAGCGAGGCAATTGTGATGGCTAATGTAGCACATACACTGTCATCATTGGGACTTTCCAGATAGAACACGCTTAGAATGATTGACGTCAGCCGTCGAAAACCGTTGTCAGCTATTCTGGCCACTAGCTGACTTAGGTCTCAGCAACTTTGACAGTAACTCCCCATCTACGGCCAAATAATCAGCTGTGAATGCCATAATGAACCTACTCTTAGCCAATCGTGGCGTGTACGTGCTAGTTTAATTATTTAGTATTTTAAGGCACGTAAGTAAAATATATTTTATCCCAAACGAGCTTTATCGCCATTGTCTCCCGGAACATTACCAAAATACACTTTCGTATGGGGCCATGGTATCTCAATACCGACCTCATCAAAGCGGGTCTTGATACGACGCCGAAGCTCACCGGTGAGGCCCCATTGCTGCCCAACTTTTGTATCACCACGAATCACTATCCCGACACCGTGATCGCCAAGAGCGCCGATGCGTATGACTGCTGGGGTCGTTAGGAGATTGCCACCCCATTCCGGGTCATCCTTGAGGTTTTGGCAAACCTCGTTAAGCACCTCATATACCCGGTCAAGTTGTTCTTTGTAGGCGACATTGACAGTAAGATTGATGCGTCCCCAGTCTCGCATCCTGTTGCTGGAAAAAGAGATCTGGCTGTTCGGGATGCTGTGCAACGTGCCGTCAATTTCCCGCAGAAGTGTGCGGCGAAGTGTGACCTGCTCGACGGTGCCCTCCACGCCAACAACAGCAACCCACTCGCCAATGCGATACCAGTCCTCCATGAGAATGAAGAAACCGTTGATGTAATCTCGGATAATATTCTGAGCTGCGAAACCGAGCGCCAAGGCTCCGACCCCGAGCGAGGCTAGTAAAGGCGTGATATCCACTCCCAAACCACTCAAAATCATGATGATTGCCATAATCCAGACAAGAATGCTAACAACATTAACGAGTATATGTGAAAGAGTCTGACTTCGCTCCGCTAACTGCTGGGTACGCTCTTCACGGATCTTTGGAATGCGGGCATTTATTATCCTGGGGATTATTCGTCTCGCAAGAATGACACCAATAATTGCCGCTACCAGTATTATCCCTACCTTAATCCCGCCAGCGATAGCGGGAGGCAGGTTTACCAGAAAACCAAACGTAGGCATAATTCCCTCCTTTCAATTAATATTTACGTCGCTTAATTTACCTACATTGTTCGATACGTCTTTTCTATCTGTTTAGTGTAGCTGCTATCGTACAAGAATTCTATTACGATTTATAATGGAGGTCAATGAATGACAAGACACTCGGTTTTGAGACTAAGACCTTGAGACTAGAGGGCTAAAGTTAAAAAGGCCTTTTACAGATCCATTTACTTGCTACTTTGTCATGGAAACACTAAAATCAGGGTGTCGGTTGACCTAGTGAATAGACACCCTGATTCTTTTAAAATCTCCCCGATGGAGAAGGTTTTCCAGTCTTGGTAGGCCGTACAGGTCTCGAACCTGTGACACCCTGATTAAAAGCCAGAGTTACTTTAATATTCTTCTAACCGACTCGTAAGAAACACCATAATCCTGAGCTATATTGCGTAGGCTTTCTGTTTTATGTCGCTCTGAAAGTTCGGGCCATTTTGATGCGGGTATTTTACAATGAGAATTGAGTGGTGGATCAATACAAACAGGATATAGACCAGCGTTAGTATTTTCGGGAAGTAGAAGCTCCAAGCCCCCCCCGGGGTCGCCATTTCCTGCGAGCTGAGAGAGGAAAAATATATACGTAAAATTATTGGCGGTATACCGTCTTTAGATTTCAGCGAGCACCAGTTCTATCACCCGGGGTATTACGGCTGATATCTCAGGTGACAGTTCCAGGCCCAACTCCATTTTTTCAGGCTCGATTCCGTAAATGGTGATATCCCGCGGGGTGCCCCCAGTGTATTCAAACATGGTAAGGGCTTCGAGTATCCCGACCTGGTGGAGAGAAGTGTACATTTTCTTTTTCACCCGGATATCGGCAGGTGTGAACCGGTATACCGTTCCCGGCTCGCCCCCACCCTTCACGGTATCGATGATGATAACCTTCTCACGGTTTTTAAGGTTTTCGAGAATATCTATAGACGCCGTGCCGCCATCGAGGAGCTCAACGTTTTCAGGCAGCTTCATATCCTGCATGGCTTCGATGACACGCACACCCACACCCTCATCACCCAGAAGGATATTTCCCACTCCCAGTATAAGAATAGAAGGTTGAGGGGCAGAGTCCTTTTTCCCCTGCCCCTCGATATTATCTTTCATTACCGGTTTTAACCCATCCTTATATAACGCGATACTCACCCATCGCCTGGCCGTCAGGTGCAATCACGTGCACCGCACAGCCCAATCAGGGATCAAACGAGCGGACGATACGGACAATTTCAAAAGGATTACTCTCGTCTCTCACACTGGCGCCGATAAGCGCCTGCTCGATAGGTCCGGGCACTCCCCGGCCATCACGCGGCGAGGCATTCCAGTTCGTGGGAGGTATACACTGGTAATTCTTGATTTTGCTGTCCTTTATATCTATCCAGTGTCCCAGCACGCCACGGGGGGCTTCCCAGATTCCCATGCCTTCTCCCGATTCAGGCGTTTCCCATTCGGCAAACACGGGCTCGCCCGGTTTTACCGCCAGAAGCCAGTCCGGCATGCTATCGGCAACGAATTTACACTCCAGAGCGCGGGCGGCATGCCTGCCCAGTACACTGAAAAGAACGCCGGGAGAGGCGTTAAACTGCGCCAGGGTATCATTGATGAGTTTCTGCACAGTCGGCTCGCCGGCGGTGTAGGCTACCGCCATCCGTGCCAGTGGGCCGACCTCGTAGACTTCGCCTTTATACCTCGGTGCTTTCACCCAGCTATAGGCATCTTCTTTATGAGGGTCCGGTTCCGTCTCGCCCCGGCTGGGGTGAAGTCCCGATTTACTATCGTACCAGCTATTTTTTACGTCTTCGGTTATCTGCGAGGGGTCGAGAGGACTGTGCTGCAGGTTGGTGGCGGAAGTCGTACCCTGTGTTAACAACCGCTTTCGTTTTGCCAGGTCCGTTTCATCGGCTTCAAGGTCGAAGACACCGAAGCTGAGCATATTTCCGCAGCCTTTACCGATTTCGAAGTAGTCCGGATAAGCTCCGGCAACCGCCAGAACATCGGGAATATATACATTATCGATAAAATTGCGTAACTCCTGCAGTTTCCACAGGAATTCGGCAATTTCATCAACCGAAGGAGTCGCCGTTACGCCGCCGGGAACGATAGCCACGTTGTGGGGCATCCTGCCGCTGAAGATAGCCGACATCTCGTGCGCCAGACGGCGCATATTGAGGGCTTCCACGTAATGCGCCACCGCCGCCATGTCAACCTCGTCCGGCAACCGGTAATCACCTTCATAACGCGGGTAAAAAGGTCCCAACATAGACATATCGCCGACATCGAGAGCCCTGGTGATGAAATCCTTTACCGAAGTAAGATTCGGGTCTTTGCCTTCGTAATTAGCCACTTTGGTGACATCAACGTAATCGAGAGCCGCCAGGTGGTAGAAGTGAATGAGGTGCGACATGATAAAATTCGCGCCCTGAATCAGGTTGCGGACGATGCGTCCGTTATCGGGTATTTTATCGGTAATGCCGAAGGCGGATTCCAGAGTGAGCGCCGCAGCGCAGGCGTGGGCGGTAGGACACACCCCACAGATGCGCTGTGTCAGATGCTGGGCGTCATAAGGGTCACGCCCCCGGAGAAGTATCTCAAATCCCCGAAAGAGAGACCCACTGGACCTGGCATCCTTGATAACGCCGTCCTCGACCATTACCTCAATTTTAAGGTGGCCTTCTATTCTGGTAAGCGGGTCAATAACAATTTTCGTCATATACTATCCCTCCCTTCCACTTTCAACGCTAACCTGAGCAGCAGGTTCTTTATCTTTGTTCTTTCTCCTGAAAAAAATCAGGAAAGGCAGGACGGCAATCACAATCGCGGCGGCAACGCCACTCAACCATTGAAACGCCGTCTTCGAGGTAGCCACCGATGGTGTCTCCGGTAAACCATAGATTGAAGGGCGCTCCGCAAGTATATATAATGCGTGCAGTCCGCCCATTTCATTCTCGCCATACATATTAGCGTCCGCATAGCCGTCTCTCTTTAGAGTTTCGACTCTGGACTTTGCATGAGCCATGAGTTCGGTCCGTTCACCGTACAACAGGGCTTCCGCCGGACATGAGGCGACGCAGGCCGGTTCAAGACCGTCAGCCTGTCGGTCGACGCAAAAGGTACACTTTTTAGCCGGTCCGGCGTTCATTCCGTGTTCTTTGTGGGGGACATCGTAAGGGCATGCCTGGACGCAGTAGCCGCAGCCGATACACCATTCCTGGTCGATTATCACCGCCGCTCCCTGGTGTGAGATGGCGCCGGTGGGACATACCGACTCGCAACTGGCATCAGTGCAGTGCATACACTGGTACCGGCACAGCAGCAGCGCCGGACTACCGTTAAACGTGTACTCTCTGGCTTTTATTAACGTCCAGGTCCTTGCCGAGAGTCCGGGCGGATTATCGTAGATAAACCCGAATTCCTCCGAGTCTGCCGATAAACCGTTCCAGTCTTTACAGGCATTCTGGCAGGCACGGCAGCCGACACACTTTAAGGCATCGTATAACATGGCTTTGCCTTCGCTCTCCGTCATAGCCGGAGAACGGGCAGCCTCCGCTTTATCGGTGCCGGTTATACCTGATAACAGAGCGGCTCCGGTACCAGCCCCGATTAACTTGAGAAAATCCCTCCTGTTTGCCGCCATCATCAGCCCTCCGTTTTCCCCCTGGATTTCGACCGTCGTTTAGCCATTGCCGCTGCCGAAGCGCCGACAGCAAGACCGGCAGCCGCTCCTATACCGACAGCCAGACCGGGTGAAAAACCTGCGGCTTCTTTCTCTTCCTCTATCGGCGGCAGCCAGCTTGGCGGCGTTACGTTATATAGCGGAGCTACCGATCTCAATGGCGATACCTTGTCCGGGAAGCCGGGCTCGCAGCAACCGATGCAGGGTCCATTGGAGCCAACGCACCAGTTGGTGCCGCCATTCCACAGCCTTATCGGGCAGTCGGCATAGGTTACCGGACCTTTACAGCCAAGTTCGAAGAGGCAATACGGTTCGGAGTACTTTTTAGCAAACTGCCCGGCATCGAAATAACCGCGCCTCGGGCAATTATCATGTATCAATTTCCCGTAGAAAGCGGTGGGACGCCCGATATCATCCAGCTCTACCGCTCCCAGACCACCGATGAGTACGGTGGCTAACGTGCCCACAAACCAGTCGGGATGAGGAGGACAACCGGGAAGATTGATAACAGGGGTCGTTATGCCGTGCTCGTTGAATATTACCTGTACGCCTTTACAGCCGGTGGTATTCGGCTCCGCCGCGGGTATGCCGCCGAAGGTAGAGCAGGCGCCGATGGCAATAACGGCCATGGCGTCAGCACCGAGAGTGGTAAGGGTTTCCAGCATCGTCCTGCCCTGGCCGGCGGTCTCTCCGATTTCGCAGTAAACGCCGTTATCCTTAGTGGGTATAGCGCCTTCGACAACCAGGATATAACCGCCCTTTTTAGCGGCGGTATCATCCATCGCTTTCATTGCCAGCTCTCCGGAAGCCGCCATTACCGTCGGATGAAAACGCAGACTGACGTGGTTTCCGGGAACTACCTGATTTACCAGTACGTCCTGAATCTTGGGACTGAGGCTATTCAGAACGGATACTGAGCATCCGCTGCAACCTCCTCCCTGTATCCAGATAACAGGGTACTCGGCTACTGAAGCAGCGAATAACTTCTCGAAATTGGGAAACTTGAAAAGTAACAGACCTAAAGCCGCCGTAGAACCCGCCGATAGCTTGAGGAAGTCACGGCGGGTCAATTCCCTGGAAAAAGTCATGGCCAACCCTCCTGTTTATATTTCTAACGCCCCATAAAACTAAAACTGCTATAATTCTCTTTCCACGCCGTAATGGATGCCGATGGTATAAAAGACAACTATGGGAAAAAACGGAGAGAATAGCTAAATAGCATCCCAATCGACAACCCCGACGGCATAGAAACCCCCTTATTCAGCAATAAAGAAGCGCCTTCTTGAAGGCGCTATCGGTATTATTAAAAATTCTCCTTTCCAAATTCGGGAGGCACCACCGTTTCCAGTAATACCCTCGGTCTCGATTAAACCGGGACACCATCCGAAAGTCCTGTCCCGATTTCACCGGGATTTAGGCTATACGGCTCGGAGAATATACGATTATTAAGGTTTATCCTGCCTAGATAAACTATATCAATTATTTACTATCGATGTCAACGCCGGCGGTTACTACCAACAACGAAGGCATCCGCTGTCTTACATGCTCTAAAAGGATATAATTATTATTATTATTTTCTACGGAGGGGTAGTGAAGGTACGGTCAGGTCCGTACCCTGTTCCATCACCTACACCCTTCGCCCGGTAGTGATAGGTCGTACCCGGTAACAAACCAGTGATTTTACGACTAAAACCTCCCGTTGCACTCTTTACCCGCGTCGGGGTTTCGTTACCGTAAGCAGTGGTTAACCCCCACTCGAAAGAGACCCCTACAGATGACGCCGTGCCAAGGTTCTTTAGTGCCCCCACCAGCTTTGCCGAGTTACTGGTTACATTTCTGGCCGCGCGTGTTCCTATTGTCGGCGGAGTCCCGGTCGTGGTGAAAGTCCTGTCCGGTCCATGACCAGTTCCATCACCTACACCCTTCGCCCGGTAGTGATAGGTCGTACCCGGCGACAGGTTTTTGAGGTTACGACTGAACCCACCTGTGGCATCCCTCGCCTTCGCCGGTGTCTCATGACCATAAGAGGTAGTCTTCCCCCACTCAAAGGACACATCTACCGAAGACGCCGAACCGAGGTCCTTTAAGGCCCCCCTTAACCTCGCCGAGGTACTGGCTACCGACGTAGCCGACCGTGTTCCCAGTGTCGGCGGCGTATCACATGCACCTAAATCAAGCCTTCCGCTGCCATAGAGGTTGTCCTTGCCGGGGGCTCCGAGCTCAACCGCCCGACTCTCCAGGAAAGACTGTACCTGAGCCGGAGTGTACGACGGATACTGCTGACACACCAGAGCCGCGGCACCGGCAACATGAGGAGCAGAGGCGGAAGTGCCGGGAAATCCCACGGGACCATAAGTAGCCGTGCTTACCCCATCGGGAGCAACCAGGTCAGGTTTGGTCCTGCCGTCATCCGTCGGACCCTGAGAACTGAAGTCTTCCAGAGTCGACGGCGTAGCGTAGTTCACGGCACCAACCGTCAGGGCATCGGGTGAGTCTGCCGGAACGCCGAAGCTGCTTGAAGGAGTCTGATACTGTAAATCATGGTAAAAGGAATAGAGATGCAAGTTACGCACCGCAGGACTTTCGTATCCAACTATTACCAGGTGATGATAACCCGTATAAGGAGCGGTACAGGAGAAACCTTCCACCGGGTTATCATCACCATCTTGAGTATCGGTAGAACTCCAAATAATAGCTCCCACGCCATCACATAAATATAAATCGTAGTCGTTACCCGAAGAGCCCCAGGTATCATTCCACTTTAGCTGGGCTACGATGGTATAACCTTCGGTAACCCATATAGCATTAGATATATCCGCACCGTCGAATTCATGAGCCCAATCTGCATCTGTATCATTGAAGTTGCCCTGCCAGTGTCTCAGGGAATGATTTCCTATCGCCTGTGCCCAGAGGATGCCGTTTGCCCTAGCGTTAGCAACCGCATCACAGTAATCACCGGTGCCGTTACCCGGACCACCGAGAAAATTACCCATGGAGCAGGAAATTACGTCAACTCCCTGCGATATCATCCAGTCCACGGCATCACCGAACTCAACCACGGTACCGTAGTTAGCCAGGTAGAACTGAGAACCGGGAGCAACATCATAGGCAACCTCAGCGCAGGCGGTACCGTGGATACTACTTCCCGGACCACCGACGCTGGGAGCCCAGTGGGTAGCGATAGGCGGCGGCAGTTCTCCTTCGGCCTGGTGGGTAGGATATCCGGAAAAACCGCCATCGACCACACCTACCTTGACTCCGGACCCGTCATAACCAGCGGTATGCCAGTCGTCAGCGCTGATAACCGGCACGCCTTCACTGACTATCAGGTCATTGTAAACCGGCTGGTACGGAATCCTTACCATCCGAACACCCGGAATATCCGCCAGCGACTTAAGCTGAGAAATCGGAGCCAGCACCTGGAGCATGTCAGCATAACTCATCTCGACATCCGCATATTCACCAACCGCAATAGAGGCGGATTCCAATTCACCCGGAACGCATTCGACGATAACCCTGACGGTATCGTCTCCGACATAAATCTCATTTTCCTCAGCCAGTCTGCATGACTCTTCCGTGGTTTCAGCCGAGACAAGCATGTTGAGCGGGGTGTCCAGGTTGGGGTTGCCTTTTTCCGGAAGGTCGATTTTTTCAAGGATTAGTACTTGCCCGTTATCGGCTGAGGCAGGTTGCCCTCCCAATAGAAGACCCGAACCTAAAATTACAGCTATGACGATAAGTACACTGAATACCTGCTTACTCAGTTTTTTCATGACTCCTCCTCTTTTATGGGGGTGTTGTATCATAAGTGCTATTTTTAAGCCTTTTTGTCATTCCCACGTAAGTGGGAATCTGGAAATCGCGCCTGATTCGCCTTTGGCGGACCAATCTGGATTCCCGTCCGCCATGGCGGGCGGGAATGACGACTTTTGGTACAAGCCCCTTTTATGGGGAATTAAGGGAGATTCCGTATATTTATAACCCATTTTAATAAGTTATTTCCAGAGTTTTTCATAAATTTTATTTATTCTTCAAACATAACAGGTTTATACGGCAGCCGGATAAATTTGATGCTACTCTCATCAGCCAGGCCGGTTAAGTTTACCACCGGCACCACTACCTGCAAAAGATTTTCAAAGCTGGTTTCCAGAGTTGCGCCAGCGTTTTTAGCCGCTTCAATGGCGGCTTCAATCTTATCGGGTACGCACTCAATAATTACCCTTACACTCCCGTCTATGAGCTCGATGTCGCTCTGCTCTGCGTAGGATGCAGCTTCGCCGCGGGCTTCGGCATCGATAAGCTGGTTCAACCGGGAATCCAGGTTCGGATTACCTTTGTCCGGCATAGCGGGCGAATTATTAATGTCTTTCATCTCCTGTCCGGCGGCACAGGCAGTAGCAGTAAATACTAGAACACCGATAATTAAAGCTAACACCAGTTTAGTCATTATACACGGTATTCTCCTGATTATGAATGTTAGATTCTTTAAAATATACAACTATTCTCCACCAATATCAATCACTTTTTTACGGCGGTACCTGAAAAGTCATGTCAAAATAAAAGGACACCGGTTACCGTTTATAACAGCAAATGCCAGTGTCCCTGCCTCATCATTTGCACCTCCTACTTAACTAGAAGGCAGATACGTAAATACGGGTTACGGGTACAGGGACTAAAGTATATTCCCCTTACCAAGTGCTGTCAAGAGTTTTTCACAATGGTACTATTCGGTTTTGGTTGTTTCTCATACTCACCCCCTTTATCCCCCTCTCACGCAGTACTCTGTTTTAATGTACAATTATTCGAATGCGTGAGAGGGGGAGAGTATTTGTGAGAGGGGGCTTCGCCCCCTCTCTATTTAACTCCCCTCTCCAACCAGAGCCATTAAGATGCAGTGAGGATTTATCATGGTTGGAGAGGGGTTCATCCTGAAGGTTCACCCTGAAGGGCAAGGGGTGAGGTTAATAACAGCAACCAAATGCAAACAAAACCCTCACAATATATATCACCTTTTTAATAGATTAAGGGAATATACAAGGAGCGCTATTATCCGGTTGATAACCGGATATCGAAAGACGATTCACGATTATATTCTCCGGAGGTTTGTTTAGTTCAGTGGAACTATTGACATTCACTACAGCATATTCTATTCTTCATGCAAAAAAGGGAGGTTACAATGGCCGATTCATCTGCTGCAATGATATTTTTATACGATGTACCCGAAGAAAAACAAGCCGATTACCTCAAGGCTACCAGCGAGAAGATTAAACCTTTCTGGGAAGCCCACGGTTGTGACTCTTACGATGTCTGGCAGACATCGGACGGTTCGCCTGCCTTTATGAAAATAATGCTATTCAAAGACGCCGATGCGATGACGAAATCTCTACAGGGTAGCGGCGAGGAAGCTATACCCGTAGTAGATCTCTACAACAGCTTCGCGACGGACGTCACGACCAAGACTTTCATAAAAAAGACCTGATACTACCCGAGAAGAGAGCCAAAAAAAAACACGACAACGCGAAACCGGTTTAAACGCTGAAGTACCTTCAGGGATTTTATCAGATACTCCGAACCACAGCGACATATAATCCGTAAAAGCGGTATTACGGGGGAGACAATTATTGGCACAATACGAACACCTATTTACGCCTCTCACTATCGGCACGATGACCGTGCGCAACAGAATACTCATGTGCGCCCACGTTCACAGGCTTCCCGATGAGCGGTTCCAGGAATACTACAAGGCGAGAGCCAGAGGCGGCGCCGGCTTATTAATACACTCGCACCCGCTACCGGGACTCACCACCGGCGGCTTTGCACCTATACTCGATGAAAGGTCGATACCGGGTCTCAGAGATTTCGTGAAAGAGATACACGGCTACGGCACGCGGATACTGGCGCAGTTCCTTCATCCGGGGAACCTAGGCGGCGGAGAACGGATGATGGGAGGAGCGTCTCTGGCACCGTCCGCAATACCGAGAAAGGGCATTTTCCCAAAACCAACGCCCCACGAAATGAGTATCGACGAAATAAAGGAGGCAGTTAATAAGCATGCCATAGCCGCTACCATAGCGAGAGAAGCAGGGTATGACGGCGTGGAAATCGGCGCGATATGGGGTCTCCTAGTAGCCTCGTTTATCAGTCCACTCTATAACCAGCGTAATGACGATTACGGGGGCAGTGTCGAAAAACGCCTGAAATTTCCCCTGGAAATCATAGAAGCAATCAGGGCAGCCGCAGGTCCCGATTTCGTCGTCGGAATCAAGGTCGACGGCGATGAGTTCATGGACGGCGGTATTACACTGGACGATATGAAAGACATAGCGCCCCGTCTGGAAGCCAGCGGCGGGCTGGACTATATAAACGTCGGCGCCGGAACATCGCTGGCGATGCACGTACCCCCCATGTTTTTTCCGCTGGGTCCATTCGTCCAACTGGCGGCGGGTATCAAGGAAACGGTAAATCTGCCGGTGTTCGCCGGAGGCAGAATCAACGACCCTGCGGTTGCCGAGCGTGTACTCAAGGACAACCTGGCGGATATGACCGCCATGACCAGACCTCTCATCGCCGATCCCGAACTGCCGAACAAAGCGAAAGCGGGGCAGGAAAGTCTCATCCGCAAGTGTATTGCCTGTAACGACGCCTGCTGGTTACCTCTGTTCGAAGGGATGACGCCTCTTACCTGCGTGGTTAATCCCGAGGCAGGAAGAGAAGCAATGTTCGGCATAACGCCGGCGACAACCGAAAAGAGCGTGATGGTAGTCGGCGGAGGCGCAGCAGGCATGGAGACGGCAAGGGTCGCCGCCCTGAGAGGCCACAAGGTCTCGCTTTATGAGAAGGATGACGAACTGGGAGGGCAGCTAAACATAGCAGCCAGGGCGCCCGGCAGAGTGGACTACGCAGAGCTTGTCAGGTATTACACGAACCAGATGAAGGTCCTCGACGTCGAGGTTCACCTGGGCACCGAGGTAACCAGGGAAACGGTCAAGGAAAAGAACTTCGATGCCGTGGTCATAGCCACGGGTTCGCTGCCGACGACATCGGAATCACTGGTAATAGAAGGCGGCAACGTGGTCAATACGCGGGAAGTACTCCTGGAAACGGTGGAGGTGGGAAACAACGTGGTAATCGTGGACTACCAGTACCACATGCAGGCACTAAGCGTAGCCGATTTCCTGGCGGAGAGGGGAGTAAACGTGGAGATAGTGACTCCGGCTATCTTTGCCGGCAGCCACCTGGAAGAAGGCACTCTGGAGCTTATTTATTCAAGACTGCTGAGCAAAGGCGTAACCATATCGGTACTGACCGATATAAAAGCAGTGAAGGGGAATGCGGTGACCGCCTTCAACATATTGACCGACGCCAAGAGACAGATAAAAGAGGTCGATACCGTCGTAATAGCAACAAGCGGAAAAGCCGACGACGCTCTATATTACTCTCTTAAAGGCGAGGTAAAGGAGCTTCACATTGCCGGTCAGTGTATTTCTCCCCGCACTCTGCGGGACTCAATCTGGGAGGGCGCCAGAGTGGGAGGGGCGTTATAAGACAGGGTTAAAGCAGTAAGGTAAAGATATGGCTTTAAGTAAGGAAGTCTGGATTCTGGCGGAACACAGAGAAGGGGAGCTGGAGGACATAGCTCTCGAACTGGCATCGGCGGGACAAAGAATCGCCAGCAAGCTCGGTGGAGGTCTCTGCGCGGTAATTTTCAGCGAACAGGCAGCCGACATGGCGGATAGTCTCGCCAGCCATAACGCGGGTAAGATATACGCCATCAACGATTCAACATTAAGAGGATACGCTACCGAAGCCTACACGGAGGCACTTTGCGGTCTCATAGAGGGAGAAAAACCGGACATTTTATTATGCGGCGCCACGCCGTTCGGCAGCGACATAGCCTCCGGGCTGGCGGCACGACTTGAAACGGGACTGATTTCAGAATGCGTTTCCCTTGACGTGAATGATGACGGCCTGCTGCTGGGGACGAAACCCGTTTATAACGACAGGCTACAGGCTAAAATAGTGTGCTCTTCCGCAAAACCGCATATTGCTACGGTGAGTCCGGGTGTATCGGAAATAAAATCTCCCAGGACCGGCAACAGGGCAGAGGTTATAACCGTCACTCCGAAACCAGTTTCCGCCGGAAGACAAGCCAGGGTAACAGGAACGGCTAAAGCCGACCTCAAGATGATACGCCTCGACCAGGCGGAGGTTATCGTAGCCGGCGGCAGGGGCATAGGAGGTCCTGAAGGTTTCGGTACACTCGAGAAGCTGGCCGAACTTCTGGGAGGCTGTGTCGGGGCATCCCTGGTAGCATGCGACAACGGATGGGTCTCAGAAGACAAGCATATCGGCCAGACAGGGGTGATTGTCTCGCCCCGGCTATACATGGCGGTGGGGATTTCGGGGTCGATTTATCACACTATGGGCATGAAAGACTCCAGGGTTATCGTGGCAGTTAACAGAGACCGCAACGCTCCGATTTTCAGACTGGCGGACATGGGTATAGTGGGAGACTGGCAGGACACAGTTGATGAAATAATCGGGCATTTAGACGAGGCAGAGGAAAGTGCCTGATATTAACAGATAACGGTATTTAGTTATGAACACGGTAGTATGCGTAAAACAGGTCCCGGATACCGTCAGTCCTTTGAAGGTAGATAAGGACGGCAGGCATATCGATGCCGGAGACATGGGATATACAACCAATCCGTGCGACCTAGCGGCGGTTAAATGGGCAACCAACCGGAAAGAGAAAAGCAAATCAGGAGAAGTCACCGTCATCTCTACGGGCAGACCTCCGGCGGAAAAAATGCTCCGCGAGTGTTTTGCCTACGGCGCCGACAGGGCTCTTCTACTGAATGACCCGGGGTTCGAGGATTCCGACGGCTACGCTACCGGACTTATCCTTGCCAGAGCAATCGGCCTGTTAGAGCACGATATCGTCCTCTGCGGAGTTCAGGCTGCCGATACGAATGCCGGATGGACAGGACACGTAATAGCCAGCAAGCTGGGCATACCGCTGGTGTCACGGGTTATCGATATACAGGTAGACGACGAGGAGAAAAGGGTAACGGTCCGGAGAAGGCTCGACGGGATTAACAGGGAAATAGTAGAAGTCGATATTCCCTGCCTGCTGACGGTCGACCCTCTTCTGGACGAGCCGAGGTATCCGAGTATCGGTTCAATCCGCATGGCGCAGAGACGGGAAATCGAGCACCATGACAGAGCCAGCCTTGGTTTGACCCCAGAGGAGGTCGGTACTAAAGGCTCAAAGACTTATATCATGGAGTTAACAGCGAGCAAACCGAGACCGAAGAAGATTTTCACTCCCGACAGCAGCCTGTCGGCGGCGGAAAGAATACGCTTAATCATGTCCGGCGGAATGACGGAAAAGAAAGACAACCTGCTTGAAGGCAACCCCGCGGAAATAGTGCCGGAGTTAGTCCAGTTCCTCCGACAGAAAAAGATTATCCGTTAGCGGAGAGGTATATTAAGGTATCCGCTAAAAAGGCTATCGGATGCTGTCAACACGCAGGTGTACCGACCCTATCTCGTCCCAGGTTGTTACCAGCAGGTCTCCCACGAGTATGGTATGCGGCCTGTTAGCCTCTTCTGAAACCAGAATCTCCCTACTAACGATTGTCCCGTCCGGAGCCATTACCAGTCTGAGCAGAGCCCCGCCGTCATGGGGTAGCGGAGAACCCGGCTGAGGCACTGGAGACGCTGTCTGGCGCGAGGATACTCCGGTAATAATACGGAGACTTATGATAGTATAGCCGCTGTCCAGAAGAACTGCCGTAGCCATCGCGGCGTTCGTGCCATCTTCATCGAATAACGGCCTGATATCAAGAGGTCGCCACTCATCATCGAACCGGATAAACAGCACGGCTCCGGTGGTCAAAGGGTTCAGGGTCTCGGAAGCGAAAACAAGATATCCGCCATCCGCCGGAATAGCACTTGAGCCATTGGAATGACTAAATTCCCCACCCCCTATGCGAACCTGGCCGGTCTTGTCAGCATTTATATCAAACCGATGAACGACATGTCCATATCCAGGCACAAAATGGGCTACGGCAATACCATCCGGCTCAGCCACCAGGAACATGTCATTGGTGGGACCGTCCTCATGCCCGACGGGAACAATGGCAAGACGCTGGAAATCCCTGTCCAGCTTCAGTAAATAGCTTGCACTGTCTCCCGCCACGGAGAAGACAAGCCAGTGATAGCCGTGAGCGAAGATATGCCAGTGGTCGGCGATAGACACTCCATCCGTGCCGGCCGTATCGGCCACGGTCTGCCAGGAAACCGACGCATCAGGGTCGGTCACATTCAGGCGGCCCATGATGAGCTTGCCATCCAGCTCCGCCGAGACAGCCAACTGCGGACTGCCGTCATCAACAGCAAACAGCCAGACGCTGGCTCCGGCAATGCTTCCAGCCGATAGTACGGGCACTATTTCAGGCACAGCGGGGTTAGTCTCAGGTGAAGCAGGCGCTGGCGAGGCAGTCGACGTCTTTTTACCGGTCAGACTCTTAATCTTCGAGGGCTGGTCATTAATATTCCAGTAGTAAACCCGGTAAGTCCCGTCTCCCATATCGATAATCGCCGGGTCGATATTGCCTTCTCCAGCCAGCACCAGCTTGCGGTCGGTAAAGTTGGTACCGTCCTCCGAGGTAAAGCTGTAGATACCCCAGTCGGCATCGGTGAGTTTACCGCTTTCGTGGAAAGGGAAAGCTACCGCCAGCATTATATAAGTACCGTCGGCCAGCCTGATTACCGAGGGGTCGACAAAGCCGGTCAGCACGGGACCTTCTCTGGTAAAGCTAAGACCGTCTTCAGAGATAGCGGAGACGACGCCGTGTTTCACGTCCAGACCGTCGGAAACATAGTAGAGTCGCACTCTGCCGTCCGGCAGCACTATCGCGTCCGGGACCGACGCCCAGCCTCTATCCGGGGTATTCTGGGAATCTATCCTGATACCTTCTTTCTCAAAAAGAAGTCCGTCTGAAGAAATTGCCGAGAAGACCGTGTGGACAGACTGGCCGGGGCCTCCCTGACCCAGAGCGCCCTTATAGTACATCCTCACCCTGCCGTCCTCCAGCATTACCAGTGTGGGGTCGCTGACAATCATCTCCGGGCTGTCCTGACTGCCGGGGGATATCCTTACACCGGACTCTTTAGTAAACACAAGCCCGTCATCGGAAACAGCCGATTGTATACCGTTCATGCCACCGTAATACATTCTAATCCTGCCGTCTTCCAGCCTGATGATGTTCGGTACCGAACCGTATTCGAGTCGGACACCCGGGTCGACCGTCCAGGAAAGCTGCAAGGTTTCGGACGGCGAGGACGGCCCCGAATCGGATTCCTGTTCACCGGATGGAGCAGTAGAGGTTGGCGATGGATGAATAGCAGACTGGTTGGTACAGCCAGCGATAAGAAGTATCAGTATGACTAAAATAAAAAGGCACTTTTTCATTTTTTTCTTCACCCGGTGTTTATAGTTTTGCCCGGTAAGGCATTTACATATTTTAGCATAAGGCAGGTATTTGCATACCAGGCAGTGCTGTTTGCATCTGGTTGTATATTATCACCTATCCCCTGTATCCCTTCATCCGCCATAGGCGGATTCAGGATGAACCCCTTTCTTGCCAGTACCACCGGTATTGGTTGGGAAACTTTCCTGACAGGAAAGGGGAGTTAAAGAAAGAGAGGGGGCGGAGCCCCCTCTCTTAACTCTCTCCCCCTCTCACGCAGTACCCTGTTTTTGTGTGTGCAAACACTCCAGTGCGTGAGAGGGGGATAAAGGCCTGCCCGCCGTACAAGACTTTGGCAGGCGGGGGGTGAGTATATGTATCAACCAAAACCGAATAGTACATACTAGGCAGGTAACTTCCTGCACAATAATCAGACTTAATATGCACAAAGAAAACAGACTCAACGATAAGCTACTGCATTCACCTCCAAGTCAGTACCCATGCACAAAGATACCATAGCAAAAATAATCAAAACCTGTGATTTTTCTTGTGCTATACTTGGAGCGAGCAAAGGCTATGGACGGCTACAGGAACGTTCAGGAAAAATCTTGAGAATATAGTAGCCGCTGAAGGCAAGCCGAGAATACAGTCGAGAAAAATGCACCCCCTAGTAGAGATGCTGGATATTACTCGCAAGGAATTCGAAAAGAACCTTCTGGGACCGGCCGATGGAGTACAGCTATACCGGTAAAACGTGGGGAGATTTCGGCCCAAAAAAGCAGCCCAACAAGTGGGTGACTCTGAGGGCGCTGCGGGTGTTGAAGCAGGCAGGGGAATAAAGACTAAATACCTATGCCGGGCAGATGGCATAATTGACCGGCGGAATAGCCTCGCCTATAATGGTTTCGAGTACTTCCGTCTCCGCAGTTTTATTCCTCAGACAGGGGTTTATATAAGAGTGGATATCAAAGCCGTGCTGTTCGACCTGGACGATACGCTGTATGACAGAAAACTGGCGCAAAAGAAAACCACGGAGTTTATCATCCGGCAATTCCCGCATGTTTTTAACGCCTTTGAAACGGACCGCATCGTTGAGGCTTATATCGAGTCCGACCTAATCACCAGCGAAGAATACGACGCAGGTGCTCCCTCCGAAGGTCAAAGAAAAAGACGCAGCAGGCTATTTCTGGAGCTTCTCGGTATAAAGGACGACCTTACCGACGCCATCGCTGAAATATACGTGCGAGAATATCCGACCATCAATACGCCGAAACCCGGAGCCGTTAAGCTGGTGAATGAGCTGAGTAAGCGGTTTCCCGTAGGTATCGTATCCAACGGTCTTCCCGATGTGCAATACCGTAAGCTGGATACTATAGGTCTGCGTAACGTGTTTTCATGTATCGTCTTATCGGAGGAAATCGGGATACGGAAACCGGACCCGAGGATATTTCATCGCGCCGCCGGTCTGCTTAACCTGCAACCATCGGAGTGCCTGCACGTGGGAGACTCCTACCGCAGTGACGTAATCGGCGCGAAGAATTCGGGAATGCTCTCCTGCTGGTTAAAGCATGAACAATCGGCAGCCACGGATGAAAGCATAAAACCTGACATAGTAATCAGCAGTCTTATAGAACTCAGCGAATTGATATAAACCCTGACTCTCGCCTGACAAACGCCACTAATACAGCTAATCAGCCGGTATTTTTAGGTTTTGGATATATTACTTACTCACCCCCTTAATCCCCCTCTCACACAGGTTCTTTGTTTTTCATGCATGTATTTTTCTGTGTGAGAGGGGGATAGATTTTTAAGAGGTGGCTTCGCCCCCTCTCTCTTTTATTCCCCTATCCAGCCAGTAGAACTCCTTTTTCTTTTACAATGGTTCTGGCTGGAGAGGGATTCATCCTGAGTCCGCCTATGGCGGATGAAGGGATACAGGGGATAGGTAATAATAAACAACTAGATGCAACCAGAATCATGTACTCTACAGGTTGACATTTAGGGCATAAGCAAATATGCTGATTAGCGGATATCACCGGCTAACAACGGGAGAACGACGATGACATTCGGAGAAGCTATCGCAGAGGCGCGTAAGTCAAAACAGCTAAGTCAAAAACAGCTTGCCTCATCAATACTGAAGGAAGACGGCACGGCTATATCTCCGCAGTACCTGAACGATATCGAGAGAGACCGGCGCAACCCTCCCGGCGAGTACCTCATCAGTCAATTCGCCAGAATACTCGAGGTACCCGAGGAATATTTTTACTTTTTAGCCCATGAAATCCCGCCGAAATACAGAGAAATGGCTCCGGTAAATCCGGCGCAGGTGCGGGAAGCATTCGAGGCGTTTGCTCGCAGCTACCGCAGAGGCCAGGGCGGCAAAGAAGAATGAAGTGGATTATAGATGAAACGGGTCGTTTTCGGTGGCGACCTTATTATGACCAGGAAGAACTGGATATCGAGTGCGAGCGGATAGCCTCAGAATTCCTGGAACAGAGATACGGCGTGTGCCGTTTTCCCATATCCACCGATGACCTGTGCGTGATGATAGAACGGGATACCTCCGACCTCAATTTGTACGCCGACCTCTCCGGCGCGGGCGAGGACGTTGAGGGGCTGACCGATTTCTTTCCGCATAAAAAGCCGGCGGTCAGGATTGCGCGGGAACTATCTCTGGACAGCCTGATGTACAATCGTTTGCGGACAACGCTGGCGCATGAGTACGGCCACGTTAAATTCCACACGTTTTTATGGGACTATAACCAGAACAGAAGACCCGTAGCGGACACAGGCATGAAATTGACTATCCAGCGACGTAAATACAACAATTTTCGTATGAAGTACGTGTACAAGCACAGACCGGAAACAGGTCCGAGATGCAAGCGAAGCAGTCTGCTCGACGCGCCTGTTTCGGACTGGATGGAATGGCAGGCGAGTTACGCCTGCGGAGCTCTTCTCATGCCGCTTTCGGTGGTACGAAAGCTGTTCCAGAGCGTTATAAAAGTACGGTACGGACTGAACTGGGTCCCGGTTGATTCAGAGCAGGCAGGGGAGCTAACAGGCAAGGTTACCGAAGCGTTCGATGTCTCAACAGGCGCCGCCAGGGTACGGTTAACCAGGCTTGGCTTTTTACAGGAGATACACCGGGAAGTAAGTTTTACTCCTGATACAGCACTAACCTCCGTTTCTTTATAAGCGAGAACAGATAATTATGGTTCTGTTTGTTTGGTTGTTTATTATTACCTATCCCCTATATCCCCTTTCCTGCCAGAACCACCGGCACTGGCTGAGAGGCTTTCATGGCAGGAAAGGGGAGTTAAGGAGAGAGGGGGCGAAGCCCCCTCTCATAAACATCTCCCCCTCTCACTCAAAATAGTTATTCTATACTAAATCACGGTATTGAGTGAGAGGGGGACAAAGGGGGTGAGTACATATATCAACCAAAACCGAATAAAACCATAATTATCCATTAGTCTGCAACAATCAGGAAAGAAAGCATTATGCAATCCAAACAAAAAGTACAATGCTACATCACGCGCGAACGCGGTGGTTCACTACAAGTTCTGGTATTCGAACATGTGGACTATCCCGATGCCGGGGTACAGGTACCAGCCGGGAGTGTTGAGCCCGATGAGACTCAAGAAGAAGCAGCCCTTCGAGAAGCTCGGGAGGAAAGTGGGATACTTGAATTAGAGATGCAAAGCTATATTGGTAAATTCCACTGGTTCAATGCGGATCGAAATGAAGATAATGAGCGCTATGTCTTCCACCTTATAACCTCACAGACGCTGCCAGAGCGTTGGGAGCATATCGTTTCCGCCGGGACTGAAGACAAAGGACTTCGTTTTACTTACTATTGGTTAGACTGTGACGTTGCCGCACAAATATTGAGTGGCAACCAGGGCGACTATTTGCACTATCTTGAATCACCATAATCACCGTTAAAACAAGCATTAACCAACAACTAATAGTTAACCCCTAAATTATTAATTACTATAGTATTTATTTTCAATTACATTCATTAAAAATTATACATTACCCAATATACAGTTTGACTTTTTTGGTCTTGTGTGATACGCTAATATGCTTATCCGCATATTTTATTTTTCCCAGAGGAGTTTAGACGTGTCTCAAATCGTGGTCGAAGACCTGAAGAAATCATTTAAGGTCGCCAGGCGACAAAGCGGGCTGCTGAACTCGTTCAAAGGTTTCATCAAACGGGAATACGAGACGATTCAGGCGTTAAAAGGCATCTCGTTCGAGCTCGAACAGGGAGACCTGACAGGCTACATAGGGCCGAATGGCGCCGGTAAATCGACCACGGTAAAAATCCTGAGCGGCATCCTGGTGCCCGACTCCGGGAAATGCGAGATACTTGGGCGGACGCCGTGGAGACAGAGGAAAGAGCACGTGAGGCATATCGGGGTGGTGTTCGGACAGAGGACTCAACTGTGGTGGGATGTCCCGGTCATCGACTCTTTCGACCTGTTGAAAGACATATACCGGATTCCCCAGCAGTCCTACACGAGAATGAAGGATGAACTGGTCGACGTACTATCACTGCAAACTCTGCTGGAGATGCCGGTCAGACAGCTAAGTCTCGGGCAGAAGATGAGGTGCGAACTTGCCGCATCGCTGTTACACCAGCCACCGATACTGTTTCTCGACGAGCCGACCATCGGGCTGGACGCGGTATCAAAGATAGCAGTGCGTGACTTCATCAGGAAAATAAACAGAGAAAGAAAGGTGACGGTTATTCTCACCACCCATGACATGGACGATATCGAAGCACTGTGCTCGAGGATAATGGTCATCGGCAAAGGGACGATACTCTTCGATGGAAATATCAGCCAGCTAAGAAACGCCGTAATCCCGGAAAGAATCGTTAAGATTGACTTCCTCGAAGAACCCAGAAAGCTTGACTATTCGGTCGCCAGACTGACAGGGCAGAGCGAAAACCACGCGGAATTCCGCTTCAATCCACTGAAAATATCCGCCAACGAACTTATCAGGACAATCTCCGCTAACAATCAAATCAAGGACTTCATCGTCGAAAACCCGCCTATTGAAGAAATCGTGGCTAAAATGTATCACGGGTTCAAGCTTTGAAAGCGTATATATCCATTTTCAGACTCAGAGTCGCCGTGCAGCTGCAGTACCGGGCCGCTGCCGCGGCGGCTCTGTTCACACAGTTCTTCTTCGGTTTCGTGATTATCATGGTATACCATGCTTTTTACGCCTCCAGCAGCCAAGTCCAGCCGATGTCACTGCAACAGGCGGTAGCCTACGCCTGGCTGGGACAGGCGACTTTCCGGATGCAACCGTGGAACGGTGACCAGGAAGTCATGGCAATGATACGCTCGGGCAACGTAGCCTATGAGATGTGCCGTCCGCTGAACCTCTATTTCTTATGGTATTCGCGTTTAGTCTCACTGAGACTCGTCCCGACGATGATGACCGGGATACCCATGTTCATCGTCGTCCTTTTCCTGCCGACCGGATTCAAAGCAGCGCTGCCTGTTTCCGCAGCCGCCGGAGGCGCCTGGTTTCTTTCGATTTTTATGGCGTTACTGCTCGGATGCGCCATCTCCAATCTGATTACGATTTCAAGCATGTGGACAATCGCCGGGGACGGAATGCAAAGGATATTCCCGGCGGTGATAATGGTGCTCTCAGGCCTTATAGTGCCGCTTGCCTTTTTCCCCGACCGGTTACAGCAACTGCTAAGGTTCCTGCCGTTCAGCGGACTGGTCGATATCCCGTTTCGCTTTTATCTGGGAATGATTCCCGCTTCAGATATATTCTCACTCGGTCTGCTGCAGCTCTTCTGGACAGGCGTATTTGTCATTATCGGCATCCGGCTGGTGTCCATGGGCATGAAAAGGGTTGTGGTGCAGGGAGGATAGAATGCTCGATTCCTTGAAGCTGTATCTCAAACTCATCCGTATAAATATCAGAAGCCAGATGCAGTATAAGGCTTCTTTCATATTATTTACTATCGGTAATCTCGTCGTAACCATCATAGAGTTCGTGGCGATTCTGGTGCTGTTCGCCAGATTCGGTTCTCTCCAGGGATGGCAGCTAGAGGAAGTCGCTATGTTTTACGGGCTCATCAACATCGGCTACGTATTATCCGAGGCGTTTGGAAGAGGCTTCGACACGTTCGACCTTCAGGTAATCAGCGGGGAGTTCGACCGGGTGCTGCTGCGTCCCAGAGCCACGGAGCTGCAGATTATAGCCCATGACTTTCTGCTGCTGAGGTTCGGAAGGTTCCTGCAGGGACTGGCGATATTCATGTGGGCGTCGGTCAACCTGGGGATTATCTGGAATCCGGCAAAGGTGGTATTGCTTATCTTTTCCGTTATCGGCGGAATAGCGGTATTCACTGGATTATTGATAATGCAGGCAACGATGTGTTTCTGGTCGACACAGAGCCTGGAGGTGATGAACTCATTCACTTACGGAGGGGTATACGCTCTACAATGGCCGCTGCCGATACTAAACCGGTGGTTCGCCAGTTTCTTTATTTTCGTGGTACCGGTGGCGTGCGTGAATTACTTTCCTCTGCTGGCTATCATGGAAAAGCCCGACGTACTACAGTCGCCCCTATGGTTTCAGTGGACTTCACCAATTGTAGGGGTAATCTTCTTGATGGTGTCTCTAGCGGTATGGAGGTTCGGCGTCAGGCATTACAGGTCAACCGGGAGCTAGCCTTAATAAATATACAACTCACGGATGGGACTGAGTCACAAATGTCCGGAACGTCTACTCCTCAGCCAAAGAGGGCACTTTGATGCGGAAAACATGTATTCCCCTGTAAGGAACAGATTGTTATTGACAACAGGGTGTAGTATATATATATTCTTGAATAGCCAGTCTGGAAGGTAATATCGTGAGAGCAAGATACAGCTATCTGCTGGCAGTGTTATCCGGCATATTGCTTCTACTCAGCCTGCCACCGTTCAAGTTCGGCGGGTTTTTAGGCTGGTTTGCCTTTGTGCCCGTCCTCATTACCCTGTTTTATCAGACGAGCACGAATGGAATAACGAGATTAGCCAGAATTGTCGGGCTCGGTGCGGTACCCCTGGTAATCGGGTTTGCCTGGTGGATTCCCGATATGCTCGCTCATTATACACATCTTGAGAGTCTTTTCTGGCTGTGGTTTATTATCGGTCTCGCCCTGGCTTTCTTTATTGGAGTAGAAATATACGGCGAATATACAAAGGTGTACTGGAAGCCGAAACACATGGCTTCCGAACAATTTCAGTATATACCTTCCGGACTACAGATATTCGTTATACCCATAGTCTGCACCGGTATCGAATTCCTGGTAATGAACATACCCTTGGTGATGCAGGTTGGCGCTGTTGTGGGTTTCTGGTCGGTCGCCAAGACTCAATGGGCCAGTCCGCCAATCCTCAGACTCACTTCATTTACCGGTATGTATGGAGTCACCTTCCTTGTCCTTTTAGTTAACTGCGGTATTGCCCGGGGGATAATCCAGTATCGGGAAGCCAAGCGGATATCAAAGACAGCCATTGGGGCAGTGGTCGTTTTTGTAATCATCCTCTGTCTGGGATGGGTTACCCTTCCTTCAGCAGAACAGGGAGATACTTCCGCCGTTATTGTCCAGGTACCGCGGAATGAAGAAAACCTGCCGGAGCAGTATGTCGGTTTTTCCGAGGAAGCGCTAAAGTATGACCCTCAGCTCGTTATATGGCCAGCCCTGGTGCTCGAAGGCTTCTGGGTGGAGCCTTACATAGATTTTGCGCAGGAGCATAACTTATATCTTATCAGCTTCGGTGAGAAACTTAACGCAGTCGTTTCTCCCACGGGTGAAATAGGTTATCACAATATGGGTTATCACTTCGGAACCATCCCCCAGAGGATAAAAGATGACGGCATAAGAGGTCTGTTTTTCCCCGAGGTCCATGTCATCGACACCGAGCTGGGCAACATAGCGATGCTGGACTGTATAGAAACGGGCTCGACACTGCCAGCCAGAGACCTGGCGAATAAAGGAGCAGAGTTTTTGGTTGTCCAGACAGGCAGCCCTAACGTCTATGCTTTCTCATGGATGCTGGGCACCAATGCCGTCTACCGCGCCGCTGAACACCGGATGTTTACGGCCTGTGTTGTCGGTGACTACGCCGGGTCCATGCTTATCGACCCGTATGGCAGAGTAATCGATGATACCGCACCCGAGCAGGAGATAGTAGCCGGGAAGATATCTTTCACCACCGAGAGGACATTCTACACAAAATACGGTGACATATTCGGGTGGACAGTTACCGGTTTACTGGTATTGCTGATAGGCTTCAATCTTTATTTGAAACGGAAGAGCCCGTTTAAGTACTGTCTGGATTGCCTGGTTCAGATACCTAAAGACAGTGAAACCTGCGAGCACTGTGGTGCCAGCCAGGAAAAGCCTCCGCTATGGAAACGGATACTATTCCACGAATACTACGAGCACGTTAACCGCTCCAAGAAACCGAAGAAGTAAGAACCTTCCAGGGTAAGGTCAGGATGGTGCGCCAGCTAACGATATCGGGTTTGTGAGGTGCACCCGATAACTTTATCAGCTTCTGTGCCCGGTGACTAATAGCGATTTATCCGGCTCTTATTGCGCTTCCAGTTTCCGGTGCAGGGACTCGATTGTTTCCCTGAACTTGCGGTCGTGCGCCTCCCTGCCTTCGGTGTACATTGCAGGCAGCCACTCAATCTTCTGCAAGCCCTCGATTAAGTGAGAAAGTTCATCGTAGGGAACCGAGACGAGTACAGTCCCGGGAGGAAACACCTGCTTGGCTTTCATACCGTGAGACACATCGGTGATGATATAATTCATTTCCCCGCTTATATAGGGATATGTGGTCAACCACGAACAGGCGATAACCGGCGTCCCCTTACTGGTCCACATCTTGCCGGTTGAAAAACACATCGCTCTGAGTATGATTTCAAGCTGAGCGGCGTCGGCGGAGAGTATCAGCACGTCAGGGTCGAACGTCAGCTTATCCAGCGAAGAAAAGACGACATAGTTGACGCTGTTCTTCTCCAGCCTGGTGATGTAATGGTATAGTCTGCGATTGGCGCGGGCTTCTTCGAAAATATGCAGGCTCTGGCCAATATGACCGCTTTCGAATACCGGGTCGCCCTCCGCCATGCCCAGAAGTATCGGTCCGACGCAGGTAAAATTCTCAACCGTTACGTAAAAAGGCTCCGCTTCCTGGGCTTCCTTTATCATCTCACAAAAAGACAGGTTTTTATCAAGCTTCTCCGCTTTATCCGGCTTGAAGAGGAGGAACTTTATGCCCACGGGTTTCATCTTAAAATTGAAATCATTGAATATGGATAAGTCCCTTACTGCTGCGCTCATTTTCACCTCCGAATAACGACTGTATATTGTACTAAAAAGTAATAACCGGCGTTTAGCATTCTACATCGGTACAGGCTATTATTCAACCGGGTAATAACCAAAATCGTACATTACTGCCTATGGCAGCCCTTCCTGGATTCCGTGTCAAGCACGGAATGACGTTCAGGGGACAATCTTTTAGGGGGAATTATTACTCTTAACCTTCATTTAATGTAGTTAAAAATATAAGAAGTATACTAATAAGCCTGTTTCTGGTAACATGATTACCTCAACCGGGCCGGAGAGAGTCCGTTATACTCAATCCGTTAATAATTAAAGCAGGTACAGGGAGGTATTCATGGCAGAATCAAGATACGCAAAATACGTGATAAGAAAACCGGCGGTTATCGGAGAGGTAGGCCGGCTTGAGATACCCGATAAACTGGATGTTGCCGGTCAGGTGGATACGGGCCCGCTGGTCCGGGTCGGCAGCAGAATAATCCGGAATCCCTGGTAGGCCTGGAGTCCGGCATCATTTCAGGTGATTTTACCGTCGGTACCGGCACCTGAGGCTAAAATACCTGTAAACCTAACTCTGTAAGTGGTAACCTACTTGGGGGCTGGTCACTAGAGAAGAATAGATTGGATAGCTGAGAGCGAACGAATATCAAAACATAGAATTAATCTAAGCAAGGAGGAAAGGAATGTCTCCACAGAAAGATATTACAAACAGAGGAATTTCAGGAGATATAGGAATGCAAGCAGGTGGGGCTGTTCCCGCTGATGAACGTCCTCCGGGAATTAAGTATGCCTGCCCCTACTGCACTGAAGGGACAGTATTTGATACGGCGGCTGCCTTAAAAGACCATATCTATGTTTCCCATCTCTGGAACAACTCCTCGGGGCATGCTCGAATCCCCATTCCAATGTGCATGTCTATTGGAGGAATGGAGACTCAGGAGCAGGTTTCAAAGCGAATCGATGAAATGGTAAAGAGGGGATTTGTATGTGACCTGGAGCTAAACGAAGGCGCCCTGAGCAATACCTATATAAGGAAACTGGCGGATGCCGGCTTCGAGATTGAACTGGACTGGAGTGGTATTGAAAGGCTGGAGGATAACTACGAAGTCCAGCTGAAGTTTATATCCGACAGGAAAAAGGAGTTGGAGGACGTAATCGGAAGACCGATACTAGGTGGTAGGAGATGGGGTTCCCACAGGGATAAATATACCTATGATATCTGCGATGCTCTCGGTTTTAAGTGGTACCATATCCGACCATCGATAACCGCTTTCCCTTACCAGGCTACGGCACCTTACAGAGCGCCGGGGCACAATTTTGCGCTATGCCCGAGACCTTCGATACATCTTTGGAATGCCACAGGCGATGTAATACCGTATCAGGATGCTATAGATGGAGGTGATTATTTCTGAGATAATATAACGAAGCTGTCAGCTTCGCAGTTTGACCGGGCTCTCCGGGATGCCATTAATCTCCGTATAATAGACGGAACGCACCAGGAAGCGAGGTGGTATTGCTGGATGGAAAACTCTCAATTAAAAGAGAATGGAGGTCCCGAGTGGTTTGAGGGGATGAAAAATTCCCTTGATTTTATCAAGGGAAAGGAAGACGAAGGACTGCTTAAAACGATGCTCTTCAGCGATCTGGTAAAATTACACTGCCCTAAAATATTTTAACTTTTTATAACTGGCTTGAAGGGTTTGGCTGAGTATGGGCGCGTAATTATCATATCAATATCACAGCCATCAAGCAGAAAGCCAGGTTGTTATTTCCATACATTCTTTCTAAAACACATTACTTGATTTTTCTCAAGATTCTTATCATGAATTATCAGTGTTCCGGAATACTCACATTCAAAATCAAGATTTACTTCAATTACTTCTCTCTCGACCTTCTCCAGTTTTGGTTCCATATATGACTGAAGGTGAGTAGGGCAAAGCAGCAAGACAGCATCTGGTTTTAGAACTCGATATACATCACGTAACAAACGCTTTCTACTATCTTCCTCAGGAAAGTAATAGAAATGTAGAACATCAAAGAGAAATACTACATCAACGCATTCATTGTCGAGGGGAATCCCTGAATCCTTCGATATATCTATTCTTAATACATTATGCATACCCATTGATTCAGCTTTATGCATTAACTCGTCTAGAACCCTCTTGTCTTTATCCAGAGCGTAGACTAAACCACTTCTCCCAACTATTCCTGCTGTAGGAAGCGTATAGTTACCTGACCCACAACCAAAATCCAATACTTTTTGACCCTCTTTAATACCAATTTCCCGTAGTAGTTTTTCTCCGGCTTCTTCTGTCCATTTCTCTTTAGAACTCTTCATATGATACATTCCCCTGATATACCTGAAACCGTATTGGAACTTTGTCATATATTAACTGGATATGCAACAGTACTTTTCACGCATGGGCAATACATTCCATCGAATTATTTAATGCGCATATCCGTCATAAAAGTTACTTACTAAACACTGCCGGGACCTTCAGTTAACTCTAATGGTATTCCATCAGGGTCTTTGACAAAGAACCGGTTGAAACCTCTCGCGCCTATAACCGGATCATTAACGAACTCAACTCCGTGTTTCTTTAAGAAGGTAGCGGCGTCCCATATATCTTTCACCCGGAGCGCGAAATGCTTCACACCTATAACTTTCAGGTCATTTAAAGGCATATTGATGTCATTCGGAAAAGGGAGAACATCGGTGAATTGAAACATTTCAATTGTAAAATCCGGTTTCTTAAGAAGAGCGATTCTACCAGCCTTGTTCGGCATTTCAATGATTCTTTCGCAGGTGAAACCAAATAATTCAGTGTAGAAATCGATGCTGACATCAAGGTTGGAGACGCTTATTGCTATATGGTCAAGCGAGAACTCCACATACATTTCAGACTTATTAGTCTCACTGGTCAATCTGAACTCCTGTAACCTACATAAACATTATTAAATGAGTGTGTCTAGTTTATAGTTACCTCACGGCCATGTCAAAGTGTGGGAGAAATAACTTCTGAATTGGACTTGAAATAATGAACTTAACGGAAAATAGCAAGATAAAAAGGACCGCTAAGACTCATGCCTGGTAATCAGGTTCAGAGTTCGCCAGTAATAAAGACACCCTTATCTATCAAAGAGATACACATAAAACAATCCGATGGGTTGTTTGACAAAGGAGACTATATCCATAGTCTCCCGATAGATTCAAAAACAACATACTAGGGAGAAGATAGAAGAAAATCATACCAAACGTATTCCACACGACTACCTTCCCCATCCCCCTGTATCCCCCTTCCCCTTGAGAAGGGGAAGGGGGAGTTTTATAAAAGAGGGACTCCGTCCCTCTTGATTCCTTTTCCTTTCACTTCTGTCATTCCGGCGAAAGCCGGAATCCAGTATTCGTCTCTTGCGGACAAACCTGGATTCCGTGTCAAGCACGGAATGACAATTTATTATAACCTCACCTTATTTCCCACTTTCGTAAAGGGAGACTAAGGCCTGCCCGCCTTCCGCCAGAGGCGGGCGAAGCAATCTATATTAATCTCTAGAGATTGCTTCGTTGTCCCTATTCTATCGTCCGCCTGAGGCGGACTCGCAATGACAGTGTACACAACCAGATGTAAAAAGTACCGGATATAAAGGCGGTATACTAATAGACCTGTTTCTGGTAACATGATTATCTCAATCGGACTGGTTTTGAGTCCGGTCTATTCAAGCTAGAGAAACCAACAACATATACGGAGAGGTGATTATGGCAGAATCAAGATACGCCAAATACGTGATAAGAAAACCGGCGGTTATCGGAGAGGGAGGCCGGCTCGAGATACCCGACAAACTGGATGTTGCCGGGCAGGTGGATACAGGTCCGCTGGTCTGGGTCGGCAGCAGAATAATCCCGGAATCCCTGGTAGGCCTTGAGTCCGGTATTATTTCAGGGGACTTTACGGTGGGTACCGGCACCGGAGGCGGCCTGGCGCCGCACAAACACGATGATTTCGATGAGATGTTTCTTTTCATGGGAACGAACCCGGAGGACCCGACCGACCTGGGAGCTGAAGCCGAGTTCTGGCTGGGAGAAGGAGAGGAGCTGGAGAAAATCGAAATCAATACTTCGGCCTGCGTATTCGTGCCCACGGGACTGGCGCATTTCCCGCTGACATGGAAGAACGTAAAGAGACCCTGCGTATTCGTCGTTGTCTCGTGCAGTCCGTTCGACCCGTCTTCGCAGCGACAGGAGGCGGCATCACTGGAGGGGAGGCCAAAGTAGGCATTCCGGCACCTATGCCGGAAACCTGATTACCAGCACTCTTTATAACGGTCTTGGGCTGCCCACTGAAATCAACCTCGGCAATGGACTAATGACTACGGACGAGAACGGCACCTCCCTCGGCACTATCAAATACTACCCCTACGGCGGGGCACGCTCCGGTGGCGTACCAACAGACAAGAAGTTTACCGGGCAGAGGCTCGATGAAACGGGTCTTTACTATTACGGGGCGAGGTACTATGACCCTGAGATAGGCAGGTTTATCAGCGCGGATACCATTATCCCCGACCCCATAAACCCCCAAGCTTTTAACAGGTATTCTTACTGTATAAATAATCCATTGAAGTATATCGACCCAACAGGCCACCAGCCTGATAATGATAATGGTAATTGGCTTTATCTCCCTGGAGTTGGATGGGTTGACTTGTCGACCCTTGGAGGAGAAGAGCCACCGGAAGATAATCAATCTCTTGCACCTAAATTACCATTGGTTAATGGAGAATATAGGATTGTGTGGGGATATATTAGTATGAAGAATATCAAAAAACCAATATGGACTACTCCTAATACAATCCATAATGAAGGATCAATTACTTTAGTCAATGGTTTTCCAAGATCGAAGATAGAGGTAGATTTAAACGTGAGCGCTTTGACAAATGATCCTGATCCATCCAATCCTGGGTATCACATAATCCCCAACTCATGGTCTATTCTAATTTGGGAGGGCAAGTAAAAGAAGATAAATTGCATTCTAAGAAAAATCCTATTACTATAAAAAATAATTGAATATATACCTTATCTCTTTACAGGAAAACATATGAAAAAGCAACACTTTCTATTTTTACTTATATTTATGTTTATACTTTTTTTAAGCAGTTGTAGTCACCAAGTAGATGACGCTGGCAACTCCAAATCTATACAGCCGGATTCAACCTCGAATGAAATTCTCTACTGGGTAGAAATTCAAGGACGCTTTTACACAAAAGACTTGGCTAAAGCTCAGAAAGAGATACCTTTCCCAATATTACTACCAACTTATCTTCCGAATAACCTGCAGGACACGTACCTACCTGATATTGATGGACCACTTGGTCAATTTAGAGACGATAATAACATTGAAGTTAATATTAAATATCACCTAAACTCCGAACATAAGTTACCGAGAATCATTATTATTAGAGAGAGAAACTATAGCTCCTCACTTGGTGATCCGGAGTTTAATCCTGAATTGGAAAGGATAGAGAATGAAGGTATATCGGTTATCAAGACCAGAGATGACTGGTCGCCTGATTCTGATTCATATTATAGCTTCAACTCACACAATATCTATTACATAGTTGAAACACATAATCTCCCAAACGAAGAATCTAATAAAATAGTCGAATCCATAATAGATCAGTTGGAATAAACTGAGTGACATATTACCCAATAGTGAATTATATTTTTACTGATAGCAACCCTCCTCTCTCCCAAGCTAAAATGAATATAAATTACCTTCAAGAGGGACCAATACTACGTCCCCACGGATAAAAAGTTTACAGGCCAGAGGCTGGATGATACAGGACTTTACTACTACGGTGCGAGATATTATGACCCATCTATAGGCAGGTTTATAAGCGCGGATACCATAATCCCCGACCCCATGAACCCACAGGCTTTCAACAGATATTCCTATTGTATAAATAACCCTCTGAAGTATATAGATCCCAGCGGTCGTGTAGTCATGGTAAACGGTATGGATATTAATGCTATTGATTACCTTCTAATGAACCCTGAACTGTATGCGATGGCTGCCGATTCCGAAGAATTCATAGAGACAATTACATCAGAAGAATATCAGACATATACTGGGTTCCGCGAATCTTCTGGTGAGTTAGCTGAAAATTTAGAGGAAGCTGATACAGTATATGAGGTGGGACTACCCGCTTCGGAAACATCAACAAGTAAAGGTCTAATATTTTATAGTAGAATTGATAATAAACTTAATTATTATGGATGGAATGATAGTGAAGTCTACATTCCCTATGATAATTCTCTTAACGTAATAAACTGGGATAGGACTACTGAAGTATTAAGTGGTTATGTTTTGGTAATTGGTGGAGGCATATTAGTGATTGGAACAATAATCGTCGCTGCACATGGAGGGATAATTAGCTTTATAGGTGCAGTTCCTTTTTTATACACTGAAATAGGATTTATCACGGAAGGAATACAGAATAAACGGAAGACCCATCTTTCCTGGTTTATTACCGATATTCGGTCCTCATTAGATCCTTTACTGAGAGGTGCTTAATTGGACGCATCATGTGAATCGCCACTATCATTGAACCACCAATCGCCACATACATTGACCCACCCGGTGGTCTTATTGTTTTAGCATTATCACTATAGGGTGTCAATCACCTCCTTCTTACGGCGATGCGGGGAGAGATGCTCCCGGTAGCTGGTTCCTTCGATGACGACCTGGTAGCTGGCATTAGCCAGACGGTCCAGGGCACTGTTACCCAGGATAGGGTCATCAAAGAGTCCCAGCCATTCTTCAATGGCCCGGTTACTTGTGATGATAAAACTGGACTTACCGTGACGTGCTACTGATGGCTATGACCAGCGTCCTGCTGGGGACAATAGTTATCCTGGCATGGTACGGCTCACGAATTATGCTTTTCGGCGGCGCAGGCAGGTCCAGGAGTTCATCCCGCGGTGGCGGTGGTGGCCAGGCTCAGCTTATCATAATGATTGTAGCGATAGCTCTGGCAATACTGGCGCCGATTCTAGCCCAGCTTATCTATTTTGCAGTATCAAGGAAAAGAGAATACCTTGCCGATGCTTCATCGGCGTTGTATACCCGTTATCCGGAAGGACTGGCTTCAGCACTGGATAAGCTGGGGAGGTCAACAGGGCAGTTGCAATCGGCTAACAAGGCAACTGCGCCGATGTATATAGTAAATCCATTCCGCAAGAAAGGTGTTAAGTTCAGTGATTTATCAAGCACTCATCCACCCATATCGGAGAGGATTAATATACTGCGTAAAATGGGAGGAGCTTCTTATATCAACTATAACGAAACTTACACCCAGGTACACAAAAGGGGTGGTGGAGTTATCCCCGCAACAGGTCTGGTAGGTGAAAACGTTCCCTTACCGCCAAATACACCTTCATCAAAGGTGGATGATCCGAATGAAACGCAACGAATCCGAGAAACACAGAACGCTTTATGGAAGGCACACCAGTATCAAACTGTAGACTGCCAGTGTGGCACCAAGATGAAGCTTCCTCCCGGGTTCAAAGGCGGCAATATCACCTGCCCACGCTGCAACAGGAGACATTCAATCACGGGTTGATATTCATCCGGGGTTCCAGAGTAAAAAATGCCCGCTAATCCGCAGTCTTTCAACAGGTATTCTTACTGCCTTAACAATCCGCTGAAGTATACAGACCCGAGCGGGCATGTAGTTACCATTAACGGTATGGATGTTAATGCTATTGATTACCTTCTAATGAACCCTGAAATGTATGCGATGGCTGCCGGTTCTGAAGAATTCATAGAAACAATTACCTCAGAAGAATACCAGACATATAGTGAATTCCGGGTAGAGTATGTAGAAGTAGCGAAAATACTTGAGGAATCTGATACAGTATTTAAAGCAAGTATGAATACGGGACTTCTTCAAATAGAATCACAAAAAAGCCATAACTATGTATATATTGAAAACGGAAAAATAAAAGAAACTGATAAATATACCTTTTCCGCAAATCGAGAGGATTTTGTTACGCATACATATAAAGCTATAGAAAGTATTGCTATTATATCTATAGGATCAGTAATAGAAATAATAGGACTGCAATTAACAGTGAGTGGGGCTATACTCAGTTATTCTGGTATTGCGACGTTACCAGGATTAGCGATGGATGCTATTGGAGTATTTTTCGATCTGTGGGGAGCAAATATTATCCTTAGAGAAGTGCAAGGTAAAGCATTCCCTAACCCATTTAAGTCATCAGATTGGTTTTGGAACTGGATAACACAATAACTTGCCATTATTAATTTATATATTTTTATAAGGAATGTTGGATGAAAATAGATTTCTTTCCTGAAAATTTCCCATATAAATTTACTAAGGTAGCAGTACTAGTTGGTATTATTTGTATATTATTTTTAAATATATTCGCAGGTGTCGGATGGGGATTTCTATTTATTGCATTATCTCATTTACTGCTGACTGTTCCATTTTCGAGAAAGAAATTAATAAAGCTTATAGAAGGTAAGGACTTTTATGTTACGACATTATCTTTTAAGACAATACGAGGAATATTTGTTTGGGTTATAATTATTTTGATTAATGTCGTATTATTTTATTCGGCATATTTATTATTAAAAGTAAACATAAGAGTTATCGACATATTCCTATAGATGATTCAAAATTGAAAGAAACGGGGGAGACCGAATGCTAGATGGATTACTAGCAATCCTCCTTCTTTCAAGTTAAAATGAAGCTACTATAGATTCGTAGGTGAACTGTGTTAAAGCCGAAACCACCGCATGCTTCATTTTATGGTACCCACCTTTACGATAGAATAGTACCTCAGGTGGTCGTTATTTTTCGCACCTTAATAATATAATCCACCAGGCTTGTCCTGAGCGAAGGCGAAGGGACCACCCCGTATCAGGTACGGGGCAAGCTCTCACCGGCACGTCTCTGACCACAGATACCAACGGTGATTCCCTCGGAAATATCAAATACTACCCCTACGGCGGGACACGTTCCGGTGATGTCCCCACCGATAAAAAGTTTACGGGCCAGAGGTTGGATGATACAGGGCTATACTAATGCGGGGCGAGGTACTATGACCCGTTGATAGGCAGTTTTATCAGTGCGGATACCTAAAGCGGGGGTTAGTTTTTGGACTCAGCCATTTTAGTCTCGAAACGACCGAAAACGCGGTTAAGCATCTCTATGGAGCCCCAGACTTTACGGCGTACGGTACCTCCGTCACTGCCTATCGCCTCGTAAAACTGCTCTCTGGTTAACGCTTTCGCCTGGGCTATAGTTTTGCCTCTTACCAGTTCGCACAGCACCTCGATTACAACGTTCGCCGTGGGGTCGCAGCTGCACAAATATTTTATATCATCGATTACGCCGTTACTGACCATGACATAGATGTTGATGTAGTCACTCTCGCCTTTTCCGCAGATAGTAACTCCCTCTGCTTTGGTATCGATAAACATCGTAGGATTTTCAAAAGACCCGGCATTCTCAAAACCCTTTGCCAGCAACTCACGGTATTTTTGCGCTACTGCTTCATCCATCGGCAGTTGTTCCTCTTTCAGTGGCTTACAGTATATTTACACATAGATGCGTTCCCTGAAAACCTCGTGCAGCGTGTCCAGGAAAACACGGCACTCTTCCAGGGTATTATAAAAATACAGGGAAGCCCGGTACGTCATTCTCTGCTCATTCGGCAACTGGGGGCCAGCCCATCCCTGGCCGAACTTCTTGTTCAGATAAGAATGGACGCAGAACTGCCCGTCCCTTATCATAACATTCCCCTTCTCGCTGAGTTCCTCGGCTATTCCATTGGCGTTAGGACGTTTGACCTCGAAGGTCAATATCCCGCCCCGATTGTGGACATCGGAAGGTCCGAGTATCCTGAACCAGCCGAGGTCTCCATACCGCTCCATAAGCTGCCCGGACAGGTAGCTGTTGAGTCGTTCTTCGTGGGCGCCGATTTTATCCATACCTACCTTTTGCAGGTATTCCACGGCGGCTCCGGCGGCAATCTGGCCGGGATAGTCCTGGAGCCCCACTTCAAACCTTTCAGGCGGCTGAAGTAGTGAGTATTCGCTGTAATCCGTATCTACGATAGTATCACCGCCGAGCATGGCGGGTATGATAACGTCACCGGCTTCATCTTCCTCATGGAACTCTTTACCGAGATACTCTCTTTTACCGTAAAGGACACCGACGCCTCTCGGTCCGCACATTTTGTGTATAGAAAAAACCAGGAAATCAACGTCCAGCTCCCGGACATCGACTTTCCGGTGGGGCACCGTCTGGGCGCCATCGAGCATGACCAGAGCTCCGTAGCGGTGGGCTATGCCGACAACTTCTCTGGCGGGAATAGTATAGCCCGTGAGGTTCGAGGTGAAAGCCATGCTGACCAGCCTGACCTGCCGGCTCTTCAGTTTTTTTTCAAGCGCATCCAGGTCCAGAACGCCGTTTTCGTCCGCTTCCACGAAGTCCGTTTTGATGACTCCCCTTTTCTGCAGCCTCAACCACGGAATAAGGTCAGAGTTATGCTCTTTATCGGTGAGAAGGACAATATCGCCCGGTTTGAACTGCATACCGAGGGCAACGATATTAATACCGTGACTGGAATTCAGGACAAAGATAATCTCTTTCTCTGAGGCGGCGTTTATAAACTCTTTAATTAGAGGTCTGGAACCTTTCATGCCCCTTTCAGGATTACCGTCGATGCGGTCGGTCACTTCCCGGGCAAACCAGTGCCGGCTCCTGCCTTCACCACAGGCAGGAAAATCATTGTAGTACTCGGTGAGGGCTTCAATAACCCGGCTGGGTACCAGGGTATTACAGGCATTATCAAAATAAACCGGCGGCTTGCCGTTTTGCAGTCTTTTTAAAGCAGGGAAATCTTCTCTGGTCCACTCCAGGGAGTCTTCGCTGGTCAATCATGTCTCCTTCCCGCGACTTATATTATTATAAATACAAGAGCCTGTGCCCGTCCAATATTATTAGATTACTCGGTTTTTTTACCGGACAGGTATACCAGCGGTTTAGTTATAAACGCCGTATTCCTTGGTGAAATCAATCATCGCATGGAGGTTGGCTGGTTTAGCCTCATTGGGAACAACCCTGGGACACATAACATATCCGCCGTCCTTCCCAACATAATCAATTAACTTTTTAACATGTTCTCTCACGTCATCAGGAGTACCGGCAGTAAGTAGCGAACCCGGGAAGTTACCCCTGATACAGATATGACCTTTGAGTATATCTTTCGCCCTGAATATATCCGTGGAGTCAAAATGCGCCATTATCTTGCCCTTCGGCAGCTCAAGCAGGTACTCCAGGCGGGTCGTCCAGTTACCTTCGAAGAATATACAGGGCACCATACCCTTATCGATAACCGCCAGGATAACCTGTTTCAGCCCGGGCCAGTAGAACTCCTCGAACTGCTTGTGCGACATGAAGCCATCGGAACCGCGGTGGGTAGCCATGAAAACCCGCGGATGGTCATCCCGGTAAGGCATTGCCGCTATACGGGCAAGGGACCTCTGCAGGAAGGTATCGATTAGTTCATGAAGCTTGTCCGGCTGGCGGTACATATCCAGCATGGTACCCGGCATTCCCCGGAGACTATTCATAACCTGGTCGAACGGCGCTCCTCCAGCCCCCATACCGCCTACGGGAAAGCCGAGTTTTTCAATCTCCTGGTTTATATTCGGGATGTGCTTACGCCACTCGCTAATCATCCGTCCCACTTCCTGCAACCGTTCTATTGCAGCGGCTACCTCGGGTCTTGCAAATACCTCAGCCAGCGTCATAGCGCCGAAGAAGCCGAACCCTCGCGAAAGATTCGGCAACTGATTGAAAGGCTCCATGGCTCCGACAGTCCGCGGCAGGTAATACCGCAGCGTAAAATCCGTGGGGTCGGTGAGAAGGAGGTCATACTCGTCGGCTTTCATCCATTCACCTTCGAGTGCCTGATTGGTATGGTAAGGAGAGACGCCCCATCCGGGCCACCGCATCGTCTTGGGGTCGAGTATCTCCATAGCTTTACCGGGTGAAAGACCCTGAATATAAAAGAGGGAGTCCGGCTGAAAGTCCAGCACCGTTTCCCTAACGGCTTCCAGCCACTTTTCAGGCTCATAGTAAACAACCGAACACGGCACTCCGGTATACTTTGCCGGGAAATAGCCTAAAGACATGTCTATAGGGACCCTATCCGGTATTTCCAGGTGGATGGCATCATTGACTCTCTTGTTTCGCTCCTGATATAGCTCTTCGGTAGATTTTTCTGTCATTATATCCCTCCGGTTTTTTCCCTTTATTGCTGATAACTTTACTAAAGCCAGGGCTTCTCCGTCAAACAAAATCGCCGCTAATTTCCGTTCAATACACCTTTATCAGCGGGAGGCGCGGGACGTGTGGCGAAGAAGATGAGAATAGAGCCGACCAGCATAATAGCAGCCATAATAGAGAATACGGGACGGTAGGTGCCCTGTAAATCCGCCATATATCCGGCTACCACCGGGGCAGCGATGATAATAGGCAGGCCTAAAGACTGCAGCCATCCCCTGATTATTCCCTGCGATTTTCTGCCGAAATACTCGCCCTGGATAGCATTCACGATAGGAGTGCGTATTCCCCATCCGATACCGAAGACGACGGCGTATAAGAAGGCGAGCGCCGGGGAATCGGCAATGGCCAGGATATAGACAGCCACGGCCATGAGAATCACCGAGACGCCCAGCATTATGCTCTTGGGCAGCCTGTCCCCGAAAAACCCGCCCAGGAGCCTTGCCGGTATATTGGAGAGACTGGCAACCGTCCAGACCAGGGCTACCATTGCCGTGGGCAAGCCGACACTTTCAAGGTGGAGGAAAAGATGCACCTGGACTCCCAGGATACCGATATTGCTGATGGACCAGCCGACGGCAAGAAGCCAGAATGCCCGTGTCCTGACGGCTTCCTTGAGAGTAAAATCGTATTCCTCAACCACATAGTCCTGTTCCGCCGCGGAAGCATCTGGTACTTTGCCGTCCGGCACGGAGCCGATGGTTTCCGGTCCCACACGGAGCAGCATGACGAAGGGGAAGCCCACGACCCAGACGAATCCAGCGGTGACAAACGCCGCCATCTGCCAGTTCGACTGAAGAATTATAAAGGTTATGGCAGGGACACCGATTACTCCCGACATCGAATAGCCAAGTCCCATAACGGAATTGGCGATGGTACGTCTTTTATTGAACCAGTTATTCACCGTAACCGACATCACCAGCAGTCCCTGAAGTCCTATTCCCAGAGTAATGACCATGCTGGAAAGGTAATACATCCAGTAAGAGTCCATTATGCCGAAGAGGATGAAGCCCACGCCGGTGAGGAAAATGCCGGCAGCCACAACCCTTCGAGGACCGAACCTGTCTACCAGAAGGCCTTCGAACGGTCCGGTTATCGCTCCCTCTACCTGAGTAACGGAGCGCGGACCGGCGAGGGCGGCTCTGCTCCAGCCAAACTGGTTCTGAAGGGGGCCTAGGTAGGCGGAAAAAGCCAGGCTGGCAATACCCTGAAAGAACTGGGTGACGGCGCCGATGATGACTATAATCCAGCCGTAGAACGGCCTTTTTCCTATCCAGGGATACCAGGGAGTCTTCAGAGTTCCTGGGGAAGTGGTCATAATTAGCTGATTATATCTATTGTTGTAGCTTTGTACAATTTTTGAGCCTATTGCGAAACCCTTCAAATTGACGTATGTTGATGAAGTGATAGAATAGGCTTATGCGGTGGAAACGGATCCTCAGACGTAAAAGGTGGTTTTTTAATATACCTACGATTTTGTGGTGGATTATATGGGAATTCACTAAAGATTCTATCATTGAAGCTACACGAGATTATCTTACGGGACAGGGTATTATAATGAATATCCTCGATTTTGTATTACAACATCCTTCAATCATCGTAAGTATTGTTCTAGTCGGTATATTTACTTGGGCATATTTAGATTCCATAAAGGAAAAGGGGGTGGAAACAATGCCAGAACGAGGCGAGAAGGAACAACAGGACATTCATGTTACAAGTTACGGTCAACAAGGTGGCATTACAGCAGGTGTAGTCAATATCCAGACTGAGGCTCAACTAAAGATTAGTCTGTCTGAATCCACACATCGGGAAATCGACACAAAACACATTTATGAGTCTTTGTTGACTATTGAGTCACGATACCCTATCCCACAACTGCAAGTGGTAGCTCGTGCAAATTCTATACAGTCTCTTGATGTAGTTCCGCATGCAGAGGGAATATTTATGTTTGGTCACACTGGTAAGAGAGAAGGATATCATTTCAAGACACTACAAAATGCAGCTGGAAAGTACACAATTAAAATCACTACTGCCGAACCAGAACAGATTCAAATAGATTTAGAGTGAACGGGGTTATTAAGCATATACGCACTGCCTAACAGAAGATATATGGTCTTCCGAAGCACTATGCAGGATTTGGGTTTGAACAACTATAAGCGAAAGAGGAAACAGGACTAGATAATCTATTTTAGTTTTAGTTATATTGATTACTCGCCCCTTTAATCCCTCCACTCCCAATGTAACGGGCTTATAATAAAAATCGTCATTCCCGCGAAAGCGGGAATCCAGCATCCACCTCTGACGAACCAACCTGGATTCCGTGTCAAGCACGGAATGACAGTTTTCGGACAACCTCAATACAAAATGTACCGCCCCCTCTTAAACTCCTGTTTAAATTATGAGTAGCTAAATCCCTCTGTATTCTCCCTTTAAAAAAGGGAGAATACGGTATTCCACCCCTTACGAAAGGCGGAACCAGTTTCTTATCTTGAAAAGGTTGCAGTATAAAGGCATTACTATCCATCGCAATTTCATCTGGGCGACGTGGCAATATCGAAGATTTATATAGATTGCTTCGTCCGCCTCAGGCGTCCGCCTCGGGCGGACTCGCAATGACAGTTTAATCAACCAGATGCAAACAGAACCTTACTTTCTGCTTTACCCTGCCGTCGGGGCTTATTATTTTTTCGTGTGGGAGCCGGTGTATGTGCCGGAGGGGCCGGCGGTGAAGACCAGGGTGGGTTTTTTAATGTCGATGAACCTCCAGGGACAGTGTTTCAGACCTTTGGGTATGCATACCAGCGAGCTCTTGGTAATATAATGCGTCTCGTCGCCGAGGACGATGCTCATCGTGCCGCCGAGGTCATGCGGGTTTTCCGGGTCGGCTCCGACCATAGCGATTACCTCTTCCCAGTCGTGGCTGTGCTCGGGCGCCGGCGCGGCGCCGTTGCCCTCATATATCCAGACGAAGTCCACGTAAAAGGAGCCTTCGGCTATATCGTCCTCCATGTGCATGACACGGGCACCCTTCAGGTCCGAATCCGGCGGGCGCGGCGGAGGCGAGCCGGAAGGAGCAAAGTCTCTCTTAAGCTCAGTGAGGACGGTATATTTAGGTGAATTCGACTTTCCGGCAGGCTTGCTTTCGGATGCAGCGGCGTCTTTACCTTCGCTTACCCGGCTGTACCTCTTTGAGGGGGATATGGTCACGAAGAAAATAGGCCGGTCTATCCTGTTAAACAGGATGGGGCAGTGTTTGACACCGGCGGGTATAAATATCAGGCAGGTCTTATTCAGGACATGTTTGTTACCGTCCAGCCAGATGGTTATTTCTCCACCCAGGTCCTGCGGGTCTTCCCGGTTAGAGCCGATGAACCCGATGACTTCGTCAAAGTCATGAGTATGAGTTTCTTCGGCGGTGTCTTCCGCAGACCCCTTCCAGAGCCATACGCAATCGGCATAGAACATGTCCTTTATTATCTCGTCATCAACGCTCAGTATGTGGGTTGCTTCGACGGTGGACTTTCTTTTACTCCGCTCGGCTTCGAGCTTTTCCCTGAGCTCCGGCGGGACAGGTCTGGGTTCGGTTACTATATACTTTGAATATTTTAGCTCTGTCACTTTGTATTACCCTCCCGATACATATTGAAAAGTTTCACAGAGATTATAGCACATACTACCTGTAATTCTTGCTTATTTTATTTTTTGGTACTGTTTGCATTCGGTTGATAATGTTGACCTCACCCCTGACCCCTCTCCAGCCAGAACCACTGTAAAGGGGTGAGGATCTCCTGGCTGGAGAGGGGTGTTAAAACTGAGAGGGGGCTTCGCCCCCTCTCTTAAATGTCTCCCCCTCTCACACGAAAGAGTAAACGTATAACAAACCAAGAACCTATGTGAGAGGGGGATTAAGGGGGTGAGTACTTAATATAGACAAAAACCGAAAGGTACCATCATCTTCAAGCGTTGACTATTGTCACATACAGTGTGCTAAACTCTGCGTACAATTTTAAGTATGGAAATAAAGGTTGTCTAAAATCCATAGATAATAAACCCTTTTGTCATTACCACCCGCCATAAGGGGTAGTAATGTAAAATCCTAAACCGATTTTCAATCTCTAGATTCCCGATCAAGTCGGGAATGACAGTTCCGGGCAGCCGAAGGAGGGTGGGGTTATGGAGAATAATAGCGCCGGAAGAGAACCGCTGCATCAGGTAACCGAAGGGCCGTATTACAAGAAGGACTCTCCCGAGAGAAAAAGCGTGGCTGCAGGCGGTACGTACGGAGAAAGATTAGTACTCGAAGGACGTGTGCTCGACCGGAAAGGAAATCCGATTGCCGGAGCCTGGATTGATTTCTGGCATGCCGATGGCAGAGGTGAGTATGACAACGCCGGGTATAATCTGCGGGGACACCAGTATACGGATGAGACGGGACACTACCGGCTTGAGACAGTGACGCCGTCCGAATACAGCGCCCGTACTCCGCATATCCACGTTAAACTACAGGCCAGTCCTCAATCGCCTGTAGTAACGACCCAGCTTTTCTTCCCCGATGTGGAAAGAAACAGGACAGACCCGGTATACGACCCGGCCCTGGTTATGGACGTGAGTGACGGCACCGAGGGCAAGCAAGCACGTTTCGATTTCGTGCTTGATGTCGAGTAGAAAAAGTGTTACACTTTCTAGCTTTCCCAGTGTGAAAGGCATGATATAATCGGTGTATCATTCTCACGGCTGGATACAAATATGGTTTTTAAGAATACCACCGATTATACACCGGTTGTACCCTTCTATGACTTGACGAGGGAAAATATACATATTCAGAATAGAGGGAGAACTGAAATGAGTATACTTCCACCCGGTGACACACGCAGATACCCCAATCGTCCCCTGATAAGCGCGCATGTAATCGTTCGGAAAGACAATAAGGTACTCCTCATAAAAAGAGGCGGCGAACCGTTCAAGGGGATGTGGGCTCCACCCGGCGGTGGAGTGGAATTGGGAGAAACCGTGTATGACGCGGGAAAACGCGAAGTGCTCGAAGAGACCGGCATCGAATGCGAGATAGAAGGTATACAGGAAATCGACGACCAGATTTACCGGGATGGCGAAGGAAAAGTGGAGGTACACACGGTAATAATGAGATTACTCGCCCGGTATGTAAGCGGCACAGCTAAAGCCAGTGATGATGCCGCTGACGCAGGCTGGTTTACGATTGATGAACTGGACGAGCTTTCCCTGCCAACCAGAATACGTAATCTGGTTCTCCGGGCTCTGTCCGGATGAAACTGGCACTCAAGGTTATAGAAGCTGGTACCGATTCAGCCACGCTGGCAAATCAGTCCTCGTGGTAGTATTCCATACCGAGGTGGGTGATTTGCTCGGCGCCCATTAACCACCTGAGCGTATTCTTGAGCTTGGTCTGCTGTATAAACAGGTCGTGCTCAGGATACACGGAAGGCGCGTGCTGGGGACTCTTAAAATAGAAAGACAGCCATTCCTGAATTCCGCCCAGACCAGCCCGTTTCGCCAGGTCCATGAATAGAGCCAGGTCCAGCACTAAAGGAGCCGCCAGGGTAGAATCCGAGCACAGGAAGTTAACCTTAATCTGCATCGGGTGTCCGAGCCAGCCGAATATATCTATGTTATCCCAGCCTTCCTTGGCATCTCCCCGGGGGGGATAATAATTGATACGGACTTTATGATAGGCTTCGGAATACAGGTCCGGATAGAGGTCGGGCTGGAGGATATACTCCAGCGCACCGAGTTTCGATTCTTCCTTGGTCCTGAAGTTTTCAGGCTCGTCAAGGACTTCTCCGTCGCGATTACCGAGTATATTGGTTGAAAACCAGCCGTTTACGCCCAGCATTCTTGCTTTCAGCATCGGGGCTATCACTGTCTTCACCAGGGTCTGACCGGTTTTGAAGTCCTTCCCACAAATCGGTACATTTTCATCGACCGCCAGCTTTTCGAGAGCCGGGAAATCGACCGTCAGAGCCGGGGCGCCGTTGGCAAAAGGAACACCTTCCATCAGGGCGGCATAGGCATAAATCATGGAGGGTGAAATTCTCTCATCGTTTCCCTCGAGCCCTTTCTTAAAACTCTCTAAATCCTGATGGACGTCGGACGCCGTAATGAATTTTTCGGTAGAGGCCGCCCAGATGATAACGAGGCGGTCACACTTATTATCAGACTTGAATGTGCGTATGTCGTTCCGGACGGCTTCGACGAGCTCAAGTTTATTCCGCGCCTTCTTGGTGTTGTTTCCCGAAATCCGCTTTACATACTCTTTATCGAATACCGCCGGCATGGGCTTAATGGACCTGAGGAAGTCTGCGATGGGTTCGATGTCCTGATGCCGGTTCAACACACCGCACTTAACGGCTGCTTCATACCCGTCATCAGGAATCGGGTCCCAGGCGCCGAACACAAGCTGGTCGAGACCAGCCAGCGGGACAAAGTCCTTAATCAGGGGCGTCTGCTGTTCAGTCCGCTTGCCGAGTCGAATCGTCGCCATCTGGGTAACCGACCCGACAGGTTTCCCGGTACCGCGGCGGACATGCTCTACTCCGGCGATAAACGTGGAGCTGACCGCTCCCAGGCCTACAATGAGGACTCCGAGTCGACCATCAGCCGGCTCAATATTTGTAGTTTCCTTTGCGACAAAGTCGCCGGGTTCGAGAGCTATCCCTCTTTCACGAGCCAGTTTCAGCAAAGAATCGTGCCACTGGGACGGAATTCTACCCGTCTTTGCCCAGTGCTGCACCGTGCTCTGTCTCCTGCCCAGGATATTTGCGAGTGAGGACTGACCACCGAATCTATCGATGATTTGTTCTGCTTTATTCTTTTTATTATTCATGGGGAATATCTTAACGAAAATTTCGTTAGATGTCAAGTGTTTTTTTAACAGTTCTGTTTGGTACTATTCGGTTTTGATTGATACATATACTCACCCCCTTTGTCCCCCTCTCACTCAATACCATGATTTAGTATAGAATAACTATTATGAGTGAGAGGGGGAGAGATTTATGAGAGGGGGCTTCGCCCCCTCTCTCCTTAACTCCCCTTTCCTGCCAGGAAAGCCTATCAGCCAATGCCGGTGGCTCTGGCAGGAAAGGGGTTCATCCTGAGTCCGCCTATGGCGGATGAAGGGATACAGGGGATAGGTAATAACAAACAACCAAATGCAAACAGAAGGTACTATTCGGTTTCGGTTGCAAACAGAACCTTTAAGTGCGATTTTTGCTTGGCAGCCATACCGGGAGTATAACCTTTGAATATTACGATTATAACCCTGTTAGAATACTACATTTTCAGGCTGATTTTTCAGAAGAGCTGCTGATGAAAGAGCCTATATTCAGAGTATTATTACTCCACTTTTTCCGATAAGGCTACTCCGGTTCGACCCTTCTTAATTTAGCCTTTACGCGGGCGATCAGTTCACGTATATGAAAAGGCTTTCTCAAGAAGTCATCCGCACCGACAGCAAGCGCATCGCGTACCGTAGTCACTTCACCCAATGCGGAAAGCATAATCACGGGCACGTCCGAGCGCTGACGTATAATATCGAGCACCTGAAAACCGTCGAGTCCGGGCATTTTGATATCCAGAATAACCAGGTCCGGCTTGAAATCTTCTATTAACGTAAGCGCCATAACGCCATCAGAGGCGGCAAGGACATTATAGCCTTCTATCTCGAGAGAACGTTTGACTACATTCCGCAAAGCCTGTTCATCGTCGACTACCATTATATTTTTCTCCTGCTGCTTATCCACGTAATTCAATTCCTCGCTGTAATTTAAGCCAGCCAGTCTTCTTTCACTCACATATACCTCCCTGCATAAGGTATATACCGGTTTTCAGGATAACAGCCGTATCATGAAGTATCATGTACTTTTTACTGTTATTCTCCGGATAACGCCTTTTCATTTACTCTATGACCTGATTATGCAGAATGAACACGAAACGAAGACTTAAAAAATGCGGAAAATTTCTAAACATTTACTAAACGTTTGGGTTAACGAGGGGGCAGCGGGTGTTCTTTTTTTATGTGGTTTGTAAATGGGGGTATATGGAGTTTACAGTTATCATCCAACTCAAAAAGATACCGATTTTACTATGTTTTCTTAAACAAGTTCTTCAACCAGGATAACGCCGCATTCCCGAGCCAGACGATACCTCCGCCAAAGCCTATCCACCAGACAGCCAGGGCTAAAATCGCTACCGCCAATACCACCATCAGGGTCAGCAGTACTCTCCGCGCCCATTTATACGTTCCCTCTCCCAGGAACTGCGGGTCTTCCCACTTACATAGCTCGGGACCGTAAGCACGCGAAATTATGTATTCCAGAATGTTTCTGTCATTCCAGTAATCACTGTGGGCTTTACCCGGTATACGCCACAATTTATTACTGTGCCTGTTAACAGCCTGCGGGAACACTTTCTTACCCAGCCTCTCCGAAACCGGGTCCCAGGCATGATAGAAATTTACCCAGAAGTTCTGCGTCCGTCTATCACCAAGAACCTGTTTTACATTAGGAGACCAGCCCCGTAAAAGGTCTGGAAACAGCCGGTTAAGGTTATGCAGGGGCGAGCCGAGGGTGTAAAAGCGGTGTAAACCTTTTCTGACCTTTTCGATATTCCGGCGCTGCTGGAGGTCTTCCTCAGTTTCACGCCCGCGGTTGCGCCGCGTATCCAGGGACTTAGTTTTTTCTTCTATCCTGCTCAAAATATCGCTGACGACGTTATAGCTGATGACAGAACCGAGGGAATGGGAAATCCAGGTAACGTAATCGAAAACCTGAGACTCACCGCTTATGTTAAGCAACCGGTCTTTGGAAAGGTTTTTAAAGTCCCAGTCCAGTCCGAGCAGTTTAAGGAACTGCTCACCGACCCGCCGGTCGATACGCTGGACAATGGCCCCCTCGATACTTCCCTCAGGGCTGCAATAAATACGTACATCACCCAGTACTTCCGCGACCATTTTGGGGCTGGTTACCGACATTACCAGGAGCGCCGTGATTGTCAGAGGTGCCATTCCAATCACCCCCATACCGGTGGCAAAGCCGAACTCCCTGAAAGTTTCCGGTGAAATGAGGCGGAGGTTCTGTCCAATGAACCACCAGGCGGTGCGAAAAGTACCCATGGAACGGCGTTTCCACAGCCTGGCATATAAATCTTTATCCTCGTCGGTTAAAACCTGCCAGACTTCCTTAAAGGTGTCTTCGATACTGGCGTAATTCGCCCAGTAGCCTTCATAGATGTAGGGGGAAGGCAACATTTCCTGGCTGTCTTCCGCCGCTTCCCCAGGCGTGCCACTTACTTCTGTCTTTCCTGCTCCTCTGCGTCCTATGCTGCCTATTTCATAAAGAGCGTCTTCCAATCCCAGACGAAGTCCCACTGCGGTATCATGGTAAGAGTGAGTACCGATGCCATGGACGACGAAGAGCGCTGTTTTACGGGCTCTATGCTGAGGGGGTAAATCCTGGAAGCGCCAGGGAGTGTGGAGAGGTTCATAAACCCTGGGCCTTGGCTGCTTTTGCTGCTGCGACATTGCCCACCTCCCGTTTAAAAATGTAAGTTATATAATATCACTTTATAAAATATAACGCTATACAAATGGAATCATCGTAAATTGACATCCCCAGGCAGCTCACAATATACTTCAGGCAATCGTGCCAATACCGCGGAGTAATGAAAACCCCCGATGACGGATGATACTCAATCAAAATACAGATGGTATATGCTGGCGCTTCTGGCGTTTACCGGCACCTTTGTAACAGCTATTCCCTTTTCATGCATGCCGGCACTCTTTAAAGAGATATCGGACGACCTGGGTCTGAGCCTGGTACAGATAGGTGCCGTCTGGGGTATGGGCAACCTTGCCGGTATTTTTGTCAGCCTGATAGGCGGGATAATAGGAGACCGTTTCAGCGTAAAGTGGATTCTCAGCATATCCTGTATTCTGGCAGGAGTAACCGGCGCACTGAGAGGTCTGTCAGGCGACTTCACCGCTCTTGCCGCCTTCATGTTCGCCAACGGCATAATAAGGTTAATCATTCCCATCAGCATCACCAAGTCAGTCGGTCTCTGGTTCAAGGGTAAAAACCTGGGTACGGCGATTGGTATATCGGCGATGGGTATGGGGCTCGGACTCATGCTCGGTCCGCTAATCAGCGCCACGTACCTTTCGCCTTTACTCGGCGGCTGGAGGAACGTACTGTTCCTTTACGGAGGCATCGCCGCCTTTATAGGCGTACTCTGGATTATTCTCGGAAGAGAGCCCCGCCAGGCCAGTTCGACCGAAAGGTACTCCGGAGTCGTACCGGTACGTCAGGCGCTTTCAAAATTGATACGCATAAAGGCTCTGTGGTTCATCGGTCTGACTCTGATGTTCCGGATGGGCGGTATTATGGGAATGACCGGATACCTGCCGCTCTACCTGCGTGATATGGGATGGGCAACAGCCAGCGCCGACGGTACTCTCTCCACTTTTTATGGAGTCAGTACGCTGTGCGTAGTCCTGCTGTCTTCTTTATCGGATAGAATCGGCTCCAGAAAGCTGATTCTCTTCGCGGGAGTGGTGATAACAATTATATGTTTCGGTCTGCTTCCGCTGGTCGACGGAGCCGTTATATGGGTTCTGATGGTGTTGTCCGGAGCTTTCATGGACGGGTTTATGGCAATCACAACCACGATATTACTCGAGACCGAGGGGGTCGGTCCGGCGTATTCCGGCACCGCGCTGGGGATTATTTTCACCATAGCGCATGTCGGCAGCGTTTCTTCTCCTCCAATCGGCAACAGCTTCGCCAGCTTCGATCCAGGGCTGCCATTCGTATTCTGGACATGTCTTTCAGTATTATCTCTTTTTACACTGGCTTTTGTAAAAGAGACCGGATGGAGAAAGAAAGCTCCACAATCTACCGATGTTACTGAGTAAAGTACTGGTATTAGTCACCGGGTGAGTTTATAATAGGCACGGCTTATACGGAAAAAACAATGATAAAGGAGGTCCATTATGAGTAATGAGTCAGTAGAAGAGAGGCTGGCTAAACTGGAGAAAGTGGTAGAAGAACAGCAGGGGAAAATCACAGTTCTGGAAGATATAGAAGCAATAAAGCGACTGCAAAAGGCATACAACTATTACGTGGAGCATATGCTGGGTGAGGATATAATCGACTGTTTCTCGGACAGTCCCGACGTTATGCTTAACTGGCTGGAAGGCAAGTGGCTGGGCAAGGAGGGAGTGAAGAAATACTTCGCCCGGGCCGCAAGGGGAGAAAATCCGCCGGGCTTTTCCCACCAGCTTATGCCTACCGCCGGACTGATTACGCTGAATCCGGACGGTAAGACCGCCAAGGGCAGGTGGTATGTTTTCGGCGGTGTTTTCATGCCCAGAGACGGCAAGGTAGAGGGAGGCGCGCTGGTAAGCGGCATATATGAGATGACATATATCAAAGAGGACGGTATCTGGAAAATACTGCAAATATACTGGTTTATTCCTTACAGCGTCAGAATCCAGGAAGGCTGGAACATGCCGGAGTCTCTCGGGGAACGCATGGTAAAAGGCGATATGGAACCCCGTAGAGAGGAACCCGGTCCCGATATTTCTTTCCCCGTGCCGGATATCCCCATAGACCCGGAAGACCTGCGGTATGTCTCCGGATTCATACTTCCCCACCATTTCAGGCACCCAGTTACCGGGAAGGAATCAACGGAAGGGAGACGAAACGCCAGGCTGAAACCGCTGAGTCTGGATTAGTTTATATAACCCCATCCCCCTTAATCCCCCTTCCCCTTAAAAGGGGAAGGGGGAAGGTTTTTTTGATGAGAGGGCTGACGCCCTCTCATACTCTCCTCTTTTGCGAATACGCCTTAAATACCTCTGTATCTCCCTTTCGCAAAGGGAGAGCCGAAAATTCACTCTTTGAAAAAGAGGTGCTAAGAGGGATTTGAAATAAGGCTGGCACCTTCTCATACTCTTACACTCTCGTATAAAAAGAAGCACAACCATGTCACCCTGAGTTCACCATAGGTGAACGAAGGGTCTCATCTCTTGAGATTCTTCAGTCGTCCGCCTGAGGTGGACTATAGCAGGCGGGAGGGTATCATCTCTTGAGATTCTTCAGTCGTCCGCCTGAGGCGGACTCCTTCAGAATGACATTGGGAGCAATGCTCCTTCAAAGGAGAGAGAAATGTTTTCGTTTATCAGAGGGCTGGCGTCCTCTTACATTCTCCCGCGTTTTTATATGAAAAGAGTGATAAATATCTTTCTTTTAACCGGTCATTTTCTTTGAGTACGGTGATATAAACCACATCAGGCCACACCCAAGAAAAAAGACACCCAGACCAGCAAAGAAGATACCCAAAGAACTCAGCGCCTCCATTTCACACCTCCGAAAATACAGTTTTATGAAGATACCATATCCCTGATAAACAGGCAACATAAGGAAAACCATAAAATTACCCGGCCCTGGAAACTTCTCTTGAATTTATGTGAAGGAATGATCGCCCAACGGTTATCTACTTGGCATGATGTAAGATAAGAACGTTCGTTTATATAAAATCCCCTTCACCATAATGGTGAAGGGGATTAATATTACTGATTTTACGGGGATATTTACTCCAGGTAGTCTTTGAGTTTGCGGCTGCGGGAGGGGTGGCGGAGCTTGCGGAGGGCTTTAGCCTCTATCTGGCGGATACGTTCCCGGGTCACATTGAATTCCTGTCCTACTTCTTCAAGCGTCCGGCTGCGTCCGTCCTCAAGTCCAAACCTGAGCCGGAGTACCCTCTGCTCACGCGGAGTAAGGGCGGTCAGCACTTCTTCGATTTGCTCTTTCAGTAGCTGCTTGGAGGCGGCATCTACCGGCGGCAGGGCATCACGGTCTTCGATGAAATCACCCAGATGGCTATCCTCTTCCTCGCCGATGGGGGCTTCAAGAGATACGGGGAGCTGGGCTACCTTGACTATCTCCCTGACCTTCGCCGTGGGGAGGTCCATCCTGGCGCCGATTTCCTTGGCATTCGGCTCTCTCCCGTATTCCTGGGCGAGACGCCGGCTCACCCGTAGCAGTTTATTAATTGTCTCAATCATGTGCACCGGGACGCGGATAGTCCGAGCCTGGTCGGCTATGGCGCGGGTGATAGCCTGACGAATCCACCAGGTGGCGTAGGTGCTGAACTTATAACCCCGGTGGTGGTCGAATTTCTCGACCGCCCTGATTAGTCCTATGTTACCCTCCTGGACAAGGTCGAGGAGGGACATGCCGCGTCCGATATGCTTCTTGGCTACACTGACCACCAGGCGGAGGTTGGCTTCGATCAGGTGCCTTTCCGCCTTTTCGGATTCGAAAGCGATATTATCCAGATGCCCTTTAATCTGTCTTTCATAACCCTGAAGAGTATCTATAAAATCGTTATCCGTCACCAGGCTTTCAACATCGGACATCAGGGTATCGTCTCCGATGGCATCGACGACTACTCTGGGCAGCAAACTGCAATTGAGAGAGAGGTTAATGATATGCTGCTCTGTTTCAGGCATGAATTCACCAATCTTACGAGAAACCGCCTGCACCAGCTGCTGCTCAATCACGCCCTCGATACCATCTTTCAATACGGGGTCGCCGATATTCTCTTTGAATTTGTCCGCAGGAGGAAGGTTGAGCTGTTCACGGAGGGTAGCGATTATATTAACATCACGCCCGATTTCCCTAATCATGGTAAGGACTATTTCAACTACAGTGGGCGATTTACCGTATTTCGAGGTGTGCTCCTGCTTGATTTCCTTAATGCGTTTGGCGGCCTCTATTTTTTCAGCCAGAACTCTTTCATCCTTGGCAGTAAGAAGCTGGACCTTCCCGATTTCATGAAGGTAAAGTCGTACCGGGTCATCCGCTACCTCCTGCTCATCGACCGCTTCAAGCGCTACATCGATGTCAAGGCCTTTAGCTGGCTGAATGTCACCATTTATACCTTTAGCCGAAAACGACTCTTCATTAGATTCATTGTCAGACGAGTATTTATTGGAGTTTTCATAATTTTCCAAGGTCATTTTTATCTCCTTTTCCGGCACCTCTTCTGGCTTTTTCATTAAAGACCGCCCGCAGACTGTCACTTACCTGAATGTCCTGTTCTCCGGGGAGCTCCGTGGCATTTCTCTCCACCTCTCCCTTCCTCGCCAGACCTCTGAGGTGGTCCTCCTTCAAACGGAGTACATATCTATTATACCTTTCATTTATTTCGGTTGCCAGTACATTCTTGCCGAGGATGTTTTCCAGGTGTTCAAGGAGAGCAGAATCAAGACTCTCCTTCAGGGACTCGACGTCCTCAGCCTGCTGCCAGGCGATAAATATCTCACGGTTTTCGCTGTTTTCAAAATACTCCGGTGAGATATCGGCTTCCACCTTCTTTAGTTCAGGGTGCTGCAATAGCAGGGCGAGGAACTGCTCTTCTACGGGACGGGATAAAAGAGGCTGCACAGCCCGGGTCAGGCTTTCCGTTTTACGCTCTCTGAGCTTCGGAGCCGTTCTCATTCTACCCAGTGTCGCTTCGATAGTGCGTTCATCTACCCCTATATGGTTCGCAAGTTTCTGCATGTAGTGTGCGCGAATTACCGGGTTCTGTTTCGCCAGTATCACAGGCCCGAGTCTTTCCACCGCGAGCTGCTTGTCACTGGATTTCGTCAGGTCCAAGGTAGCGGTGACTACACTAAAGATGTAATCTACTACCGGTAAAGCTTCATCGAGGAATTTTTGCCACTTTGCGGTGTCTTCTTTGATAACGTTATCGGGGTCGAGACCTTCCGGCAGGACGACTACCTTCAACTCTATATCCAGGCTGTTCTCGTAGTCTACGCACCTGAGCATAGCTTCCTCGCCGGCGGTATCCGCATCCAGAGCGAGGATGATATTCCGGGTCATCTTTTTCAGGTCGCTTACCTGTCTTTCGGTAACCGCTGTCCCCATGGAGGCGACGACGTTTTTTATACCGTTCTGGTGGGCGGTAATAACGTCCATATAGCCCTCCACCATGACCGCCTGGTCCTCCTGTCTTATCGCCTGGGAGGCAAGGTTAATACCGTAAAGGGTACCGCTTTTATCGAAGACCGGCGATTGCGGAGAGTTTACATACTTGGGCAATGAGTCATCGAGTACCCTTGCCCCGAAACCGGTGATGCGGCCCCTGCTATCACTTATAGAAAATATCAGGCGATTTCTGAAACGGTCGTGCGTCCTGCCGTCTTCAGACTTCACCAGCAGACCGGCTTCGACCAGTTCATCTTCGGTTAAGCCGTTCTCCAGCATATATTCCTTCAGAGCTTCCCAGCTATCCAGGCCGTATCCAAGTCTGAACTCCGAGAGTGTTTCAGGGGTCAGTCCTCTCTCTTTAAGGTAGTTCCTCGCGTTTTCGGCACCGGGAGAATTTACCAGAAGATTGCTGTAATATACAGCCGCCGCTTCATTTATCCGGAAAAGTTTCTCTCTTTCTTCCTTGCCAGTATCCGGTGCGGACCTGGACGGGATTTCAACGCCGGCTCTCTGTGCCAGGATTCGCAGCGCTTCTCCGAAATCGATATTCTCTTTTTTCATGATGAAGGACAATACGTCACCGCCGGTATTGCAGGCGCCGAAACAGTGCCAGCTCTGTCTCTCCGGGTATACGTAGAAAGAGGGGTTTTTTTCGCTGTGGAACGGGCACAGTGCGGAGAGGTTTCTGCCGGACTTTTTCAGTGTGGCGTACTGGCTGATAACCTCTACAATATCGGTTTTCTGTTTTATTTCGTCGATAACGCTCATTTTAGTAGTGTTTCTACCTCACCCCCTGTATCCCCCTCTCCTTCAAAGGAGAGGGGGAAGGTTTGTTTATGAGAGGGTTTACGACCTCTCATACTCTCCTGCATTTATGAGGGCTTCGCTTATCTTAAACATACGATGATAACTGATTTCCATTGAAAGATTAACCAGCATCTATTGGTAACTCAATCGTCTAACGATGAAAAGAGTGAGAAAGTAACACAATTCCACATCCTGTCGTAATGGCGCTAGTTTTAGTTTATCACTACCTTCATGTATAAATTTACTTAAAATATGCCTCACTCTTCTAAGAACTACATCCAAATGGTCAACGATTTCTTTATATGATTTTTTAGCTTCTGATGGCACCATTTCAATAACGTAGTCTATTATTTCTTGTTTTAGCACTTTCTCAGGAGACTGCTGCGAGTTATTAATTTTATCTTGAAGCATGTGGTTATATAGCGTATTTCTTACATCTAGCATAGCGTCCTTGTAATCACCACGAATGAGATTTTCCTTAGCGTTATATAGCAGTTTTATCGCTTCATTTAAATCCTTTTGACCTATGCTTCGAGGTTCTCTTACTGGCATCTCAAATCGTAAAAGTTCGTAGTGTTCTAATTTTTCAATAATATTATTGAATTGTTCACTGGTCATCACGATTCGATCAATTTTCTGTTCGGGAAGGTTATACTTGGCTTTTTCAGACATAATTCTAGGACCCATAAAGGAAATATTATCTGCATCGGCTGACAGACATGGAAAAGCTAATCCTTTAATAAGAACATCAAAGCCAATAAGATCACCTCGATATCGAATATTAAGCATCCTTTCCAATTTTTGAGTATTTATTGGGATACATATTTCTACAATCTCTTCCTTTTTCTTTTCAACAAACATCGGCTTGCTTTTCGTTACTTCTAGCTTACCCTCTTCGTGATATGAACTTGCCCAACTTTTAGATGGAATAGCTAGTAGCTTTACATCATATTCGAGAGAAGGGATATATAAATCTTTATCAATATTGTTTATTGCCACCATTTTGATAAGCAATCTTGGTATTTCGTCCAAAAATTCTTCTACACTAAAATCTTTACATAGAAATTCTATTTCTCCAGCCATTTTAATCACCTCCCTCCTTTATTTAGCTAGTCCCTCCGCCAGTCTTGTAGCATACTGGTCGGTCATGCCGGCGATGTAGTCTACCACCCTGCATTCCACTTCATCACTGTACACTGAGTATTCAGGGGGCAGTTTATCCTCATTGTCATTGAAGTACCGGTACAGAAGGCGGATTATCTCCCTGGCTTTTGCCGTTTCCTGCCAGGCGGCAATAAGATTATAAACCCTCTCCGTGAGAAAATCACGCAAAATATTGCTGGCTTCCGTGACGCGAGAACCCATGGTTATGGACGGGTTTTCTACTCCGGCATCCCTTACCGGCCACGACTGTTCGATTATATCACCGACCATGGTATTGATACGCACCCTGCGGGCATTTCCCAGAATACGGACAGCGGATTCAGGTAAATCATCCCCGCTGATAATGCCAGCCCTTATAGCATCGTCGATGTCGTGGTTGATATAGGCAACCATATCGGCAATCCGGCACACCTCGCCTTCAAGCGAACCTACCTCTCCCCAGTCCTCCAGCACTCTCGCCGTGGACTTGGAGTGGTTCACGATGCCGTCACGCACTTCCCAGTTGAGGTTCAAGCCTTTGCCATCATTCTCCAGAAGGTCCACCACCCGCAGGCTCTGCTCGTTATGCCTGAAACCCTCATGATACAGCTCGTCCAGCACCTCCTCGCCTATGTGCCCGAAAGGGGTATGTCCGAGGTCGTGTCCCAGAGCTATCGCTTCCGTAAGGTCTTCGTTGAGGTTGAGCGCTCTGGAAATGGTGCGGGCTATCTGGGAAACCTCCAGGGTGTGGGTGAGGCGCGTCACGTAGTGGTCGCCCTGAGGAGCGATGAATACCTGAGTCTTGTGCTTGAGTCTGCGGAAAGCCTTGGAATGAATAATGCGGTCTCTATCCCGTTGAAAGGCAGTGCGTATCGGGTCGGGCTCTTCGTATCTCAGTCTACTGCGTGACAGCCTGCTTTTAACGGCGTGAGGAGAAAGGCTTTCCTCTCTATCCTCAATCATTCCGCGTATGTTTAACCGTTCAATCACTTGATGCCCAGTTTTGCTTCGACTGCGGCAATTATTTCTCTCGTACGGTCAATCATATCAGGGCTTACCGAAACGGAGGTAATGCCCCATTCGACAAGTTTCTCGGTAAGCTCCGGGAAAACCGACGGGGCCTGGCCGCAGATGGACGAGGTAACTCCCATGCCCCCGGCCGTTTTAATGACTTTTTCCAGAGATAACATCACCGCTTCATCACGCTCATCAAAGGTATCGGCAAGCTTGGCGCTATCGCGGTCAACACCGAGGGTAAGCTGAGTTAAGTCATTTGAACCAATCGATACCCCATCGATACCAACTTCCAGGAATTTTTCAAGCAGAATGACATTGGACGGTATTTCTACCATCATCCATATCTTAAAGTCTTTGGAGCGTTTAAGCCCCTCTTCATTCATTATTTTAACGGTCTGAGCCAGCTCATTCACAGTACGTACGAAAGGAATCATAACCCAGAGATTATCGTACTTTTCCCTCACCTTCTTTATAGCAGCCAGCTCCAGTTTAAAGGTTTCAATATCGGTAATGTACCTCGAAGCTCCCCTGTAACCCAGCATGGGGTTCTCCTCGGCTTCCTCGTATTCTTCTCCGCCCTTAAGCGCCCGGTACTCATTGGACTTGAAATCGTTGGTGCGGTAGACCACCTGGCGGGGATGGAATGCACCGGCAAAAATGGCCAGCCCTTCGGCAAGCTTGTCCACAAACTCTCCGCCGCGTTTCTGGGCAATCATATAGCTGGGGTGTTCACCAATCTGAGCAATCATAAACTCAGCCCGCAGCAGCCCGATACCATCAACGTCCCGCGAGGCTACCCTGCCGACGATATCCGGCTGCGCCAGATTTACGAGAAGCTTGGTCTTGGTCTTTATCTTTTTCCCGCTCCTGGTCCTGGCTTTCTCGGTAACCTTCACTTTTCCATCGTAAACATTGCCGCTGGAACCGTCCACGGTGATAAACTGCCCGTCTTTCAGGCTTGCCATAGCCTTCCCGGTGCCGACAACACAGGGTATGCCGATTTCCCTGCTGACGATGGCGGCATGAGCCGTCCTGCCGCCGCGGTCGGTAACGATAGCCACAGCGCGTTTCATCGCCGGTACGAAGTCGGGAGTAGTCATTTCCGCTACCAGAACGTCGCCTTCAAGCACCCTGTCTATCTGGGACGGGTCGTATACAAGCTTGACCGGGCCGTAGGCAATGCCGGGACTTGCCGGCGCTCCGGACAGGAGAACAGGCGCGGTAATTTTACGGGCAACTTCAGCCTCTTCACGTATCGTGGTTACCGGACGGGTCTGCACTATATATATTTTCCCATCCTCCTTTGCCCACTCGATATCCTGAGGAAACTGGTAATGGTCTTCGAGGTGTTTACCAATCTCGGCAAGTAACAATATATCAGCATCGGTTATCTTTTGCCGCGCCTGCTCTTCCGGAGTAAGGTCGACCTTGATATTGTCTTCTTTTCCGACCATGCCCTCTTTCTTTATCAGCTTCCATTCCTGCCGTTTGATTTCCCTTTCCAGTATCGTCATATCGGCTTTACTTACCGTGTAATGGTCGGGAGTAACATCACCGGAGACAATCATCTCGCCCAGTCCGAGTACAGCCTCGATGGTAATCACATCCCTGTCGCTGGTATTGGGCTCGATGGTAAACATGACCCCCGACGCCTCGGACTGAACCATGTGCTGCACCGGAACGGCGATGCCGACCTTAAAATGTTCAAATCCCTGTTCCTGCCGGTAGAAGATAGCCCGTGCGCCGAAAAGCGACGCCCAGCATTTCTGCACAGCATCAAGCACTTCCTTTTCGCCATGTACGTTCAAGAAGGTAGCCTGTTGTCCGGCAAAAGAAGCTTCCGGAAGGTCCTCCGCCGTGGCGGAAGACCGCACCGCAACCAGTCCACCACCCATCTCGGCGTACGCCCGTACGATTTCTACGGCTATCTCAGGAGGCATATCCGCCGCTTCTATCACTTCCTGGACTCTGGCGGCAACTTCCTGAAGCTGTTTGCTATCATGCACATCCAGCGGTTCGAGGAGGGTTCTGATTTTACCTGTAATTTTCGCTCTCTGAAGGAAATGGAAATATGCAGTGGCAGTGACAATAAATCCCTGGGGCACGGGGATACCGGTATTAGTCATTTCACCCAGGTTAGCCCCTTTACCACCGACAAGCGGAATATCATTTCTGGTTACATCTCTGAACCAGACGACGGCTTTCTGGCCCTGCTGCATAAAAATGCCTCCATAATTTTATACTGGAAAAATTAACGGGATAATTATACCACAAAAGGAGACATGCAACTATCATAATTTTCAGGGGTTTTGACCCGTTTTGGTTGGTTTTATCACTGCGATTCCACCCGGGGTCGGACGAAGCAATCTCTATAAATCTTCGAGATTGCCACGTCATCCCGATGCAATCGTCCGCCTGAGGCGGACTCGCAATGACGGTTGAATCAGCCAGATGCAAACAGAACATCCCTATCGTTAACTTGACGTATGAGACCGTATACCCATATAATTCATGCAAGTATTTGAAAGGAGAAAGCGTATGGTAGGGATTGTATCGTACGGAGCGTACGTGCCATTACGAAGGTTGGGCAAGGGAACTCAAGGATGGCGTTCACCAAACGAAAAAGCAGTTGCCTATTATGATGAAGACAGCATGACGATGGCTGTGGCGGCGGCGATTGATTGTTTGGGTGATATGGACCGCGAGACTGTCGACGGCCTTTATTTTGCCTCGACAACCGGACCCTACAAAGAGAAGCTATCAGCAACAACAGCAGCCTGCGCCGTAGACCTTCGCCGGGATATCCTGACCGCGGACTGTGTCGATTCTTTAAGGGCAGGAACAGGAGCCCTGAGAATGGCCGCTGATACGGTGAAAGCAGGTTCCGCCAAGAAGCTCATGGTAACGGCTTCGGATTGCCGCCTGGCAGCCCCCGGGAGCAACCTGGACCAGATTTTCGGAGACGGAGCCGCAGCCTTGCTAATCGGGGATTCTGACGTTATTGCGTCACTGGAAGCAAGCTATTCGGTATCGAACGAACTCTTCGATTTCTGGCGTGTAGATACCGGCAAATTCGTGCGCACCTGGGAAGACAGGTGGGTACAGGAGGAAGGATACCTGAAGGTCATACCGCAGGTAGTAGGAGAATTTTACAAGAAATACAATCTGTCACCAAAAGATATCACCAAGGTTGCCCTGTACGGCAACAATCAGAGAAGACACGGTCAGACGGTTAAGAAACTGGGGCTCGAACCCGAACAGGTTCAGGAACCCTTCTTTACCACCATGGGTAACACAGGGACAGCTTACGCCTTAATGCAGCTCGTAGCTGCCCTTGAGGATGCGAAGCCCGGTGATAAAATCCTATGCGTCGGCTACGGCGACGGGGCGGACGTACTACTATTCCAGGTAACGGATGCGATAACCAATTATACTCCAAGACGGGGAATGAAGACTCACCTGGCTGCCAAGACGATATTCCCCAGCTACCAGCAGTATTTCGGTTTTCATCATGAAGGCAGAGACCCGGATGCCGGCGGAGGGCCATCCGCATCCGCTCTAGCCAGGGAAGTCCCGGACATATACCCCCTCCGCGGTACCAAATGCAGGAAATGCGGTACCGTCCAGTACCCACCGCAGAGGGTATGCACCAACTGCCATACCAAAGATGAAATGGATTCTTTCAGGCTCTCCGATAAAAGAGCCAAGATATTTACCCGCGTACTGGATTACGCAGCCCCTGTTCCCGGTTATGAAATGCCAGCGGTCGACCTGCTTATCGACTGGGAATGCGGCGGGCGAGCTAATTTCTCCTTAACCGATAAGAAACCCAACTTAGAGGACATTCCGATGGGGATGGAGGTAGAGATGACATTCAGAAAGCTCCTTGCCGGCGGGGGCATCCACCACTACTGGTGGAAGGCTATGCCGATAAGAGAAAGCTGGCAAGAGAAGGAGGATAATTAAATGGCGGTAGGCACTATTAAGGACCAAACAGCCGTAGTCGGGATGGGCTGCGTTAAGTTCGGAGAAAACTGGGAACAAAGCGCCAGCGACATGATGATAGACGCCGCTTACGAGGCTTACGAAGACGCCGGCATAGAGCCGAAGGACATCGAGGCGGTGTGGTTCGGCTCTACCCAGATAGCCCTGGGTGAACCTTTAGCCTATAATCTCAAACTTGATTATAAACCGGTGACCAGGATAGAAAACCTGTGCGCAACGGCTACGGACGCTTTCAGAAACGCCTGTTTCGCCGTGGCGGCAGGGATGTACGACGTTGTCATGGCACTCGGGTGCGAGAAACTGAAGGACACGGGACACGGCGGTCTCGGCGGTGGAGGCGGAGGAGCACCTGGTACCATGCTGATGGTACCTTCCGGAGGTCCTTTCACGGCCTTCTCCAGGATGGCAAACAGGTACATGGAGCACTATGGCTGGACCTATGAGGAGTTCAAGCCTATTCTGGCTAAGATTGCCGTTAAGAACCACTACAACGGCTCTCTCAATCCCAAGGCACATTTCCAGATGGCTATCACTGAAGAGCAGGCGATAAACGCCCCGATGATGGCCTGGCCTCTCGGCCTTTATGACTGCTGTGGTGTCAGCGACGGCTCCGCCGCAGCTATTATAACCAGAGCCGACATGGCAAAGAGCTTCAGGGACGACTATACCCTGGTCAAGGGAGTAGGTCTTGCTGTCGGGTCAAGACAGGGATGGCTCCAGCAGAGCTATGACATGGTACACATGGAGGAAACAATACGCGCTGCCCAGCAGGCATACGAGCAGGCAGGAATAAAAGACCCGTATAAAGAGATAGACCTGGCGGAAGTACATGACTGCTTCAGCATTACCGAGCTGGTGATAATGGAGGACCTGGGCTTCGCGCCCCGGGGCGGAGCTCCGGAGTACGTAAAAGAAGGCAGGTTCCAGCTCGACGGTGACCTGGCAGTCAACCCGGACGGAGGACTGAAATCGTTCGGCCATCCTATCGGCGCCAGCGGGCTAAGGATGCTCTACGAAATCTATAAGCAGATGCAGGGTAAAGCCGGCCCGCGACAGAGGAAGAATCCTACCCTGGGCCTGACTCACAACTTCGGGCTTAATCCCGGAAGCGGCGTCGGAAGCGTTACCATAATAGGTCAGAGAGACTAGACTTTCCAACTCGCAATCTACGGATAGTCGAAAGCTCCTCACGACGGTATTTCCTCAGTGGGGAGCTTTCCTGATTTCCAGTGGAGGCTGGGGTTATTAAACCACCACTACCAGCATTTTGAAATAAACGCTTGTTTCCGTTTTGATAAACGGGTATAATGAGCGCTAACCGGTAGAAAGGGAGATGGTTTAAATGCCTTCATCTTACGCCTTTTTTCATGATAAGTTCGTCCCCCTGTCAGAAGCGAATCTGAATATAATGACAAACTTCCTGCATTACGGCACCGGCGTCTTTGAAGGTATCAGGGGCAACTGGAACGATGAAAAGAAGCAGAACTATATCTTCTGCCTGAAAGAGCATTACGAGCGACTAATTAGCGGCTGCAAGGTGCTGAGGATTGAGCTGTCTTATACCGTTGACCAGCTTTGCGATGTTACGACCGAACTGGTGAGCAAGTGCGGCTTCCAGGAAGACGTGTATATCCGCCCTCTGGCATACAAGAGCTCGGAGGCTCTGGGCGTCCGTCTCCATAATCTGGAAAGCGACTTTTCCGTGTTCGCTTTCCCCTGGGGACCGTATTTGCCGGATAAAGTGAAGTGTTGCGTTTCTTCATGGCGTTTTCCCAGCGAGGTACCCCGCGCCAAGCTAACCGGACTGTACATCACAAACGCCATGGCAAAGACGGAAGCAGTGGAACACGGCTACGATGAGGCTATCATGCTCACTCCCGACGGATATGTAGCCGAGGGGAGCGGAGAGAATATATTCCTGATGATTGACGGTGAACTGGTGACTCCTGCGGGTTATGACGGTATCCTGATGGGGATTACCCGTAATCTGGTTATGAAGCTGGCAGAGGCGGAACTGGGAATTAAAACAACGGAGAGACATGTCAACCGCGTTGAGCTTTACAGCGCCGCCGAATGCTTTCTTACCGGCACCGCTGCCAATATTACGCCAGTGGCTGAAATAGACGGTCGCAAGATAGGCAGCGGGAATATAGGTGAAATAACCGGAAAGCTCCAGAAAATCTATAACGATATAATACTAGGCAACAATCCGGAATATCTGCATCTGTGTACGCCGGCTTAAATACAATGCTAAAAAGCCAGAATAGTAGCCGATGGTTAACGGGATTATTGCATTAGTTATCGCCTATCTGCTCGGGTCTATTCCTTCAGCCTACATCGTTACCCGGTATAAAACGGGTAAGGACATTCGCAAGCTGGGCGGGGGCAATGTCGGTGCTAATAACGTATACGAACAGATAGGAAAGAAAGCGGCTATCATCGTAGGCGTTTTCGACGTGGCAAAAGGGACAGTGGCGGTACTGTTAGCCCAGCTCATTATATACAGGGGTGTATTTGAGGCTACCAACTGGACCGGTCACGATGATTTATACTGGGTAATGGCGGCAGGGCTGGCGGCTATTATCGGGCATATATGGCCCATATACCTGAAGTTTACCGGTGGCAACGGCATAGCAACCACGCTGGGGGTACTGGCGGTGATTATGACCAGAGAACTGCTGATAGCTCTGGCAGTAACCTTCTTAATCCTGACCGTCACCCGTAATCCCATCCTTTCGGTAAATATCAGCCTTCTTGTTTCGGTCCCGATATCAACCGGCTTTATGAGAGACCCCTGGCAGCCCTACATTGTCTTTACCCTGATACTGATAGCCATACTGATTGCTAACTTCCTGCCCACGGCAAGGGCTGCCATGGCAAAGGCAGAAAGCAGGGAAAAATTCACCGCCGAACTCCTGCGTATAGAAGAAAAAGGAACAGGAAAGAAAAAAAGAAGGAAGTAACCGGCTAATTACCGGCCAGATTGGTTCCCAGCGATTTCAGCAGACAAATAACCTGGCAGCTTTCCTCAAGACTTGTGGTGTAGTTATAAGCTTCTTCGAGAAGCTGACCGGTGGCAAAGCTGCCGTGACCGTGAACCATGACAGCCCTGTGCTCCTGAAGCGACTCTGCTATAATATCCGCCATGCCTCCCGGTTTTACTTCCATATCCCAGCCCAAAACAGGGACCTTACCTATAGCGTCGAAACACTCGGCTGAGTTTGGAGAAATCTCCCTATCGGTTAGAGACAGAGCTACAGCATGAGGGGGATGGGCATGGACAACCGCCAGCGCCTGGGTCATCCGGTAGATAGCCCGGTGGACGGGCAGCTCCGTGGATGCCAGCGGGGTAGAACGGTCGTTTTTATATATGCCCGTTTCTATTAAGTCCTGTTCCTGCAGAGAACCGAGCTGGCAGCCTCGTCGCGTAATTATCAGGTTGTCTCCGAGTCTGATACTCAAGTTACCGGTATGCGAGGAAATAAGTCCTCTTGTAAACAGGTCATGGCCTAAGGTCTGAAACTGGTGTAAAATCATGATTCTCTCTTCTGCATTAACAGTCAACAGGATATCAGATATTTTGGACGGTTGCCAGTTTATACTCACCGAAGAGAAAAATCAAGTGGATTACTTTTTTCCCGTCATTATGAGGCCTCCCGGGACACACTTCTAGGTGGAAGACGAAACAGTAATAAGAGATTTATAGAGATTGCTTCGTCCGCCTGAGGCGGACTCGCAATGACACTATTATCTCACACGCCATTATATGAATGATGTGAAATCGGATTTGGGTTTCGGAACTCGTAATGACAAGAAAAACGAAAAAGAGTAATAACAGGTTACGCCATTTGCCTGATTACGGCGATGACCTTGCCCTGAATCTCGACGTTATCCGGGTCGGTATATATGGGCTGCATCTGGCTGTTTGCCGGCTGGAGTCGTATACGCCCCTGCTGGTGGTAGAATTTTTTCAGGGTGACCTCTTTTTCAGCTTTCAGCCATACGGCGACCATATCGCCATTCTCAGCCACATTTACATGCTGCATCAATACGGTATCACCGTCGTTAATCAGGGCATCCACCATCGAAAGCCCTTTTACCTTGAGAGCGTAGATATCCTTTCTGCCCTGGGTCACGTCTTCGGGTACGTCAAGGGTTTCCGAAGAAGCGGTGGTATCCCAGGTATCGGGGGCGGGTACCGGTATCGGCTCACCGGCGGCAATCTGACCGATAACCGGTATACTGAGGCTGCTGATTCTGGCGGGAGAGCTGGTCACCAGCTCTATTCCGCGCGAGATTCCGGGATGGCGGCGAATATATCCCTCCCGTTCCAGTATGTCGAGGTTGTAGTCCACAACGGATGTCGAACTAATAGCGCAGCCGTTTAGAATATCCCTGACGGTGGGTGGATAGCTCCTCTCCAACCAGAAACGGTTAACAAAATCAATGATTTTTTGCTGTTTCGGTGAGAGCTTCTTCACCTGTTACCTCATATAGTCCCGGTGTTCCGAACATCCGTTCTATGAAAAATTTACCATTAGCCAGACCCTTTGTCAAGTATGGGGACCGGGTCTGGCTAAAAAATCAACTATTCCGCTGCTATGCACAGGCAGGTCAGCTTACTCTGCAGGTGCTTGAGCCGGGGCTGAAGCCTGGGCATCATTTAACTTCTTCATCAAGCGGGACTTACGCCTGGCGGCATTATTGGCGTGGATAACTCCCCTTTCAGCCGCTTTATCCAGCGAACCGATGGCTTCCGTTACCGCCTGCCGGGCTTCCTCCAGTTTGCCGGTGAAGATGAGCTTCTCAGCCTTGGTTATGAGGGTCTTGCATTGACTGCGTATCGGCTGGTTATGTATCTGTTTTCTTGCCGAAACACGCATCTGCTTCTGGGCCGATTTAGTAACTGGCAATATCTACCTCCTGTATTCTATCCGGTAACTTCTCTGTATTATACTACGATATTTATTATAACTGTAAAGGCGAATATATGCTAAATTTCACCGGGTTTGTGTTACACCGGACTGATGGCCGGGCTGTATCGGCGTTACTTCCCCTATTCTTCCGGCGCTTGTTACGCCCCTCACACCCTCGACTCTCACCAGGAGCCGGCTTAACTGCGCCAGGTTCGCCGCTTCGAGGGAAAAGTATATCGATACCGTACCATCCTCATTATCGGTGAGGCTTACCGCGACGATATTTATCTTATCCTCGGCTACGATTGTTGAGATATCACGCATCAGTCCGACTCTGTCCATAGCCTGTACCTGAATTTGAACCGGGTAGAGAGAGTCGGTCTCGCCCCACTCCACGGAAATCAGCCTGTCCTTCTCCTGCTCATTCAATACGTTGTGACAGTCCTGACGGTGGATTGTCACACCCCGGCTGCGGGTGATATAGCCGACGATTTTATCGCCCGGTACGGGGTGGCAGCATTTGGCAAGCTGTGTAAGAAGGTCGTCCACGCCGCGTACCGTAACCGTCGACGTTGCTGGTTTGGCAGGAGCGGTTGTGGTTACTCTGGGCTGCTGCTCCTGGGCGGATAATTTCAGGGCTATCTGATGAGTGGTGATGTCACCGGAACCGATAGCCACATGAAAATCATCAGGGTTTTCATATTTGAACAGCCTGGCAAGTTTTTCTCTATCAGTAAAGGGTATGCCAAGCTGTCTCATCGTTTTTTCCAGAATCTCCCGTCCCCGCTCCATGTTTTCCGTGCGTTCCTGCTTCTTGAACCACTGCCTGATTTTTTCTCTGGCATGGGAAGTATTCACGTAACCGAGAACGGGATTCAACCAGTCGCGGCTGGGGCCTCTTTCTCCTTTGGTTGCCATAATCTCTACCACATCGCCGTTTTTAAGCTGGTAGTTGAAAGGGACAAGCCGGCCGTTTACCTTTGCCCCTATACAGCGGTGACCGAGGTCGGTATGGACCCGGTAGGCGAAATCGAGCGGGGCCGCCCCGTTTGGCAGGTCTTTTATCTCACCTTTCGGCGTATAGACAAAGACCTGGTCGTTAAAAATATCCGTCTTGACCGATTCAAGAAATTCCTCGGCGCCACTGAGTTCGCGGTGCCATTCGACAAGCTGACGCAGCCAGCTTATTCTCTCCTCGAAATTGACGTCCGTTTTATCGCCTTCTTTATAGCGCCAGTGAGAAGCAACGCCGAATTCGGCAATACGGTGCATCTGGTAGGTGCGAATCTGGATTTCGAGGTGGGTGGTACCCTGGCACATTACGGTTGTATGCAGTGACTGGTATCCATTGGGTTTCGGATTGGCGATGAAATCATCAAACTGGTCGGGCATAGGGTGCCACAGATTGTGGATAACGCCCAGAGCGGTATAGCATTCGGGGATGGTGTTGACCAGTACCCTGAGAGCAAGGAGGTCGTGTATGTCATCGAAATCTTTGCCGAGGGCGGAATATTTCTCCATTTTTTGATAAATGCTGTAGATATGCTTGGGCCTGCCGGATACCTCAGCGTTCAGTCCGGCGGATTCATATTCCCTGTTAAGAATCAACATTACCTGCTCGATAAAGTCCTCCCGCTGGGTACGGCGGTCGGCAACCAGTTTGACGACCTGACGGTACTTTTCCGACTCCAGGTAGCGGAATGATAGGTCTTCAAGCTGCCATTTAATCTCCCATATCCCGAGCCTATGCGCCAGCGGAGCGTAAACCTCCGCCGTCTCCTGGGCTATTCTGCGCTGCTTGTCCGGAGGAAGGGCTTCCAGGGTCTGCATATTATGTAATCTATCCGCCAGCTTGATAAACACGACCCTGAGGTCTTCAGCCATCGCTACCAGCATTTTCCTGAGGTTCTCAGCCTGCTCTTCCCTGGTTGTTATCCCTTTCCCCTCGGCTATATCTCCCGGCACCTGCAGTGAAATCTTGCCCAGCTTGGTGGCGCCGTCAACCAGTTTTGCCACTTCCGTACCGAACCTGTCTTCAATATCAGAAACGGGTATTCCGCAGTTTTCAAGAACGTCATGGAGCAGAGCCGCAGCTATGGTACTGGTATCAAGCTGGAGCTCGGCGAGGGTTAGCGCCACCTGTAAAGGGTGTTCCAGATAAGGTTCACCGGATTTGCGGGTCTGGCCTTCATGCGCTTTCATAGCGTAGTCATAGGCGTCTTTAACTATGGCTACCTTTTCAGGCGGAAGATATTCTTCAATTAACTCAATCAGTTTCTCAAAACCCATTAGAGAACCCACCGTTTGCCAGGGTAAGTACAGTATAGCGTAAGGCAATGTTCGTGTAAAATTTATATATAAGGTTCTGTTTACATCTATTTCTAGTATTGACCTCACCCCCTTAATCCCCCTCTCCAGCCTGAACCTTTAAAAGGAAACGGGTATTCTTATGGCTGGAGAGGGGGAAAGAGTTGTTGAGAGGGGGCTTCGCCCCCTCTCTTACTCATACTCCCCCTTTCAAGCATTCGAAGATTAGAATAGCATAAGAAGGTAGTGCGTGAGAGGGGGATTAATGCCTGCCCGCCGCACACCTGCCCGCCGTCCGCCTTAGGCGGACTATGGCAGACGGGAGACTTTGGCAGGCGTGGGTGAGTAAACTAACAGACCGGATTATATATAGAGTAAAATTTCAGAATGTTTTTTTATGATGTGTTATTATAAGCCTGCCGCAGTATGGGTATAGCTGCATTCGTGATATAATCAATCTAGTCTTAAATACAAGGGGAGTTATGAACGCGCAGTCTGTTACGAACGTATATGAAGAATACAGATGGAGAGGCATGATTTACGACAGCACGGAAGGGCTGGACGAAATACTTGCCAGAGAAAAGGTCAGCGTATATATCGGCTTCGACCCTTCGGCACCTAGCCTGCATATCGGACACCTCATCCCTATTATCGGGCTTGTCCACCTGCAGCGTTACGGGCACACGCCTATTCCGGTTGTCGGCGGCGGCACCGGTCTTATCGGCGACCCCAGCGGCAAGACCGCGGAAAGACCTCTGCTGTCCAAGGAAGAGCTGAGCTTCAACCTGGAGGGTATAAGAGAGCAGCTGAGTCGGTTCCTGGACTTCGAAACAAAAACCAATCCGGCGGTCATGGTGAATAATGCCGACTGGCTCTGCACCGTCAGCCTGACGGATTTCCTCCGCGATATCGGGAAGTACTTTTCCGTTAACGCCATGCTGGGAAAAGAAAGCGTGAGCGGCCGGCTGGGCAGAGACGGCATCTCGTATACCGAGTTCTCCTACCTGCTGCTTCAGGCGTATGATTTCCTTACCCTGTACGAGCAGTACAACTGCACGGCGCAAATGGGAGCGAGCGACCAGTGGGGTAATATCACCGCCGGAATCGACCTTATCCGGCGTCTGCACGGCGCAAAGGCGCACGGCCTGGTCTTCCCCCTGCTGACAACTACCAGCGGCACCAAGTTCGGGAAATCGGAAGGAGAATCGGTATGGCTGGACGCCGAACAGACTTCTCCATACCAGTTTTACCAGCATTTGATAAATACCGAAGACAGCGACGTGGTAAACTACCTGAAATTCTTAACCCTGCTTTCTCAGCCGGAAATAGAGGAACTGGCCGAGCTGGTGAAATCACGCCCCGAGAAGAGAGAAGCCCAGAAAAAACTGGCGCAGGAAGTAACCCGTCTCGTCCACGGTGAAACAGCTCTTAAGAAAGCCGAGCAGGCTACTGCGATACTCTTCGGAGAACGCATCGAGAACGTGGATTTGCAGGACCTTCTGGACATCTTCTCGGCGGCTCCTTCCATCAAGATGGACAGGTCCGGCTTCTCCGGCGAGGGAATGCCGCTGATAGACCTAGCGGTATCCGCAGAACTGGCGAAATCCAGGGGTGAAGCCAGGCGTACTATCGAGGGCGGGGGCATATACCTCCAGAATGTCCGCGAAGCCGACGTGAAACGGACAGTATCTCTGGAGGACGCAATCGAGGGCCAGGCTCTGGTCCTTCGCAAGGGACAGAGGGAATACCGGCTTATCCTGGTTTCCTGAGACCAGCCTGATTGGAGGACGGGAGTGAAGGTTCTGGGTGTTTCCGGCAGTCCGAGAAGAAACGGTAACACGGATATACTGCTTGCCGAGGCCTTGCGGGGCGCCGCCGATAAAGGCGCCGAGGTCAAAACAATCGTCCTCAACAACCTGAAATTCGTTACCTGCCAGCACTGCGATGCCTGCCTCGAGAAGGGTATCTGCAGGATAAAGGACGATATGCAGGACATCTATGATGAGTTCGAGCAGGCGGATGTGATAGTGCTGGCTTCTCCAATCCAGTTCATGGGCATAACCGCCCCGATTAAGGCGATGATAGACCGGTTTCAGTCGAGATGGGCGCGGAAATACGTTCTTAAAATGCCTCCGCTGGGGGAGGCGAAAAGAAGAAAGGGCTTCTTTATATCCGTCGGAGGTACGAAGCTGAACAATCTTTTCGAACCTTCGCTGGTAATAATAAAGACCTTTTTCAGGCTCCTGGATATAGAGTATGCCGGAGATATACTGCTCCGGGGAATAGATGAAAAGGGCGCCATCAAGAACCACCCCGACGCCCTCCAGCAGGCTTATCAGGCAGGGCAAAGACTGGTTGAGGAGTAAATACAGAGAATAAGGTGAAACTGTATAACCTGTATATCCCGGCAGAGAATACAGTCCCCGTAGTGGCCAGTATCCCTCACAGCGGCACGTACGTCCCCAGTAGTGTACGTAAACAGTATAAGAGAAATCCCGAACCGATTCTGTCACCGGTTGACTGGCATCTTGATAAACTCTACGATTTCCTCTCGGAACTGGGAATTACCCTGATTCAAGCCACTCACAGCAGATACGTGGTAAATCTCAACCGCGGACCGGACGAACCCCTGTTCGGTCCCGAGAGTTCATGCGCTGTCCCCTGCGAAAACGCTTTTAAGAACCCCTTATATGACAGAGAGCTAAGTAACAGTGAAATCAATGCCAGGATAAAGAAGTATTACACTCCCTACCACAACCGTCTGGCGGCGATATTGAATCAAATGATAAATGAGCATGGAAAGGTCTATCTGCTCGACCTGCACGGTTACTTTGTCGGTCCTACGGAGAACGTATGCCTTGGCAACGTAAATGAGACTACCTGTTCGGAGCAACTGATAGGCAGCTTTGAAAGCTCGCTGAAAAAGCACGGTTTCAGCGTGGTGAGGAACGAGAAGTGGATAGGCGGGTACATAACCCGGCATTACGGCAGTAAGGATAATGTAGAAGCCCTGCAGATAGAGCTCAGGTTTCCCGCTTACCTGGATAGAGAATCTTTCGATGAAGAAGAAGTCAAAGAGTGGGATTCCGATAAATTCAGAAAAGCAAAAGAGAGGTTGCGTAAGGTATTCAGTGAAATAATAAAGGAGTTATGTGGTAGCTCCTAACGGATTTATACTGAGAGAAAGGCATACTTATGTCACCCTGAGTCCGCCTAAGGCGAGTGAAGGTTCTCAAGGATAAACAATGTCATCGTATTATCAGATTACCAATGAGATTCTTCGTCATCCGCCTTAGGCAGATTCCTCAGAATGACATATAAGCTAAGAAGGATAGATTTGAAAAAGTCTGAGATTATAAGCGAAAGCTATATTCAAAATCCCCCTTAGTCCCCCTTTGAAAAAGGGGGAAATTAGCTTCTCCCTTTATAAAAGGGAGATTGAGAGGGATTTAGGAACCTTTGGCCTTTTTTATCTTGTCTTCCGTGTAGCCGAGGGTGTCTTTCAGTACCTCGTCGGTGTGCTGACCGAGGGTTGGCGGGGGCTGGTGGCTGCCCTGAAGAGAGGGCATCATCATCGGGTTTCCGGCAAGCCTGATATTTCCTCCCAGCGAGTGCTCGATATCCAGTATCATATTCAGGTGTTTCACCTGCGGGTCTTCCACCGCCCGGTCGACCGTGTAAAGAGGTCCCGCTATAATATCCTCCACCTCCATCACCGCGAGCCATTCTGCGGTAGTTGCCCTCCGGAAGCATTTCTCTATCTCTTTATCGAGTTCTTGCCTGTTAGCCAGCCTGTCTTTTGTCTCGGCGAACCTGGGGTCGTCGACCAGCCAGTCTGCGCCGACGGCGTAGGCTATGCGGGGCCAGCAGGGTCCGAGGACAATCCAGGAATCTTTTGTTTTATATGCACCGAAGGGCGCGGTAAACGGATAGCCGGAGCCAAGGGGGCCCGGCACCTCTCCCGAGCAGGTATAGTAGCTGATATGATAGCCCATAAGTGCTATTCCCGCCGCCAGCAGGGGTACGTCTATGTTCTGTCCCTCTCCAGTCGTTTCACGCTGGTAAAGAGCGCTGATAGCAGCGATAACGCCGTACAGGGCGCAGGTGATATCGCACACCGCCGGTCCGGGTCTTACCGGACGGCCGCCCGGCTCTCCGGTAACGCTCAGGAGTCCGCTCATTCCGGCGGCGATGCTGTCCACCACCGGCAGGTCCCGTTTCGGTCCGGAAGGTCCCATCCCGGAGAGGTTGACGCTGATTATGCGGGGATTGATTTTTTTCAGCGTTTCGTGGTCGGCGCCTATCCTTCCCATCGTCCCGGGCCTGAAGTTGTTTATTACCACATCGGACACCTTTACCAGGTCGTAAAACACTTCCCTGCCGGAAGGTTTTTTCATATTCAGCACCACGCTTTTCTTGTTGCGGTTCCAGCTTAAAAAGTGGTTGGACTCGCCTTTATGGTTCGGCCCCACCGTCAGCCTGCTTTTGTCACCCACTTCAGGCTCAATCTTGATTACTTCGGCTCCCAGGTCGCCCATTGTCATCGAGGCAACGGGACTCGCCAGGTAGTTTTCAATCGCCAGGACTCTTACTCCGGAAAGTGGACCTTTCATTTTGCTGTCTCCTTAAATCAGTCTGTACCGCACAATATCGCCGGATACGGAATTTAAATCAATACTTAAACAATTTTAGCACAGTGTTGTCAATACTACCGGCTATCCGGTGGACAAATAATCAGTAAGCAGTTAAGATTATTTTACTCGAACCGTCAAACGTTCGGGAAAGGAGGGGGAAATGCCTGACCTTCTATCAAACACGATTAAGATGATAAAACCGCTGGATGAAAAAGCCATTGCCGAAGCCAGGGCGAGGCAGGATATGCTGACCAAGCCGCGGGGGAGTCTGGGCAGGCTGGAAGACCTGTCCGTGCAGCTCGCCGGAATCCAGGGTAAGCCAATACCCGAACTGAAACAAAAGGCTGTTATCACCATGGCAGCCGACCACGGAGTGGTAGCCGAAGGAGTGGGCAACTGGCCGCAGGAAGTAACCGCTCAGATGGTGGATAACTTTCTCAGGGGCGGTGCCGGAATTAACATCATGGCAGCCCAGGCAGGAGCCCGGAACATAATCGTGGATATGGGAGTCGCCGCCGTGCTTGAATCCAATCCCCGGCTTATATCAAGGAGAATAGCCCCCGGCACCGGGAATATAGCCTCCGGTCCTGCCATGACCATGAAACAGGCGGTCAAAGCTATCGAGACGGGAATAGAGATAGTGAATGACGAGGTAGCCAGAGGACTGGATATAGTCGGCACCGGCGATATGGGTATCGGCAATACCACCGCCAGCAGCGCCATCTGCGTCGTTATGACGGGAAAGCAAGCCGCCGAGGTTACCGGAAGAGGCACCGGCATAAGCGACGAACAGCTATTACACAAAATCGACGTGGTAAACAGGGCGGTGACGGTGAATACACCCGACCCCTCGAAGCCTCTGGAGGTAATAGCAAAGGTGGGAGGCTTCGAAATCGGCGGGCTTGCCGGTGTGATGCTGGGAGCCGCCGCTCAACGTATCCCGGTTGTTATCGACGGGTTTATCTCCGGTTCGGCGGCGCTGCTTGCCGTAGCTCTTTCTCCGGGACTTAAAAATTATCTTATTGCTTCTCATATTTCATCTGAGGAAGGTCACGGGGTAATACTCGAACAACTGGAACTAAAACCGCTATTGAGCCTGGGCATGCGTCTCGGTGAAGGTACCGGCGCTGCCCTGGGGATATGCCTGTGCGAGACAGCCGTTAAAATCCTCACCGGGATGTCCACCTTCGACGAAGCCGGGGTATCGGAGAAGAACGAGGAGGACAGTTGAGTTTCCCTGCCGCCCTCAGATTCCTGACGATTATTTACGTTCCAACCTGGCGTGAAGAAAGCGCCGGCGAGGTCGGACGCTCTACCGTCTGGTTTCCCCTCGTGGGACTGATTATCGGGCTCATCCTTGTGGGTCTCGAGTGGATTTTCAATCTGTTTCTACCCAACGCAGTAACGAACGGACTGTTAATCGTTTCGCTGGTAGTAATTACCGGCGCCCTGCACCTGGACGGCTTCGTCGATACCTGCGACGGCATTGCCGGACACAAGTCGGCCGAAGAAAGGTGGAAGGTCATGCATGACAGCCGCGCCGGAGCCTTCGGTATAGTCGGCGTGGCTTTACTGCTGATAATGAAGTTCGTATTACTGAACAGCATCCCGCCGGGTCTGATACCGGTAGCGCTGGTGCTTATGCCGGTTATCGGTCGCTGGGCGATGGTCTATGCCGTTTTCACCTACCCTTATGCCCGACCGGACGGACTGGGAAAGGCATTCAAGCAGGGAACGGGCTGGCAGCGATTTACCGTAGCCACCGTAATAACTCTGGCAGCGGCTACACTGGTCTCGTGGACTTCCGATTTGAATTATTTCTACCTGGCAGGCGTGGTGGGGATGTTTGTCATCTGGATTATTACCGTCTGCGCTTCCGGGTATTTCAAGCGTAAATTTTCAGGGCTCACCGGCGACACCTACGGCGCCGTCAACGAGCTTGCGGAGGCCGGCGTTCTGTTAATGGTCAGTATAGCGGCTTTTAATAACTGGATAGTTTGAATAGTCAGGAGAGACTGTTGGCAAGACTGCTTCTGGTAAGACACGGAATCACCGAACACAACAGCAACCGTCAGTTTGCCGGTAATATTGATGTGGAACTGAGCCCGGACGGCTACCGGCAGGCGGAGAAGCTGGGCGACCGCCTGGCGGGAGAGAAGATAGATGCCGTATATTCCAGCGACCTAAAAAGGGCGGTGGCTACCGCCGAAATCATCGCTTCGCGGCATGACGTTGCTATAACACAGCGTCCTGAAATCAGGGAAATGAACTACGGCGAAGCGGAAGGTATGTCTTTCAGCGAAATCCGTCAGTGTTACCCGGAGGTAGCTGCATCGATTTTCGACTTTAACGTGGATTTAAGCTTCCCCGGCGGGGACAGCTTCAAGGAGTTCGCAGCGCGGGCATGCGGTTTCCTTGAAACACTGGAGGATTACAGAGAAGAGCAGACTGTGCTCATTGTTACTCATGGCGGCGTGTTGAAGGTAATGGTATGCGATTTAATGGGAATTGACCACAGTCACTTCCAGCAGATACGCTTCGATAACGCTTCTTTGAGTATCGTGTATACCTATCCCGGAAGAGTAATACTCAGCCTGCTGAACGACACTTCTCATTTAAAGGAAGGTTAGCATGCAGAAGGTTTTTACATCGTGGAGTGGTGGTAAGGATAGCTGCTACGCCTGCTATCAGGCTATCCAGAGCGGCCTCGACGTCCGCTACCTGGTGAATATGATGGACGAGAAAGGCGAGTGGTCGTGGGTACACAGGTTCCCTGTCGACGTACTGAAGCAGCAGTCTGAGGCAACGGGAATCCCGCTGGTACACAGTCCGTCAACCATGCCCACCTATGAAGATGATTTCAAGAAGGTCATTCTGGAACTGAAGAAGGACGACATAGAGGGCGGCGTTTTCGGCGATATCGACCTCGATGAGCACAGGGAGTGGGTCGAGAGGATATGCAGCCTTTCCGGTGTGACCGCCCACCTCCCACTCTGGGGACTTTCACAGGACGAGATTTTGAGAGATTTTATCGGGCTGGGATTCGAGGCGGTAATCGTGGCGCATAACGAGAAATACTTCGGCGAGGAATGGCTGGAAAGAAAGGTGGACATGGACTTCCTCGCCCATCTTGCCGAACTGGCGAAGGAAACGGATATCACGCCGTGCGGTGAAGCGGGGGAATACCATACGCTGGTTATCGACGGTCCCATATTCGACCGGCGGATAGAAATACTGGAAACGGAGAACAGATACAACAACGGCTACTGGTTTCTGGAGATACAAAAAAGCAAACTCAGAGACAAGTAACCACCTGACATGGTTTTATAGTATCAAGGGAGGTGAGGCAGATAAATATACTGATTACCGGGGGAGCACGTAGCGGCAAGAGCCGTTTCGCCCAGGAGCTTGCCTCGAAATCCAATGAAAAGGTGCTTTTCGTAGCCACCGCCGAAGCCCTCGACGAGGAAATGCGGCTGCGTATCGAGGAGCACAAGCATACCAGACCAGCCTCGTGGATCACACTCGAAGTAAACTCCGGGACAGGCGGGGAGATTCTGGCAAAGATTGGCGACGCCCGGGTGGTGTTAATCGACTGTATAACTTTGCTAATCAACAGTATTTTCAATCGGTCAACCGAACCTGCCAGCGGCCACATCGATGCCTCGCTTGCGGAAAAAGAGGTCGAAGAAGAGATACACGGGCTTATCGAAAGCATGAATAGTCTCGATGCCAGCTTTATTATCGTCACTAACGAGGTCGGCATGGGGCTGGTACCTGCCAATGAGACGGGAAGGCTGTACCGCGATTTGCTGGGAAAGGCTAACAGCGTCCTCGCCGGTTACGTCGACGAGGTATATTTGATTGTCTCCGGCTTACCAGTCAAAATCAAGCCGTAAAAAGAGTCCTGAGACCGGTCTTTTTTGCCCCATTCTTCCCGCCGTGATAAACTTAGAACATATTTTGTTACCTGAGGTAATGCGTGTCTCTTTTCATAACTTTCGAGGGAGCCGAGGGAAGCGGCAAATCTTATCAGGCAGGGCAGTTATATAAAAGGCTGTCCGGCATGGCCATTCCTACGGTTCTCACTCACGAGCCCGGCGGCACGCCGCTAGGGGAGAAAGTATCCCGCCTGGTGAAGTGGGCACAGGATGCGGACATATCACCAATGACAGAGCTGCTGCTGTTTAACGCTTCCCGCGCCCAGCACGTGAAAGATGTCATCCGACCTGCGTTAGAAAGCGGGAAAACGGTTATCTGCGACCGTTTCTACGATTCAACCACGGTATACCAGAGCTACGGACGTGGACTCGACCTGGAGGTGGTTAAAAACGTTAATAATACCGCCACCGGCGGGCTAAGTCCCGATTTAACGGTGCTGCTGGATATAACGCCGGATAAAGGTCTCGACCGGAAAAGAGGAAAGAACCGGGACAGGTTCGAGAGTGAGGATATGGTTTTCCACCGCAGGGTGAGGGAGGGATATCTAAGGCTGGCGGCTGAAGAGCCGGGACGCTGGCTGGTAATAGACGCCCTCCAGACCAGGGCGAAGATTAAAGATTTTATATGGCAGAGAATGAGCAGGCTGCTCTCCATTAAGGCAGCCGACTCTTAGCTGTTAATTTATGTAAAGTATATACGGTTTGCGGAAAGCATAAACAAACCAGGTAGAAAGGATATATCCCGTATGGAACACTTCGAATCGTTGTTCAATCCCGAGAGCGTTGCCGTGGTCGGAGCGTCCAATGCCATGCACAAATGGGGCGCCGGCGTCTTCAGCAGTGTTTTAAGGACTTCCAAGGTGAAAAGAATATACCCGGTCAACAAAAATACCCCGGAGGTACAGGGAGTTAAGACCTACCCTTCCGTAAGGGATTTACCCGAGCCGGTCGACTTCGTAGCGATAGTAATCCCTTATGATTCCGTGCTCGATGTGGTGCGGGACTGCGTTGCCAGAGGCGCCAAATCCGCTCTCATCATTACCGCCGGGCTGGGCGAGACGGGTCCGGAAGGAGCAAAGCTTCAGGAAGAGATTGTCCGGACGGCGCGTGAAGGCGGACTGCGACTCGTCGGACCGAACTGCATGGGACATTTCAATGCGGCGAACGACTTTTCCACCGTGCGGATGGGATTGTCCATGGACAAGGGTGAAATAGGAGTTATCTCGGAAAGCGGCGGTTTTGCCGGACATATTCTCCAGTGCGGCACCGAGATGGGCGTGGGTTTCAGCAAATTCGTCAGTACCGGCAATGAAGCCGACCTGCACTTCGAGGACTTCTTCGAGTACTACGCACAGGACGATGATACCCGTGTGATTACAGCCTATATAGAAGGTTTGAGGGAAGGTAAGCGTTTCTTCAAAATAGCTAAAGAGATAACCAGAGACAAGCCGGTGGTAGTGGTAAAGGTGGGCAAGACTGAGGCAGGTGTGAGAGCGGCAAAATCCCACACCAGCGCCATCGCCGGCTCCGACCTGGTCTACGATGCCATGTTCAAGCAGGCGGGGGTGATAAGAGTCGAGGAGGTCGAGGAGCTTTTCGACGTCGCTTCGGGACTGCTCCACATGCCGATACCGAAGAGCAACAGGGTCGGCATCCTGACCTTCGGCGGCGGCTTCGGCTGCGTTACCGCCGACGCCTGCGAAAAGCTGGGGCTGGAGGTAGCCCCGCTTTCGCCCCATACCATCGAGCGTCTGAATGAAGTCCTGCCGGAACGCTGGCCTCACGCCAACCCGGTGGATATGGTAGGTTTCGGGGAGGTCACATATCCCTGCCTCTGGCCGTTGATAGAAGATGATAATATAGACTCCGTGATTGTAATAGGCGGAATCGGCCAGATGGGAATGATGAGGCGCATGGCGAGGATGAGACAGGAATCATTCGACGAGGCGGACGCGCCTCCTCCCTTCATGGAGCAGGATGAAGAGACCATCAAAGCCAGAGAAGAGGAAGAAAGAAAGAACCTGGATAAGTTATTCGAATATATGAAAAAATACCGGAAGCCGGTTATTACATTTAACCGCCATGCCGCCGATATGAAGGACGCGCCCGTGTTTAACGAGCTTAAACAGAATGGCGTTATGATGTACCCCACGCCGGAGAGAGCCGCCAGGGTGCTGGCCCATCTGGTGGAGTATGGCAGGTACCTTAATTCCTGGCTATAATGGAGGGAATTATGCCAGTATCAAGCGATAGTTCAATGAGAAAAGCACTGCCGGTGGAAGAACTGGAGAAAGTGGCAAAGAAGCTCCGCCGCCACATAATCATAATGACGGGCAAGGCTGGCAGCGGTCACCCCGGAGGGTCGCTATCCGCCACGGATATAGTGACCACAATCTATTTCAACCTGCTGCGCCATAACCCCGCCGACCCCGACTGGCCCGACAGAGACAGGTTTATCCTCAGCAAGGGTCACGCCGCTCCCGTGCTCTACGCCGCCCTGGCTGAAAGCGGCTACTTCCCTTTAGAGGAGCTGCCCACTCTGCGAAAACTTGGAAGCAGTCTTCAGGGACATGCCGACAGCAACGTAACCCCGGGAGTGGAGATGACCGCCGGCTCGCTGGGACAGGGGCTGTCCTTCTCAGTAGGCGTAGCTATCGCCGGTCGGCTCAACTCGAAGGACTACCGGGTATACGTATTGCTGGGTGACGGCGAGTGCGACGAAGGGCAGGTGTGGGAAGCGGCTATGGCCGCCGCCCATTTCAAGGTGGACAACCTGACGGCTATCGTGGACAACAACGGACTGCAAATCGACGGGTGGAATAAAGACGTAATGAGCCTCGAGCCTTTGAATGAAAAATGGAAGTCTTTCGGCTGGCACGTTATAGAAGTCGACGGTCACAATATCAATCAGCTTCTGGACGCTTTCAAAGAAGCAGAATTCGTTAAAGGTCAGCCAACCGTTATCATCGCCCACACCGTTAAAGGCAAGGGCGTCAGCTTCATGGAGAATAATGTCGATTTCCACGGCAAAGCCCCCGACGCCGAGCAGGTGGAACTGGCACTGAAGGAGCTGGAGTAAAATGGCTGAAGAAGTTGCAATGAGGGAAGTTTACGGCAAGACTCTGGTTGAGCTGGGCAGAGAAAACCCGGATATCGTGGTGCTGGATGCCGACCTCTCGGCATCGACCATGACCAAGTACTTCGCCAAAGAGTTTCCGGAGCGTTTCTTCGACTGCGGCATTGCCGAGCAGAATATGGTGACTATCGCCGCCGGTCTGGCATCTGCGGGTAAAATACCTTTCGCCAGCACCTTTGCGGTTTTCGTGCCGGGTCGCTGCTTCGACCAGGTCCGCGTGTCCATAGCCCATTCCGAACTCAACGTGAAGCTGGTAGTAACCCACGGCGGTCTAAGCGTCGGTGAGGACGGCGCCACTCACCAGGCTATTGAAGACCTTTCTCTGATAACCTCGCTCCCCGGCTTTACGGTAATAGTGCCGGGTGACGGCATCGAGACAGCACAGGCAGTGAGGACGGCAGCCTCCGTCCAGGGACCCTTCTATATCCGGCTTCCCCGCCTCAAGACGCCGATAATCTATACCGACGACTACAAATTCGAGATAGGCAAAGCGGTCGAACTGAGACCGGGTAAGGACGTTACCGTAATCGCCATCGGGATTATGGTGGCTGCGGCACTTGAAGCCGCTGAAAACCTGTATAAAGAAGGCATAGACTGTCGCGTGGTGAACATGCCAACGATTAAACCAATCGATGAAGCGGCTATCGCCAGGGCGGCGGAGGAGACCGGGGCTATAGTTACCGCCGAGGAGCACCTGGAGCACGGCGGACTGGCGAGCGCCGTAGCCCAAGTGGCGGCTAAAAACCATCCGGCGCCCATGGAGTTCGTCGCCGTCAAGGATACCTATGCTGAGTCCGGCACCCCCGCCGAGCTTCTGAAAAAATACGGTCTGACGGCTGATGATATAGAACAGGCTGTTAAAAAGGTGCTGAAAAGGAAAAAATAATAAAGCGGAGTATTGAATTATGGCGTTAAAATTATCGCCTCAAGAAGCTAGAGACCTTGCCGGGAAACTGATGGCAGAGGGTAATCACTGAGGGCCGAGTGTCCTGCAAGTTATGTGGGAAGCCAACGGAAAAGGCGATGACAGTATGCTCTGGGCAGGCACCAACTTCTTCGGCGGGATAGCCGGTCATCAGGACGGTGTGTGCGGCGCCGTATCGGCAATAGGGGTATATCTGGGACTCCGCTACCGCTGCAATTCCGAAGATAAAGAGCAGGTCGACCGGGCAATAGGAGAAGCGCGGCAGAAGACAGGCGAGGTTGTGCAGGCATTCAAAGATAAATTCGGCAGCATTATCTGCAGGGAACTCGTGGGGGTGGACTTTTCCGACCCCGAAGCGGTGAGGCATTTCTTCGAAGATAGTGAAAACAGGAATAAATGTCCCGGGTTTGTACAGTTCGCCGTGGAGAAGCTCTGCGAGCTGGATAGTGAGTGAAAGTAAGTAAAAGTGGGACGAAGTCCCACTTCGAGACTTTCAGATATCACAGGAACCTATATTTTCCTGTCATTCCCGCCCGCCGCGGCGGGCGGGAATCCATTAATGCCGCACGTCTGGATTCCGTGTCAAGCACGGAATGACAGTCTTTAGATAGTATCTTTAAATAATCTCCATGCTGATTTTTCTCGGTATTACAATCTTATCTCTTTTTCCAACCAGTCGATGTGCTCGTGTTTTCTCCTCCAGAAAACGTCTTCCCAGATATAGTTGAACGCCAGTTTCTCCCACCCCTCGAATTTCCGGAAGAAGGCGAGTATTTTATCCGTATTAACCAGCTCTTCGTTGAAAACCAGCCTCGATATAATCTTCTGCTCCCACGGAGGAACCGTTTCCAGCTTATCGTAAAAATAAAAGCCTTCGAAAAGCAGGTAATCCACCGATGCCGGCCCGATGCCGTACAGCTTGAGCATCTCGGCCCTTATTTCGTCTCTGCCCATTTTTCTCAGGTCGAACTCATCGATTTCACCGTTTACGAACTGCCCGGTGATTCTCTCGAGGAATTTTGCGCGGTATCCCAGCTTCAGGTCTCTCAGTTCCTGCTCGGAGGCTTCCGCCATCTTCTCCGGTGCCCAGAATGCCGAGAGGGTTTGTCCGTCGAACTCCAGCCTGTTACCGAACTTCTCAAACAGGTTCTCCATCATCTGGACGGTACGCCTGACGGTAGCATTCTGGAGGACTATGTATATAATCAGTGTTTCATAAAGAGAGTCGGCAGACCGCGGCTTCATTCCTTTCCATTTCCGGATGAAGGGGCCAAGGACTTCGTCATCGTGGTATTTTTCGTAGAACCCGGATATATCGGAATCGAAGTTGTACCTCCACCTGAGTTCCGGGACCAGGCCTTCCAGATAGTCTTTCGTTAAAGCTTCCCGGGAGTAGATGCTGATTTCTATTTCCGGTCTGTCCGTTGTCCCTCTGTCCTCGAACTTGAGTCCGAGTTCCCGCCCTCTCCAGAGCATGGTTATCCAGAATCTGCCCTCTTCCCAGTCACCATCCGAGGATGGAAAATATGACGGCTTGTGGAAATTGGCATCAAAATTATAGGGAGCGCGGGGCTTGAGGGAGACGGTCTCTTTATGGTTCAGCTTTATTGGCGGCATTGAATCACCCGTTTAGGTTATCGGTCTGGAGTGGTGCCGGGGGTGGGACTCGAACCCACAAGGATTGCTCCGGCGGATTTTAAGTCCGCTGCGTCTGCCGATTCCGCCACCCCGGCCTTTTGGTTATTGTAGTGAGTGCTATTAAAGGCGTCAAGTTTGTTTTTCACTAAAATTATTAGGTTTTAACTTGATGAAGTACTAGGCCTATGCCTGCTGAAACTTTCTGTAACAGCCAAGTTTATATAGCAGTTTACTTGTATGAATAATGAATTCCCTCTCCCTTTACCAAAGGGAGAGGGAGAGGGATTTTAAATCCCACTTAGTCCCCCTTTTGCAAAGGGAGAAAGTGAAGTGTCCTGCTCTCTCTCGTTCACTCCCACTTGAAAAAACGCGTTGAGAGAAGGGCGGCGAGGACGGTGATACCGGCTACGATGCCGAATATCTCCCCTTCAGCCACATCGAAGGATATATCATCCACCGCTACCGTAGAGCCGTAGGTCTTCCTGAGGTTCTCGACTTCTATAACTTTCTTTGTCGCCATTTATAACTCAATAAAGCTAAAAAGCATTGGAGGCGACGGGCGGATTCGAACCGCCGAATAGAGGTTTTGCAGACCCCCGCCTTAACCACTTGGCTACGTCGCCTCTCAGAGAAGCTTCCGGTGCCTCCGGAAAATCCAGTTTTAAAGAGCGGCACCGGTATCTGTTTTATCGAACTAATTATATCCTTTGAATAATCCGTGATGCAAGCTGGGAGCCACGCTTTCGTTTTTCTTATTTTGATAATTCTCCCGCCTGCCATATCCGCCTAAGGCGGATGGCGGGCAGGTCGTCCGTATGAGGCGGGCTCAGAATGACAATACCAGCCAACCGATAAAACCATTATAATTATGCTATCCTTTTTTCATGGATAACGTTATAGTATTTAGTGAAGGGATGACGGCATACAGGAGGTCGCTAATGAAAAAGGTGATTATCACAATATCTCTGCTGCTGGTAGCGGCACTGGCAGGCACCATTTCCTGCGCTCAGTCAGAGACGGCTGAACAGGAAGAAGATACCTCACGCGATGTGAGGGGAGTGAGCGTAGGCTCGGCACCGGGAGTATCGGTATATGAGGAAAGTGAAGTGGTGTCAGAGTCAGCGAAACCGGTGGTGGTACAGGATGTCGGGGCAGGCTCCCAACAACTAATAGTCGACAGGATGGTGGTCCGCACAGGAGACATGGGGCTGGTGGTGGAGGACGTGACCGTAGCCATAGACCAGATAACATCGATGGCAGAGACCTTTGACGGATACGTCGTCTCTTCGAGGATGTGGAAAGAAGGAGAAAGACTCGCCGGCAGTATCAGTATTCGCGTGCTTGCCGAGTATTTCGATGACGCCATCAGGGCGCTGCGGGGCCTGGCAATCGAAGTAAACTATGAAAACGCAAGCAGTACGGACGTGACCGAAGAATATGTGGACCTGCA